>ENA-ORBV01006759-ORBV01006759.1-microbial-mat-metagenome-genome-assembly--contig:-NODE-6759-length-20042-cov-13.496970_pt1 | contig 20042 bp, 19 predicted proteins | sample MGYA00237777_ERZ505514 | MGnify/ENA primary metagenome ERZ505514 (study PRJEB26160, sample SAMN06269048) | microbial mat metagenome | isolation source: Oligotrophic lake microbial mat | place... | reverse complement strand
ATACATTGAACCAAAATCTTTGACTGCTTCGGCTGACTGCTCTTCAATTCGTTTTAGACGTTCTACAGGGCGACCTTTTGTTTCGCGATATTGTTGTTCCCACTCTCCAGTTGTTTTAGGTCTTGTAGAATCCTCTTGATGAACAGTCTGGTCAAGCTTTTTGATCGCTTGTTGAGTTTCACTGCGGCTAGGAGCAGCACTGATATTGAGTAGCAAAAAACCAATCAAAACAATTGGTAAAGACTGTTTCACCTGTAGACTCTTAAAGAAAGAGAAGAATTTAGCGATCGCTTGAGAAATGAAATTTAGCATGATTGCCTCCTTTAAGGGGTAAAAAACCTAATACTTTAAATAAAACTTACTTGCAGAATTTTGCATTCAAAGACATGAATGTGCTTTAGATTAGGCAACTTGCCTTGACTTGAGCACAATCTTGATGCAGTTATCCTTCTTGTCATTGAAGATTTCGTAGCGGTGATCGCGAACGATGGATCGATTTTGCCATTTTGAATGTGTTCCATTAAGGGACGCAAGTACCGATGAACATGAGTTTGTCCTGTACTGAGGAGAGGTTCATAAAAGAAACATACATATAACAACAGTGCAAGGGAACCCAATCAAGTAGTTAATTTGACGATGTTTAGAAAAAATGGCTCCGTGCATTGCATCATGAACTGTAATGAAAAGCCCTATGTAAAGAAAAGTTTGACATAATATTGCCAAAACTTTCCATAATAGAGGGGTTTGTTCCACGGGCACTGTAGTTAATAAAAGACATAAACTAATTGCCCAAACGGAAATAATTAGTAGAGCGATCGCGAGTCTAGTAATACGGGGTTCGGAAACATCTAATGCTCTATGAATCACAGGAGTGGAAGTTCCGAAGTTAAATTGACACTATCTTTGATAGAGGTTTAAAATGCTTAACCTCGAAGTAATCTGGCGTTTTTGAGGGGAAAGCTCCCCTCATTTTTGCTTTGTTTTTTGACTATATAATTCAGTTTAGGAAACTGGTGGAACTACGCCTGAGGACAAAATACCCCAAAATTCGAGAACACCTTTATGGGTGAACAATTCGATCGCGATCGCAGATACGAATCCAATCATAGCGAAACGACCGTTCCAAGTTTCAGCTTGGGGTGTGAATCCCCAAATCCAATCATTGGTATCGACACGAGCTGTATTTACACGATTTGATGGGTTGGGATTTAACATAATATTTACTCCATAGGTTAAAAGTGAATTTAGTCTTACGACTTCTCTTATGCTTGCATATCTAAGATGGAAATGGTGTTGCAGTAAGTGTTTTACTTAAATCATTTTTAGTTAAATTGATGTTCTTTTAGATCTTAGTCTGAAGCTAAATCTAATTAAGATCTGCGCGAATATCTTGCCTAAAGTGCGGTCATCACTTTAATCAATTCAGCCGATGAATCTGCCTTTAAATTATGTTGTGTTTTGAATAGAATCCCCGCCAGAAAGTAGATATTTTGAGAATAAAAAGCTTTATGGAGCTTGTGAAGTTCATTTATGCGCTGTCTTACTTTGGGTTCGGAACTATAATAGCCAAAACTCATCGGGGCAACAATCAAATCTTCTACTTGGTAACCATTAGCGATCGGGTACACCAGTCTTCAAGACAGTTCCTGCTTTCGTTTATACTTAGCGGTCGCCATCTCAAAGCATCACCCTAATACTTGACAATTATCTGCGGGAATTATTCTTGTAGAAGTAAAATTAGTGGCTTCTTTAATTGAATTATTAAACTTTAGTAAATAGGTAATATATCTCACCTATTTACTAAAGTTGATTTGATTTAATCTTTTAGAGCTTCAGCACTTCTTTTAGCTGTATCTATATACATTGAACCAAAATCTTTGACTGCTTCGGCTGACTGCTCTTCAATTCGTTTTAGACGTTCTACAGGGCGACCTTCTGTTTCGCGATATTGTTGTTCCCACTCTCCAGTTGTTTTAGGTCTTGTAGAATCCTCTTGATGAACAGTCTGATCAAGCTTTTTAATCGCTTGTTGAGTTTCACTGCGATTAGGAGCAGCACTGATATTGAGTATCAGAAAGCCAACCAAAACAATTGGTAAAAGCTGTCTCACCTGTAGACTCTTAAAGAAAGAAAAGAATTTTGCGATCGCTTGAGAGATAAAATTTAGCATGATTGTCTCCTTTGGTAAAAAACCTAATACTTTAAATAAAACTTACTTGCAGAATTTTGCATTCAAAGACATGGATGTGCTTTAGATTAGGCAACTTGCCCTAGCTTGAGCACGATCTTGATGCAGTTATCCTTCTTGTTATTGAAGATTTCGTAACCGTGCGCGGCTTTTTGTAGAGATACACTAGTAGTTAATTAAACTCCTACAGCATTTTTCTTAGGCTCTGGTTTTGCACCATCAGGAGCGAGCGCTTCTCCCTCAATGAAAGAACGCAGCATCCATGCTATTTGCTCATGCTGCTCCATCAAACCTGTGAGAAAGTCAGCCGTACCGCTATCTTTGAGCTTCTCAGTACATTGGTCGATATGACCACGCAAATTCCGCACAATCTGTTCATGATCGCTTAGGAGGTTGGATACCATGCTAGTTGCAGTCGGGACTTTGCCAGCATGTTCTTTGAGAGAACAGATTTTCAAAAATCCTTCCATCGTTCCCACAGGATAACCGCCTAGGGTTCTAATTCGTTCGGCAATCACATCAACATTGATGGTGAGCGATTCATAATGCTCCTGCCATAACTTATGCAAAGTCATGAATTGTGGCCCCACAACATCCCAATGATATTTTTTGGTTTTGACTAGCAGTAGATAAGTATCTGCCAAATCACGATTGAGTAGATCGATCACGCCTTGTCGTTGTGTATCGGTTAGTCCAATGTTAAGAGGTTGCATGAGTAAATATCCTTAAATCAAAGTAGTGAGCAGATTGAATCATTGTCTCGATCTCATTTATGTTGTCTAGGAGATAAATAACAAAATAATACTATTACCAACAAATAGTTTACAGTGGCTTATAGAACCTAGAATCCCTCTTTAGAGATATATTGTACCTAACTTCATCTCAGCCCAAAAGTCATAATAAATCATTTATTGGGATGATACTACTATTATCCCAGTCATCGACTTCCTCCAACTTTTTCTCAATCTGTTTAACTTCTTTAGCGATCGAATCCAACTGAATTCCTCTTCGCGATCGACTCACCAGCCGCTTTAACTCGCTATATCATTACGAATTATGTCGTAATCAAACACTCATACAGGAAATCAAACGGTAGTTGCTCAGAATATTAAAAAAGAAACCAAAAACAATTATTTTTTATGTCTAAAATCAAGATGACTGACAAAGAAGTTACAGCACAGATCTCGCAACTATCTGATTGGAAAGTAGTTGAGGCAAAATTGCATAGAGAATTCAAGTTCTCAAATTTTGTCGAAGCTTTTGCCTTCATGACCAAAGTGGCGATCGTTGCCGAGAAAATGGATCACCACCCTGAACTTTTTAACGTCTACAATCGTGTGGTAATCGATCTAGCTACCCATGATGTCGATGGAATCAGCACTCTAGATATAGAGTTAGCTAAAAAGATTAATACCCTCCAACCAACAGAATCAATAGGAGAACCTGCGGTTGAGTGGCTCAAATTTCAAGTACTAGCACAACAGCAAGCCCGTTTCATTGAACAAGATGCAGCTATTTGGACTCCCATCCAGATGAGTTATTCAGGGTTTCAAAGCAAAGAAATCTGGACAAATCTAGATAGCCCGAACGAGCTTGTAATTATTACCCATTGGGCAAGTTTTGACCAGTGGAAAGCAATTCCTAAAGAGGTTCTCGATCGCACCACTCAAAGCTTTAATCAAGCAATGGGTAAAGAATATACCCCAGAATCAATGAGCTTTCGCTTGGCTTAGCATTCTAATTCATAGGTCAAGCTAACCAGCTAGCTGACAAAATTCAGGAAGTTAGTATCTGTGGAGATTTGACGATGAACGTTCTAGCGAACAACAGCTTATCAACTTGTCAAAGCGAAGCAACGGCAGTTTGAGAATCGAGTGCTGTTGTCAAAGCATTGAGGCAGAACCTTATTGACTCTTATCTATCAGCAAAATTAACGAAAATCACAGAATAGAGCTGACTTTATTCCATCCTTCATACAGGCAATAAAAATAATACGGAGACTCTCATGTCAGCAAAGGTTGCACTCGTAACTGGACAAATCACAATTAATGATGGTGGTTCTTTTTTATTAACGGCCGCCGATGGATCGATCGACGATCACCGTGCCCAAGGGTTGTTTGTGCGAGATACCCGACTAATTTCTTACTACGAATTTTCTATAGATCGACAACCATTGATTCCCCTTACTTCTAGTGCTATCACCCATCGAGTCGCTAGATACGAGTTTACAAACTCAGAACTATTGACCGCGATCGGAACCGTGCCTCCTAAAAAACTGCTTGTAAGCTTACGGCGCGACATTATTGGTGGAATGCATGAAGACATTGATATAACCAATCATCATCAAGAACGGGTTGAAATCCAGTTGATGCTAGAAATCCGCTCTGATTTTGTGGATGTCTCTCGGATTAAGTCACAGGAGCTAATTACCCAAGGCAGGATGGAGACAACTTGGGTGGATGACACGTTGACTAATATCTATCAAAATGGTTCATTTATTAGAGGTGTTCGGATTCATCCCGAAGGAGCGAGTTCGCCCCCGCGCTATTCTAATGGTCGATTGGTGTTTGATATTGCTCTCGATCCCAATGAAACTTGGCACACTTGCATCAACTTCATAGCTTTGGTGGATGGAGAAGAATTAATGCCAAAACATACCGATGCGGCGATCGATGCAACTTCCGCAGGTGAAGCGATGGCAAACTTTTTAGAGTTGGCAACTCAACTACAATCCTCAAATCGAGAAGTCGAGCAGACCTATGATCGAGCTATTATCGATCTAGCAGCCCTGAGAATTCCAGTAGATGAAGCCAGTAAAGTTTGGATACCTGCGGCTGGAATTCCTTGGTTTGTGGCAGTGTTTGGACGCGATCCGCTAATTGCGAGTTTGCAAACGATGTCCGTAACACCAACTCTAGCAAAAGGGACGCTAATTAAACTCGCCCAACTGCAAGCAACCGAAAAAAATGATTGGCAAGATGCTGAACCGGGTAAAATTTTGCACGAACTGCGCCGAGGCGAACTAGCACAACTACATCAAATTCCTTCTGCACCTTATTATGGAGCGATAGATACTACACTTTTATGGATTATTACTCTATCTGAAACCTATCGTTGGACGGGCGATCGCCATTTGCTTGATGACTGCCACGAACCATTAGAAAAGGCTCTGAACTGGATTGATGAATATGGCGATTTCGATGGTGATGGCTTTGTTGAGTATTACAGCCGTTCTAAAAATGGTATTCAAAATCAAGGATGGAAAGATTCAGGGGATGGGATTCGATCTGCTGATGGCAAGATTATCGAGGCTCCGATCGCCCTTTGTGAAACCCAAGGGCAGGTGTATGATGCTTGGCTCCGCGCCGCCGATATCTATGATATTCGAGGTGAATCTATACTTGCTCAGGCTCTACGGGACAAGGCGATCGCACTCTATAAAAAATTTAACGATTACTTTTGGATGGAAGACGAAGGTTTCTACTGTCTAGGATTGGATAGTAATAAAGAACAGATTCGTTCAATTGCCTCAAATGCGGGACAGTTATTGTGGTCGGGAATTGTGCCAAGCGATCGAACCGAACGAATGGTAGAGCGATTATTTCAGCCCGATCTATGGTGTGGTTGGGGGATTCGGACGCTCTCTGCCAAACATCCTGCCTACGATCCAATTGGATATCATACAGGTAGCGTTTGGGCTCATGACAATTCATTTATTGCGGCAGGATTAAAGCGATACGGTTATCATGCTGAAGCTAATCGCATTGCCGAAGGGATTTTTGCGGCGGCAAGTATGTTTCAATCTAACCAGATGCCCGAATTATTTGGCGGGATCGAACGGGAACCTGAGAACTTTCCCGTTCCTTATGTAGATGCCAATATTCCACAGGCTTGGGCGGCGGGATCGATTCCGTGGCTAATTAGCAGCATATTAGGATTAGAAGCTGATGCAGCCAATCATTGCTTGCAGATTCAACCAGTTTTACCCGATTGGTTGCCCGATTTACAACTTGCTAATATCAATGTCGGTGATGCTAAGGTTGACTTGCACTTTTGGATTGAGGATGCCAAGACTCACTGGAAAGTCGTTAATCAGGTTGGTAAATTAGATGTGGTTGAGGGCGATCGCTTGAAAAGGAATTCTCATCCTAGAGATAAATCAAAGGAGATCACATGACCGACCACAATAACGACCAGCATTACGATGTGATTATTATTGGCACAGGTGCGGGTGGAGGAACTCTGGCACATCGACTCGCACCGACTGGGAAGAAGATTCTAATTTTAGAGCGCGGTACTTTTTTACCAAGAGAAAAAGCGAACTGGAATCCAACAGAAGTCTTTAAGCGAGAACGCTATTATAATACTGGAACATGGTATGACAAGAACGGTCAAGAAATTCATCCCGCCGCAGGTTATTGGGTTGGAGGGAATACGAAATTTTATGGCGGGACATTATTTCGGGCAAGGGAAGAAGAGTTTAATACGGTCTTTCATAAAGGTGGTATTTCTCCCGAATGGGGGCTTAAATATGCGGATTTTGAACCTTACTATACCCAAGCTGAGAAACTCTATAACGTACACGGTAAGAGAGGTTTAGATCCGACCGAGCCTTGGACAAATACAGAATATTCCTTTCCAGCGATTAGTCACGAACCTTGCATTCAAGAAGTCCATAACGATTTGCAAGCTAAGGGCTTTCATCCATTTTATCTACCGATGGCAATCAAAATCAATGAAGCGCAAAAGTTTTTGAGTGAATGTATTCGGTGCGAAACCTGTGATGGACATCCCTGCTTGATTCATGCCAAAGCCGATGCCGAAGTGATGACTGTACGTCCTGCCATAGAGTCCCCAAATGTCACATTGCTGACCGAAGCTAAGGTAATTCGGCTGCATACCAGTGCATCAGGTCGTGAAATTACTGAGGTAGAAACTGAGGTGGCGGGTGAGATCAGGTCATTTCGTGGTGCGATCGTGGTAGTTGCCTGTGGTTCGATTAATTCGGCGGCGTTACTATTGCGATCGCAAACCGATCGACATCCAAATGGTTTAGCTAATCGTTCCGATCAAGTTGGACGTAACTTTATGAAGCATAACTGCGGCGTGGTCATAGAATTGACAGCAAAAGAGAATCCCACTGTTTTTCAAAAAACCTTAGGCATCAATGACTTCTACTGGGGCGAACCAGATTTTCCCTACCCAATGGGGCAAGTGCAGCTATCGGGTAAAGTTAACAAAGAGATGTTGATGAATAACGTACCTGTAGCGATCGGCAATGAGATTTCTCCCGAAGAGTCGGCTTTACATTCGGTTGATTGGTGGTTGATGGGCGAAGATCTACCCGATCGCGATAACCAAGTCTATATAAAGGGGGATAAGATTCACATCGACTACACCGAAAATAATACTGAATCATTTAATCGTCTGGTCGATCGCTGGATTGAGGTGTTGAAGTCAATTAATGTGGATAAGGGTGAATCTCGCTATTATCAAAGTAATTTTCCTCTAAGCTGGGTAGCCCATCAATGTGGAACTTGTCGCTTTGGAACCGATCCTGAGACTTCGGTTCTAGATCTAAATTGTCGCACTCATGATGTTGATAATCTCTACGTAGTTGATGGGAGTTTCTTTCCTTCAAATATTGGCTCAAACCCGACTTTAACCATCATTGCTAACGCCTTGCGAGTTGGAGATCATTTGAGCGATCGCCTTAAGTAGAAAGATCGAAGTCTGTAAGAACTTTAAGTTTTATGTGGAAGTTAATCAACTCATACATTAAATCAATCCCACGTTTGCTTAAATTGTAAAATGTAAAGTTATTGAAAGGAATCATTATGAAAACAGAATTTCGTCCTACTGCTGACCAAATCCCCGCTCAAACGCTACCCTATCCTGCAAGTCAAGAAGACATGGTGCCTCAACCCGATAGCGATTTATCAAACTACAAGCCTGCTGGTAAGCTAAAGGGGAAAGTGGCACTGATCACAGGTGGAGATTCAGGTATTGGTCGGGCGGTAGCGATTGCCTATGCAATGGAAGGTGCTGATGTGGCAATTCTTTATAACGTCCATGATGATGATGCCAGCGTTACGAAGTCCAAAGTTGAAGAAAAAGGGCAGCAATGTCTCAAAATCAAGGCGGATGTACGCGATTCGGAGCAGTGTAAAGATGCCGTTACGCAGGTAATTAAAGAATTTGGACATTTAGATATCCTAGTCAACAATGCTGCTTACCAAATGGTGCAATTTGAAATTGAAGACATCTCCGAAGAACAGTTTCGGCGCACGATGGAAACCAATGTGTTTGGCTATTTCTATATGCTTAAAGCGGCTCTACCACATTTAAAAGAAGGCGATGCAATTATTAATACCAGCAGCATTCTGGGTTTAATTGGTAAAGAATTTTTAATCGACTACTCCACCAGTAAAGGGGCAATTAATGCATTTACTAAAGCCCTAGCCCAGAATCTCGCCAAGCGTAAAATTCGGGTTAATGCCGTTGCGCCCGGTCCTGTTTGGACACCTGGTATTGTAGGCACGATGACTGCCGAACAAGTTGATAATTTTGATAATAACAACGCCATGAAACGGGCGGGACAACCCGAAGAACTCGCTCCTACCTATGTCTATTTTGCATCTGAAGATAGCAGTTTTGTCACAGGGGCGATCCTAGAAGTCACTGGCGGACAGGTATCTAGTACTTAAAGATCGGAACTTAAGATAATGGTAATTACTGCAATTAAATTCGTGGGTATGACCGTATCTGATATGGAGCGATCGATAGACTTCTATACGACTGTCTTATTCTTTAACAAAATCTTCGATCGTGAAGATGCGGGAATTGAATGCGATCGCTTCTATGGATTATCTGATGTGAGAGTTAGGATTGCAAAGCTACAGTTAGGAGAGGAAATAATCGAGCTAACCGAATTTCTCAATCCCAAAGGTAGACCGATTCCGACTGATTCTCGCAGCAACGATCTCTGGTTTCAACACATAGCGATCGCAGTCCAAAACATAGAGCAAGTATACGCACATTTACAACATTTCTTAGTATCTCAAACTTCGCCTTATCCCCAAACTTTACCCGAATGGAATCCGATTGCTGGCGGCATCCAAGCATTTTACTTTAAAGATCCTGACGGTCACAATCTGGAATTAATTCACTTTCCAGAAGGTAAAGGAAATCCAAAATGGCAGCGTAGCTCTAGTAAATTGAATGATAAATTGAGTGGTGAATCAATTGAATCCCTATTTCTGGGAATCGATCACACGGCAATTGTAGTTAGTAATACTGATATGAGTCGGGCTTTCTATGTCGATCGATTGGGTATAAAACTAGAACAAGAGGGTTTAAATTTGGGCATAGAACAAGAACGTCTGAGCGGAATTGCTGGTGCAGAGGTAAAAATTAGCAGTTTGAAAGGTTTGAAACCCTCAGCAGATTCAGGATTCGGCATGGGAATTGAGTTGTTGGAATATCTCAAGCCAAATCATGGAAGATCTATTCCTCTTGATACTTGTGGGAATGATTTGTGGTGCTGGCAAACGGCGATCTCTACAGATATCATTTCGGATTCGGAGTTCGATCGATATCTACTTCAAGATCCAGACGGGCATAAATTAAATCTTTTTTGTGAAAGAAAATAGAATCTCATTCAAATTTTAGGAAGTAAATATGGTTAGTGTCATGAATTTTTCGCCATTACTCCAAGCCTAAAGTATGGAGAATCAAGAATTGAAAGCAATCTCCCATGAAAAGATGCTTTATAAGAATCTATCGATACCCTTAAAAAATCCGATACAGAAGGCGAAATACCAGGAGTTTCTTTGTCAACATATTGAATAAATACATACGATAAAACATAAGATAGATAATTCCAAAACACAAAAAATGCAATTAATGACGAAGCTTAAAAGCAAGCAATAAATCTCGGTATCTAATACTTGTTAATGTCTCTGATAGGAGGTGTCATAAACAAAATTCCGCAAGAGGAATTTACAGGAGGGGTTGAGGAAATAGCTACTTTTTCAGCTTGAAGAATAGACTGATATTTTGGGGGATAAGATATTGATGGTTGCAACTCAAATTTCTTTATCAAAAACTCTTCTTAATTTCACATTACACATCCCCCAAGGGTTCTGTCAATATTGAAAAGATTAAGTTCTGGTAAATCTTCAAGATTTGTTTCGATCCAAGACTAATAATATTTTTTTAGCAATCACCTCCACATAACATTGAGCACAAATATTGCCAAAAATAGTTCGCCTATCGTATAAAATCCATCTATCTCTCGAAAAATACTCACAACAATCGATCTCGCAACCATTTTGCACGATAGACATGGTTATAGTTGACAGGTCGCATATCAAATAGTCGATCGAAGCAAAACTGGAAAGAATATGGCATGAATCATTCGATTCCCATCTCGTCGATGATTCTTGCTACCATACCTAGATGGTCTAGGTTCTCTACTCCGATCTCAGTATTTACAGTATTTACTATTCTCTCCTGCTTTTCGACTTCCACTCTCCTTTTTAACAAAAAGAGGGGTTCGGGGAGCTGTAAGACCCGCGTTTTATCTGTACAGATGAGTTAAAACAAATCTTTTGCAGAAATTTGACCGAGTACGCGATCTCCTGTTTCATCTTTTAAAGTCACGATCGATACTTCTGTTTCTGGCAAGATTTGAACTTGCTGATATTTGGGTTCAATCTTCTGATTATCAAGCTCAGATAGCGGTTCTGTATAAACTTCCAATTGTCGATCGCGTAAATTCAGAATCCAATAGATTGGAATACCTGCTCTTGCATAAATTCTTTGTTTGATCGTGCGGTCTCGCTCTAACGTGGCATCAGAAACTTCAATTACAAGTGCGACGGCTTTGGCATCAGGATGTCGATCGCGGTAGTCACGTCTTTGACCACATATAACTGCGAGATCGGGTTCTGGCTCACTATCAGCTAAGGTGATCGGCTCTTGTAGATTGAGATGATGGTCTTTTGGCAAAATCGCTAGTAATGCATCCTGCAATAATCCTGTAGACAATCGATGTGGTGGATTTTTGGGCATTTTGGTAATCAGTAAACCTTCTAGCAATTCCAATCGATCGTCTTCATCGAGAATACCTGCTTGCTCGATCGAATGATATTGCGCGACAGTCATTCGCCAATATCGATCGGAGATCGTGGCTTCGGAGTTGGGTTTTGCTGTGGTGGCTAATTCTACGATCGATCCCATAGTTAACTCTGACCTGTGTTAATCGGTTCAAATGCCAGTATAACCAACCTTAAACTTAGCCTAGAAAAATATCTCTTTTGCCAATTCCTTGAGTGCTTTTTCGAGGTCATCGTTGATTACGATCAGGTCAAATTCCTCAGCGGCGGCAATTTCAATTTCGGCATGTTTGAGACGTTTCATAATCGACACATCGTCATCTTGATTCCTTTGCCTTAAGCGTTGCGCCAAAATATCGATCGAAGGCGGGGCGATGAATATCTTCTTCGCTTCGGGGAAAGACTTTGCCACCTGCCGCGCTCCCTCTAGCTCAATCTCTAAAATTACCGTTTGCCCCAATGCGATCCATTCTTCGATCGCTTGACGCGGAGTCCCGTAAAGATTGCCAGCATATTCTGCCCATTCTAAAAAAGCCCCAGCATCTCGTTCCTGTTCAAATTGTTGGCGGCTCCAAAAAAAATATTCTCTGCCATCAATTTCGCCCGCACGGGGGCGACGAGTTGTGGCAGAAATTGAAAACAACAGCCTGCCAGGATAACGATCTGACAGAATTTTTAGCAGCGTGCCTTTACCCACGCCACTAGGCCCAGTCACTACAACTAATTTGCCTTCATTCAGGAATGACAAACTTAACCTCTACTCTGGTAAACCATCTTTAGTCACAACAAATCGATTTGCTACAGTTTCAGGCTGAATTGCTGATAAAACGACATGACTAGAATCGGTGATGATCACGGCCCTAGTTCTTCGACCATAGGTGGCATCGACTAACTGACCGCGATCTCGCGCATCAGTGATAATCCGCTTAATTGGTGCAGATTCGGGACTGACGATCGCCACGACTCTATTCGCAGAAACAATATTACCAAAACCGATATTAATAAGTTTGATATCCATAGTTTAATTTATATGCTTGATTTAGCTGCTAAGGGCTTGAATGAGATGAATTTGTCGAGATTATTCAATATATTGGAGTTATATGGAGCAATTATGCCTGAGGCATTTATACCATTTATATCTGTCATAAATTCCTGCTTAGGCTCAAAATTACGTGTAGAAATGTCAAATTTGGCGAGTAGCAACTCCAGAAGTTTGAACTTAAGTTACAAGTTCTAATTAAATCCACTCAATTTATCTAGACAAAACAAAATCACGATCGAAAATGTTGTGATTATCGGTTCCGGCCCCGCAGAATATACCGCCGCGATCTATGCAGGCAGGGCTAAACTCAAACCACTCATGTTTGATGTTTTAAATATCGGCAGCTTGCCTGTGCCAGAGATCCCAGAGCCAAATTCAACATCTTCCAGCCTTGTCACAGAGTTTGAACTCAACTAGGCGTGAGCAACGCGATCGACTCGTACCTAGCAATAAAAGCCAGAATTTTACAACATAAGTGTTAATATTGCGAGAAGTATAAAAAGAAAAACAAGAAGAAGCAGAATGACCGCAGTAGATAAAGTAATTTCCTTCTATGGTAGGGAAATCAAGTTCAGAATCGGATTATTAGCACCACAAGCTGGTGGTTCAGTCCTAGTGCAATGTGGAGAAACCGCAGTTTTGGTGACAGCGACGCGAGGTCCTGGTCGTGATGGCATTGATTTCGTCCCTTTACTCGTTGACTATGAAGAGCGTTTATATGCCGCAGGACGCATCCCAGGTGGTTTTTTAAGGCGTGAAAGTCGCCCCCCTGAAAAAGCTGTGTTGACCTGTCGGTTGATCGATCGACCAATGCGTCCTTTGTTCCCTAACTGGTTGCGTGACGATGTGCAGATTATCGCCACCACAATGTCGTTAGACGAAAAAGTGCCGCCCGACGTGTTGGCAGTTACAGGTGCTTCGATCGCTGCCCAATTAGCTGGGCTGCCTTTTGATGGGCCGATGGCAGCCGTGCGGGTTGGCTTAGTTGGCGATGAATTTATCATCAACCCCACCTACGCTGAAGTCGCAGCAGGTGACCTCGATCTAGTGGTCGCAGGTACATTTGAAGGCATCATCATGGTTGAAGCTGGCGCGAATCAGTTGCCTGAACAAGACATGATCGAAGCGATCGAATTTGGTTATGAAGCAGTGCAAGAATTGCTGAATTCCCAGAAAACCATGCTGCAAGAATTGGGGATTACACCACCTGTAATTACCGCACCAGTGGTCGATACTTCCTTACAAGATTTCATTGCTACCCATGCCAAAGTTAAGGTGCAGCAAGTAGTTGCCAGCATGGAAAAAGAGAAGGCTGTGCGAGATGCGGCTCTAGATGTAATTAAAGCTGAGGTCGTCGCTTCGATCGCGGCGTTGGCTGCTGAAGATCCAATCAAGCTAGCTGCAACTTCTAAGGTCGTCAGTGCGACGTTCAAAGAGTTGACTAAGAAGTTGATGCGAAATCAGGTGATTGAAGACAGCGTGCGGATTGATGGACGTAAGCTCGATCAGGTTCGTCCTGTTAGTGCCGCAACTGGGATTTTACCTCGCGTGCATGGCAGTGGTTTGTTTAATCGTGGTTTGACTCAGGTACTTTCGATCGCTACATTAGGTACGCCTTCTGATGCTCAGGAAATGGATGATCTACATCCCGACGAGAAAAAGCGTTATCTGCATCACTACAACATGCCGCCTTATTCGGTTGGTGAAGTCAAACCAATGCGATCCCCTGGTCGCCGCGAAGTTGGACATGGCGCATTAGCAGAACGTGCTTTGATTCCAGTTTTGCCCACCGCATTTGAATTTCCTTATGTGTTGCGTGTTGTCTCTGAAGTGTTGTCCTCAAATGGCTCGACTTCGATGGGTTCGGTTTGCGCTTCCACTTTGGCCCTGATGGATGCAGGTGTACCGATTACCAAACCAGTGAGTGGTGTGGCAATGGGTCTAATTCAAGAAGGCGATCAGGTCAGAATTCTCACCGATATCCAAGGGATTGAAGACTTCTTGGGTGATATGGACTTCAAGGTTGCAGGTACCGATACAGGTATCACCGCCTTGCAAATGGATATGAAGATCACTGGCATTGCGATGCCAACGATTAAGGAGGCGATCTTGCAAGCAAAAGCAGGACGGATGCATATCCTCGGTAAAATGCTGGAAGCGATCGCAGCACCGCGCGAAGAACTCTCTGACTATGCCCCTCGTCTTCTCACAATTCGGATCAACCCCGATCAGATTGGTTTAATCATTGGGCCTGGCGGTAGAAATATCAAAGGAATTACGGAAGAAACGGGAGCCAAAATCGATATCGAAGATGACGGCACTGTGACTATCTCTTCCTCTGATGGTGAAAGTGCTAAACGTGCCCGCCAGATTATTGAAGGTATGACTCGCCGTGTTGGTACTGGTGATGTCTATCTTGGCACTGTAACTCGGATCATCCCAATCGGAGCTTTTGTGGAGTTTCTCCCTGGCAAAGAAGGCATGGTTCACATCTCGCAACTAGCTGAAGGGCGGGTTGGGAAGGTAGAAGATGAAGTGGCTTTAGGCGATAAAGTGATGATCAAAATTCGTGAGGTCGATGCTCGCGGACGCTTTAACCTCACCCGCTTGGGTATTCATCCCGATGAAGCTGCTGCTGCTCGTGCTGCTGCGGGCGAATAGTTCTCAAAAATAGTTCCAAAAGTGAAGAAACCCGCATTGTAATCTCATCGATTACAGCGCGGGTTTCTGATTAACACTGACACGATCGATCGATCTAATGATCGATCGAACTTAGCACACTTTAATTATGCCAAATCGAAAATCAGAACTTCGGCATGATCTTGACCAACTAGAGAGAGTAGACCTGCTTTGCTTACAGCAACACCGTCACCTTCTTTGAGTGGTTGTCCATTCAGGGTGGCTGCACCCCTAGCTACTTGTACCCAGGCATATCGATCGACTGGTAAGGTGAAGTCTACTTTTGCATCTGCTTCCAAGATCGTGGCATAAAGATTGAGATCTTGATGTACAAGCACAGAACCATCACGACCATCATGAGAGGCAACCAGACGCAGCTTATTTAACTTCTCTTCTTTGGGGAACATCGTTTGTTCGTAGCTGGGCTTAATTCCAGTTTGATTTGGTAAAATCCAAATTTGGAGAAAATGAACGGGATCGGTTTTAGAGTGATTAAATTCGCTGTGTGTCATACCAGTACCTGCACTTAGGCGTTGGACTTCCCCAGGAAAAATTGTCGATCCATTTCCCATACTGTCTTTGTGGTCGAGCGAACCTTCAAGCACATAAGAGATGATTTCCATATCTCTATGAGGATGTGTCCCAAATCCCATACCTTGACTGACGCGATCTTGGTTGATCACTCGCAATGCTCTAAATCCCATATGTGCAGGATCGTAGTAACTGGCAAAGGAGAAGGTGTGATAACTATCCAACCAGCCGTGACTAGCATGTCCTCTTTCTTCTGATTTACGTAGTGTCAGCATAATTTTCTACGTCCTAACTTGTAATTATTGATTATCTAAACTTTAATAGATCCACAATGTTTATGTAAAGTATGCACTTTTAAGTAAGATACTACCCAAAATGATACTAATGAAATTTATTAGCTTCTAGAGGCAATAAGATGGTGAAATCGATCGAATTGACAAAAGCTGAGCTTGACGATCCACATACACATATTAATCACACTAATGACAAGGCTAGCTGTGCCGTAGAGTGCGCTTTAAAGGTGATTGGCGGAAGGTGGAAAGTTTTGATCTTGCGTGAATTATTTTTGGGGACGAGACGGTTTGGCGAATTACATCGTGCCCTGCATGGGATCACGCAGAAAATGCTCACCCAACAACTGCGAGAACTTGAGCATGACGGCATTATCAACCGAATGGTTTACCAGCAAGTTCCCCCCAAAGTGGAATACTCACTTACCCCAGTTGGAGAGACGCTCAAACCGATTCTTGATTCGATGCATGAGTGGGGAGAAAAGTATCTAAGGAGAGCTTAGAACACTCTTTAATCTCGATCAAGCAGAAAAAGATCGAACATTAGAAACAAGAATTTTTAAAAGTACCAATTTGACTTATAGCGAGAGAGAAATTGATGGTAGAATACAAAACGCTGAATTTATCCTTTGCTTAAACCATAGTGGCAACTCTACAACAACAAAAAATCCGCATCCGTCTTAAAGCATTTGACCACAAATTGCTTGATACCTCTTGCGAAAAAATCGTCGAAACTGCTAACCGCACCAATGCCACAGCGATCGGCCCAATTCCCATGCCTACCCGCCGCCGTGTTTATTGCTTACTGAGATCGCCTCACGTCGATAAAGACTCACGCGAACATTTTGAAACTCGTACTCACAGCCGCATTATTGACATTTACCAACCATCAGCCAAAACCATTGATGCCCTGATGAAGTTGGATCTAGCGGCTGGCGTTGACATTGAGGTCAAGCTTTAGTCTTTTGATTGAGATGGCTGCCATTACTTGGAGATGCCTGATCTGGCGAAGATATTGCTTGTAAGGATTGTGAAGCTGTCGATCGAGGCATCAGGACAGGTGGTTTATTGATCAGAGCACTGCGAGGTAAAACGCGCAGTACTTCCTCAACTGTGGTGATGCCTGATGTCACTTTCTCGATCGAAGCAACTCGAAAAGAATCATACTCAATCTCGCTGAGGTAACGATTCATCTGCGTTACATTACCTTCATAGATAATTTGACGCACAGTGTCGTTGATATCGAGTAATTCCACCACAGCTTCTCGTCCTAAGAAACCTGTGCCGAGACATTTATCGCAGCCTTTGCCGCGTCGCCAGCCTGTGAGCTTTGTGTTTTTTGGATCTAAATGTAAAGCTTGCAACTCGGATAGCGAAGGTGTGTGTGGCTCTGAGCAAAAAGGACAAATTTTACGCACTAACCTCTGTGCCACGATCCCCAGCAAGGCATCGCTGATCAAGCCAGGGTCGGGACCGAGATCCTTTAAGCGCGGAATTGCACTTGCCGCATCGTTAGTGTGCATTGTACTCAGCACCAAATGTCCAGTTAAAGCTGCTCTGATCACAGTTTCAGCCGTTTCGGGATCGCGCACTTCCCCGACCATGACGATATCAGGGTCTTGACGCAAAATCGCCCGCAAGCCTGAGGCAAAGGTCATACCTGCTGGTTCATGTACCTGAGTTTGAGTGATATTAGGCAGAACATATTCCACAGGATCTTCGACCGTAACAACATTGACGCGCTCTGTTGCCAACATCTGCAAACTTGTGTAGAGTGTGCTGGTTTTACCCGAACCAGTGGGGCCAGTCATGATAATTAATCCTTGGGGTTGTTGGAGCCAGTGGCGATAAATATTCAAGGCGCGGGGCGTAAATCCTAAGCCTTCAAGCTGGTTAGAAAAAGGATTTTCACGCGGCAGGAGACGGATCACGATCTTTTCGCCCCCAACGCAGGGCAAAGTACTAACCCGCATATCCAAGCCCATATCCAGCGTGTCGTTATTAGCATAGTTTTTGCCAATTCGACCATCCTGAGGGCGGCGGCTTTCGGCAATATCCATGTTGCACATCACTTTCAGTGCCACGATGATTTTGCGACTGACTTCGAGTGGCAGGGTTTTGATGTCACGCAAGATCCCGTCAATTCGACACCTGATCCGCAAACCTGACTGCGTTGGTTCGAGGTGAATGTCACTAGCACGATGTTGCAGAGCCACCGAAATGATTGCATTAATGCGGCGAGTTTGGTCGGCAGCTTGGGAAAGATAGAGGTCAGTAACTTCACGGATATCAGCTTGCTCCGTTTCGCCTGTGAGCGGATTAATCGGGACGACGGAGTTGATGCTGTTTGGGTCGTGAATATTCTGGCGACGAAACCACATGCGGTAGCTTTCGGGCGCGATCGACACGATTTTAATTTCGGTCAGGGTTCGATCGCTTAAAAACTTAATCTGCCCATCAGATAGGTTGGACGGACTACCGAGATAATAACAACTCCGCCACAGCAATAGTGGAATTACAGGTGGGAGAGCATCAATGTCGTCAAATTCCCGAAAGAACCGAAACTTAAGATCGGCATCTAGCAGATCGATCTGCATTATCCCTCGCTGATCGATCAACATTGAAAGCGCCTCGTCGCAAGAAGAAATCTCGTTATTTCTGAGGCGTTGCCAGATGGAGTTAGCGTTTGGGAGCGTTTGCATAAATTGCCAATAACTTAAAACTACAGCACGGTTTTTAGGATAGTCTAGAATCCTCTGAATCTATAACGATCTGAAGATCTGAAAAGACGAAGCTACGCAGTCAGAATAGCTTGATTTCTCACAGAAATTGATTATCCACAGATTAAGCTCACAAGTTGCAACCAATATGTAGGTAAGCATAAGTAAACTGAGAAAATTAAAGGGTTGCAGAGCAGAGCCAATCTGTGGTTTTAGGATTTTGGGTGTTAACTTTACTTTGTCACTCTTACTTGGTTTTGGTGAATAACGAGCCGAAGTGCGAAGGGTGAAATCCAACGGCTGTAGCTGGACGAGAATCAAAGATTCTGTATCTGATTCAGTTGTGGTCTATAGCAACTCTTTGGCTATTTTGTCTGGAGCCGAACTGGGAAGACGGCATTAACTTAGCCCGAACCATAATTGATCATGGTGCTGCATGGCAGAAATTGGAAGCTTTATCTCAATTTTTAAAGGAATATTCCTTAGAAATTTCATTTCTACACCATGAAGTCAATTTGTGATTAATTTCGGCTTAAATTCACTGTTCTTAAAATTTAATGTTAAGATTTTAATATAAACATAACGAATCATTACAATAAGTAAAGATTATCTCACATAAATTTAATTTCTTATGAATAATACTGTTCGGAATATTGTTGCCTTGGGACCATCCTTACTTCGCTCCGAAAATGCGCCTCGCTTTGTCACCCAATTTGCCCTAACCATTCTTCGAGTAGTTGCAGGCGTAGTTATATTTCACAACGGGCTAGATAAAATCAGTGATATTCAAGGCTTTGCTGAGGCATATGTGGCGGAAATTGGTTTACCTTTCCCCATTTTCTTTAGCTATGTTGCAGCTTTAACTGAATTAATTGGTGCTCCATTGCTAGTATTGGGTCTGTTAACTCGTCCTGCTGCATTTGGGCTTATGTCCACAATGTTAGTTGCAATTTATCACCATGTTCACATTTCAGGCTTCTCCATTCCTACCATTGAGCTTTCGGCCTTGTATGGTGTATGCTTCGCCTTTTTTGCAGTTAATGGAGCTGGTCAGTTTTCCTTAGATCAGATTATTATCAATCGGTTCTTTGCCAAATCTGATGTTAATCCTAAGGATATTCAATCTTTAAGAAATAGCTATCAGAAAGAATATGTAAAATCAGAGAAAAGTAACTCTTCCCGTTAAGTATTTTTGAAGTTCATAATAATTTGGGGGTTTAGCCTAAAGGCTAAGCTCTTTTTTATCTAATTCGCGGAATACCCCATCCGTCTACACGGTGGGGATGGATAGCGAGGCGATTGAGCGGTTCGAGGACGCGAAAATCGCCAACAAACTTATATCTTTTACAGGATGAATGCTACAATGTAAGGTATGACACAGAGAGCTTTCAAGTACCGATTCTATCCAACTCCTGAACAGGAAAACCTGTTGAGGAGGACGATGGGCTGTACTCGCTTGGTCTACAACCGCGC
>ENA-ORBV01006757-ORBV01006757.1-microbial-mat-metagenome-genome-assembly--contig:-NODE-6757-length-20049-cov-8.151162_pt1 | contig 20049 bp, 15 predicted proteins | sample MGYA00237777_ERZ505514 | MGnify/ENA primary metagenome ERZ505514 (study PRJEB26160, sample SAMN06269048) | microbial mat metagenome | isolation source: Oligotrophic lake microbial mat | place... | reverse complement strand
GATCAACACACAGCCGCGTCCTTCTTCTTCGATGCGCCCCGCCAGTTTTTGATCTTGCTCAGTCACGCCATCGATCGCATCCAGCACAAACAAAACCACATCTGCCCGTGCGATCGCCTTAAATGCGCGGTTGATGCCAAAAAATTCGGGACCGTATTCCACGCTCTTTTTCTTGCGAATGCCAGCCGTATCAATCAAGCGATAGGTTTTCCCGTTCCGCTCTACCACCGTATCGATCGCGTCACGAGTGGTGCCCGCAATGGGGCTGACGATGGCGCGGTTTGAGCCGACAAACGCATTCAGGAGGCTCGATTTACCTACGTTAGGTCGTCCGACGATCGCCACCTTAATTTCATCATTTTCAACAATGTCCTCTTGGGGAGGCAGATGCTTCAGCAATTCATCCAGCAGATCCCCGGTGCCGTTGCCGTGAATGCCAGAGACAGGATAGGGTTCACCCAAACCCAGTTCCCAAAACTCCATTGCCTGCATGATGCCGTGATCAACCGATTCGCACTTGTTGACTGCCAGCAACACAGGTACAGGCTGTTGTCGTAGCCATGTAGCGATCTCCTGATCGCCACCCGTCGGTCCGGTCATGCCATCCACAATGAAAATTGCGGCACTCGCTTCGGCTAATGCAGTCAGCGCTTGTTCGCGGATTAGGGGCAAAAATTCTGTATCGTCGTCAAATACTAAACCGCCTGTATCGACTACCATAAACTCACGATCGCGCCAGTAGGCAGGCTTGTAGGTGCGATCGCGGGTTACACCCGGTTCGTCATAGACGATCGCTTCTTGCACCCCTGCCAACCGATTGACAACAGTAGACTTGCCCACATTTGGGCGACCAATAATGGCAACAATAGGTAATGGCATAGGTGAAGACGCTAAAAGGAAAGCGAGTTCAAACTATTAATTTGTTTAACGCAAATTCGTTTGAATCTCAGTTCTTCATTCTAACGATCTTTACAAAATACTGTTGTATCAATTTTTCACTATTTCCTTTTTTCTTAAGTTAACGCCACTATTTCCGGTTCACTTTCCTGAGAAGCCGCAAAAGCCTTGAAAGAGGGTGATATGTACTCGGTGCCAGCCAGAGCCTTTTGATTCGGAGGCTCTGGCATTGATTTTTTAACTATGCAATTTGCCGACTGTCCTACGCCTGCCATTGTGATGAACGCTGCCGCTTATTCTATTTCTGGGGCAAACCAGAAGCTGTATTCGCGGCTGAAAACGTCGCTGCAACTTAATTTGCGTCGTCAAATCTTTTTGGCAGTCTGTGATGATCTGGAGCTACGCAGTCATCTTGTCGCTCAGTTGCAGACGGCTCTTCGCTCTCCGCGCTTTGTAAGTTTGAATTTAAATCTAAGTGATCCTAACCCGATGGCTCAAGTCGCTCAGTGGTTGTCGCAGCATAGTAGTGCGCCTGCTAGCCATTCTCTGAGCTTTCAGATTCTTGGGGTAGAGCATCTCACTCGTCAACCCGCCCCAGTGCAAAAACGATTTTTAACCCATTTGCAAGCCATTGAATATTATTTGCCAGGAATCGACGGCACAATGGTGTTGTGGTTGCCGCGTCCTTGGTTGCGATCGCTGCAACAATCGGCTCCAGCCTTTTGGGATTGGCACACCGCATTATTTGAGTTTGAGGGCGACCCTGCCCCGCTCCGAAGCATCAGTCAAGTCCGGGTAAGCAGCGATCGCGCACCAGAATCCGCGATCGCCCAGTTGCAAACTCCTCCAGTAACTAGCCACACCGATCATTTCAGCTACTCAAAATCCTCCAATCTAGCCCCCGCCATTCCCCTTCATCACCCTGAGCCTTTAACTGAATCCTTCACAGAAAGTGCCCCCGCAGAAGAATCGGTGTGGGACATGCTGACTTACGATTTAGCGCAATTCGATACCAGGGAGCAATCGAGGAAGCAAGCGCGGGATCAAAACTCAAAAGCGCAAAGCGCCGCTGACGCTAACAAAATATCTCCTAGGTCAACGCTAAGCATTGGCAAAGCCAGTCCGCAGGACTTACAAAACTCAAAACTCAAAACTTCTTTTCCCGACACTTCCCATTTGACCGATCAGGTTCTTGCCGCGATCGCCCACGAACCCGCCTTGGCAGAACATCAAACAGCACTAAGAGGTTTGCAACAAATCGATCAGTTGCTAGACCAGCGAGCAACCCCAAAAACGATCGCGGCGGCATATCTCAATTTGGGTCGGCTTTACCGCGATCGACTGGAGCAAGGCAATGCATCGCCAGAAACGCTAGGCATTGCGATCGCGGTTCATCAAGCCACGTTGGAATGGCTGCAAGATGACACCCCCCGATGGGTCGATGAGGCGAATGATTTAGGCAATCTGTATTGGATGCAGTCTCACAGTTCTGTTGCCGCCGATCAACAGCTTGCCAGCCTGCAAAAAGCAATTCAAACCTATGCCTTGGCGCTGGATAAAACCACGCCTCAAGCTAATTCTCACACTTATGCCATGATCCAAAACAATTTGGGATCGGCTTACGGAGATTTGGCTCAATATCAAGATCCTGCAAATAATTTACTGAAATCGGTTGAAGCCTATGAGTCGGCGCTGCGCCACCGCGATCCGCAAGAAGATACGGCTCGCGATGCCGCCACTCAGAACAACTTGGGCACTGCCTGTTGGAATTTAGCTCAGCATCAACAGCCGATCGCTCGACTTAATCAGGCGATCGCCGCCTATCACGCTGCACTCAAGCACTACACCCCACAGTGTGAACCGATGCACTATGCCATGATTCAGAACAACCTAGGCACCGCCTACTGGAATCTAGCACAGCATCTTAAACCCAACCCAAATCCAAATCTGGCTCATTTCACGGTGTCTCCAACTCGGCTGTTGCAATTGGCGATCGCCGCTTATCACACTGCCCTCCACTACCGCACTTTGGCAGATGTTCCCGCGTCTTTTGCGGCAACACAAAACAATTTGGGCACTGCCTACTGGAATTTGGCAAACCTAAAGACAATAGCTCCTGATGATCGTTGGCAGCATTTACAGCAGGCGATTCAGGCATATGAAGCTGCGATCGCGGCTGTAGATGTCCTCTCTGCTCAAACTGAACATCGCCCTGCCCTTACCTTTGATGTGTTTGCCACTTTCAATAACTTGGGCTTGTCTTATTTTCAGCTTGCGGGCGATCGGCACAATAACATTACCTCTACTCAGCGCCAAACCCTTTTAGAATCTGCCCTAAATCAACATTTGCAGGCGCTCCACGGCTGGGAGCCGCTCTCCGATTTTTATCAAACAACTTTAGACTACATCACTCAAACTGCCCGTGCTTTTCACAGCGAATTTGGCATCCAAGGGCAAACCCTGGCACTTTCCAAAATTCCAGCCAATCTTTTGCCAGAAGTGATGAGGAAGTTGTGAAAAAGATTATGCAAACATCACGTTTTTTGTAGAAGTGGGCTGTTCAGCCTAGAGCAATGATAGATGGTTACCGGGAAATGATAGGCTCTAAGAAACGCCACACATCATAGATTCCGTGGGACGCAATGGGAGGTATGAACTTTATGAAACGACTATTCTGCCTGTTGGCAACCTGCATGGTTAGCATTTTGAGTTGGTCAGGCTTGAGCCAAACTGCATTGGCTGCCACTCAAAATTCTCCAGCAAGCCAACTCTCGATCGCTCAATTTAGCTGGATCAATACAGCCACAGCACCTAAGTTTTTTGCAAAAGCAGAGCCAGAAGCCGATCTTCGGGATGTTGTGAGCGACAAAATGAGCGAACTGGGTGCCAAAATCGATTTGAACAATACCAATATGCGGTCATTTCGGTTATATCAAGGGATGTATCCGACTTTGGCAAGCTTAATTGTGAAGAATGCACCCTACGAAAACGTAGAGGATGTACTAGAGATTTCTGGATTAACCGATCGCCAAAAGGAAACTTTGCGTACCAATCTAGATAGCTTTACCGCAACCCCTCAAGAATCAGCACTGGTTGAAGGGGCAGACCGAATTAACAACGGCATCTATCGTTAGATCACTTTTCCTACCGCTTACCTTAAAGTTGCTCAATGTTCAGACTTAAACGAACGGAGCAACTTTTTTTTACTCTTAATTCTGCACTTAATAATTGTTAGCTTAGAAGCTACACCTCCCGGAGTTAATTCTTGCCTCCAAGCTTTGCAGCAACGCCTCAATTGTCACCGCCCCAAGCCTTCGATGTCATCATTGTTGGAGCAGGCGCGGCAGGGCTATACACCTCCCTTTGCTTGCCAAAACATTTAAGTATCGGTCTGATTACCAAAGAGCCGATTTCCCTTTCAGCTAGCGATTGGGCGCAGGGCGGAATTGCCGCTGTCACTGACCCAAACGATTCTTCAGATCTGCATGTTCAGGACACCCTCCGTGCTGGCGCAGGCTTATGTGATTACGATGCAGTCAAGTTTTTGGTAGAGCAAGCGCCCAAGTGTATTCAGGCGCTGGTGGAGATGGGTGTAGGGTTCGATCGCCACCACGGCACCTTAGCATTAACCCTAGAAGCGGCTCACTCCCGGCGGCGGGTGCTTCATGCCGCTGATACAACTGGACATGCCTTAGTGAGTACGCTAGCAGAACAGGTTCTCATCCAAAAAAACATTCAAGTGCTGCAAGGCTTTGCGCTTGATCTGTGGATGGATGACACGACTCAGCGCTGTTTGGGGATCGCGATCGCCTCTAGTACTCGAATTAGTTGGATTCGAGCGGGAGCAGTGATCTTGGCGACTGGCGGCGGCGGACAGGTGTTTGCCCAAACGACAAATCCGGCGTTGAGTACGGGCGATGGAGTGGCGATCGCTCATCGTGCCGGAGCCATTCTGCGCGATCTGGAATTTGTCCAGTTTCACCCCACTGCGCTAACTAAACCGGGTGCGCCTCGGTTTTTGATTAGCGAAGCAGTGCGGGGCGAAGGTGCCCATTTAGTCGATGACCACGGGCGGCGGTTTGCCTTTGATTACCATGCTGATGGTGAACTGGCACCACGGGATGTAGTGAGCCGAGCAATTTTTAGCTATTTGCAAACGACCAAAGCCGATCCCGCGACTGCCCATGTCTGGCTCGATCTGCGCCCCATTCCCGCCGACAAACTTCAGCATCGTTTTCCCAACATCATCCAAGTGTGCAAACGGTGGGGAATTGATGTTTTCAACGAACCCATACCCGTCGCGCCCGCTGCTCACTACTGGATGGGGGGGATCACCACAGATCTCACTAATCACACTTCTATTTCAGGACTGTATGCGGTTGGCGAAACGGCTAGCACTGGTGTACAAGGTGCCAATCGTCTCGCGAGTAACTCTTTGCTGGAATGTTTGGTGTTTGGTGCCCAGTTTAGAGAGATAGAACAGGGGTCAGCGGTCAGGGGGCAGGGGTCAGAACGACTGAGCGATAGTGAGCAAAACTCTTTCCCTGTTCCCTGTTCCCTGTTCCCTCTTCCCTTAGAAATTGCTGCTCTAAAACTTCTTCGGCGAGAACTGCCGCGCTTAATGTGGCGGAGTGCCGGAATTTGCCGAAATCAAGCTCAGATGGAAGCCGCGATCGCGCAAGTTGAAACCTGGCAACAGGAGTTTGCAGCCCTGCCTATCAGTCGATCGCTACAGGCGCTTAATCCTAAGCAGACGTTTGAATTCCCCTCGCCCGATGTCGTGCCTCTGATACGGCTATGGGGAGAAACGCGGAACTTACTAGAAGTTGCTGTTTTAATGCTCAAAAGTGCTAACTTTCGCACCGAAAGTCGGGGTGGACATTACCGCCTAGACTACCCACAAACGCAGCCTGAATGGCAAGTTCATACTTTAGTGCAGGCGGATCGCTGGTGGACAGAACCTGTTCAAACAGAGGCAGGAACGATGCCGCAGGGAACAGGCGATTTAGGCTAAACAGCCTCTTGTTTCTTGAGAAAGTCTTCAAGGTCGGGAAAGGTGCAAGCATAGGCGATCGCGGGTGCCTCATAGCCATGCATCGTCACCGTATGCTCCTCCAAAGGCGTAGAGCCATTGCCTAAGGTTGAAATATACTGAAAAGTCGTTTTGCCGACGGAGATATCCTTACCAATCTGCTTGGTCGAAGTTTCTAAGCGGAAGGCAGCATTGACGGTATCACCCAAAGCTGTGTAATCTGGGCGATCGCCACTGCCTGTGTTGCCAACCATCGCGTGACCTGTGTTAATGCCAGCACCAATCCGCAGCGGAAACGGTAGAGGATAATGGTTATAAAGATCGCTGGTCATTTTTTGCATTGCGCTGAGCGCCTGCAAAATTTGCAGCATCTCTTGATTATCAACCTCCTGCGCCCCATGAATCCACACTGCCATCACCGCATCGCCGATATATTTATCAACCCAACTGCCATTTTCGCGGATGATTTCTCCCGCGTGTCGGAACCAAGTTCCAATTACTTCAGAAAGGATTTTTTCATCAAGCTGACGGGTTAATCCAGTGAAGTTGCGGATGTCTACCACTAATACCGAAATCAACCGTCGCACATGCAAGGTTGCCGTTGCTGTAAAATCCTTTTCGCTTCCCGGCTTCACCTCTTCAAAATGACCAGAGGACGGACAGTAAAACTCAAGCTCAGTTTGCCCAAAGGTCAGATGATCGCCGTTCTTTAGCGTCACAGGAATGCTGACGCGACGACCATTCACAAACGATCCGTTGCGGCTGCCCAAATCGATCAAATAAAACTCGCCGCTCTCCATGTACTGCAACATGGCATGATTACGTGAAATCCAGCGATCAGGCAGCACAAAGTTGTTGTCCTCACTGCGACCAACTGTCCAACAGTTGGTTCCGGTCAGCGGCAAACGACGGTAGCCCGAATCGGTACGGAGCAACATATGAGGAGTGGGTTGTGTAGTCAACACAGACTGCATTTAAAGAAAAGGTTCCCTAATGATGCATCCCGACACATTAACGCAGTGCCAGTATAGCGTCAAAGAGCGACTTACCACTCTTCACTCCGAGTGTACTCTGAACTAGGGGCTAATAGACAGCCCCCCTGATTAACTCAAAGTTAGCTCTGTTCCCCGCAGCTAAGCAAGACAAGCCCCTACCCAGAATAAACCGTCCACTAAAATAGTGCTTAAAATAGCGCCGCCAAACACCCACCAATGTAACTTTGAGGAGCGGAGAGGCAAAAGGCTAAAAGTCAGAAGCGAAATAACTAGCACTAGAGCCAAGCCAGTTCCCCAAGGAGTTTGAACTTGAGCGATCGCATCTCGAAAAATTGGACGCGCCAACTCTTCATTCACCTGCATTAATGCCCGCCAGTGCGGCATCAAATTTACTAGATAAAAATAAATATCTGTAATTGCCGTTCCCAAAAGAGAACCTAAGTAAAAGAAATGACCCACTTTCCCTTGATTGCGAAAGATGCCCCAAACCGCAAATGGCAAGCCAATCGACTCAATCGGTAAGTGAAAATAAGGTTCCCAACGAAACCAACCCCAATAGAGAGAACCTGCTAGCCAGGTCCATGTAAAGCCCATTAGTAAGTCTCCCCAAACTTGGGTTTTGGGCTGAGACAATAGGCGGTTGGATAGTGCCCACCAACCCACGGTTGCTAGCAAGCTCAGCAATGGAAGCGATCGCACCAACGGTGCTTGGACAAACACAGGCACCGACACCAACACCACCGCCACTACAAACAAACGCCAGTGTTGCGCTGTTACAGCAATAACTTTTGTTTCTACTGCTTCAATAAAAGAGATGCTTTCAACAGCGCTATCAACCTTTGGCAGCAAGGTCGATTCAGGCGTATAACTGCTTGTGGAAGGGGAAGGATAGGAGATCAAAGTAGGTTTAACGACTAATAAGGTGTCAGTAAAACTGAATAAATTTTTTATTTAGTTTACGTTATTTAACATAACACATACAGCCATTTATCCCCATGGGGGGCATGTCTTTCAATTATAAACTGGGAAATGCTTCTATTTCTCTCCTCCGTTCGTTTCCAGTAAAAGTGACATACACTCACTCGTTTTGCAATAAATCCAATCTCTCGCAGATAGGAAAATCCTGGCAGTGGCGGGAACACTAGAGATGAAATCTAACCTGCTGGCTCTAGCAACCCAAATGTAAGGATAAGAATTGGAAGGATTGAAAGTGGCAAATCTTTACCAAACCAATGCCATACTAGCTACGAATATGAGCCGTTATTGCAAAGCCCATGTCGGCTAGTCAGTGGATGAATCAATCGCGTACCAAAACGTTAGCAGCTTAAAATTGACGAGCTTTAGTGAAAGCGGAGGACTGATCTTGATTTCAACAATGTTGCTGGCAGTGACGGAAACTGCAACAAAATCGGCTCAATCGCCCGGATTAGTTATAGAAGTACTTCAGGCGATCGCGCTGGGGTTAGTGCAAGGCATTACCGAATTTTTGCCCATCAGCAGCACGGCTCATTTGCTTGTTTTTACAAAAGTTCTGGGTTGGGACGCACTGGGGCAAAAATACTTTGTGGATGCGATTCAGTTTGGCAGCGTGATTGCAGTCGTGATGTATTTCTGGAAAGACATTGTTCAAATCTTATCGGGCGCATGGGCAGCCTATCGGCAAAAAGACTGGCAGCGCGAAGAATGGAAGGTTTTAGTTGGCATCACTGTGGGTACGATTCCTGCTTTGTTATTCGGCTTTCTGTTGAAAGATGTTTTGCCAGACAACATTGTGCTGATTGCTGGCATGTCGATTGTAATGGCGCTGTTGCTAGCATTGGCTGAAAAAATTGGCAGCCGCAAGCGGGATTTTGATTCCCTCACCATTCAAGACGGGCTTTTAGTGGGGTTAGGGCAAACGATCGCGTTGCTGCCGGGTGCTTCTCGCTCTGGCTCAACGTTGACGACTGCAATGTTTTTGGGTTTGCAGCGAGGAACTGCCGCGCGCTTTTCCTTTTTGCTAGGCATTCCTACCCTAACGATCGCCACTTTGTTTCAAGCCCGTAAAGCTTTTGGCAACATTGACAGCATCATTGCGCTGCTGGCAGGGACTATTTCTACTTTTATCTTTTCCTATTTGGCGATCGCATGGCTGCTGAAATATCTGCAAAGTCAAAGCACCTGGGTGTTTGTGTGGTATCGGTTAGCATTTGGTTTCACGCTACTAGCATCCGTTGCGATCGGCTGGCTAAAAAACACGTAAGAATGGAGAAGTAAACGGTTTGAGTTTTAAACAGCTTCTTTAACTCAGAACCCAAAACTCAAAACTATTTCTCCCGATGAGCGAACTATCGATCCGTCCTGCTTTAATTACTGCTGTTGTGCCCGATTCGATCGCGGCGGAAATTGGGTTTGAAGCAGGCGATCGCTTGGTTTCCATAAATGGTGAGCGTCCGCGTGACCTAATCGACTACCGCTTTCTCTGCGCCGACGAAGTGCTGGAATTGGAAGTGTTAGATTTTAGCGGCAAAGCGCACCGAGTTGAAATTGAAAAAGACTATGACGACGATTTGGGCTTGGAATTTGAAACTGCTCTATTTGATGGGCTGATTCAGTGCAACAACCGCTGTCCCTTTTGCTTCATCGACCAGCAGCCACCCGGCAAGCGCGAAACGCTCTATCTTAAAGATGATGATTATCGTCTTAGTTTTCTCTACGGCAGCTACCTCACCCTGACCAATCTGACCCAACGTGAATGGGATCGGATTGAACGACTCCGCCTCTCGCCTCTATACGTGTCGGTTCATGCCACCGAACCAGAAGTGCGGACTCGGTTGCTGAAAAACCCTCGCGCCGGACAACTGCTGGATTATCTGCAATGGTTTCAAGAGCGAGAGCTACAGATTCATGCTCAGGTGGTGCTGTGCCCCGGCGTGAATGATGAGCAACATCTGACCCAAACCCTCCTAGATTTAGCCCGGTTTCACCAAACCGATCTGCCTGCGGTGGCTTCGGTGGCTGTGGTGCCCGTGGGTTTAACCCGTTTTCGTCCGGCTGACGATGAGCTAAACCCCGTTACGCCTGAAAAAGCGCGGGAAGTGATTGATCAAGTTCAAGCGCTGCAAACCAAGTTTCGACAGCAACTTGGCTCAACCTTTGTTTGGCTAGCAGACGAGTGGTTTTTGATTGCAGGGCGAGAATTGCCGCCAGAATCGCATTACGAAGACTATCCTCAAATTGGCAATGGAGTGGGTTCGATTCGCCAGTTTCTTAAAGCGTTTCAAAAAGCAGCAAGAAAGTTACCTAAAACCGTGTCTCCAACCCGTCGCTTCACCTGGATTGTTGGCAATGCGGTGGAGTTGGCATTTCAGCCGATCCTAAAGCGATTAAATGAGGTTGAAGGCTTGGAGGTGCGAATGGTGGCGATCGCTAGCCATTATTGGGGGCAAGAGATTTCCGTAACTGGCTTAATCACCGGGCAAGATATTCTCAGTGCGCTTCAGGGAGAAGATCTGGGCGATGCGCTGCTGCTTCCCAGCGTGATGTTGAAGCACGACGATCCCCGATTTCTCGATGATATGACCGTGGATGAACTTGCCATTCAGCTAGGAATCGAAGTGATTGCGGTAAGCGATGTAGAAGGGTTGATAAAAACCTGCGTCACAGAATCTTTAATGCGATCGCAGGTGCCTTCCAGCCAGAGAAAGATCTGACATTGCGGAACATCTGCCAAGATTTTTCTATCAAAGTAGACAGCTAACTAAGTTGACAGCATTTATCCAAGAAAGCGATTCGCTAACCGTCATCAGCGGATTGCTTTCAGAGAATAGTTTTTTGCGCTTGCCCTATTCACGGGTTCAGCACTTTTTTGCTCGTCAATATTTCACTCAACGCTATCCATCAAAGGGTGCGGCTACCAACCTTAATCACCTTTGATAACCACTCTCCAATCTCTATGAATAACTCTTGTTCTCTGTTGCTCACCCGAACGTTGCCCCTGAGCGCGGTTCTGCTATTTCTTGCACCGACGATCGCTTCGGCTCAAACTTCATCCACTGCGATCGCCCCCACTACGACCACAACTTCTAGCCCAGTGACCACTCCAGTCACCACTGCTGCGCCTGCGGTATCGGTCACCGCTCCTCAACCTGCGGCGGTTGTTAGTCAGCCTCCTCCTGCGATCGTGAGCAATCCGACACCGATCGCGGCTCCTGTACAGTCGGCGATCGCTCCAACTCAAGTGCCCGTATATCTGCCGATCGGTTCACCCCAGTATGCTTATCCAGTAGCAGCGCCTCAATATGGCTATCCGGTAACAGCACCTCAATATGGCTATCCGTCGAATGTTCCTGCATATGGCGCTCCTGCTCCTGGGTATGGGGTTCCGCAGAATGCTCCTGGTGGCTTTTCAGTACAGGTGACAACGCAAATTGGGATTCCGAGTCAAGGCTATCCAACTCAAGGCTATCCAACTCAGGGCTATCCAGTTGGGGTTCCTATTCAAGGATCGCCTGTTCAGGGATATCCGGTGATGCAACCGGGTGCTTATGGGGTTCCGGTTTACTCTCCGGGTTATCCCAATGTAGGCTACCCGCAAACCTTGCCATGGACTCAACCCAATGCCGGGTTTGGCAATAATCTTGATGGGCTTCCTCCGGCGGCACAAGCATTTTGGCAGCAGATTTCTACTAGCCAAACGCTGGATAGTCAAACATTGTCGCTGTTGCAGCAGTTGGTTAGGAGCTATCCTCAATTTATTCCTGGTCATCTTCGCTTAGCCCAAACTCTCGAATCGAGCGATCGCCGTCAAGATGCAATCTCCATCTTGCAGCAGGCATTGTCTCAAAATCCTAATCAGCCCGATTTGGTGCGATCGCTCGTGACTACCTACGGCAGAGCCAACCGTTGGACGGAAGCGAACTCTTTTGCCCGTCAATTTGCCCTCAAAAATCCCACTAGCCCTGTAGTGACCGAATTGGCAAGCTTGATTGGAAGCAACCTGCAACAAACTTCAACGGTGAATCAAAGCCGACCTCGAAACGGTTTACTAGGAAACGTGGTGACGGCTGGATTGGGTTACCTGCTTACGGGTAAGGTGTCTGCTCCTGTGCCTTCTGTGCAAACTCCTTTCTGGACTAGCAGCAATCAAAGCGAAGCCTCGATTGGCGCTCAAATGGCGCGGGAACTGTTGAGCAAAGTGGAATTAGTCAACGATTCGGAGGTGACGAGCTACATTAACGAGATTGGGCAAAAGTTGGCGCAAGCATCGAACCGATCTGATTTGCCCTATGAGTTTTATGTGGTGAAAGACCGCGATGCTGGAGCTTTGGCGCTTCCTGGCGGCAAGGTATTCATTAGTGCAGGGGCGATCGCCAATGCTGATTCTGAAGCATCTCTGGCAAACGTTCTGGCGCGTCAAATCGGGCACGCCTCTCTCTCTCATCCGATGAAATTGGTCAATCGCACCAATTCTACCAACACACTGACTCGCCTTCTGCCAACCCTTGGCAATCTGGTCGCACCCAAACTAGGCTTCAATAACGGGTTAGTCGGCAATGTGGTGAGTGGCTTACTGAGCAACGTCATCAGTAAAGCGGTTCAACCCAACTACACATCTCAAATGAATCGCCAAGCTCAGGAGGTAGGCACTCGCTTACTCACCACGGCTGGATATAGCCAAGGCAGTCTGATTAACGTCAGCAGTAGCACTCGCTATGCTCAAGTTCGTGCTAAGGCGCAACAACTGATTGGCAGTAATTCCAGTCAATCCTGGTGGAGTTCGGGAAGATAGGTTAAAAGGGGTTACAAAAAAGACTAGCTACAAAAAAGGCTGGACTGCATATATTAAGTCCTCTACTTTTGTGGTCTTGACTCCTAAAAGTCTGATTGATCACTTAGGGTTTCGATTAACAGATCAACTTGTTGCTGGCGATCGCTCAAAAAGGTTTCGCAGAGCCGTAGGTCTTCAACGGCTGCTGAAAACTGATCAAATACATCGGCAAGATCTAACTCGCCCGATTCAATTTGAGCGATCGCGGCTTCAATCTTTTTCACCGTCGTCTCATAGCGCCATTCATCCTGTGAAAGTACAGATGGCTGCTCAGTATTGTCAGGTTCTGAATAGTTGGTGGAGTATGCTCCGGCGGAATTAGTTAAGTCGCTCACGGGATTACTCTTAAAAAGAAGCTATTGCACTATTTAGTCTTACGCAAACATTCGCAAACATTTAGGATCGCAGGGAATTTAGGATGAAGCATCCAAGATTTCTTTTACAGTCACGGTTGCCTGCCCTTCGGCTAGCTGAACGAGAAGATCTTGCCCCAATGCTAACGTAGCCGTCGATCGCACGATGTCGCCGTTCGCCGATCGCGCCACTGCATAGCCTCGCTTCAACACCGCTTGTGGATCGAGGGTATTCAATTTTTGCTGCAATAGCTGGGTGTGCTGGGTTGCCTGATGTAACTGCTCCCCATTGCGTTGAATTAATTGCTGGCGCATCCAACCCAACATTTGGACTTCATGGGCTAATTTGCGGTCTAGCTTGAGTTGCTGTAATCGCGTTCTTACTCGTTGCAGGCGATCGCGGGTCACTTCCAGTCGATACTGGAGGGCATCACTTAAAGTCAACGTCCGTTGTCGATGCTCGGCATACAAATCTGCCAACTGAGGAACCGCTTGCTCTGCTGCCGCTGTCGGCGTGTGAGCGCAACAATCTGCCGCCAGATCTGCTAGGGATTCATCTCGCTGATGCCCGATTCCCGCAATAATGGGGATGGGGCACTCGGCGATCGCCCGCACAACGCGCTCATCATTAAAACACTCCATATCTTCAGTTGCCCCGCCTCCGCGTGATAGAATTAGTACATCCGCTCTATCGTCTAAAACAACTCGGTGAATCGCCCTCGCGATCGAATCGGGAGCTTGATCCCCTTGTACTAACGCTGGAGAAAACAACACATATAGACCTGAATACCGTCGCCGTAGCGTCCGTTGAATGTCGCCCCATGCTGCTGCCTGAGGCGAAGTCACCACTGCTACTACCCTAGGGTGAGTCGGTAATGCTTGCTTCCGTGATGAATCAAACAAGCCCTCTGCCTCTAAACGATGCCGCAACTGTCGATAGCGCAACGCCCGCAGCCCCTCTCCTGCTGGCAATACCTGCCACACAACTAGTTGATATTGCCCCCGCTGTAGATGCACCTGAATCCGTCCCAAAATAATAAATTGTTCGCCTTGGGTCGGCAAAGTGGATAAGCGATCGATTTGGCTATTCCAAACTACGCAGCTAATCGCCGCTTTCTCCGCAGGATCTTGCAGCGTAAAAAACAACCCACTCCGGTATTGGGTCGCACTAGAAACTTCCCCGGTTACCCAAACCTGCCGAAGCTGAGGATCTTGCTCAAGCAGCGCTTGAATGTAAGTTGATAATCCAGCAACCGACAACGCTGTATCGGGAACTAATAAGTCAGAAAGATAGGAGGTCATAGCCTGCGCTTAAACAAATGAATGAATATTAGTGGATCAAAGGAGGGATTACAAAATGCACCCTATGTTCCCCAGATAAATCGATGAATACGTTAAAAAATCTGCTGTAATAACTGACCACTGCTTATAGAGTATCGAGACTTCTCTTGATTTGACAGTCTGCTGTTGCCTTCCTTCTTTGAAGCAACGCGCATAGAATAGAAGTCCTCTAACACCGGATTTCTCCACTCCTTCTGACCAAACTTCTGCGCTGAGGTGCCCATGGCTAGTAAAACTGACAACTCTGCTTCTGATAAGCAAGCTTCTGAAAAACAAAAAGCTCTAAACCTGGTCGTCTCACAAATTGAGCGCAACTTTGGTAAGGGCAGCATCATGCGGCTAGGCGATGCGACGCGCATGAAAGTTGAAACAATTTCCACTGGTGCCCTGACCTTAGATCTGGCGCTTGGGGGCGGATTGCCCAAAGGTAGAATCATTGAAATATATGGTCCTGAAAGTTCTGGAAAAACAACGCTAGCGCTCCATGCCTTGGCTGAGGTGCAAAAATCAGGTGGGGTTGCCGCCTTTGTGGATGCAGAACATGCTCTCGACCCAACCTATGCCGCAGCCTTGGGGGTAGATATAGGCAATTTGCTAGTCTCTCAACCCGATACAGGTGAAGCAGGGCTGGAAATTGTGGATCAGTTGGTGCGTTCTACGGCGGTGGATATTATTGTGATTGACTCGGTGGCGGCTTTGGTGCCTCGTGCCGAAATTGAAGGGGAAATGGGAGATACCCATGTTGGGTTGCAGGCTCGGTTAATGAGCCAAGCCCTGCGGAAGATCACTGGAAATATGGGGCGATCGGGTTGCACGGTGATTTTTCTGAACCAGTTACGCCAAAAAATTGGGGTCACCTATGGAAATCCAGAAGTCACCACTGGCGGACAGGCGCTCAAGTTTTATGCGTCGGTTCGGTTGGATATTCGCCGCATTCAAACCTTGAAAAGAGGAACCGATGAATATGGCAACCGCGCCAAGGTGAAGGTGGCGAAAAACAAAGTGGCACCTCCATTCCGGATTGCCGAGTTTGACATTATTTTTGGCAAGGGGATTTCTACCCTGGGCTGTGTGGTGGATTTAGCAGAAGAAACGGGCGTGATCATCCGTAAAGGAGCTTGGTATAGCTATAACGGCGACAACCTTGCTCAAGGAAGAGACAATGCCATTAAAAATATGGAAGAAAACCCCGAATTTGCCAAAAAGATTGATTTAGAAGTACGGCAAAAGTTGGAAACAGGCGCAGTAGTTTCTGCTAATTCTGTTGGACATGCCGATGCGAATGAGGATCAGGATGAAGAGGGGCTTGAGGAAGAATAGAGCTTGACCAAATTTTATAGACTGGGATTTGCGAACTGATCTTCTAGATCCCAGTCTTTGTAGATCCCAGTCTTTGAAACTTTGTGATTTGACTTGAATCTGGTTAACGATTTAAGAACCGATCCAGAATATCGGACTGCTGAGAAGGGCTAAGTTGGGGATTGCTTGGTTTTGGAGCTTCCTCTCGTTGACGGGCAGCAGGTTTGAGAAACATGGAGGTTTCTTTTTCACCGCCTGGAAGGAATGCATCCCAACCGGGTTGGTTCGCTTGAAGCTCAGTTGTGCCGATCGCTGGCGATGCTTCAGTTGGGCAAGTTTTTGAGGCTGATGGAACTAGGTTGACGCTGGATAGAACATCTGGTGCAATGGGTTCGGCACAGCGACTATTTTCGCAGAGAAAGAAAACGAACGATAAACTTCCTAAACGAATGCGATCGCCGTCTCTTAGCAATACAGGACAACGCACGGGTTCGCTATTCACAAAAGTGCCGTTTGTGCTGTTCAAATCAATTAGAAAAAATCCTTTATCGGCAACATGCTGAACGATCGCATGGCGACGAGAAAGACGCTTATCTGAAATTGGTAAACTGGCTTTGCGATCGCGCCCAATCACCCATAAGTTTTCTGATTGAGTCACGATTTGAGTTTGGTCTTGAAGCAAATTAGTTATCAGGTAAGTCTGATCGCCATGAATCACTCCTTGCACATATTGCCATCCACTCCGCAATCGATGGCGATTGTCCGTGTTCTCTAACTCAATGATTTCATCTAATAGTTCACGGTGATGCTCGTATAGCTTGAGAAAAACTTGATATAGTCCCAATCGCTGCTCTAAATCAGTTGGATGACCAGCAGCGCTTTGCGAATTTGGCGAAAAGTCTGCTGCGGAATTTAGGTCAAACATAATCTGCAATCTCTAGCTGTTCAAAGTAAAAAATATCTATGCAAAAGTACTTACAGCAATTTTCAGTAGAGTGGGCAGTGCCCACAATTTCTCAAAGTGATTCACCGAGAAAGGGTTGGGCACTGCCCAACCTACAATCTGTGGTCTATTCGTCCGAAAACGGCTATATCTTAAATTGCACAGTAGCGGTATGTAATTTACAAAATTGGCAAATCTACTTTAATGTTGCATTGGAATGATCGATTCAGCCAATCTGCTGAACGATCGCACCTTCTTCTCCTAAAGTAAGGCGAATACTTGGAAGACATATCCGCATGATTACTGGATAATTCGTTGTTTTGAAAGAGTACACTCCGTGCTGAAGAGCAAACAGTACCTTTAGAAATGTTCTCTTCAGTTTACTTTTCTTGGAAAGAGTTTTTGATAAATAGATGGAAGTTGGGCAGCTATTGATTTACAGCAATGTTGAGTATTGTAATCTCAGACACAGAGTATTAGAGGCTTTTCTACAATGAATCAATAGTCATCTTGGGTGTGCGTCTACGATCTATTAATGAAGTTGATGAATCATTTGTAGTTTCATTAGAAAATCCTAATCCTCATAATTCTGCAAAGGTGCAGACTTAATTGACGCACGCCATGTTGATTGATTCAAATAACGAGTCTTCTACCATTTATGAATGGGATTCTGTCCGACGTGCCGAAAATTCGGCACGTCGATCGCCTGTTAAATTTCAGGATGCTTCGCTTGATCGCTTGAGTGCGCAGCGATCGCATTTGGATCGACAAGAAAATGTCTCTGAACTGCAAGCCCTCCGTCAAACAGCTTATTTAGGCGAACAGCAAAAGCGACGCAGTGGATCAATTCGGAAGGAGGCGATCGCCTCTTTTGATATTGCTCAGCCTGTAGGAAACTTTGCTGCACCCCTTTCGCCTTTAAGAGAGCGGGATTTAGCCGCCCTATCAGAATTGTTTTTAACCGACACAATGAGCGCCATTGAAGCCGACGTAGCTCAGCTATTAATTCGGCTTCAACCAGAACCCTGCTGGGAGGATGATCCTTTTAACTCTTTGCAAGATTTTCTTTAGCTGGACTCCTTCCCCTTTCTCATAAAATTGCTTGTAGCAACGTGTCGGCTCCAAATCGGACGGGATCAGTGCAGGGCAAGTTTGTCTCAGCTTCTACTTGAGCGATCGCAGCTTGGGCAGTAAGTTCATCTAAATGATGGGTGTTGAGGGCGATCGCGGCAACGGGCACAGACGCAAATGCTCCACCCGCTCTGGCGACGGCTTCATAAAGCTGCACGACTTCGGGCAAGGGCGGAATGGGAACTTCAGGAATGCGGCTGATGTGGGTTTGTCCGGCGCGATGCACTAGGATCAGGTGAGTGGGTTGGCTGCCTCGAAGCAGCGGCAGGGTTGCAGTCGAAGACGGGTTGAGCAGAGAACCCTGCCCCTCGATCTGCAAAATGTCATAGTCATTGCCAGAGCGTATTACCACCTGCTCTACGGCACCGGAGGCAAAATCGACCCGCACGGCATCCAGCGCTACGCCATCTCCAGCAATCATCATCCCGGCTTGCCCGGTTGCCACAAATTTTGAGCGCATTCCTCGCCTGAGCGATGCCTGATGAAGCTGCAAACTGGTGGACATTTTGCCGATCGCCATGTCAGTGCCCACGGTCAACACTCGCAAACAGGCAAGCGATCGCGCTTTTCCAGTGCCAATCGGCAGATCGGGCGGCTCTTGGCGCATATCCCAAATCCATTGATTGGGTTGCAACCGTTGAAAGTCGGGATCGCTGGCAAGCGGGGTATGGAGTCCGTTGGCGATCGATAGTCCGGCGGCAAGTGCTTGTTTGATCTCTTGTCGCCACTCGTGTGGCAATGCGCCTCCAGTCGGAGCCGTTCCTAGCACCAACACATCGGGCTGATAAGCAAGGGCTTCTGTGACCGATGCCACGATGGGCGCAGAACTCGTGATTCCAGTCAGATCAGTTAAGGAGGCTCCGGGCGATTGGCGATCGATGACAGCAACCACTGGCGATTCGGTATATCGCAACAGTGCCAGCCCAGTTTTACCGCGATCGCCTTGAATGCCTTCATGCAAAAGAATTGCCAGTCGATGATCAGATTGAATCATAGAAGCACCATGTTATTCACAAGCCATTATTCACAAGCCATTACTCACAAGTCATCTTAAAGCGCGCCCTTTTTTTCGTCCAAATATCGGTGAACGCCCAAGCCTGGTTGCTCGGTGGGCACAATCCGCCCGTTTTGAAAGGACGCGCCTGCAAAGGGATCGTTGACTAGGTTGAGGTGACTGTCGAGGTCAATATGATCTGCCAAGGGCGAAAGGTGAGATAGAGCGGTGTTGAGCAGAGCGCTGTCGGAGTAACAGCCAAACATGACCTTCAAGCCACAGGCTTTGGCGGTGTGAATCATCCGCAGCGCTTCGGTTAAGCCACCGGATTTCATCAGCTTGATATTGATGCCGTGGACGCGATCGGCTAAGGGCAAAATGTCGTAGCTGGTGAAGCAGCTTTCATCGACAAAAATAGGCAGGGGCGATCGCGCATACAGTTCGGGCAAGTCGCCTTCCTGTCCTTTGGCAAGAGGCTGTTCCAAATAATTTACGCCTTGGTCTGCTAGCCAATCTGCCATTTGGAGCGCTTCAGCCAAACTCCACCCTCCATTCGCATCTACGCTAACCTGAGAAATGTGAGGAGCGGTTTCTTTAATTGCCAGCAGCATTGCCTGGTCTGCTTCGATTCCCAAAGGGCTACCTAGCTTGATTTTTAACGATTGAATCCCATGAAACGGAACCGCAGTATCGCCCTTTCCTAGCCAATCTTTCACCCGCTGTTGGGCGGCTTCAGGGGTGCTAATGCCGATGGTGACCGAGGTGGGCGGAATGCGATCGCACTCCAAGCCCCACAGTTGCCACAGAGGGAGATTGGTGCGCTTGCCAACCCAATCGTGCAATGCCACATCCAAGGCGGCTCGTGCTGCTGAAGGGAGTCGCGCATCTAGCATTAATCGCTCAATTCGCTGACCCTCTAAAGGGCTAAGTGATTTTAGCAAGGGCACAAACTTTTGTAGCGATCGCGCAATCACTTCGGTCGTTTGGGGCGCTTCTCCAATCGAAAAAGGCGATGCTTCTCCCCAACCCTGAATGCCTTCATGCTCAATTTCAACCCAAATATTAGTCGTCTGTGCAGTCGTGCCCCGGCTAATGGTCAACGCAAACCGCTTCTGTACTGTAAATGTCGCTATCCGAACCTGCATGGCAGGGAACCTCAAAAGGCACTTTCAATTCCATTAGGACTTACGCACTTGCCCCCTAAATCCCCCAATTCTGGGGGACTTTGATCTCTAGCTCCCCCAGAATTGGGGGT
>ENA-ORBV01006756-ORBV01006756.1-microbial-mat-metagenome-genome-assembly--contig:-NODE-6756-length-20050-cov-8.267661_pt1 | contig 20050 bp, 16 predicted proteins | sample MGYA00237777_ERZ505514 | MGnify/ENA primary metagenome ERZ505514 (study PRJEB26160, sample SAMN06269048) | microbial mat metagenome | isolation source: Oligotrophic lake microbial mat | place... | reverse complement strand
GAGCGGAGCGAGGGCAGGTCACCCGGTCACCCGGTCACCCGGCCAGCCGAGCGGAGCGAGGGCAGGTCACCCGGTCACCCGGTCACCCGGCCAGCCGAGCGGAGCGAGGGCAGGTCACCCGGTCACCCGGTCACCCGGCCAGCCGAGCGGAGCGAGGGCAGGTCACCCGGTCACCCGGTCACCCGGCCAGCCGAGCGGAGCGAGGGCAGGTCACCCGGTCACCCGGTCACCCGGCCAGCCGAGCGGAGCGAGGGCAGGTCACCCGGTCAGCCCGAGCGAAGCGAGGGCAGGTCACCCGGTCAGCCCGAGCGAAGCGAGGGCATGTCACCCGGTCACAAGTCATAGACGGAAAATGTGATGAGCCTGCTTGCGCCCCTCGGCCTCCTAGCGCTACTCGCCCTCCCCGTGATCGTGCTGCTGCATATGCTGCGCGAGCGGCGGAGGCGCGTGGTGGTGCCCTCGCTGCTGCTCTGGCAGCTGATGCCGCGCAAGCAGGAGGCCCAGCGCCGCCAGCGCCTGCCGCTCACCCTGCTGCTGCTGCTGCAGCTTGTGGCGGCGGCCATGCTGGCCCTCGCCCTGGCCCGCCCCCAGTGGCCCCTGGCCGTGTTCGGCGAGGAGGGCCATGTCGCCTTGATCATCGACACCTCCACCAGCATGGCCGCCCCGGCGCCCGGCATCGGCGGCACGCGCCTGGCGGCGGCGCAGGCCCGCGCCCGCCAGCTGATCGGCGCCATGGGCGCCCGTGGCAGCGTGACGCTGATCGCCGCCGGCCCGCGCGCCGCCCTGCTCGACGCGGGCGGCCCCGAGAGCGCTGTGCGCCTGCTGGCCGCCCTCGACGCGCTGGTACCCGTCGGCACAGGGACGGATCTCCCAGGCGCGCTCACCCTCGCGGAGGCCACGCTCCAGGGCCGCCCCGGCGCCCGCGTGGTCGTGCTTACCGACGCCGCCTTGCCCGCCCTCGCGGCCGTAAGCCTGCCCACCGCCGTGCCCGTGGAGTGGCAGGCTGTTGGCGGGGCGCTGCCCAACCGCGCAGTGGTGACGCTGGCCGCCCGGCCGCGCTCCGCCAGCGGCCCGGTTCAGGTCTACGCCCGCGCCGTGAATTACGGGCCTGCCTCTGTGCGCACGGTGCTGCGGCTTTTCGGCGATGGGCAGCTGCTCGACACGCGCCCTGTGACGCTCGCCCCCAACGGCGAGGCCGAGCTGACATGGACGGTGCCGCGCGGGGTTGCCCTGCTGCGCGCCGAGCTCGACGGCGACGATGGCCTGCCCGCCGACGACAGCGCCGCCATCAGTTTTGCCCAGACCCGCCCGCTGCGCGCGCTGCTGGTCTCCACGCGCCCCGCCGCGCTTGAGCGCGCCCTGCGCGTGGTGCCCGGCCTGGAGCTTACCACGGTTGCCCCGCTTGCCTATGCTGGCTCCGACGCCGACCTGACGATCTTCGATGGCTTTCTGCCCGACGCCTGGCCTGCCGGCGGCGTGCTGGCCGTTCACCCGCCGCCCGGCTCGCCGCTGCTTGTGGTCGCCACAAGCGAGCGCGAGCCTGCGGACGACACGGCCCTGCGCGTGCAGCCCGGCGATGGCAGCCTGGATGGTGTGAGCCTTGGTAGTGTGGCCTTCGGGCGCGTGCGCGACATAACGCCGCCCGAGGGCTTCACTGTGCCGCTGAGCCGGGGCGAGCAGCCGCTGGTGCTGCGGGGCCGAATTGGGCCAAGCGAGATCGCCGTGTGGGCCTTCGACCTCAGCCAGGGCAACCTGACCACGCGCCTCGCCTTCCCGCTGCTGGTGGCACGCGCCGCCCGCGCCCTGACCCCGCCCGCGCTGCCGCCGTCGGCCCTGCTCGGCGAGCGCCTGGAGCTGCGCCCCGACCCGCGCGCCGACCGGCTGGAGCTGGGCGCGCCCGATGGCAGCGTAGCCGTGATCGCCCTGGCTCCTGGCGAGCCTCTGGCGCTCACGCTTGACCAGCCAGGGGTGTACACGGTTGCCGAGCGGATCGGCGAGCGCGTGCTCTACGCGGCGCAGCTGGGGGTGAACGCCGGCGCTGCGGTGGAGTCGGACCTTGCGCCGCGCCCGCTGCCCCAGGTTGCGCCTGCTGCCGATGCCGTAGCCGGGGGCGACGCCACGCAGCGCGCGCTGTGGCCTTGGCTCGCCGCCGCCGCCCTGGCGGTGATGCTCGGCGAGTGGTTGTATGTTCACGGGCGCCGCCGCGCTCTGGCGGAGGCGTAGAGTCTATGGAAGCTGTTGGGGTAAACCCGTGATCCTTTTACTGTTCGTAGGTGCAATCTTGCTGCTTGTAATTGGCGGCATGGTTGCCACCGTGCTGATCAGCCGCAGCTGGGGGCGCTCGCTAGACGGCTCGATCGTCGTCATACCGCCACGGCCCGCTGTTGAGGCGCCCGCGCTGACGGGGGATGTCGAGGCGGACGCGCGGGCGCTGCTCGCCGCAGGCCGCAAGATCGAGGGGGTGAAGCGCGTGCGCGAGCTGACAGGCCTGGGACTGAAAGCGTCCAACGATTACGTGGAGGCGCTGGCGCGCGGGCTCGCGCCGGAAGCCCCAGCCCTGCGGGAGCGCGCTCGCTTCGGGCACCCCGCCTCGGCAGAGGAGATCGAGGCGACGCTGCGCGCTCTGGTCGCCGACGGCCAAGCGATCGAGGCGATCAAGCTGGTGCGCGAGCACACTGGCATGGGCCTCAAAGAGGCGAAGGATTATGTGGAGACGCTCACCAACAAGCAATGATTCTACGTAACCCACAGCTACTCTGGCTCCTGCTGCTGCTGCCGCTCTTCGCGCTGATCTGGCGCTGGCGCGGCGTGCGCGTGGCGACACCGGCGCTTGTGCTGCGCCTGCTGGCCGTGGCAGCCCTGGTGCTTGCCCTGGCCGACCCGATTATCGGCGCGGCGCCTGCGCCCGAAGGGCCGCTGGTGGTGCTTGCCGACCAGTCGGATAGCCTGAGCGCTGCCGGGCGCGCGGCCTTGCGCGGGCGGGCGGCGCAGCTCGCCAGCGACGCCGGCCCCGCCGCGCGCGTGCTCTACGTGGGCGCCGATGTGGTGAGCGGCCCCCAAATTGAGCCGCCGCCCGCCGCCCTGGCGCCGCATTTGCCCGACCCATCGGCGAGCAACTTGGCCGCTGGCTTGCGGGCGGCGCGGGCCTTGCTGCCCGGCGGCGGGCGCGTGGTGCTGCTCTCCGACGGGCTCGCCACCGATGACGACGCGCTGCTGGAGGCGCGCCTGGCCGCTGCGGCTGGCGTGCGCGTGGATGTAATGCCGGTGGCGCCCGCCGCGCTGCCCGAGGTGGCGATCAGCGGCGTGAGCGCCCCGCGCAGCCTGCGCGTGGGCGAGGAGTTCCCGGTCGAGATACGTGTGCAGTACGCACCGCCCCCCGGCGACGCCGACGGGGCCGTGGCCGCTCGCCTGCAATTGAGCGATGGGGAGGCACTGCTCGGCGACCAGCAAGTGCGGCTCCGACCGGGCGAAAATGCCTTCACCTTTCGCCACAGCGCAGGCGCACCCGGTGTAATGCGGCTCCAGGCCACCATCGAGCTGACCACGGGCGACACCTTCGCCGCCAACAACAGCGGCGCCGCAACGGCTGTGGTGAACCCGCCGCCCCGCGTGCTGATCGTGGCCGCCAACACGGGCGATGCCGCGCTGCTTGGGGATGCGCTTGAGCGCCAGGGCGTTGAGACGCGGCGAATCGCGCCGGAGCAGCTGCCCACGCGCCTCTCCGACCTCGCCACCTACGACGGGATCGTGCTGGTGGATGTGCCGGCCGCGGCGCTGACGCTCGACCAGATGGCCGGCGTGCGCGAGTTTGTGCGCAGCGAAGGGCGCGGGCTGGTGGCGCTCGGCGGGCGCAACTCCTACACCCTTGGCGCCTACAAGGGCACGCCGCTGGAGGAGGTGCTGCCGGTGACGATGGAGCCGCCGCCGCGCCCGGAGCGCACCGATATCGCCCTGCTGCTGATCGTAGACCGCTCGGCCAGCATGACTGCCGCGTTCGGCGTGAGCAAGTTCGACATGGCAAAAGAGGCGGCTATCCTCGCCACCGAGAGCCTGCGCCCCGAGGATCGGATCGGCATTCTCTCGTTCGACACCGGCACGCTCTGGGTGGTGCCCTTCCAGCAGGTGGGCGACGCCGCTGGCCTGGCCGCGATCCAAACCCAGATCGGACAGCTGCCGAGCGGCGGCGGCACCGACATCGAGCTGGCCTTGAGCGAGGGTCTGCCTGCGCTGGCGCAGCAGCCCGCAAGCGTGCGCCACGCCGTGCTGCTCACCGACGGGCGCAGCTTCAGCAATAACTTTGGCAGCTACCAGCAGCTGGTGGAGACGGCGCGCGCCGCCGAGATCACGCTCTCCACGATTGCCATTGGCGCGGACAGCGACATTATGCTGCTGGAGCAGCTGGCGCGCTGGGGCGGCGGGCGCTACTACTTCGCCGATAAGCCCGAGGACATCCCCCGGCTGACGCTGCTGGAGAGCGAGATCGCCCGCGCCGACCCGGTGGTGGAGGGGGCCATGCGCCCGGAGCTGAGCCAGGCCCACCCGATCGTGCGCGACTTCTCGCCCGCCGAGCTGCCCGGCCTGAGCGGCTATGTCGCCACCACGCCCCGCGAGGCCGCCGAGGTGGTGCTGCGCTCGCCCGACGACGACCCGCTGCTGGCGGTGTGGCAGTACGGCCTGGGCCGCGCTGTGGCCTGGACGCCAACCGCCGGCGCGCCCTGGGCCGGCGACTGGACGCGCTGGGATGGCTTCGAGCGCTTCTGGGCGCAGACGGTGCGCTACACGCTGCCCGAGCCCGACAGCGGCCCGATCCAGGTGCGGGTGGAGCCGTTCCCCGGTGGCGCGCGGCTGGTGGTAGACGCCGTGCAGCCTGGCGGGGCACCCCTGGACCTGGCTGCGGTGAATGCCCGCGTGACGCTGCCTGACGGCGAGCTGCGTAGCTTCAACGTGCGGCAGAGCGCGCCGGGGCGCTACACCCAGGAGCTAAGCTTGGGCACGCCGGGGGCCTACACGATCTCGGTAGTGGTGCTGCGCGACGGCGCGCTCCAGCAGCGCGACGTGGGCTACGTGCAGCCGGTGGCGCCCGAGTACCGCCAGGCGGGCGACCCAGCGCGGGGCCGGGCGCTGCTGGAGCAGATCGCGGCGCTGACGGGCGGGCAGGTGCTGGCCGAGGTGGCGCCCGCAGCGGACGCGGAGCCGCCGCCGCTTGCGCCCGCCGATGGGTTCTGGCCGTGGCTGCTGGGCCTGGCGCTGGGCCTCTGGGTGCTGGAGATCGCGGTGCGGCGCGGAGTGTTTGTGCGGTAGGCTTTGGCCCTAAAGCCGGCTGCGGCTGAGGAGCGGTGCCGCCCGGCCATGCGCTCGCTACTTCTCCGTCGCAAATACCTTTTCAATCACAGCATTGAATGATCTTTTTACGTTCTTGTGAGGTCTCTATGAAGGTATGGCAGCTGGCTCTGCCGGCGCTGGTCCTGGCGCTGCTCGCATCGATGTTCGCCCAGCGCCAACTGGCGGCGGCCACCCAATCATGTCCGACCAGCTGGGTGCGGGTGCTAACCGACAAAGGCGTGATGGTCTGCGGCAAGCAAAACGCCGCTGCAACCCCGCAGTCTCTTGTTGCGCATCAAGAGGTTGAACGCAGCGCGCCCCGGTGAGTGGCAGCGAACAGGTGTGCCGCGAAATATGACCGTTGCATTGACCATACTTGTCGGTTGTCGCTCAGGAAGCTGTGCCTCCTGGTCACCCATCAAGGGCGTTGCTCACGAAGCTGGTTTCGAGGCGCGCGTGGCTCAGGATCTGGCGGATGACACCCAGATCCACGCCATCCGCGCGCAGACGGTAGGCCAGCCCGTGGCGCAGCTCGTGTGGCGAGAAGGACTACTAGATGCTGTACGGGGCGCTGCTAGCCTATCGGGAGGCGCCGAGTGCGGAGGAACGGGCACGCTTGAGCGACGCCCTCGAACGGTTGATAGACCGAGCAACGGATTACGCGGCGCTCGATGAACGGATCAGCAAAACCGCAGACAAACGGGCGCAGCTGTTGGCGGTGCTCGAACATTCGGACGTGCCGCTCCATAACAATGCCATGGAACTGGCCGCACGACGGCGGGTACGCAAACGCGACGTGAGCTTCGGGCCGCAGTCGCGGGCGGGTGCCCGTGCGTGGGACACCTTTCAGACCATCGCCGCCACCGCCGCCAAGCTCGGCGTGGGGCTGTTCCACTAGCTCCATGATCGGCTGGTCAGCCCTGAGACCACGCCCGCACTCGCCGAGCGGATTGCTGAACGGACCCTCCTCGCGGCGCAACCGGCCGGCTGAATCCAGCGATTTTGGAGAGGATACCATCCAATCGCCTATGTCTATCCACACTAGCAGCGACAGCCAGATTGGGCGCTTCCAGATCGAGGCCGAGATCGGGCGCGGCGGCATGGGTGTGGTTTATCGGGCGATCGACCCTAGCCTGGGCAGGCCAGTGGCGGTAAAGCTGCTCGCCCCCCACCTTGACGCTGACCAGACAGCCCAGCGCCGCTTTCAGGCTGAGGCGACGGCGGTTGCCCGCCTCAAGCACCCGCATATCGCGACTGTCTACGAGTTCGGTGATCACCAGGGCCACCCCTATATTGTCTTTGAGTGGGCCGAGGGCCGCACCCTGCGCAGCCTGATCGAAGCAGATGGCCGGCTGCCGCTCGCCCGGGCGCTCAAGATCTTCGCCCAGATCGCCCAGGCGCTCGATTATGCCCATCAGCGCGGGGTGATCCATCGCGATCTCAAGCCAGCCAATATTATGATTGGCCCCGGCGATGAGGTGACAATCATCGACTTTGGCCTGGCCCGCATGGCCAGCGCCGCCAATGTTACGGTAAGTACCGCCTTCTTTGGCACGCCGCGCTACTCCTCGCCAGAGCAGATCCAGGGGGCCGAGCTTGATGGGCGCTCAGATCTCTATAGTGCTGCGGTGGTGCTCTATGAGCTGCTTGCCGGTATGCCGCCCTTCGATGACCCGAGCCTCCCCGCGCTGATCCACAAGCAGCTAAATGTGGCCCCGCCCCTGATCAGTGAGCAGCGCCCCGATCTGCCCATAGCTGTCGAGCGGGCGCTTGCGCGAGCGCTTGCCAAGCAGCCCGCCGAGCGCTTTGCCCGCCTGAGCGATCTGGCGGAGGCGCTGGGGGCCGCTAGCCTCGCAGCGTCGCTTGCTGCTAAGCCTGCTGGCTCTGCCCGCCGCTTGTGGTTGGCTGCGGTAGGTGGGCTAACTATGCTCGGGCTGCTTGTCGCGCTGGTGCCCACCCTGGCCCCGCGGCCTGCGACTGACCAGCCGCCTACCGAAGCTGCGCTGGTGGCAGATGTGCCAGCCCCGATCAGCCCACCCGCCCACGATGGGCTGTGGCCGATGGGTGCGGGCGGCCCCGCGCGGCGCAGAGAGCTGCCCACGCCCCTTGAGCCGCTCGTCACCACGCCGCGCTGGAGCCACAACCCGCGCACTAGCGATCTTGGCCCGATGGTCGCTGGCCTTGGGCAGGTCTACTTTCGGGCCAGATGGTCATCGTTGCGGGCGATCGACTGGGCCAGCGGTGAGAGCGCGTGGGAGGCAGAGCTCGATAGCGGGATCATCGGCACGCCGGCGCTGCTTGTTAGCGAGGAGCAGGCGCTGCTCTTCGCAGCGCTCGATGGGCCGCGCCTTGTGGCGCTTGACGCCGCTAGCGGCGAGCAGATCTGGCTTAGCCCGGAGGGCGAGCTGGAGGGGCAGATCAGCGCTGATCTTGTGCTGGGAGAGAATGGCCTGCTCTACGCGATCAGCGAGGCTGGCCAGCTCTCCTGCCTTGACCCCTGGAGCGGTGCCGTCAACTGGCAGATCGATCTGAGCAGCGCGGGCCAGTTCTACAGCGCCCCGGCGGTCACCGCAGAGGCGATATTTCTCACCAGCAGTGATGATTCGCTGCTCGCCGTGAGCGCCGATGATGGCACGCTGCTCTGGGAGGCAGCGCTTTTAGGCACGAGCAATGACGGCCCGCTCATCGACCCCGGGCGCAACCTGGTGCTGGTGGGCACCAACGAGGGACGTCTCCACGCTTTCTTTGCTGATAGCGGCGCACCATCGTGGGTGGCGGTCGCCGAGGGCGGCATTGCGGGACTGGCTGCCGACGCCGACCAGATCTACGCCACCACCTATGACGGCGCGGCCTACGCATGGAGCGCCGAGGATGGCGACCGGCGCTGGTCGCTCGATGCCGAGGGGCCGATCAGCGCGCCGCCGCTAGCCGATGGGGCGCACGTGCTGGTGGCAACAGAGGCTGGCGAGCTGCGCTTTATCGATGCGGCGAGCGGCGTAGAGGACGAGGCAGCCCGGCTCAGCTTTCAGTCGCCGCTCACCCTCCCGGCCATTGCGGGCGGCGGCTGGCTCTTTGTTCAGTCGGGCTTTATCTACGGGTTTGGCCCATGAGCGATCACGCATGGTTGCTCTGCCCAACGCTATCACCTGGCCGCTGGGCGCTTGGCGGCGAGCGCTTCCTGATCGGGCGCGAGCCGCCCTGCGATCTGGTTGTGGCCCTGCCTGCGATCTCGCGCCGCCATGCCACTATCGAGCGGCATGAGCGCGTCTATATGCTGGCCGATCTTGGCAGCCGCAATGGAACCTTCTGCAACGGGCAGGCCGTGGGCAGCAAGCTGCTGCGGCTCGCGCATAATAATACGATTGTGCTGGGCGGCGCGCTTGAGCTGCACTTCCACGACCCGATGGCCACTATCGATGCTCCGCGCCTCGGTCGCCTGCGCGGTGTCTGGATCGATGAGGCCACTGCGGCGGTCTGGGTCGATGGCCTGCCGGTGGAGCCGCCGCTCTCGGCGCCCCAGCTTGCCCTACTGCGTCTGCTTTACGCCCAAGCTGGACAGATCGTTAGCCGCGAGCAGCTGATCGCGGCGATCTGGCCGGAACATAACCCCAGCGGCATCAGCGGCGAGGCGGTCGATGGGCTGATCAAGCGCCTGCGTACCCGCCTGCGCGAGACCCAGCCTGCCTGTGAATATCTTAGCGTGCAGCGCGGCTTTGGCCTGCGCCTTGACCAGCCCGCCGACTAGCCGCCCCCTTTGCGCCCCCCGCCTATCAGCCTCTTTTGTTCATCTGCCAGCTATGATGCGCCTGTGACCAAAACCGTGGCAATGATTTTACTGGCCTACTGGCCAGCAGAGCATTATGAGCCAGCGCATTGCGCTGCGCAAAGTCGCTGCGCAAGCTCGTCGCTCGTTGAAAGGATCTGCTCTATGACGATCTCACGCCGCAGTCTCCTTATCTCTGGGACAGCGCTAGCCGCGCTCTCCACCACCGCCTGCGCCACGCTCGGCCGTAGCCAGCCCGCAGCCAGCGCGCCGCCCCCGCTGGCCAGCGCCGCGCCGCCCCCGCCGATCGAGCTGATCGCCCTGGGCCGTATGGGCTACGGGCCACGCCCCGGCGATAGCGTTCGGGTCGCCGCACTCGGCCTTGCCGCCTATGTCGATGAGCAGCTCAGCCCACCGCACGGCGACGATCCAATGACCGCCCAGCGCCTGCGCAGCGCGACCTTGCCGATCGCCTATGAGGCTGAGGGGGATTATCCTGATACTGATGAGCAGCGCCCCCTGCGCACGCTCGATCAGCAGCCCGCTGAGCTATGGCAGCTCACCGACGACAATGTGCCCTACGCCGAGTGGGTGCGCCCGCTCGATGAGATCCGCGCCGCCGCGTGGATCCGTGCTGCCCACAGCCCATGGCAGCTGCGCGAGCTGCTGGTCGAGTTCTGGCACGATCATTTTAATGTCAATGCCGACCACGATGATAGCCAGATTATTGCCGCCTGGCCGAGCTACGACCAGATGATCCGCCGTAATTGTCTGGGCAATTTTCGCACCTTCCTTGAGGAGGTCGCCACAAGCCCGGCCATGCTCTACTACCTGAATAACGCCAGCAGCCAGGCCAGCCCAGCCAACGAGAACTACGCCCGCGAGCTGTTCGAGCTGCATACCCTTGGGGCAATGCATTACCTGAACGAGCGCTATCAGAGCTGGCGCGATGTCCCGGGGGCGCTTGCGGGCCGCGCCGAGGGCTTTATCGACGACGATGTCTACGAGGCGGCGCGGGCCTTCACCGGCTGGACGGTCGCTGACGGCAGCGACACCTATGAGGGGCTCGTTTTTCCAAACACCGGCGCGTTCTACTATTACGATGGCTGGCATGACCCCTACCAGAAACGTGTGCTGGCCGTTGAGCTGCCGCCTCACAGCCCGCCCATGGCCGATGGCCGCAACGTGCTCGATCTGCTCGCTGCCCACCCAGGCACCGCCCGGCATCTCTGCCATAAGCTCTGCCGCCGCTTAGTGGCCGATGACCCGCCGCTCGCTCTGGTTGAGCAAGCGGCCGCGACCTGGCTGGCCAATCAGCAGGCTCCTGACCAGATTGCGCAGACCCTACGAGTGATCTTGCTCTCGCCTGAGTTCGTCGCCACCTGGGGCCAGAAGGTTAAGCGGCCCTTCGATCTCGCCATCTCGTTCCTGCGCGCAGTTGACGCCGAGGTGACGCCCAACGCCGATCTTTTCTCCCTGATGGGCGAGCGGGGCTACAACCAGTTTGGCTGGCCCGCGCCCAACGGCCACCCTGATATAGCGGGCTACTGGCTTAGCAGCCAGATCATGCTTGGGCGCTGGAACACGCTGCTTGACCTTTGCTCAGATTGGCTAGGCGCGGCGCGCATCGATTTGCTGGGGCAGATGCCACAAGGCTCGCTCAGCGCCCACCAGATCGTCGCCTTCTGGGGCGAGCGCCTGCTGGGCCAGCCGCTCCCCATGCCCCTGAGCGAGCAGCTCGTCGCCTTCATGGCTCAGGGTGGCGACCCTGATCAGCCGCCGCAGCGCGTTGAAGATGGCGATGAGCACGATCTGCCCGATCGACTGATCAGCTTGGTGACCGTGATCGGCATGCTGCCCGCATTCCAGTATCGCTAGAGCCAGCGCAAGCTGCGAAAGGAGATTCTATGCCCCTCTCACGACGAAACTTTTTAGTCGGCTGTAGCGCGACGATCGCTGCGCTAGCTGGTGGGCGTGTCGGCGGCCTCGCTTTTGCCGCCGAGGGCCTGTCTGCCCAGCGCGACATACTCGTTGTCGTCTCGCTACGTGGCGGCTGCGACGGCCTCAACTTGATCGCGCCGGTCGATGATCCGGCCTATGTGGCGGCCCGTAGCGCGGAGCTGCGTCTGGCCGAACGTGGCGAGTATGCGGGCCTACGGCTCAAGAACGCATTGCCCGGCTTTGACTTTCGCCTGCACCCGGCGGCAGCGGCGCTCAAAGAGATCTATGATAGTGGCGATCTCGCGCTGGTTCACGCCTGCGGGCTTACCGATGGCACGCGCAGCCATTTTGAGGCCATGGAATATATGGAGCTAGGCGCAGCGCGTCAGGCGAGACCGACCAGCGGCTGGCTCAGCCGCCATCTCGCCGCAGTAGGCGCACCTGGAATGCTGCCCGCCGTGGCGGTGAACAACTCGCTGCCGCTGGCGTTGCTGGCAGACCCCACTGCGGTGAGCCTGCCAAGCCCAGCTAGCTTTAGCCTCCAGGGCCACTGGCGCTACGGGCCACAGCAGCTTGATCTGCTGCGGGCGGCCTATGGCGGCGCGGCCCGCCTGGAGCAGGCTGGTGCGCGCACCCTGACCGCCATTGATACGCTGGCAAGCTACCTCCCGCACGATAGCGAGGGCAACCCGCTGCCCTATCAGCCCGCCGATACGGTCGAGTATCCCGCCGAGGAGTACGCTGCCGAGCTGAGCAGCGCCTTACAGAGCGTGTCTCAGCTGGTCAAGATGGAGGTCGGCCTGCAAGTTGCCACTGTCGATTATGGCGGCTGGGACACCCACGAGGGCCAGAGCTACATCTTCCCCGAGCTGGTCGAGGGGCTGTCGCGCTCGCTGGCCGCCTTCTATAACGACCTCAGCGCCTACCGCGATCGGCTCACCGTCGTGGTCATCAGTGAATTTGGTCGGCGTCTACGGGCCAATGAGAGCGGTGGGACAGATCATGGCTTCGGCAATGCGATGCTTGTGCTGGGCGGACAGACGAATGGCGGGCAGATGTATGGCCGCTGGCCCGGCCTCGCTACCGAGCAGCTCGCCGATGGGGCCGATCTGGCGATCACCACCGACTATCGCACGGTACTCAGCGAGATCCTCACCCGCCGCCTGGCAAACCCTCAGATCGAAGCCGTTTTCCCTGGCTTCAGCAGTACCTATCAGCCGCTCTCTATCCTGCGCTAGCGAGGCGCTGACCGAACTTGTCGGTTGTCGCTCAGGAAGCCGTGCCTCCTGGTCACCCCTAAAGGGCGTTGCTCACGAAACGGAAAAATCGTACGTTACGCCTATCAGGCCCATTTCCCCCATCGCTTACCCAGCGCCACCACCGCACGTCACTGGCCGTCGGCGTGCCGCTCCAGCGCGGCGCGCACGTCGCGCGCGGTGGGCTTGCCGTAGCGCACGCTGCGCGGCGCGAGCCACGAGTTCCAGGGCGCCCCCGCCGAGGCGCGCCGCTATTTCGAGGCGGCGCTCACGGCCTACAGGCAGCTCGGCTACCAGCGCGGCGAGGCCAACAACATGATCGGCGAGCGCCGCCGCGAGGCGATGGATCTGAACGACCTGGGCCTGCTCTGGTGCGACATCGGCGGCTACGCCAAGGCCCGCGAGTGCTGCGAGCAGGCGCTCGCCATCCAGGCCGAGATCGGCGACCCGCGCAACGCCAGCTTCACGTCGCTCAACCTGGGCTGGCTGCTGCTCGACGAGGCGCCCACGCGCTCCGGCGAGCTGTACGAGCGCGCCTTGAGCCACGCTCTGGCCTCCGGTGATCGTGAGGGGAGGCCCACGCCCGCAGCTATCTCGCGCATCTGGCCGAGCGTCAGGGTGAGCTTGAGCAGGCCGAGCGCAGCTTCCGTGCGGCCCTGGCGATCCGCGAGCTGCTGGCGACGCCCGCCGCCGCGATGGAGATGGGACGCGGCCGGCTGCAGCTGAGAAGCGCTGCCGCCCGGCCATGCGCTCGCTACTTCTCCGTCGCAAATACCTTTTCAATCACAGCATTGATCGGTGGCGCCTTGATCGTCAGGTCGGCCACCTGCTGCTCGGCCAGCAGGCGCACGATGACGCGGCTGGCATCGGCTTTCGGGATGCGCAGCGTTACCCTGACGCCCCGGTTGGCCACCACCTCGCCGTAGGCGCTGAGGTCGGCGGGGGCCTCCAGCGTCACGCCCGCCTGCCTGTAGCTGGCGAAGCGGTCGACCAGGCCGGTGAGCGCGCCATCGTAGAGCGCGTGATCATGATCCATCACGATCACGCGCTTGCAGAGCGCCTCTACGTCGGCCATGTAGTGGCTTGTGAGCATGATTGTGGCGCCGCTGCGGCGGTTGTACTCGGCGAGAAAGGTTCGGATGCGGCGCTGCATGGTCACGTCCAGGCCGATCGTGGGCTCGTCTAGAAAGAGCACGCGGGCCTCGCCGCTTGTGGGGTGCAGCAGGCCAGCGAGCATCTTGAGCGTGGTGGTCTTCCCGGCGCCGTTGGGGCCAAGAAAGCCGACGATCTCGCCCGGCGCGATCGTGAGACTCACGCCGTCTACTGCGCGCACCTCGCGCACGCGCCGCCGCACCAGGCTGCGCGGCGAGGCGGCCAGCCCCGCCTCGCGCTCCGGCACCTCGTAGATCTTCCGCAGCTCGGCGACGACAATGGCCGGGGTTTCGCTGGACAAGGGGCTTCTCCCTGGGCTATTGGGGCGGGTGTACCCTATTGTACTAGACCGCTGTTGGCATCCCCTCGCCAGCTCAGAGCATAGCGTACCCCACACGGACGTGGGGGGTGCGAAGCGTTTGGACTACGAATGGCGCGAAGTGCCGCGAACCACCGTGAAGCCGTATATACCTTGTTGGGCCACAATGCAGGCTCACTTCATTGCCGAGATTTATCTAATACCCACTCAGGCCGGCGGCCGAGCCACCCCCTTGGTCTCTGGCGAGTGGCGCACCGTGCTAGGCATAAATGGGGAGCATTGGTCAGCTCGCCTCACCTTCAAAGGCAAACCAAAGCCCGGCGACACCTTTCATGCCGATGTCCAACTTCTGATTCCGGACGCCGCTCAGTATTTTTCTGTCGGCGCTGATTTTACGGTGTGGGAGAATGGCAACAAAGGGACAGGCCGCGTAGTGTCGGTTGCGGCCTAACCCATCATTCAAGCCGACGCCTACGGCGCGGCTTAACTCAAGAGTAAGGCGTCACACCAACTCACCCGGCAATCGTGGAGAAGCCCTCAATGCAAGCTTTCAGGATCGCCCGCAGCTTGTCTCCTCTCCTACTCGCTCTGCTCTTGAGTGCAGCGCACGCGCACGACGTCGTCGAGGCGGCGCCTCAGCACCACAAAGCGCTGATGGAGAACGAGACGGTGCGTGTTCTTGAGACACGCATCGCCGCGGGAGAGCGCACTCCCGTTCACACGCGTCAGTGGCCCGCGTCGTTGTACGTGGTCAGCTGGAGTGACTTCATCCGCTACGACCCGAGCGGAAACGTCCTCTTGGACTCAAGGACTATGGCCACGACGCCCAAGCCGGGCGAAGCGTTATGGTCGCCGCCCGGCGTGGCGCATTCAATCCACAACGTTGGCACCACCGGGCTGCTTGTCATAGCAGTCGAGATCAAGCAACCGCATGCACTCGACGAAGCCGCCCCGCCAGGTAGTTTGCGCGAGCTTGCTCTGCGAGTTTAAGCAGCCCAGCTTGCGAACTGGTAAAGGCAGTCGCCCAGCGCTGCTCTGATTCAAGCTCTTTACGCGCATCTCTCGACTTAGAGATATGTAACACGACGCTATATGCGCTCACGCTACTATTTTAGCATACAGGACAAAGCGAGCGGGCCGCCCCCTGTGAAGGATTCGACCCACCCGGTGGATGAGGTGAACCAGTGCGTAAGTCACTGCTCGGCTAGCGACCGTGCGCCCGCAGGTAGTCGAGCACCGCCTGCGCCGCCGGGTCCAGCGGCGCCACGCGCTGCGGCGCTGCGGCGCTGTGCGCCTCTACGTAGCGCATCACGCTCTGCTGGGCCGGGTCCAGGGTGGCGCTCGCGAGCCCGAGCGACGCAACGCTGCTGTGGACGCGCAGATAGGCGAGGACGCCCTGCTGGGCGGGGTCGACGAGCGCGGCCTGGCGGCTGCTCGTGAGCGCTGCGGGTGCCGGGGCCATGCTGGTGAAGCGATACGCGCCCATCGCGCTCACCGCGAGTACCAGGCTGAAGGCGATGGCGAACCCGTACCGGCTGATGCTCTGGCGTCGGCTGGTCTGTGTCGGAGGCGTGCTGTGCGTGCGCATGGGGTTGCTCCTTCATAGAATGTTTACCTTTAGGCGCGGAAACCCACGCGCTTCAGCCGTGGGAGGAGCGCCCCGCTTGAGCGGCTTTAGCCCAGCGTTGCACCGGCGTGCGATCTGTGGTATAATCCTCATATTATGAGGCTCACGATACAACTGAAACTGCTGCCGACTGCCGACCAAGCGGATGCGTTGCGGCGCACGCTGGTACAGGCGAATGAAGCCTGTGACTCCATCAGCCGCGTGGCGTGGGAGGCGAAGACGTTTCGCCAGTTCGCCATCCATCGGCTGACCTACCATGCGGTGCGCGAGACGTTCGGGTTGTCGGCGCAATTGACCGTGCGCTGCATCTCGAAGGTTGCGGATGCGTACAAGCTGGATACGAAGCGCCAGCGCACGTTTGCCCCGCTCGGAGCGGTTGCCTACGATGAACGCATCCTGTACTACCGGAGCACCTCGGTCTCGATCTGGACGCTGGACGGGCGACAAGCCATCCCGTTTGTCTGCGGAGAACGCCAGCAGGCGTTGCTTGCCTTTCGCACCGGCGAAAGCGATCTGGCGTTCGTGCGGGGAAACTGGTATCTGTTTGCGACTGCCGACGTTGAAACACCCGATCCGATTGACGTTGAGGGCGTCTTGGGTATCGACTTGGGGGTGAGCAACATCGCCGTCGATAGCGATGGGGAGATCCATGCGGGCACGGCGATCAAGCACGTGCGCTACCGGCATCGTCGGCTGCGCAACAAGCTTCAGCGGAAAGGCACGAAGCGGAGCCGCTATCGTCTGAAGATCCTGGCAGGGCAGGAGGCCCACTTTGCCAAAGACGTGAACCATGTCCTCTCCAAACGGATTGTTGCGAAGGCCGAACGCACGAAGCGGGCGATAGCCGTCGAAGATTTGACGCACATTCGCACGCGGATCAGGGCTCGACGGTCGCAGCGCGCAACACTCCATAGCTGGTCGTTTGCGCAGTTGCAGGCGTATATTGCCTATAAGGCGCTGCGCGCTGGGGTTCCTGTCCATCGGGTAGACCCTCGCAATACGAGTCGAACGTGTCCCCAATGCGGTTGTATCGACAAGGCCAACCGCAAGACTCAAGCGTCGTTTGTCTGCACATCCTGCGGGTTCGCTGGCCTTGCGGATGTGATCGCTGCGGGGAATATTTCTCGCAGGGCGCTTGTCAGTGCGCCATACGTCTCGGATGCCAGCCGCTCCTCGACTGGTAGCGCCAGGGACAAGCCCACGCCCTTTAGGCTTGGATAACTGACTCCACTTGGCTGATTGTGTGCGTTCTCTGCTGGCAGAACGTGTGCGTACATAACACCACATCTGGCCCGCCAAGCGGTCTGGATGTGCCGTACAATAATCAGTACAAAAAGCGGACAGATTCACGCAGGAGCGCCCGATGGAGCAGACGCACTCGTTTGGCTACTGGCTGCGCCGCCGCCGCAAGGCGCTCGACCTCACCCAGGCCGCGCTGGCGGAGCGCGTGAGCTGCTCGCTCGACCTGATCCAGAAGATCGAGGCCGATACGCGGCGTCCCTCGCGCCAGATCGCCGAGAAGCTGGCCGAGAGCCTCGGCCTCGACGCAGACGAGCGCGTGGCCTTTGTGCAGGCCGCCCGTGCCGAGCGCAGCGTAGACCATCTGACGCTGCCCAGCCAGCCGCTTGAGTCGCCGCCGCGCGTGATGCGCAGCAATCTGCCCGCGCAGCTCACGCCGCTGATCGGGCGTGAGCAGGCGGTTGCCGCCGTTAGCATGCTGCTGCGCCGCGCCGATGTACGCCTGCTCACGCTGACCGGGCCGGGCGGCGTCGGCAAGACTCGGCTTGGCCTCCAGGTTGCGACGGAGCTGGCTGACGCCTTCCCCGATGGCGTCTACTTTGTCGATCTGGCGCCTGTTCGAGATCCCGGCCTTGTGAGTGGCGCGATCGCACAGGCGTTGGGGGTGCGCGAGCGTGGCAGCCAGCCGCTGCTGGAGCGCCTGAAGGACGAGCTGCGCGATCAGCGCGTGCTGCTGCTGCTCGATAACGTCGAGCAGGTGCTCGACGCAGCCCCCCAGCTTGCGGAGCTGCTGGCGGCCACGACGCAGTTGAAGCTGCTCGTGACCAGCCGCGAGCACCTGCATCTACGGGGCGAGCACGAGGTGGCGGTGCCGCCGCTAGCCCTGCCCGACCCCGCCGCCCTGCCCGCGTTCGACCAGCTGACAGCGTTCGCGGCGGTGGCGCTCTTCATCCAGCGCGCCCAGGCGGTGCAGCCCGCCTTCCAAGTGACGCCTGCCACAGCGACGATGGTCGCCGCAATCTGCACGCAGCTGGACGGGCTGCCGCTTGCCATCGAGTTGGCGGCGGCGCGCGTTAAGCTGTTCGCACCGGAGGCATTGCTGGCGCGCCTGGACAATCGGCTGGCCCTGCTCACTGGCGGGCAGCGCGATCTGCCGGCGCGCCAGCAGACCATCCGGCAGACGATCAGCTGGAGCTATGACCTGCTCACCGACGCCGAGCAGACGCTGTTTCGTCGGCTTGGGGTGTTTGTGGGCGGCTGCACGCTGGCGGCGGCCGAAGCGATTACCACGTTGAACGTTCAAACAGCTAGCCCTGAGGCGCTCCTGCGCGCAGTCGAAGGGCCTGTCGAAGGGGTCGCACGTTCCAACGTTCTCGACGGGCTGGCGGCGCTGGTGGACAAGAGCCTGCTGCGGCAGATCGACGGGGTGGACGGCGACACGCGCTTTTTGATGCTGGAGACAATCCGTGACTACGCGCTCGAGCAACTCGAAATGAGTGGCGAAGCCGAGCGCGTGCGGCAGCGGCACGCAGTCTACTGTCTCACGTTCAGCCCAGCAGAGTGGAAAAATCCATTGGTGCGCCGTTTGGATCCCGAATACGATAACTTATGCTCGGCGTTGGCCTGGAGCCAGACGACAGCTGGCGATTCCGAAGTGGCGTTACGGATCGCCTCCAGCCTGGTCGGGCTCTGGAATCACCGCGGCATTCCACGCGAGGCGATCGCTGCGCTGGAGCGCACGCTCGACCATCCGCGCGGCGTGGGGCGTACAGCCGCCCACGCCGCCGCACGTGCGGAGCTGGCCCAGTTTCTTGGTGCTACCGGAAACTATGCAGCAGCGCAGGCCCAGTATGAGCAGGCCCTGTCGCTTGCGCGCGAGCTGAGCGACAGTGGGCGGTATGCCTGGGTGCTGGACCGCCTGGGCGTGCTGGCGCGCGAGCAGGCCGATAGCGCCACGGCCTGGGCGCGGATGACCGAGAGCCTGGCGATCTCTCGCGAGCTTGGCGACGTGCAGGCGGTCGCGTGGACGCTGGTAACGATGGCCGAGATCGCGATTGTGGATGAAGACCCGGCGCGGGCCGAGGCGCTGTTGGCCGAGAGTCGCGCGCTGGGGCAACCATTGGAGTTTGGTTGGAGGCTGAACCATCTTGGGCACGCCGCGCAGCTGCGCGGCGACTTTCAGCGCGCAGCGCGGCTCCACCAGGAAAGTCTGGACCGCTTCCAATCGGTCGGCCATCAGCCGTATGGGGTTGCTGCGGCCTATCAGAGCCTGGGCGAGACCGCATTGGGGCTGGGACGCCTGGACGAGGCCGCACGCTGGCTGGCGCAGGGCCTGGCACTGAGTCAGACATTGTACGTCCCGGCCTATATCGCCTGGTGCCTCGCTGGCCTGGGCAGCGCGGCGGCGCTAGACGAGGAGCCGGAGCGAGCGGCGCGGCTGTGGGGCGCCGCCGAAGGGCTGCGCCAGTTCATTGGCTGCCGGTCGGCGCCCGCCGCTCGCGCCACCTACGAGCGGGCCCTGGCCGTGGCGCGCGCCCAGCTCGGCGAGGCAACCTGGGCGGTGGCCTGGGCAGAAGGCCGTGCGATGCCGCTGGAGCAGGCGATTATGTATGCGCTTGACGCTGATTGAACGGGATTGGCCCAGCGAGCGTCCCATCCCATAATGGACATGCTACACTACCATCACGGCGGGATGTGAAAATGATGGTGTATGGCAGGTGATGATAAAGCCCTGGTGTGGCTGCACGGTGAGATTAGGACGCCTCCCTTTACCGTGGAGGCGCGGATCGAAGCAGGCGTGCTGCTACGCCGGTTACAGCGCGGTGAGGTGGTCGGAATGCCGCACGCGCGACCCATGCCGAGCATTGGTGCGCACTGTTACGAATTGCGTGTCCGCGACGCCCAGCACAACTGGCGGATCATCTACCTCATTGCCGTGGATGCCATCGTAATTCTGGAGGTTTTCCGCAAAACGACGCGCGCCACACCAGCCACGGTGATTGCGACATGTCAAGCACGATTACGGCGCTATACTGCTACCGAGAGCTGACGGAGACGCCCATGGATGCAGCAGAACGTGCGCGTTTGGAAGCGCAGGGTTGGTCGGTAGGCAGTGCCGCAGACTTCTTGGCGCTTACCCCTGAGGAAGCAGCGCTCGTTGAAATGAAAGTGGCCTTAAGCGACGCATTACGCCGTCGGAGCGCGACCCTCTCCCAATCAGACGTGGCAAAAAATGTGCATGCAAGCGTCCGTCCCGTGCTGGCTGGTGAAGGCGATGGCGCTGGCGTATCGCTCGAATGGCTCATTCGGGCGCTGCTTGCGGTGGGCGCTACACCGCAAGAAATTGGCACGCTGATCGCTCTGTCTCTTATACACATCTCCGAGCCCACGAGACTAAGGCGAATCTCGTATGCCGTCTTCTGCTTGAAAAA
>ENA-ORBV01006753-ORBV01006753.1-microbial-mat-metagenome-genome-assembly--contig:-NODE-6753-length-20053-cov-3.689878_pt1 | contig 20053 bp, 17 predicted proteins | sample MGYA00237777_ERZ505514 | MGnify/ENA primary metagenome ERZ505514 (study PRJEB26160, sample SAMN06269048) | microbial mat metagenome | isolation source: Oligotrophic lake microbial mat | place... | reverse complement strand
ACTCTAAAAAGCTAAAAGAGTACCTGCCCTTTCTCGATACTACACGAAACAAGTCGGCCGGTGCTCTTTATTATCTAACTTCTATCCTTTGTCTTTTGTATTCTTTGTATTCTTTCTTAATTTACCAACTAAACGGAGAACCATTTACAGAAACGTTTGTCGCTGAAGTTCCAATTATCTGACCTGCTAGATTTACAACAGTTATCTGGAATGTTACTGTTTGCTTGTAAAATGTTGGATTAGTGATGACAGCAGGTATTTCTTGCTGATTCTTAATCACAGTTTCTGGAACAGTAAACTCCTGTCCACAACTAACCCCTGCGATACTTGCAGTCACAGATGAAGGACATACCGCCTTGATACGTACTGAGTGCGCTCCGTTTGTGCTCACTGTATTATTCCCATAATATGATGTATTAACAGGGACATTGATGTAAAGCTTGAAGACTTCTCCTGAATTAACAGGCGTCTTACTTGATCCAATCGTTACTTGAGCATAACTCAGTGGACGATTGATAGTAATAGGTGCAACTGCAGCACGAAGTGTCGAGGTAATGCCTGCGATATCAGTTGTAGTTGTTGTTAAAACAACTCTAAACGATCCTTGCTGGTAGTTGTTACATACCCCAGAACAGACAGAATCAAGAAGTGCCTTGGTGAGAATAAATGAGTACGAACTGCCGGTAACCGTAGCCACAGTAACACTTTGTCCTGCGATATTACTTTCAAGACGGATAGTGTAGGCAGATGTTGCAATATTATTAGTTGTCCATCGTACGATAACTGTATCCCCTTCACTGTAGACACTATTTGCAATAGGAGACGAGACGCTCACTGAACCACTTGCTGGTGTGATGCCGTATGAGTAGCCAGATGCTGGATTGTAAACCACCTGTGTACTAGCAATCTGAGAAGAAACTGAAGATGGGGTATAAACACCTGCACCAGTTGACTGGTATGTTGGCTGATAGACATTTGCCTGATAGACAGATGGTTGAGAAATGAAAGATTGAGGTGTTGCATACACAACAGGTGGAGCAACAGGAGGTGTAATGACGATAACAAATGGATCCTGTGGTGCAACATAGGTTACGCCAGTTGAATATGCAGATGAACCAAATGAGTTCATAAATGAACTATATGATGTACCACCACACACACTTTCATTAAGTAACTCTCGTGTCATTGGACCAACAGTCCCAGTAGGAGAGACTTCGTTATCACGTTGAAAAGCTTGTACAGCATATCGTGTCTGGTGTCCAAAATAACCGTTTGGAGTAGCCTTAAGGTATCCATTGCTCACAAGAATAGACTGGAGGATAGAAACATCCATGTTTTCAGACCCAACTGACAGATAACGAGTAATTGATTGCTCACAACGAATAATTGGATCGCTATTAAAATATCCAGCAGACACGAAAAGTGCCTGAGAAACAAAGAATCCCAAAACGCCTGTAATTGCCATAATCTTTTTCATATTAGCTCACCCTACCATAGGTTACAATAGCTGTCAATGCCTTTTACCGATACAACCTAACACACTTATACCTCGTATAAAATAAAAAAGAGACCTTCTAGGCCTCTTTTTTATTATGCATCAATGCGCTATTTATACAACTTTCTTAAACGGAACTCCGATGATTTCGAAGAACTTTGTCGCTTCTTCTTTTGATTTTGCAGTTGTCACCATGGTGATAGCCATACCGAAGACATCTTTTAGTTCTTCATCTTTGATTTCTGGGAAGATTGTGTGCTCCTTGATACCGAACGTCATGTTACCGATATCATCCACTGATGTACGATTAAGCCCACGGAAGTCCTTGGTACGAGGCAGGGCAACATTGATGAGCTTTTCCAAGAATGAATACATTCTCTTTTCTCTTAAAGAGACAACTACTCCGATAGGGTCTCCTAGACGCACTTTAAAAGAAGCGATGGATTTCTTTGCACCTCTAAAAGAGGGCTTCTGTCCAGTGATTTTTGCCAGTCTAGTTGCTATGTCAGTGTTTTTGTTCTTGTCTTTTTTGAGGGCGGTTGATTTGCGCAAAGGTAAGGCAGCAAGCGCCCCAATCCAGATGTTGTAAAAAATATCCCGAAAAGGTGCAAAGTGTTGATTGTTAAAACTTTATGTTTGTTTTTAATAAAAACGAACACCTTTCCAGTGACTAAACCGGTATAAACGGCTCTGTCAAACTTTGATCTCGTTTTTCGTAAAACATCCTGACTTTTGCCAAAATAATGTATTGACAGCATGTCTCAACCAGCCGTCCACCAGCGCCATACCGACCTTGTTCGTGCCGAAGCCCAGCGCCTGGGGTTTGATTTCGTCGGCTTTGCGCGTGCTGAACGGCTCGAAGAAGAAGCGCGTCGCCTGGAAACATGGCTTCACCAGGGCGCGCACGGTCGCATGGGTTATATGGAAAATCATTTCGACCTGCGCACCGACCCGACCCTGCTGGTGCCGGGTGCCAAGACTGTTATTTGCCTGACTTTCAATTATTTCAATCCCGACAAGCAGCAGGACCCCGAAGCGCCGAAAATCAGCCAGTATGCCTACGGTGAAGACTATCACTTTGTGGTGAAGGACCGCCTGAAAGCGTTGTTGCAATTCATGCAGGCTGAAATCGGGGAAGTAAATGGCCGCTGCTTTGTGGATAGCGCTCCCGTGATGGAACGCGAATGGGCGCGACGGGCCGGTATCGGCTGGAATGGTCGCAATACACTCACCATCCATCCCAAAAGAGGCTCTTACTTTTTTCTCGCAGAAATCATCTGCGATCTCCCGCTCCTCTACGACGATCCGATCCGCGACCACTGCGGCACCTGTCGGCGCTGTATAGACGCGTGTCCAACGGAGGCAATTGCGCCTGAAGGCTATTTTCTGGATGCTTCGAAATGTATTTCCTACCTGACCATCGAATTGCGCGACGAGATCCCCGGCGAGTTTGAAGGCAAAATGGACCACTGGATGTTCGGCTGTGATGTGTGCCAGGATGTTTGCCCGTGGAACCGCTTTGCACAGCGACACGAGGAAAGTGCTTTCGAGCCCCACCCGGATCTACTCGCAATGACTCGCAGCGATTGGATGGAATTGACTGAAGAGGTGTTCGGAAAGGTTTTTAAAAAATCAGCGGTGAAGCGGATCAAATACGCAGGCCTGAAGCGAAACGTAACTACTGCCCTTTCCCCGCCACTTTTTTAATTTCCTCGAACAACTCCGCTTCATCGCCTGCCATGTATTTCCGGTGGTGCCACACAAGTTTGCCTTTTTTATCGAATAAAAACACTTGTGGAAGACCGTTCAATGTGCCGGGCAGAATCTCTTTGAATGCCCTAGTTCGATCCCAGTACACAGGAAATGGCCATTGCTTTTCGCGGGCGACCTGCTGGAATTTGTGGAAGCGTTCGGGGAAGTCAATGGAAACGGCGATCAGTCGAAAGTCGGCCTGTTGCTGCCAGTTGGCGAAATTTTGTGCGTAAGCACCGAGTTCTGCGAAACACGGCACACAGGTAGTCAACCAGAACGCGATGACGGTTGGTTGATCTCCCGCCAGTACGTGTCGGGTGCTGACTTCCGTGCTGTCCGGCGTGGTCAGCGCAAGGTCAAAGGGATAAGCAACAGTCGGTTGCTCAATCATTTGAGCATGGAGTATTCCATTGATAATCAGGAAATAAGCAACCAAAAACCTGGATTTCATACAAACTGTCATTTTTTGTGCAAAGAACTGAAAAAAACATGGCTGTGCAGTGTGACGAAGCAGGGGGGCTTAACGTCCCATTAACCAAATTCAAGTAGCACATTGTAGTGTGCGCGAACCAGCGAGCAAGTAATTCTCGAAGAATTATTGTTTTTTTTGTGTCTTTGCGGGGTCAACCTTTCGATTTCAACTTAAAACAACCTTCGCCAGTGTCGCGCCCTGCTGCTACGAAGAATTTTGCCGGACCTGCTGACCTCTCTGATTCTGATCTGATCGCGTTCTACTTGCGCGAGCAGAATCCGACGTATTTCACCTATCTCTATCGGAGGTATGCAGGCAAGGTGTTCGCCAAATGTATTTCCATGTTGGCCGACGAAGGGCTTGCCAGAGATGCGACGCAAGAGATTTTTATCAAAATTATGCTGAACCTGTCCCGGTTCACCGAACAATCTTCCTTTTCTACCTGGGTCTACTCCATCACATACAACTACTGTATTGATCTGATCCGCAAAAAGAAAAAAATGCCGCTCCTCTTCACGGAGGATGTGAGCCGCATCAGTAGAGACACACAGGAAGACGACGAACTGCCCGACAGTGTGCTGCTGGAAATGGAACAAGGGCGACTTGAAAAAGTGCTGGAAGTGCTGCCGCCCGGGGACCGGGCGATTTTGATGATGAAATATTCTGACGACCTCTCCATTCGGGATATTGGCGAGGTGCTGGGCAAAACGGAAAGTGCCATCAAAATGCAGATTATGCGGGCCAAACACCGGGCGCAAGCGATCTACGAAGACCTGTTCGGCAAGGAACCGATCAATGACGTGCATTCTAATATCGAACCGATTACATACACCCGTGCCGATACTTAAGCGATTGGTACACAATCATAATCCACCATGGGAGAAAATATTTTTAAAAAAATTCAGGCAGAGCGGGAAGCGATGTTGCCTCCCGATATTGAAGGTATTCTCAACCAACAGGCGAATACCCTGGTGATGTTCGGCAAGTTCACCGATGTGTTCGGTCCTTGTGCGGTGCGCACCTTCGCTATGATGATCGGTGGAGCACCCGATCCCTCCGGTCCACAGGTAGGATTGGACGAATGGCGGCGCAAGCCCAGCGATACCAGAGGGCTATAAACACAGCGGTCTGATATGTTAGGCGGTTGATCATAGCCACATCCACTTTCCAAATTTTCGGGTCACCTCAAACCATCAGATCAAACACCTTCGAAAGCAACTTTTACATCTTCTTCGACATGAATTTTTGGGAACAATTGAAGGCCGGGGTTTTTAGCGAACTGATCGGAAAGTTTTCGGCCATCATTCCGAAAGTAATTTTTGCATCCATCCTGCTCCTGATCGGCTGGTTATTATCCAATGCCCTTCGGCGGGTTCTGGGTAAAGTATTGGCAAGCATCGGCATTGACAAACTGACCGAGCAACTCAACGATGTGGAAGCACTGCAAGGCATGGGATTGCGCATCCGCTTCTCTACCGGAATTGCCAACATCGTTTACTACGTGATGATGCTGTTTTTTATCATTATGGCCACCGATGCGCTAGGGGTGGGAGCCATTACGACCATGGTGCGCGATTTGTTCAACTACCTGCCCGCCGTATTGTCGGCTTTCATATTCTTGTTGCTGGGATTGTTTTTGGCTGACATGGTGCGCGGTGCGGTGGAAACGGCCCTGCGGTCGTTCGGCCTGCCGTCAGCAAAAATGATCGCTACGGGTATCTTCTATTTTTTGTTTGTCACAGTCGCCGTGAGTGCCCTGGCGCAGGCCAAAATCAACACTAATTTCATTGCTTCCAACCTGACGGTCATTATCGGCGCGCTGGCGCTGGCGTTTTCATTCGGTTATGGATTGGCTGCGCGTGATCTGATTTCCAATTACCTGGCAGGATTCTACAACAAAAACAAAGTCCGCGTGGGTGATGACGTGCGCATCATCGGGGTGCGCGGTAAAGTGGTGATGATTGACTCCACCTCTATGATCCTTCAAACCCCTGAGCGTGCGATCGTGATACCGCTCAGCAAACTGACCACTGAAAAAGTAGAGATTTTTTATCCTGACGCGCAAGAAGAAAATTTATTGGAGACTGGGAAGTGACCGAGCCGGGTACTTGCCGTTTGTTTGCCAACACAAATTTTTCAAGGTCAATTTATGAAATCACTATTTACTACTCTTCTCAGTGTAATCCTCTTCGTTACAGTCGTCACCGCACAGTCTGACGAAGAAAAAAAGACCGCCGCAGCCAAAGAAGCAGCAGCCAAAGCCGAATTAGGCTGGAAAAAAGGCGGCAGTATCGGCTTCAACGTATCGGGTCTTGGGTTATTCAACCCGCGCTCCGGTGCAGGCGGCAACAACTTCGGTTTTGGGGGCGTCACCACTTTGTTTGCCAATAAAAAGGCCGAAAAAAGTTTCTGGACCAACAAACTGGATATCCAATTGGCCGCCCAGAAAGTGCAGGTATTCACGACCACCACAGTAGGCAACTCTACCGTGACGAACGCACGGCGCGACTTCCTGAAAAACCTGGATGTGATGCGTTTCAGCTCCGCATACGGCTTACAACTCAACAGCGACAAACTGTTCGCTGCCCTGGATTTGCTCGCGCAAACGGTGATCCTGAAAACATATCAGGGCAACTCCCTCAATCAAATCAACAACGAAGACCAGGAAATTTCCAAATTTCTCAGCCCACTCTCGGTCAACCTCGCGCCTGGTCTGGCCTACAATCCCGACCCGCATTGGTCGCTGTTCTATTCTCCGATCGCCGTACAATATATTCTGGTAGCCGACGAAGCCATTGCCCGGCAGTTTATCCACCTCAGCGAAGAAGCGTCTCAAAACGGAGACGGGCGTTCCTTCCTCGGCCTGGGTTCGCGGTTGCGCGTGGGGTACAACAACAAATATTACAAAGAGAAGGTCGCCATCACATCCAACATCAATCTGTTCTCCAACTACCTGAGCGGCCCGCAGAACGTGGATGTTCTTTGGACCAATACGCTTGATTTTCAGTTATTTAAAGGATTTTCCCTAGGACTGTTCGGCGATTTGTTTTACGACAACGACATCAATGTGCAGATTGACCGGGATGGCGACGGTTTCTTCGGTGAAACCAGCACATTTACAAACGATGCGGTATTGCCCGCCAATTTTCGGGACGAACTGGCTCCGGCGGCTTCTTTCACGGGCGGTTTCCTGTTGAAATACAGCCGGATCTTTTAGGAACGGACTTGCCCAAAACGAAGTCAAAATACTAATTTTTTCCGTACACGCTTACAAGGCCCTTGCGGTTTTGTAAACGTGTACCTTTGTGCGGCATTACCCAATCGCCAACCCCCACTGTATTCATGGATTTTTCTGAATTTGACCTACACCCCGACCTGCTGGACGGCATTGACGCGCTGAATTTTAAAACGGCTACTCCTATACAAGAACAAGCCATCCCCCTGATTTTACAGGGACGCGACCTCATCGGAACAGCACAAACCGGGACGGGCAAAACGGCGGCTTTTGTGCTGCCTTTGCTCAATCTAATTTTGGAGTCGGGTGAAGCCCATTATACCCAGGCACTTGTCATCGTGCCGACGCGCGAATTGGCCGTGCAGATTGAAAAGGTGGTGGAAGCCTATTCCTACTTTACCGGCGTGTCAGCCATGGCCGTATATGGCGGCGGCGACGGCAAAAGTTTTGCCCAGGAAAAAATCGCCATCACCAGCGGTGCGGACATTCTCGTGGCCACCCCGGGCAGGCTGATCGCCCACATCAACCTCGGGTATGTCAACTTTTCCCGCCTGCGGTTTCTGGTGCTCGACGAAGCCGACAGAATGCTCGACATGGGGTTCCAGGCCGATTTGCTCAAGATCATTGCCAAGGTGAATCCTCAAAGGCAGACGCTGTTATTCTCTGCCACCATGCCGCTGAGTGTGGGAAAATTTGCGCGCAGCCTGCTCCGCAATCCGGAAACCATCAGTATTGCGCTCTCGAAGCCCGCCGAAGGGGTGACCCAGGGCGCCTATCTGGTGAACGAACGTCAAAAACTTCCGCTCATCGTTGAATTGTTGAAAGACACCGCCGGGCAACGCATCCTGGTATTTGGCTCTACCAAAATCTCGGTCAGCGCCTTGTATCAAAAACTCAAAGGCCGCAATACCCTTTCCGTGGGCTATATCAGCAGCGATTTGGAACAGGAAGAGCGGGAGCAGGTGATGCTCGATTTTCGCAACCGAAAAGTAGATATTCTTGTGGCTACCGATGTGCTCAGCCGGGGGATTGATGTGGATGGTATTGACATGGTGATCAACTATGATGTGCCCCGCGATGCCGAGGACTATGTGCACCGCATTGGTCGCACCGCCCGCGCTGCCCGCAAAGGCATTGCGCTAACGCTCGTTACGTCTACCGATCATGTGAAATTCAAGCGCATCGAAGCCCTCATAGGAAGTACTGTGCCCAAAATTCCACTCCCGGAACACATCGCCAAACAAGGTGGCGGCTCCGAGCCACAACGCCGCGATCCACGTATCGGCGGGAAAAGTACCCATAAGAGCGGCACTAAAAACACGAGCATTGGCCCCAAACTTGCCGGCGACAACAACAATAAGAATGGCGGTGACAAACCTGCGGGCAATCGCAGAAAGAAACCTCGTTTTCGGGGAGGAGAAGGACGGCCCAGCAAAGGGCCTCAAGGTGGCGGCGTAGTATAGTGTCCCCAAAACCAGTCAGTACTTAAATCTCCCCGGTACGTACATGGACTTTACCCGGCTTTTTGAAATTCTGGAATATCAGCAGCATCGCTTTCCGCAAAAAATGGCCCTTGCAGGGAAAGTGGAGGGTCGTTGGCAGACCTGGAGCACCGCTGAATTGTTGGCCGAACGCGACCGCTTGAGCGCCGGGCTGCTCGAACATGGTTTCCACAAAGGAGATCACATCGGTATCCTGGCCCATTGTGGGAGTCCCGAATGGGCAATAGCCGATGCAGCTATGCTTCAGATCGGCATCGTCCCCGTGCCGATACATGCTACCTGCCGGCCGGATGAGGTCGCCCACATCGCTCGCGATGCCCAATTGCGCGGCTGCTTTGTGAGCAATGCCGATATGCTGGCGAAACTGACTGCCGCCGGAGTTGAACTAGAGTCTTTGTTTTCCCTGGCAGCGGTACCCCTGAACTCCGTTCCGGGCCAGTCGTCCGCGGAACGGAGTTCAGGGGTACCGCTGCTGGCCTGGAGCGACATCGCCCGCCTTCCATCGCAGCATGACCTCGATAAAATCCGCTACCTCCGCGACGGCATCCGGCCCGACGACATCGCGACCCTGCTCTATACCTCTGGCACCACCGGCATCCCCAAAGGAGTCATGCTGACCCATGCCAATATTGTGAGCAATGTCAAGTCCGTACTCGCTATCGTGCCGGTCGGCCCGCTTACGACCACCGTTAGTTTTCTGCCGCTCAGTCATATTTTCGAGCGCATGGTCACCTACGCGTACCAAGCCGCCGGTGTGCCGGTCTGGTACGCCGATGCGGTGGAAATGCCCGCCATCTTTGGGGAAGTGCGTCCGCACTTTATTACGGCGGTACCGCGCATTCTCGAACGGATGTACGAGCGAATGCTCGATGAGCGCAATCTGGGCGGACCGCTGAAACGAAAGATTATGGACTGGGCAATTGGGCTTGGGGAGCGATTTCCCTATTCCGGAGCGCATGGAATGCCATTATACTACCGGTTGCAGCGCTTTTTAGCGGACCTGCTGGTATTTCGCCACTGGCGAAAAAAAATGGGCGGCCGTATCCGATACATCGCAGTGGGCGCCGCCGCCTTGCAGCCCCGGTTGGGCCGATTGTTCTCCGCAGCCGGCATTGATGTGCGCGAAGGCTACGGACTCACCGAGACCAGTCCGGTGATTGCGTTCAACCGCTTTGAGCCGGGCGGTGTACATTTTGGCACGGTCGGCATCCCGGCGCCAGGGGTAGAAGTGCGGATCGGGCAGCCCGATGAGCAAGGCGACGGCGAGATCGAGGTGCGGGGACCCAATGTCATGCGAGGTTACCTTCATCTGCCAGAGGAGACGACGGCCCGGTTCACGTCCGACGGCTGGTTTCGAACAGGTGATGTGGGCCGATTTGAGCACAAGCGTTTTTTGAAAATAACCGGGCGTCGCAGCGAAATCTTCAAAACCACGACCGGCAAATTCGTGGCCCCCACTTTTGTAGAGCAACAACTTGCCTTGTCGCCTTTCATCAGCCAAGTCATGGTAGTGGGTGCCAATCAGCCGTTTGCGGCGGCCTTGCTGGTACCGAATTTCCCGTTTCTGGAAGCATGGTGCAAGGAAAACAACGTTCACTGGACCGCGCCACAATTCATGGTGCTGAATCCGAAAGTGGAAAAATTGTACCAAAAAGAAGTAGACCGGATCAATGAAGAGCGGCTCGGCAGCATTGAAAAAGTCAAATCATTCCGGCTGCTCCATGAGTCCTGGACACCTGAAAACGGCATGTTGACCCCCACCTTGAAGATCCGGCGCGAGGAAGTGGCAAAAACATTCCAATCGGAAATCGAGGCGATGTTCAAAGCCTGAACGGCTACTGGCCGCCCAGATAACGCTCTTTCAGAATGTTCAAATGGTGCAGATGATGCCCGATAATCACATAAAAATACGCCCGGACGGACACTTTCCAATTGCTGGCCGTGCCGACGAATTTCGACTGCTCCTCCGTACACTGGCTCAATAAGAACAACGTGTTATCGCGTACCACTTTCCATTCTTTCAGCAAGTCCCTGATCGTTCGACCGGATACATCCACCTGTTCCATCCAGACATCCTGATTGAAACCGGGTAGCCCGATCCGGTCGCCGCGCATAAAAGACAGGGTGCGATAGGCGAATACGCGCTCGGTGTCAATGGAGTGGATCATGACCTGCTTGATGGTCCATTTGCCGGGCTCGTAAGCGTAGTCGCCTTGGGATTCCGGTAAACGGCCCAGGAGTTGCGAGGTTTCTTTGAAGGTTTTTTTCAAAAAATTTTGAGCGGTGCCCCGAGGGGGCAAATGCTTCAAATAAGTTTCATGGAACGGGGCGTACTCGCCTTTTTTAGGTCGCTTCATAACCGGTTGTGTTAATGATTTTACCCTTTCATCTTTGCGATTCGTGTCATGAACCATACCTCGAATATGGTGTAGGTCACATAGGAGACCAGAAAAATGGCTACGAACCATTCATTTTGTGGTTTTAGAACGCGCTGATAAGCAAACAAAAAAATCATGGCCAACACCATTTTCCCAAACACAGATACGGAGACAAGATTGTTGAAAGCATACTTGTTGCTGCTTCGAATGGCACTGGCTCCGGCGAAAAACAACCCGATACATACTACTGCGAACAACAGTACGGAAGCCACCGCAAACTTCCAGTGCATTTGCGCTTCCGACAAACCAATATGCAGCAATACCAGGAGTGCTGAAGTAGCGGCAGTGACCACTGATAAGCGAATGAAAAAAGTCTTGGAATCCATGTGCAAAAATATGGTCAATGTGTTGAATGTGGTCAATGGGTCAGTGCCCATGCGGTGACCAATCGCAAAGGTAACGGTTCAAATTTTCCACAGCTCCTGAACTTCAATGCACATGTTGGCAGGGTGTTTGTCCGCTTTGTCCAGATTAAATTTTGTGTAATAAGCGGGTCAACTACGAGGCGGCTTCCCTGAATTCCCTATCTTTGCCCTCCTGGTTTTCCATTGCTTCTATGACCCGTTTCGCGCAGTGCCGAGCTTTTGGGTCTCATCCGCCTTCTCCCACCGATTTCTTTAATCACCCGCAGCACGTACGTACGTGTCTGATTCGTTATATCATGACTCACTGTCCGATGAAAAAAATCTTTTACCTGCCACTGTTTGCTACGATTTTCCTGTTGTTTTCTGTTTGTGCTGCGTATGCGCAGATCAGAATCAATGATCTGACAGGCATCAACGTTCGGGCCACCGACCTGGCTGCTCCCAAGCAGCGCTTCACCTGGGTGCGCGAATTTCACGACTGGAGCAACGATATTGGTTTCCCCAATCCTTATTCCGATACATTGGCGCGTTTTGGCCGTTCCCTCGATCCCATCAACCCTTCGCAATGGAACATGGGGTTCAATCCTTCTTACGACCAGACAGGGACTTATCTCTCCTACAATGAATACTACGCCGAATTGCAAGGCCGGGTCATCCCGGTGCTGAAGGGCATCGCTCCTTTCATGCGCGGCATCCTGAACTATCCCGACGCGTGTGGCATCATCGCACCGCTGGAGCAAAAACCGGTATCGCCGTTGCTCGAATACGAGAATTTGACAGGCAATTGCGATCTTCCGCTCCTCAGTGCGTTGCCTATACCCTTCGTGCAGCGCAACGCCGAGACTTATACGGCGCATGCCTTCTGGATGTCACTTTTTGCTGCGAAATACGGTCAGAAAGGCGACTGGAATGAAGATTTTGTACAACAGTATTTGAGTAGTATCGAACCTCCTGCGAGTCTCGGACAAGGTTGGATCCATTACTTTGAAGACAACAACGAAACGAACAAGACCTGGTATGACCGGGGCATTGGCATCAATAACTTCAGCGGAACCACCCCAACCTACTGGTATTTCTCGCCGCAGGAATATGCTGCTATGTTCAGTGCCGATTATGACGGACATGAAAATACCCTCACTGCGGATGGCAAACCGCTGGGCGTTATCAACGCTGCACCGGGCAGCCAAATGGTGATGGCGGGTTTGGCCGGCCTTCATGGCAAATACCTGACAGACATGAAAGACCACTGGACCGGAGGACCGCTCACACAGGGTCGCCCGACTGGAACCGTGCCGAATTTTGTGGCCAACTTTCACCACTATTGCACCAATGTCACCCGCGACCAACAAACCATTAACCAGTTTTTTGGGTCGCAGGGCGAATTCAATAATTACACCGCCATTCTCGTCAATCCGGGCGGGGGTGGAGTTTCACCAGAGGCCGACAACTTTCGGAGCAAGCTGTTTTGGCTCCGCGATGCGCTGCAATTTTCTTTTCCGACACAGGTTCCGGAGTATTGGCTCTCTGAATTCGGATACGACTCCTATGACGACCCGTTCGATAATTCCTCCGGGGTAGATGTGCCGATCATCAGTGGCCCCGCCGGGACATTTGATCCGCAAACCGTACAGGCACAATGGCTGGTGCGCGGCGTACTGGAAGCCGCCTGGTCGAAAGCGATTGATAAAATAATGCTGTTCGAGTTGCTTGACCATCCCAATTTCGAGCCGGGTACCTATGCACACTCCGGCCTGTTGACCCACGAAGGCAAGGCCAAACGGGCTTGGTATTACATCATGACTTTGAAAGCGGTGCTCGGTGAATTTTCATTCAACAAAGAAATTCTGAATGGTTCGAACGGTATTTCGGTCGTGACTTCAGGGCAAGTGTTTAATCAAATACCCCGGGTGTACGAATTTAAAAAAGGCAGCCAGCGCATTTTTGCCATTTGGTCGCCGACCCAGGAAGCGCAACAATACACCGTTCACCTGACGTTCCCCAATAACAGCCCCGATTACCAGACGGGCGGCAAAGCCACCCTCATCCAGTTTGAAGACCTGAACGAAGAAGGCCGCCGGATTGACTGGTCTTCTCATATACAAGGCCGAAAAGTGAGTGATATCCCGGTAACAGAAACGCCGGTGTTTCTTATTCTCAATGAGGCATCCGCCAGCCCGACCATGCTTCCGGTCAAAAAACTCCGCGTCCAGCCAATGTGTTGCGGGGGGGTGCGCCTCGCATGGGATTTGCCTGGCAACAACGAAAATACCCTGATTTTCTATCAATTGGATACCATTGGCGGTGCTGCGCCGGATTTCAAATTCACAGACTGTACGCTCTGGACCAACAACCTCGGTGGCAACCGGACTTCCACATTTATCAGTGGTTTAAAACCCAATCAGAAATATCATTTTTGGGTGTTCCCTATCGGCGCCACAGGGAATCCGCAAGATAATTTGACGGCTTCCGCCAGCCGGATTACTGCCACAACAGTGGATTGTACCGACTGCCTGGTGCGCATCAGCAAGTCCGAACTTTCGGTGGACGCCGGGTATGATGGTATTGCACCTGTCACGAAAGAAGGCATTTTGAACGAAGCCGCCGAGATGTTGGGCGCCAATGACGCTGCGCTTGTCTGTCAGGATATTTTCGATCCCAACCCGGTTTTCACTTATCAAGGCGTGAGTGGCAATGGCTTCAACGGCTGGGGCTCCGAATCCTGGATCCAACCTTCTCCGGAGTTTCTGGAATTGATCCCGGAGCTGAATACCTTGTATATCAAATTCAAAACTCCCAAAAAAATCCGCGGCATCTATGCACAGGACTGGGTCGGCAACGGACGCGTGGTGGTTGAATACCGTACCTGCGCATGTCCGGAATGGCAGCGTTTGACTTTGCTGGACCTGGAAGGGCAAAACCCGGGCCGCTGGATTTATGAGACGGATTTGCCGGTTGCCGAGATTACGGAACTGCGCCTAAAGAAGCAAAAATCCGATGCCGTATTGCGCCAACTTTACTTCTGCGGGGAAGATGTATCGTGTAGTGCCAAAGTGCCGCAGCCGAAACGGATGGCGCCCGGCCAACCGGAACAACTTTGTGCTGACGAGATCCGTACTCAGTCTGCCGCCCTGCGCTGGTCGGCGGTTGCCCGCAATGTGCTGGATCCCGAACCCGTCTTTTTTGAAAAATATGAAGTGCGGATCAGCCAGCAGTTGGACAAAAAAGGGGATATGGTGAACCCTGTTGTATTTATGGCCGAAGCAGATCGCCTCGTACCTCGTGCCATTTTCCGCCTCAATGGGCTGACTCCCGGTACACAATATTACGCCGATGTGCAACCGATGCTGGGCAGAGGTGCGGATGACGACCCTTGCGCAACCAATAGTGAACCGCCAGGCGTGAAACGAATCAGTTTCCGTACCGAGCCAGACCCAAAATCTATATCCAGCACCCTTGTGCCCGTGAATGCCGGGTTCGCGGTACTGCTCAATCCTAACCCGGTGCAGGATATGTTGAACGTAACCATCACCTCGGGTGCCCTGGAGACAGTCGCTATCATCGGTGCAGACGGCCGGGTGCTGCAAGAACTGATGCTGTCTGACATGCCGGCTACCGCTACGCTGGATGTCGCAAATTTGCCTGCCGGGGCCTACTGGGTACGCGTACTCCGCACCGATATGTCGCAGCAAACTGTGTTTATGGTGAAAACAGAATGAGGAGCGAAGGTGAATTGCACCCACCCCGCACATGAACCTTAGCTTTTAGTTCATTACCGGAACATTTGCCGTATCCAACTGGTTAGGGCAGTTCGATAGACTTTGACGTTCGGAGTTTATTCTTGCGTCCCTTTTTAACCACACGCTCCCTTCATGCGCATCGGTACCGTTATCAAATCCACAGGCAGTTGGTACAATGTTCGATTACAATCGGCCGATTCAACACCCGGTCCGGTCCTGCAATGCCGCATCGTCGGCAAATTCCGGCTCGATGATATGCACCTCACCAATCCTGTGGCGGTGGGCGATCTGGTCGAAGTAGACCCCGAAGGGGACGGCCAGGGATTAATCAAAAAAATTGGCCCGCGCCGAAATTGTGTAGTGCGTCAGTCGCCCCGTCGCAAACATGACCTGCACTTAATGGCCTCTAACCTCGACCAGGCCGTGCTGATCGTCACCATCGTACAACCCAGTGTCAAGCCCGGGTTTATTGACCGTTTTCTGGTCATGACCGAGCGCGATGAAATTCCGGTGACCATCATATTTAACAAGTCCGACCTCTATGACCACGAGGACATGGCCCTGTTTGAGGAATTGAAGGACGTGTATGAAAAAATCGGCTACGGCGTATTGCTCACTTCAGTTGCCGATGGAACCGGTTTGGCAGCATTCAAGAATCTTTTAAAAGACAAAACCACCCTGCTCAGCGGCCAATCAGGCGTGGGCAAAAGCAGCCTTGTGAATGCAGTACAACATCACCTGGATCTCCGCACAGGCGATATCAGCGACTATTCCGGCAAGGGGCAACATACCACGACCTTTGCCGAAATGTTCGAGCTGGACTATGGCGGACGCATTATCGACACACCGGGCATTAAGACGCTGGCATTCAATGATAAAGACAAAGCCAACATCGCCCATAGTTTCCGCGAGTTTTTCAGGTTAACCGATCAATGCCGCTTCGGAGGTGCCTGCCTGCATCGCAACGAACCCGACTGCGCCGTGCGGGAAGCCGTACAGCAGGGAGAGGTCAGTGCCTTGCGCTACGAACATTACCTGGGCCTGCTGGAAGAGGTAGAAGACCAGAACTATTGGGAGCGACAAAAAGGACTAGACTAAAGTCAAAAGCCAACGGTCAACAGCCAACCGCCAACGGTCAACGGTCAATAGTCAACAGCCAACAGTCAACGGTCAAAAGCCAACAGTCAAAAGCCAACAGTCAAAAGCCAACGGCCAACAGTCAACAGCCAACCGCCAACGGTCAATAGTCAACAGTCAACAGTCAACGGTCAACAGTCAACGCCCGCCATTTTTCCACCAACCATTCCTGCTCCACCACGGGCCAGGTATCCAGTAAGCCGCGTATTTCCGCGAGTGCAGGCGCGATATTCGCCTTCGGGTTAGTGGCCAGTTTCTTTTTGATGCTGATGAATTTCCGCAGGATGCGGTAAAAATTGAGCCGCTCCTCGCGCCGTGAGTCGGGCAGAGTCTTGGCCCGCTCGATGCGGGTCTGGGTGGCCCGGAACATATTGAATCCCGCTTCGTCTTCGAGCGTATCCAGTTCGTAGTGCAATTTCACATCCGTCGTGGCGGCAATGGAATATAGGTAGATATCGTCCAGTTCGCCGTATGCAAAATAGTGAGGCATATACTTTCGCGCGTCCTTGAGGCGACCTTCCGTGAAGCGCAGCACCGCCCGGTAAATATCCACCGTCAGTTCCGGATAAGCGGTTCGGGTGAGTTTGCCTTCAAACTCGTCGATGAACTGATCCGCCCAGGTCGCATGGCCCAGTTTAACTGCGACCTGTATGATGTTACGGAAATAACTATTGGGCATCCCTTGTCCCAGCCGTCGGAGCCGCTCCACCTGATCCAGGTGTAATTGGTGAAGCCGTTCGAGCAGCGCGCGTTTTTTTGATTGGGCGTAGCGGCGGGTCCAGTGGCTTCGGAGCAGGGTTTTGAAGTCTTCGCGGCGATTTTCAGGCACCTCATGCGCCAGTTCATCCAGCATTTGATTGAAGCGAAGCGCCTCGTTGTCCGCCGATTGCGGGTCGCTTTGTGTCTGGAATACAATGAGCGAACAATAGAGTTGAATGCCTGGCGTGAGCGTATAGCCGCGTTCGCGGATGATCTGAACAATGCCCAGCACGACGTCCAGATTTTCCTGGTAATGCTTGGCTTCTACTGTACCCTGCTCGAAAGGCCGCCCGATATGATGGCGGTGTACCAGGCGGCTCGTGAGGTCGAGTTTGCTTAACAGGTAAAACCGGTCCAACGATTCGGAGGCTGCCAGCAGGTTGTCGTCGCCTTCAAAATTCTCTTCTGCGCCGTCGAAAATGGCTTTTTCCTGCTCCAACAAAAAGCGGTAAAAGTGAAAATCACTGAATTCATAGTCTTCGAACCGGCTGAAATCGTAGGGCTGCGCCATCACGTCGCGCAGTTCGGCGTATAGGTTCTGGAAGAAATTTTCGGGCTTGCGGCGCTTTTTGCCGGAAGGAGCGGCGACGGGGTTGGCAGTCGGAGCGGGCGGTGTTTTTTGGCGAAGCCGCTCGCTGTAAAAACGCATCATGGCGAGTTGCTGACGGGCGAAGTTGAGCAGCATCATCGGATTTTGGGCCAGTTCCTCCCGCGCGCCGCGCCGCGCAATGTGTCCGCCCCGCACCGCCGAGTAACGGAAATTGATGAACTGCCGCACAACGTGCATCAGATGCGCCATAGCCCGGGTCACGTCAAATTCAGGGTCTTTCCTGCCGGCAAACAACGCTGCGCCCACCTCTAAAGCGGGGTCCGTGAAATCGGGATAGCGCAGTTTCACGTACTCAAACAGCCGACGCGTGTCCTCGTGGTGGTGCCGGTCGTGAAAAATGGGCGATGCCACGAACAAGTGCAGCATTTCCAATTCTTCGGGTTCGAGCAGGTGCAGGGTGCGAATGAGTTGCGAATTGAGCATCGGGATTTTGAACGATGAACTAGGAACGATGAACTAGGAACGAGCAACTCGTTCCAGGTGGAGTGGACTTTTTAGGCCCCCCGAAACACCGGTTTCCGTTTTTCCAGAAACGCGGCGACACCTTCGCGGTAATCGGCCGTACAGCCTGCGGCGGTCTGCAACTCATCTTCCAGTTCGGCTTGTGCAGCGAAATCGTTGGAGAACGAGCGGTTGAGTGCTTGTTTCGTGAGCGCAAGGCCCCGTGTCGGCATTTGCGCCAGCGTCTCTGCCATTTTCCCGCTGTCGGCCTCGAACGTGTCGTCGGGAAATACCTTCCAGATCATGCCCATGGCGGCGGCTTCGGCGGCGGTGATTTTATCGGACAGCATCATCAGTGCTGTGGCGCGTTGGAAGCCTACCAAACGGGGCAGGGTCCAGGTGCCGCCGGAGTCGGGAATAAGGCCGATTTTGGAAAACGCCTGCGTGAAAGACGCCGAAGCCGTCGCCACCGTGATGTCGCAAGCCAGCGCGATGTTGGCTCCCGCGCCTGCGGCTACGCCGTTCACTGCAGCCACCACCGGTTTTTCTAAATTCCTGATTTTCAAAACAATGGGGTTGTATCCCGTCGAAATGATCTCTTTGAGCGACGGCCCGTTGGGATCGGTGACTTCCTGCAAATCCTCGCCTGCACAAAAGGCTTTTCCGGTGCCCGTGATCAATACGGCGCGGATGTCGGCGTCTTGCTCACAAACATTCAGGGCTTCGAGGATTTCCATCCGCATCGGGTGGTTCATGGAGTTGAACACCTGCGGGCGGTTGAAGGTGATACGGCCTACAGCATTCTGGATGTCGAATGTAATATGGGTCATGTTAGTTGTTGGTTAGTTCTTAGTTCTTGGTTCTTGGTTCTTGGTTGCACGGGCTTCCATTTCCCGGGTACGCGTTTCGTAGGCATCGAGTACGCGCCCCTGAAAATGCAGCGGGTGGTGTTTCGATACATACTGCCGCGATTTGAGGGCGATATCGAACCGCTCCGCATCCAGATGCTTGAATTTGCGTCGCCAGAACCCCAGTGTAATTTGCATGGCCTGCTCGTCCAGCCACGCACCCAGGCGGCCGCTGAGGAGCCATTCCACTGTCCGTTTAAAAAAACTCCGGCGGTGCGAAGGTACATCGGTAATCGGACGTACCGGAAAATGAGCAAACTGTGTGCGTGCCCAGCCGTTCTCCCGGCAAAATGCCTCGTACCATTCACCTCCGTAAATCGGCAGCAGCGTCACCGTTTCAGTGGCTGTAAAGCGGTTTTTTTCTTCGATCTCTAAATGTTCGGTGTCCAGGAAGTAATTGACGCAGAAGTATTTGTGCGAATTGAACAGGAATATTTTTTTGAAAAGGATCAACAGCGTACGAGCCAGCCAAAGTCGGCCAGGCTGCGTGATCATGAAAAAATCAATGTCGCTGTCGGCTTTCATGCAATGTTTGGACAACGACCCCGATACGCATACGCCCCGGATGAAGGGGAAACTGCCGATGAATCGCCCCATGCGTTGCGCAATGGGTAAAAATTGCTCCGCCCGCTGATTCTGTTCTAACCGACGCGGGACCCAGGAGGGATCGTTTTTGCTTTGAAAGAACTGTCCGAACTGAAAAGCCACGCCTGTTTCCACCAAATTTTTCAATGCAGCCTTTACTTCTGTCAGATTTTCGGCAAACGCAGAAAACCGCAGCACTTCTTCTGCATCCAGCGGATAAGCAAATACCTCGAAGTACGCAAGCGTATGCAAAACAGCACGGTCAGTCGCTGCTTCGGTGGGAGGATGAAGGGTCTCGGTCATGGACAGCAAATCCGAAAATGAAAGCAAGGTAAAGAAGCGGGGGGATTTCCTTGCTTTGCTTGGGAATTAACCTTTGCCGACCGGGGGCAAGTCGGCTATATTTTAGCCCATTTCCCCCAAAAAACGCACCGCGCAGTCTCTATTTGTACCTGATATATGCCTGACATGAGATCGTCAAATCTTAAAATTGCAGTGCCTTCCGTCAGATAATGTTGCCGGACCAGATTGCCTGCTGCATCGAAAAGACGCAAAGTACCGTCACCCGGAATATTCAATTGCAAAAGACCGGTGGAAGGATTGGGCGAGAGGTAAAT
>ENA-ORBV01006752-ORBV01006752.1-microbial-mat-metagenome-genome-assembly--contig:-NODE-6752-length-20054-cov-10.156680_pt1 | contig 20054 bp, 18 predicted proteins | sample MGYA00237777_ERZ505514 | MGnify/ENA primary metagenome ERZ505514 (study PRJEB26160, sample SAMN06269048) | microbial mat metagenome | isolation source: Oligotrophic lake microbial mat | place... | reverse complement strand
AATGGCAGTTCAACCTCAAATCGATGCAACTTTACAGGAACAGATTGACGCATTTCGCGCCGAACGCGCCAGCAAAGCACCCGCCAATCCTGAAGCGACAGCGGCACGCGAAAAAATGCTGGAGCAGCTTATTCAGAGTGAAGCCATAAAGTCCAGCCTGCAGGTAGGCGCGCAAGCACCCGACTTTTTACTACCGAATGTTGATGGCACTATCGTAAGCCTTTCAACACTGCTGCAATCTGGACCGGTGGTGGTCACTTTCTACCGTGGGGATTGGTGCCCGTTTTGTAATTTTACGCTGCGCGCCTACGAAAGTATCCTGCCCCAGATTCAAGCGGCTGGCGCATCACTGATTGCCATCTCTCCCCAGACACCCGATTACTCGATCCTGACTGCCCAAAGCAAGGAACTTACCTACCCAGTGTTGAGCGATGTTGGCAATACGGTTGCGCGACGTTATGGGCTGGTGTTTACAGTGCCAGAAGCAGTACGTCCCTATTCTGCGAACCTGCTTCAGTACAATGGGGATGAGTCATGGGAATTACCGGTGACTGGAACCTTTGTTATTGGTCGCTCTGGCGAGGTAACTCTGGCTTCTGTTAATCCGAACTATATGCTGCGGCTAGAACCTGCTGCAATTTTGGCTGAACTGGACAGACTTCAGGCGGTTCACTGATCTTTCCAACGCTACCTTATACTGACAGAGGCAACTAGGAGAAACAAACTGCGTCAACGACCCTATAGCTAAAGCTAGGGGCTTGCAGTTATGGCTGGCGCGAAGCCCAAGACACACATCGCGTATGGCGGATTGACTGCCGCCCGGCTCGCAATTACACGAGCCGCGTTCTGGAACTCCCGTTCCATTGTCGGTCTGGCGTTGAGCCAGAGTAAACCGTTTCTCTGCCTGAGCAGAGTGCCTTTTCGACTATCCTGATTATATAACAGAAAGGAAAAAGGCGCTATCCCTCCCCATGCCTAAAGGCAGGGGTATCGCGCGCCGATTTGATGAAAGTGTCCAGCCTCATCACATTTCTGATCCTATTGTTAACCGCTTGCGCTTCAAACGCTGTCCCAACACCCTTGCAGGAGACGAGCATTGAAACACCCCTATCAGTGGCGACTACTTCGGGGGAATCAGTACAGCCGACAATCATCCCCGCAGAGAGTAGCAATATCAGCACAGAAACTCCTATGCCAACCGTCGATCAGCAGGTAAATGCGGCACAGGCGGCAGCTATTAATCTTCCGCCCTGGCAAACACTACCGCTGACCAATGCGCGTACCGGCGAAACTTTCACTTTTGCTGACTTCGCAGGTAAAACGGTCTTTGTTGAGCCTATGGCAACCTGGTGTACCAACTGCCGTCAACAGTTGGGTAATGTGAGCAGCGTCCGCACGCAGTTAGATGCTGATCAGTTTGTTTTTATTGCGCTCAGCGTAGAAACCAATATCCCAGCAGCCGACTTAGCTCAATATGCTGAAGATAACGGGTTTGATTGGTTGTTTGCGGTGTTGACCCCAGAGATGTTAGGCGAGTTGACCGCGACATTCGGGCGCACCATCACCAATCCGCCTTCGACCCCGCATTTCATCATCCGTCCAGATGGCACAACAACTGGATTGACAACCGGCATTGAGTCCGGTTCGCAGATTGTCGAGCAGTTGACGGCAGCCAGTGGAGGATAGTCACGGTGAGTCAATATCTCGAAGCGTTTTTGTTGGGTAATACAGCTATCCTGACGAATGTCTGTTTGCTGCCACTTTATCCGGGATTGGTCGCTTTCCTGGCTGGTAATACAGCGAATGCTCAGACACAGCGTACCTCCAGTTGGCTGGGGATCATCGTCCTGGCAGGTATTTTAAGTATGATGCTGCTGGTGGGTTTCGTCCTTTACTTGCTTCAGGCATCGTTTGGGTCGGTACTGCCCGTCCTGCTTCCTGTAATTTATGGGGTTGTAATTCTGCTCGGTCTCCTCATGGTTGCTGGTCGCAATCCCTTCAATCGCATGACAACCTTACAAGCACCTGTGCTGAGAAATCCCTATGCAACCGCCTATGTCTATGGCTTGCTCCTTGGACCGATGACATTACCCTGCACCGGACCCCTCATCACCAGTGCTTTTGTGCTGGGTGCCGGGAGTATTCTTCAATTGACGGATGGATTGCTCTACTTTTTGTTTTTTGGGTTAGGCTTCGGCTGGCCGCTGGTGCTGCTACCTTTCGCCGCGATGCGCTTTCAACGTCAGTTTACCAGTTGGTTGACAAAACATCACAGCTTGTTAACGCGCATATCGGGTATTCTGCTTGTGATTATCGGCGTGTTTGGCATTTGGGTAGAGGTCATCCCCAATCTATAAACTATGCAGGATTCCGTGAATTGCACGAGAATCTATTTCACATTGTTCACGCGCTTTCTTCCGCTTTCTTTGGCACGCATAGGCTGATGATGAGGTCGATTCCTTGAATATTGTTGCTTTGACCTCGATATAAATATCCGCTGATTTTGAAGCGATTGCCCTGTCATTTATCCGCTATTTACTTTACACAAAGCGCAAAATGTGTTACTTTTGAAGTCGCGCACGCGGAAACAAAGCATTCCTGAGTACAAAATCGAACGGGACACAGCGAACCAACGCTGTGTCTTTCTAATTTTAGACACCATCCGCGTTTTGGGTCGTACCCGCACTAGGAGTTCTGTTTCATGACTAACCACCCGCAGTATCTCACACCGGACGGTTTGAAAAATCTGGAAGCACGCTTGAAAGAACTGCGCGACGTTCGTCGTTTTGAAGTGGCGGATCGGCTGCGCGCCGCAATGGAAGAAGGCGGCGATCTTAGTGAAAACGCTGAATATGAAGACGCGAAGAACGAACAAGCCTTCGTCGAAGGCGAGATCATTCGTTTAGAGACGATCTTGAGCAGCGCGCAAATCATCGAAGAATCAGGCAAGAAAAAAGACGCTGTCGTCTTGGGCGCACATATCACCGTTATCGAAGAAGGCAGCAAAGAGAAGGAGATTTATCATCTGGTCGGTTCGGCAGAAGCGAACCCGGCAGATGGCAAAATCTCGGTCGAAAGCCCATTGGGTAAAGCCATGCTGGGCGCAAAAGTCGGGCAAAAAGTCATCGTTCATGCGCCCGCCGGCGCGATCACATTCGTCGTCAAGAAAATCGAGTAGGCGTTTATGTGGACACCAAACCGTCTCGAACAAGAACGGCTGGATAAACTCACCCAGCTTGAAAGCCAGCACATCGCCGCTTATCCGGCGCGTGTCGAACGAACACATACCTGCGTGGAGGCGATCGCGGCGTTTGAGACGGCGGAACAGAACGCGCCTTCCCCCGACGCCGCCCCAGCCATCGATGTCACGGTGTGTGGGCGGATTCGGCGCGTCAACACCAAAGGAAAAATCGCGTTCATGCACATCGAAGATGAATCCGGTCGTGTGCAGTTATTTTTGCGCATCAACGACATGGACGAAAATGTGTATAAGCGCGTCAGCGATAAGCTGATCGAAGTCGATGACTTTGTCCAGGTAAAAGGCGTCATGATGCGGACGCAAGCGGGCGAAATCAGCGTGCGCGTCGGCGACATCGTTTTGTTGAGCAAATCGCTCTCGCCGCTCCCTGTCATCAAGCAGGTCAAGCACGACGACGGCACGATCACCGAATATGGCGAGTTCAGCGATGTTGAAGCGCGCTATCGTCAGCGCTACGCCGATCTTGCGGTCAATCAGGGTGTGCGCGCGGTCTTTAAGCAGCGCAGCAAAATCGTGCGCGCCATCCGCGATTTTCTCGATGATGAAGGCATGTTGGAAGTCGAAACGCCCGTCTTGCAACCAATTTATGGCGGCGCGGCGGCGCGTCCGTTCGTCACACATCACAATCAGCTCAAGCAGGATTTATTCTTGCGGATCAGCTTCGAATTATATCTGAAGCGGTTGATGGTCGGTGGGCTGGATGCGGTCTACGAGATCGGGCGCGATTTTCGCAACGAAGGCGTCAGCTTCAAGCACAATACCGAGTTCACGATGCTGGAGTTTTACAAGGCATATATCGATTATCACGGCGTTATGGATATCACCGAACGTATGGTCGCGCACGCCGCACAAACCGCGCTCGGCACGACGGCGATCACATATCAAGACCACGTCATCGAGCTTGCGCCGTCGTGGACGCGCATCACCATGCGCGACGCCATCAAGCAGTATGCCGAAATCGATTACATGGACTATCGTGAACGCGACGCGCTCGAAGCGGCGATTCGCGCATTGGGCGATGACAAAGACCTGAAGCCGGGTCAGCCCTGGGGAAAAATGGTCGAGCATTTGTTGGGTGAATATGTCGAGCCGCACTTGATTCAACCGACGTTCATCATCGATTACCCCATCGATGTTTCGCCATTCGCCAAGCGCGTTGCTTATGACGATATGCACGTCGAACGATTCGAGTTCTATATTGCAGGCATGGAGTTCGGCAACGCCTTCACCGAATTGAACGATCCGCGCGATCAAGAAGCGCGTTTTCTCGAAATGGCGGCGTTATTCCGCGCCGAAGACGACGACGCAACGCCGACCGACGACGATTATTTGCGCGCCATGCGCTATGGGATGCCGCCGATGGGCGGGTTCGGCATGGGCATCGACCGTGTGGTCATGCTGCTGACGAATCAGCGCAGCATCCGCGATGTGCTGTTGTTCCCGCATCTGCGGGCAGAATGACGAAACGGCAGTAACGAGTGATGAGTAAATGCGTTTGGGCGCGATTTGTGTGCTGTCCTTGATTTCTCATCACTTCGTTTGCAATTCGTACGCAATTCGTGTGCAAAAATTCATGACCTTGCGTGTGCATTTCCGCTACAATACGAGCATTCATCAACGCTTAGCCGATGACTGAGCCATCGCCCGTTTTTCTGACTCAGTCCTCAGTCCTCAGCACTCAATCCTGTTTCATCGGGCGGGAGCGTTATCATGCCGTTAAGTGGACTTCAACCGCAAGCTTTGCTCGACTCGCTTGGGCAGGGCATTCTCATTTTTGATAGCAATGGCAAACTTATGAGTACCAATGACGCTGCCAAGACGATCATCGGCGCGGATTTTAAGTTGATCCGTTCGGAAGGCTGGAGCGCCGCCGCCGCACTCATGGATACACGCATCACCGACCCCACACGCACCGCCAACGATGTGCGCGAGCAAGCGCGCGAAAGTGGCAAACCGCTGCGCTTTCAGATGTACCGCCTCGGTGAATATCTGCCGTGCTGGGTATCGGTCATCAACAACGAGCGCGGGGAATTGCTCACCGTCGTCGCCATCGAACAGCCGGATTGGACAATCGTCAGCGATCTGATCACGTTTTATCTGCGCGAAGTTGTCAACGGGGTCGATTCGACACGTGGACACGCGCAGTTGATCGAGCGTGGGTTGGCGCTGCAAAAACCAGGCGATAATCTCGATAAGCTGGCGCATCGTATCGGCGGGTTTACGCGCTTGATCGATATTCATATGCATCGTCTCGGTTATTTAACCGATATGCTCAGCCGTCTGGAGTCGATTCGTACCGGACACGTTAAAGAGTCGATGGCACGCGCCGCCAAAAAACTTGATCTGCTCGATTTTGTCGGCAACTTTGTCGGTGAACTCGACGAATACACCCTGATCGACCCCGAAAGCGACCTGAGTACCGAAAGTCATCGCGCACGGCTCAACATCAGCATCCCGCCCGATCTCGCCATTCACGCTGCACAGAGCGCGCTGGGGCGCGTCTTGCGGGACATTTTGCGGAATGCTATCATGTACAGTATGAAAGCGACGCCGATTCAGGTGCGCGCGCACATTAACCGCCGCGACCATACCGTGCAAATCGATGTCAGCGATGAAGGGTATGGCATTCGCGCGGGCGAACAAGAACGCGTTTTTCAGCCGTTCGTACGTGCGCGCCAGCCCCAGGTGATCGGTGAGTTCGGGTACGGCTTGAGCTTATTTCTGTGCAAAAACGAAATCGAAGCGATGAGCGGGCGTATGTGGTTTCAAAGCGAAGAAGGGGTCGGCACGACATTTTCGATCAAATTACCCATGTGGCGCGACTCATCATCGTCAGTCTCTGCATGATGTTTTGATCGAACGCGAGTCGGCTGCACAGCGCCATTCCACCGTTCGGGAATGGCGTTTTTATTTTAGTTACTCATCACTCGTCACTTGAGGTTTTACCATGTCCAGTTTAACACCGCAGTTCTTTGATGCGCTCGTCGTTGCTGTCATCGTCATCGGCGGCGCGCTGGCTGCCATACGTCTGTATCGCGATTTTACGCGTCCGCTCCCGCCGACAAAGGATATGCACCATGATTGATATCAACTTGATCCGCGAAAAACCCGACTGGGTGAAAGCACAACTGACTAAACTGAACGATCCGGGCGCGCTGGAGCGGATTGACACTATTTTTGAACTCGATAAACAACGTCGCGCCTTGATCGGTGAAGGTGAGACGATTCAAGCGGCACGTAACAAACTCAATAAGGCGTATGGCGTGCTGCGCGGCAGCAAGCAGTTGAGTGATGCGGTGAAATGGTCGATTGCGGCGGCGGTCAGCGCTGCTATCGAAGCGCACGACTACGAAAAAGCGATTCAGTATATGAGCGCTAGCACCGTACCGTCTGAGTCCAATCCATCGCCCGATGCGCTCGATGAACTTCAGCAGGTCATGGGCACGTTAGGGACACGCGTCGAACATGTCAACGATGAATTACGAACCATCGAGGCGACATTGGAGGGTCATCTGTTATGGCTGCCGAACCTGCCGCACGAGAGCGTGCCCGTTTTTCCTGATGAAAGTTCGAACATTCCCGGCGCGCCGCATGGCATGATCCCAGAATTTGATTTTGAGCCGAAACCGCACTGGGAGCTGGCGACCGCGCTCGATATCATCGATTTTGATCGTGGCATCAAGCTGGCAGGGTCGCGGGGTTATGTCCTCAAAGGCATGGGCGCACAATTACAGCGCGCCTTGATCAATCTGTTCCTGGATATGGCGCGCGAAAACGGCTTCACCGAAGTATATGTGCCAAATTTCGTCAAAGAAGACATGATGATCGGCGCGGGGCAGTTCCCCAAGTTCCGCGAAGCGGTCTATTTCGATGCCGATGCCGACGTGTATATGCTGCCAACCGCCGAGGTCGCGATCACGAATTTGCACCGCGACGAAATTCTTGAAGAAGCCGATTTACCACTGTTTTACGCGGCGCACACCCCCTGTTTGCGTCGTGAACGCATGAGCGCGGGACGCGATGTGCGCGGCATCAAGCGCGTGCATCAATTTGAGAAAGTCGAACTGTACAAGTTTACGACGCCGGAGACGAGCTACGCCGAACTGGAAAGCCTGGTCGAAGCAGCGTGTGCAGTCGCGCGCGCGCTCGAACTGCCCTATCGTCGCCTGGAAATTGTCACGGGCGATCTTGGGTTTAGCGCCAGCAAGAAATATGACGTGGAAATTTTTGCGGCGGGCAGCGGCGAATGGCTCGAAGTATCGTCGTGCTCGAATACGGAAGATTTTCAAGCGCGGCGCGCCAATATCAAATACCGCCCGGCGGATAGCAAACGCACGCGCTTCGTGCATACGCTTAATGGCAGCGGCTTGGCGACGCCGCGCGTCATGATCGCACTGTTGGAGAACTTTCAGCAGGCAGACGGCAGCATTATGATTCCGCCGGTGCTGCGTCCATATATGAGCGGTTTAGACACCATCCGATAAGAACTGCGGCGATGGGCGGGTTACGAAACTCGCCCCTGCCCTTCCAACGTTGCCAGCGCGCCGAGCGCCACGCGTCTGGCGGCATCATTATCGCCATTGAGCGCGGCGTGCAGCACAGCCAATCCACGCGCGCGGTCGATTTGTACCAGCGCCATTGCGACCGCGAAATTCGCCTGTTCTTCGACCGTCGGGCTGTTCAACGTGTCAGCGAGTGCTTCGAAGCCGTCAATGTCTCCGATTTTGCCGAGCGCCCACGCCGCGTAATACTGGACATCACTCGATGAGTCATGCAGCGCATGAATGAGTGTCTCCAGTGCGCGCCGATCACCGATCATGCCGAGCGCGTGTGCGGCACGCCAACGCACCTCGCTCGGCTGCGTCGCATCATCGATCAACGCTGTCAGCGCGTCTAAAGCACCCGCGCCATGCACGCGCAGTTCGACTTCGGCATGTATGCGCGTCCACAAATCAGGGCTGGAGAGTTCATGAATGTGCTGTTCGATCATCGATGGTTATTCCAACGTGCCTTGAAAAGAGTCATCCTATGATTGATGCGCATGGTTTCGTCTAGTTCATGCGCTTCTTTCTCAGTGAGCTTTATCCCAAACTTTGTGGTTGATTATAGCCGCAAATCACCCAAACACGACGTGCTGCCGCAAGAACGCCAGTGTCGTTTGAAAGTAATGCTCGATAGTCTCCGCCTTGCGCCACCCATGCCCCTCACCCGCGTACACATGATACTCGTGCGTCACGCCGCGTGCCCGCAGCGCCGCTACGATCATATCGCTTTGTGGTTTCGGCACGACTTCATCGTCTTCACCTTGAAATAAAATCACCGGGTCGATGATGTTATCAGCGTGGAACAGCGGCGACCGTTCGCGGAATAAATCGGCGTCATCGGGCAGCACACCGATCAACATGTCGTTGTAACGTGACTCGAACTTCCAGTCACCCGGTTCGAGCGATAACACAAACTGATTACTGATGCCGTATGCACAGACGCCAGCCCGATAAAAACCCGGCTTGGCGACCAGCGATTGCAGCGTCGTATAGCCGCCCGCGCTGCCGCCCATAATCACGAATTTAGCGGGATCAGCCAAGCCGAGCGACGCCAGATGTGTCGCGCCTGTCGCGCTGTCTTCCACATCGTAGATGCCCCACATGCGACGGTGTTTAAGCATATACGCACGTCCATAACCCGTACTGCCACGATGATTCGGCGTCAGCACCGCGAAACCACGCGTCGTGAAAAACTGCACATCGGCTTGAAAATTCGTGCGCTGCTGCGAGGTCGGTCCCCCATGAACCAGCACGATCAACGGCGGCGCGCCTATGCCTTCATAATGGGTGCTGGAAGGCGCAAAATACACGCCGTGTGCCGTTTCACCGTCGAAACTCGTCCACGACATCGGCTGCGCAGCGGATAACCCTGCCTGATCGAGCGCTTCGGTCGTGGCACGACGGCGTATAAACGCGCGGCGCGGCACATCGGTGATCACGCCCATTGTCCAGCCGTCGTCGGTCAGGCGCGGCGGTGTCGCATCGCCGACAGGTGTTGCTTCGCGCAGCGTGATCAGCCGATCCGTACGCGTCGATGAACCCGCAATCAGCGCGATATGCTCGCCGCTCACGGCGATCTGCGTCATATACTGATAGTCGCTCAGTTCTTCAACCGGGTCGATATGACCATCAATCACCGTAATACGTTCGAGCGCCCACATGCCGCCAGGATTATTGCGCAGCGCATAAATCGCTTTACTATCGCCCGCCCACGCATATAAGCGCACGCCCTGCCGCCATATTGGCGACCCATACTCAACGTTACCCGTCGTCAACGGGGTATGCGTACTCGTATTCACGTCGTATAGATAAATATGCGACCAGCCCGATTGATCGCTGATGTATGCCAGTTTTGTACCGTCGGGTGAAAAAACCGGACATGAAACCGACGTATCCTTGTCGCCCGCAATCACATGCGGAAATTCGGCATACGGGACGCCGTGTTCGTCGTACTGTACGCGTGTCAGTTTTAGCTGCGTGCCATCCCAGGGCATATTGGGAAAATCCCAGGTGATAAAAGCAAGCTGCGTACCGTCAGCATTCCAGGTCGGCTGCATGATGAAATCACTGCCGTATACAAATTTGCGCGGAAAGTGACTGCCGTCGATATCGACCAGTGCTAAGCCATCGACGCCTTCATAATGGTGGACGTAAACGAGCCAATCACCCTGCGGCGATACAGCAGGCGATGCCGCGACCCCAAATGCGGGCGTAATCGGCGTCGGGCGTCCGCCCGCAAGCGCGAGTCGATATAAACGTCCGGCATTGCCCGCAAAATAGACGTGTTCGCCATGCACACTGAAATCACCCCCACCGTAACCGATACGACCACGCACGCTCATTTGCGTCTCGGTCAAGTCATGCGGGGAATCGCCGGGACGCTGTACGACCAAAACGTTCTGCGACCCGCCTGCAAATGTCCGCGTTTCTGACCATACCAGCGTTTCGCCATCGCTCGCCCACATGACATCTTGCAGCTTCAGTGCGCCCGCCAGCAGTTTGGGCTCAACGGAACTGCTCCAGGTGCCGTACATCGCGCGTTGTTTCGTCATTGGTCATCCTTTGCGGACGTGGTTGGGTTAGGCACTCTATTTTAGCGTTGGATAGTGTGATTTACGCAAAAAAAAACGCCTCGTAACCACGAGGCGTCGCACGGTGAAGCGCGCAATAAATGTTTACCAAAGATTTTTTCGTTTTGCGCTTCACTCTAACTATCTGTTTCTAAGCCTGAGTATAACTGTAATGTAGTCCGTGTCAACAGAATTTAACTTATCGTACGCTCATTTGGTATATGTTGCACAAAACTAAGCGAAGCTACGCGAGACTTTTCCCGACTTAGCAAGTAGTTGACAGTGTCAACTATTGAGATTATTGTGGTAGACAGTGTCAACTGAAGGAGATCGCTGTGTCGAATACCAGCAAAAAACGCGATCAATGGCGGGAAAAATACGAATCGTGGGCACTCATCACTGGCGCGTCGGATGGCACCGGACGCGAAATGGCTGCACACGCGACACAAGCAGGGCTTAACAAACATCGCAAATCCACACAGGAGTTCTCTAAATGCCCGCTATATTTCCCGGACGCTTTGCAGCACATACCGACGAGTCGTTCGTCGTCTTTTTGATCGGCATGTCAATCAATAAACCGTTGGCAGTGCGCCGATGGCTGCCTGTGTTTAGCGCCATGCCACCGATGCTCCGCGAGCTGTATACACACCCAGAGAAAGGCATGTTGAGCAGTCGCGTCTATTTCTCACCGCCCGCTGTGCTGCTGGTACAATATTGGCGCTCATTCGAGCATCTCGAAGCATTCGCACGTAACACGGATGATCCGCATTTTCCGGCGTGGAAACGCTTTAATCAAGAAGTCGGAAAAAGCGATATCGTTGGGGTGTTTCACGAGACCTATGTAGTCCACGCCGGGCAGTACGAAGCCGTGTATGTCAATATGCCGCGTTTTGGATTGGCAAACGCAGTCGAACACGTTCCGGCGACCGGCAAGCGTTCGACCGCGCGGCGGCGTTTAGGCGGCGACAACCAACCCGCCATCGCACTTCCCGATGAAGGATAATTTATGGCGCGCACCCCCAAACATACCGATCTGCGTGAGGCGTGCATTCAAGAGGCGCTGGTGATCATCGAAGCCACAGGCATCGAAAGTTTGAGTTTGCGCGAAATCGCACGGCGCTTGGGGGTCTCGCATCAGGCGCCGTATAAACACTTTGCCAGCCGCGATCATGTACTGGCAGAAATCGTCAGCCGTTGTTTTGAAGCATTCGCACAGTATCTCGATGACTCGATGCATGGGAACGACGCCGCCTCTGATATGGAGGCGATGGGGCGCGCTTATTTCCGGTACGCGCTCACGCACCCATTACAGTATCGCCTGATGTTCGCCACGTCCCTGCCCAATCCGCAGCAGCACCCCGCTATGATGAACAATGCGCGCCATGCGTTCGCGATGCTGCACGACGGCATTACGGCGATGCGGCACACGCAAAACCAACCCGTCGATGCCGAACAAACGGCGCTCGATGCGTTGTTCGTGTGGTCGAGCGTGCATGGCTTGGCGAGCATCCTGCAAAGTCAGGCGTTGGCTAGGCTCGCGCTTTCCGATAAGGTGTTGGAACAAGCGACGGATCACTTACTGGATCGCATCACGGCGGCGCTCGATAGTGCGTCAGACGGCTAGTCGTTCTCCCCGACCACCGTGAAGCGAATCACGTTGCGACTGGTCGCCGCCGCGCTCGTGTCGTTGCTGCCCGTGAAATACGTGCCATCGGTGCGCCGATACGTCCCCGATGCCAGTGTGACGTTGAGCGGAAAATTGTCGGGGATATACACAGGCGCGGTCGTTTCGATGACGCGATGCACTATGTAGCCCTGCACGCCATTTGTATTGGTCGTGTTATCCAGCGCGCGGATGCGGATTTCGAATGTCTTATCCCAGTTGCTCTGATCGATGGTGTAATTGTTACTCACCCACGGATCCGTTGTCCCGCTGATGCGAATATTCGACACGCCCATGATGCCTGTTGGATCGGTCACGCTGAGCCGGAACGCCGCGTGCGATGATCCCGTCGTTGGGACGGGGCGCTGACTGAGCGTAAATGTGTAGGTCAACCATGCCCGCGTCGTCTCGTTGAGCTGCACCGTCGCCGGGACACCGCTCAATTGGATCGTGCCGATGGAAGGCGTCGGCGTCGCAGTGGGGGTACGGGTGGGCGTGCGCGTCGGAGTCTGAGTTGCGGTGGCGGTACGGGTGGGGGTTGATGTAGCGGTATTTGTTGGTGTAAAGGTGGAAGTTGGCGTTGGGGTTGAAGTGTTTGTTGCAGTTGAAGTTGGTGTAGCAGTAACTTCTATAAATATAGGCTGCCAATCCGGCTGAATATCGTTAAAAGTTGTGTTTGGCGTGAGATTAGTGACGCCTGTTCCATCCGCATTCATCACGTAGATGTCGCGGTCAGAATAATTGGGGTCAGTGTCTGAGTAAAGGGTTGAATCGAAAGTGAGAAGATTTCCATCGGATGACCAAGAGGCATTTTCATCAGCACGTGGATAAGGTAGCGGTTGATCTGGGAAAGTTTGGTTATTAAGGATTGCTCTGCCTGAACCATCTGGCAATATTAACTCAATAGATGTATAATATAATGATAAATTATAATATGTTATTTTATTGGTCGTCCATGACCAATCGGGATTACCGTAAGTTTCCACTAATCCGATATTTGTTTGACTCCCAGTAGTTAGATCATAGATTTTGAGATCGAATAATCCACTCGTTGAATTATTTGTGATTAGCTCTTTAGAAGAGACGAATGCGAGCTGATTATTGTTTGCAGACCAAGTTGGATATAAATTGTACCCTTCGTTCTCTCCATCAATAACTTTCTCAATGTTACTACCATTGGTATTCATCACAAAGATATCTGCTCCAGACGCGGTTGATCGAGTGAAGGCAATTTTATCTCCGAACGGTGACCAACTAGGCATCCCCTCACTTTCGTTTGGTGTCATGGTTAGATTGGTTAGGTTTGTTCCATCTATGTTGATAGAAAAAATGTCGCCTGGTCCGTCAACATTGGATTGAAATACTAGCGTATTACCATTTGGTGACCAATCTGGATATAAATCCAAAGCGTTGTTGAATGTTAAACGCCTCAAACCACTTCCGTCTGAATTCATTGTATATATTTCGTATTCACCATCTCGATTTGATGTAAAAGCGATTTGACCATTAGTTACAACATATTGCTGCGAATGCGAAGTTAAAAGAACTTGAAGCATCATCACAAACAGTGTGATAATTAACAATCTTTTATACATAGCTTTAACCATCATCTTTCTCACCTGTATCCTAATTATTGATTAGCGTTGAGGTCCGCTGGCGCATCAGACGGTCTAGTTACTCTACACAACGGATAATTAGCGTATGTACCGTCAATCACCCAAAGACGACGACCATCGTTTCTTGAACCACAGAAAAGTATGTCGCGTTGGTCTATTGTCAAGATAAAGAAACTGCTTGAAAGAAACCCAGACGAAATTCCACTTCCATTGACAGCAAATCGAATTTCGAGTCCCATTTCGCTACCTCCAGTAACGTTAAAGTAAACGTTTGTGAAATATATGGGTATTTCAGTTAAATCGGTAACGTTTACTTGATTGGGGGGGGTCATGCGAGGTACCGCAACGGCTGGAAAAATTGAATAATTTCCCCACGTAAATGGACAAGGTTTACTCCCGCTTGGAAGTAAGATTTCATCTCCAGTCTCCCAATTTAAACAATCTTCATCAATACCAATCAGCGTATTACGTATGGACGAATTCGATGATATTAGTACGGCTGCACGGGGCGTTGACTGAGCGTGAACGTGTACGTCAACCATGCGCGCGTCGTCTCGTTGAGCTGAACCGTCGCCGGAACGCCGCTCAACTGGATCGTGCCGATGGCGGGCGTCGGCGTCGCGGTCGGCGTGCGGGTCGGTGTGCGGGTCGCGGTGGCGGTTGGGGTTGATGTGGACGTAGGTGTAGAAGTAGCAGTTGGGGTAATGGTCAACGTTGGTGTTGGTGTCGGCGTGGAAATAGATGATGAGGGTACTAATCCAAGTAATCCTAATTCCTGACCCGGTTGCTCGGAAGCAACACCGCCAACTGAAAGAATGCCATAGACTGGATTCCACGCAATCGTAGTCAATTCCGTGTTGAACATAAACTGGTCGGCAATTTGACCCGTTTGTGGGTCGATTATTAGCACTTCACCATTTTCCAACGAAACGGCTGCATAAGTCGTATTTAAAAATTCCACATCCGTTGGTGGTGCGCTTAGATTGATAAGCGAGGTTTGCATGAGAGGAGAAATGCTCCAATGGGTTAAGGTTGAACGAGTGCGACCAATTGCAGCAAATGTTTGCTCATCAGGATGCCAGCTCAACGCATTTACAGGATACCAACTCGGATCAACCTCATCTGTGAATACTAAAGGTTGGAAGCTGACTTGGAAAACGTCATAAATGCCTGCTGCTAAAACAAATGAGCCGTCTACATTCCATTCTATTGCATACAAACTACCCGTTATCGTATCCGTTACCGCCGTCCAATTGCTTGTTTCCCATACCTGAAAGACATCGAAACCAGCGGCGATAATTCTAGTTCCAGAGGGATTCCAACGGAGTTCAAAAATTCCTTGAGACCAATTATCAGAAAACTCGGTCATGTCCAGTATACGGATTAACTGACCTGTTTCTGAATTCCAAACAATAATGAGACCTTCTCCACTTCCAGCAGAAGCAAGGATGTTATTATCGTTGGGATTCCAGCTCACACTATTGACACTTCCCGTGTGTCCCGATAATTCGCGCAGCAAGTTACCATTTTGATCCCATATATAGACATTTCCGTCTGAGTTTGCACCCGCCATCCGTGTTCCGTTGGCATTCCACGATAATTCCCAAATAATGGATGAGTTTGCTTGTCCCTGTTGTGCGTCACTGAGTTGAGACATAGAAAACAGCAGCAATAGACTCAGCACGGTCAAGAAACGGGTAAAAACGCTGATTTTCATAGTGATCACCATCCTGGATGCTGCTGAAATATGCTTTGGAGAATTTCTTGAGATAGTGCAAAACGTATATCACCTGGTAAACCCCAATCGAGATCGGATGTTAGGAGTATAGTTCGAGTTTCTTGTGCTTGAATGGCGTTCACGAACGGCATGATCAATAAACTACAGGCGAACGTGAGTATTACTCGATAAAACCATTGTCTTTTCGTCATGTTAACCATCCATTCCGTTCGATTAAGGTGTCGGCGTTGGAACAAGGTTGATGTCATTACGGTCAAGCGTGCAAGCAGTTACTGCGTCAGGTCCAGGGTCGCCGCCGATGGCGGGCAGCGTCGGCGTCGCGGTGGGGGTACGGGTCAGCCTTTTACATCGTCGCGGCTTACGGATGCGGATGTTGATATTCGCCATGTTTGTCGATGGGTCATAAATTTGCAAGCGGAACGCCGCATGGTTTGAGCCCGTCGTCGGTACGGGGCGCTGGCTGAGCGTGAACGTATACGTAACCCATGCGCCCGTCGTCTCGTTGAGCTGCACCGTCGCCGGGACACCGCTCAACTGGATCGTGCCGATGGCGGGCGTCGGCGTCGCGGTGGGGGTACGAGTCGGCGTGCGCGTTGGAGTCCGCGTAATGGTGGGGGTAGGGGTTGGGGTTGACGTTGGTGTGTAAGTGACTGTCGCAGTTGGGGTAGCGGTCGGTTCGATCAGACTGGCAATATTGACGATAGTCCCCATGCCAGTATAGACAAAGAGGTCGTCACGGATAGGATGGATTGCAATTTCACTTGCGCCAAGAAATGGAGGGGAACTTAACAGGCTCCCTGTCACGGTATTCCATACCTGTACCCCTGATTGGGATAAAGATACCAAGTACTGATCGTCATGTGTCCAAAGTACTTCGCTTACCCCTATTCCGGTCTGTATACTTGTCACAATTACATCAGTCTCAATATCCACAACAAAGATACTGCCGTCATTATGCCCAATGGCTAACAAAGTTCCAGAACTGTTCCAGTCTAAGGATACGGCAAAGGCATCAGGCGCACAGGCAGCGCAAACCCAGATAGGGCTGCTACTATCCACAGTGCTGGCGAGACGAGCGCCATTCACATTAAAGCTGGTTACAGCAATTTCGTTCCTCTGCGGGTCGGGGTGCCATGCGATTTGGTAAGCACTGATCCCAAATGTACTGGAGCGGATGTAATCGTATGTAGTTCCGTCTCTAAATTCCAGTCGAGGAGTTACTTCATCGCCGCCAATGACAATGACGCTTCCATCAGGACTCCACGCGACCGACAAGACACCCATAAATGTCACAACTTCAAAATCAGCTAACATCGCGCCAAATGGTTGCGCTTCATTAGAAAAGTCGAGAATGCGAATTCTACGATCATCCCCTAGAACAGCCAAGCGGTCGCCCTCTGGACTCCAAGCCGCATCGAATAACAGACTTTGTTCTGACCCTAACTCCAATGTAATATCTGCGACGAGTTGAGCTGTATTCCCATCCCAGATCAGTACACGTCCCTCGTCGCCTGAGACGAACTGTCCATTTACGACATCAGCACCTACTCCAGCGACGTACTCCCCATCCGGGCTGTAGGCAAGCGAAAGGAGAAACAGATAACCCTGTGCTTGGCTTGGCACAGTCAGCACTAGCATCGATACCAAGATCAGGAGGCAGCGCATCAGACGAACCATCATGAGTTTCTCCCTACCAACCGTAGTATTGAAAGAATAGACGCAGATTTTCCTGCATCCAGCAGAAGCGGTCATCGCCATGCCCTTGTATTTGCACACTGCATTCTGGAAATGCGCGCCCGGTTGGAATATCAGCCGTATCGCCATTGTGACCGAATGCCTGTGAAGGAGCGCCTTCGACTGTCCTATATACCCAGTTCAGAAACATATCGGCTCCAGCCTCTTCTTGCTCAGTGGTTTTTAGCGTACCCACATCGCCAACATTGGTTGCGCTAGGATGCTCGAGAACCCATTCATAGATCACGCAAGGATTCTGTTGAAAATTCGTGATGACATAGCTACCACTGGCATTACCACAAGCCCCAAATCTGTCAGGCGCGTTGATCTCAATCGGTATATCCCATCCGGTCAAACCCCGTTCCCAATCTGTGATTTCTGCGAAGACTGGAGGTTCAGGAGTGCCGTTCACTTCACATGGCGCTTGCGTTCCATCCTGGCAGATAGTAGCAGGAAAGTTGATGCTAGTTACGCCATACTGGTTAGTTGGGTCAAAGTTATCGATCCTATTTTGTATAACATTTGGACGCAATCGCCTTGTAATAACACCAAACACAAACTGAGTTTCGGATTCAGCGCCTCGCAGTGCTTTGGCAGCGTTGCTATTCGGGTCAGCATTCGGCAAATTGGGGTCGTCCATACAACCGATAAATCCAACACCACCTGCAGTGAGTGGACAAGGTGTGATGGTCGTACCGGTTTGGGGAATTCCGTTTGCAGTGCGATACAGAAACACATGACCGAGTTCATGGGTCATGGTGTACTCACTCAGTACGTTTTGTTCGCCGCACACAATCGTTGTAGGTCCAGTCTTACAATTACCCGCCCCAACCAAATTGGTATCGGTAGTGTTGGAATAGGTGATGGAGGCATCTGGACTGCCAAGCATAATGTTGATAAAGGCATCAGCGCTTGATTCGTAAGTTGGACCGCCTGAAATCACGTCTGCAAAAAATTTCAACGCATTTGCAGTGTTGATAACTGATCGGCAGGAAGCACGCACCTCACTTTCAACGATGAGCGTGGATTGTGCAATAATGAATTGATAAGTCGCCTCAAGTTGTCCAATAATCGTACTTTGCGATAACGTATTGCAATCAGCTACGTTCGACAATGGGTTTACCTGAGTAGGCGTAGGCGTAGGACGCACGGGAACAGGCGTATGCATGGCACAGTTGTTCGGACGCTCGGTCAACATGGGGGAAACAAATATACTGCCTCCCGGATTGCTACTAACGGACGGCAGCGTCCAAAAATTATTGAGCGCGCTGACGCTAGAGCCGTAAAAGCGGAATATATGATTGCCAATAAATGAGGCGATCACCCCGAATGCACGATTATTTTCAAACACACTATTGAAGATTTGTGCCGAGTTGTATTGCAGCCATATGGCACCACCATTCTGCCCCTCACTACCACTCGCATTCGTCGCGTTATTGAGAAAAGTGCCACAGGTGCCTATCAAGGTCGTAATGTTTGATGTAGTTCCAAAGCTGGTAATTGCACCACCGGAGTCGCCAGCACTATTGTCAATAAATTCAGTACGCGCGAATTCATAGCGTGTTCCCGGATACAAATAAACAGCCCCACCTGATCCGTCAGCGTAGTTACTTTGAAAAATCGTATCGGACGTAATTAGAGTAGAACTTTCTGTAACATAAACCGCTCCACCGCCCGTATTTGTATATCCGTCATAAAGCGTAAGATTACGAAGGTCTAAGCGAGCGCCGTTAAAAACCCACAGCATACCTTTCATGTTCGGATTGTTTGTTTGTGTAATATAGGTATTTGAGCCAGTCATTGGTGGAATGGGCGTTGGTGTGGCAAGTGTCGAAGTCCTTGATGCACCGCGCCCGTAGATAATTGTATTGCAATATACTACAATTGTACGGTCAAGCGTGAAGACACCATCGAGCAAGTAAATTTCGTAAGCTGGCGTCGTTGTAGTGCAACCTGTACCTTGCTGAAACGGGGGTAAGGCAGCAAAATCTGATACATCCTCTGCGCTAATGATGGCGAATTGAGCGCCGACATAAGTTTGTGGGTTAACGGATAAAGATTGTATCGAAGCCATCCCCCCATCTTCGGCAATTACGTTCGGAATTTGAAGGATAGGCGTTGCGATTAATTCTTCAACGTCGGTCGAAGTTGGCATATAAGTTGCGGTTGTACTTGGCGTCACCGTACTCGTTGCGGTTTCAGTCGATGTTTCCGTCACTGTACTCGTCCCACTCGCCGTTGCCGTCAGCGTTTCGCTCGGCGTCGATGTCGCCGTTTCGGTACTCGTTTCGCTTGGCGTCACCGTCGATGTCGGCGTTTCGGTCGGCGTCTCCACCAGAGTCGGCGTCATCTCTTGCGCCAGCGTCAGCGTGGCGGTCAGCAAAATGATCAGCAGCGTAATCAAGGCGAGACGACGGTTCATAACGGGTGCTCCGGTATTAATAACGATTTATACTCTTGAAGATACCCCCTCCTCATATAAAATGTCAAGTTAAATCATTGTTAAGTCTTTTATGCGTGGTCTGCGCCTATCGCTAATCGTTCTCCCCGACCACCGTAAAGCGGATCACGTTGCGACTGTTGGCTGCTGCGCCGGTGTCGTTGCTGCCGCTGAAAAACGTGCCGTTGGTGCGGCGGTACGGCGCAGCGGTGATCCCCGTGTTCAACGGAAAATTCGTCGGTATATAGATGGGCGGCGCGGTTTCGACCACGCGATGCACGATATACCCCTGTACGCCCGTCGTGTTGAGGGTGTTATTGCGCGCCTGAATGCGTATCTCGAACGTTTCATCCCAATTACTTTGATCGATGGTATAGCCGCCTGTCACCCACGGGTCTTGCGTTTCTCCGGCGGGCTTACGGATGCGGATGTTGATATTCGCCATGTTTGTCGATGGGTCATAAATTTGCAAGCGGAACGCCGCATGGTT
>ENA-ORBV01006751-ORBV01006751.1-microbial-mat-metagenome-genome-assembly--contig:-NODE-6751-length-20057-cov-10.937487_pt1 | contig 20057 bp, 15 predicted proteins | sample MGYA00237777_ERZ505514 | MGnify/ENA primary metagenome ERZ505514 (study PRJEB26160, sample SAMN06269048) | microbial mat metagenome | isolation source: Oligotrophic lake microbial mat | place... | reverse complement strand
GCCTCCTGAACCAGCTTGACGATCTGCGCCAGCGCGGTGTCGGCGCCGACCTTGGTGGCCTTGTAGCGAAAGCTGCCGTTCGTGTTGATGGTTGCGCCGGCTACCGTAGCGCCTTGTCCCTTCTGGACCGGCATCGACTCACCGGTCAGCATCGACTCGTCGACCAGCGAATCGCCCGACTCGATGATTCCATCGACCGGAATCTTGTTGCCCGGCCTGATCACGACGATGTCACCCACCGCGGGCGTAGCGCCCGGGGCAGATGGTGGTGCCACGGGCGTGGGTGCTTGGGCGGCCACCGGCGCGGCCGGGGCAGTCTTTGGCGCAGGTGAAGGAGATGCGGGCGGCGCGCCCGGTGCCATGTTCGCTTCGTGGCTCTCACCCGCCGAAGCAGCCGCGGGAGCTTCGGACTCATACCCACGCTGACGCACGCCCGACTTGATATCGGCGATCTCGAGTCGGGTTTCATCGAAACGCACGGTGGCGGTTCGCGCAGCGTGATTCACCGTAGCGCTTTCAACACCCGGAACTTCGCCGATCCGCTTTTCCACTTCTTCCACGCTCCATACCGACAGCATGGCGTGTACTTCAATAACGCTCGTCTTCATCGCGCCTCCTCGCCGGCTTCTTCGTCGGGCACCTTGTTACATCTCCCGTGCCTTTGCCGGGCGACCGCACTACAAGATGTGCCGCGTCGTACGCACGCAACGGGGCTGCGCGGCTCGCCCGAGGCGACTCGTCCTAGCTTTTGGCCGGCGTCGTTTTGTCTTGTTTCCCGTCGCCTGCAGGAGCGGTCGGCGCGGCGTCCGGCGCTGGTTCTGGCCCAGCGGGCATGGGCATTGGCGCAGCGGACGTGGGGGCCGGGGCACTTGCCGGCTCAACGGGCGCGGGGGCTGTAGGCGGCACGCCCTGCGCAGTGTGGCCTTCGTGACCACCGGCCGAGGGAGCGGCGGCGGGCGCTTCGGACTCATACCCCCGCTGACGCACCGCCGACTTGATATCTGCGATCTCCAGCCGGGTTTCATCGAACCGCACCGTGGCGCTTCTCGCCGCGTAATTTACCGTAACGCTCTCGACACCCGGCACCTCGCCAATACGCTTTTCCACTTCGTCCACACTCAATACCGACAGCATGTCGTGTACTTCAATAACGCTCGTTTTCATCGCGTCTCCTTAAGTCGATAGGTCTGAGCGCGGCCGAGGGTCCGCGGTCGGGTGCGGTCGCGCTCTGGTGATCGGTACTGGCCAAGCCACCTCGCCTGGCGCTCACTTCCCGCCCGCGCCCTTCTGCGGAACTCCGGGCTTCATCGGCTTGCTCATGTCGTGGTCGGCGTGCGGGTCCGGCGAGGCCGGTTTCGCGGGCGCAACCTTCTTGGGCGGTTCGGGCTTCGCTTTTGTTCCCTGCCTATGTTCGGTGTGATGATTCATGGTGGTTTCCTCTACGGTTGTCACGTGAAGCGGGGTGCGCCCCGTGTGTTGTGAGATCTAGGCACGGTACCGACCGGCGCGCAGATAGTCCGTGCGCTGGCAGACGAAGGGACGGTGAATCATTCGACGGCCTTCCCGCCCTCAGCAGGCGACGCCACCTCTCGCCATCGCCGGCCGCTGCGCTCCAGTAGCGCTCGCGCCTCCGCAGGTCCGTCGCTGCCCGCCGCGTAGTTGGGAAACGGCGGCGGTGGCTGCTTCGCCCAGGCCTCCAAAATCGGCGTGATGATGCGCCATTCGGCTTCCACCTCGTCGCGGCGCGTGAAGCGGGTATGGTCGCCCTGCATCACATCCAGCAGAAGCGTCGCGTAAGCGCTCGGCGGCTTTCCTTCGAAGCTTTCCGCATACGAAAAGTCCGCCGCCACGCCGATGGACCGTAGTTCGTCGCCCGGCCTCTTCGCTGCGAAACCGATGGTGATTCCCTCGTCAGGCTGGATCCTCAATGTGATCTGATTCGGCTCCAGGTGAGCCTGGGGCGCGTGGGCGAAAAGTGCTTGCGGCGTCCGCTTGAAGTGCACCACCACCTCTGCGTGCTGAAGGCTTAACCGCTTGCCCGTGCGGACATAGAAAGGCACGCCTTCCCACCGCCAGTTGTCGATTCGGAAGTCGACCGCCGCATAGGTCTCGGTGCTGGAGAGCTTCTGCACGCCGGGCTCATCCCGATACCCCGGAACGGGAAGCCCGAAGACGTTGCCCGCACCGTATTGGCCGCGGACCGTCCGCTGCCGCACCTCATCGGCTGTCATGGGGTGCATCGATCGCAGGAGCTGCACCTTCTGATCACGAAGCGCAGCCGCATCAAGTGCTACGGGCGGCTCCATCGCGGTGAGGGTCAGCAGCTGCAACAGATGATTGGTGACCATGTCGCGCAGGGCGCCGGTCTCCTCGTAGAAGGCGGCGCGGGACTCCACCCCGAGCGTCTCGGCCGCGGTGATTTCCACGTGGTCGATGTAGTTCCGGTTCCACACGGGCTCGAGCATGGTGTTGCCGAAGCGAAAGACCAGGATGTTTTGGACGGTCTCTTTCCCGAGATAGTGGTCGATCCGGAAGACCGCCTCTTCGGCGAAGGCTTCGTTGACCACCCGGCTCAGCTCCCGGGCCGACTCGAGGTCGCGACCAAACGGTTTCTCGATCACGAGCCGCGACCATCCGGCGTCGTTCTTCGCAAGACCCGCCTTGGCGAGACCTCCGATGATGGGCCGCGCGAGGGACGACGGTGTTGCTACGTAGAAAAGGCGGTTGGGGTTCCCACCCGCCTGAAGGCGCGCCTCGAGATCGGCGGCCAGGGTTGAATAGAACTCCGGGTTGCTCGGATCGCCTTGAAGGTAGCTGAGACGCTGCTCGAAGCCCTTCCACCGCGCGTCGTTGGTGTCAACCGCGTCCTTGGCTTCCGCAAACGCTTCACGCACCCGGCTGCGGAACTGCGCCTCACTAAGGGCTGTGCGCCCGGTGCCGATGATCTCGCAGCGGCTGTTCATGCCGCCCACGCATTGGAGTTCGTACAGCGCGGGGAGAAGCTTCCGCCGAGTGAGATCGCCGGTTGCGCCGAAGATGATCAGCGTGCACGCATCCGCCTCGCATAAGGGCGGCCGGACGATCGCCTCCGAAGGCCGGCCCTTCACCGTCGCGGTCATGGTGTGTCTCCGTTTGCAGTCGCCGACGCCGCTGCGACGTCATGTTGGGCTTGATTCCACAGTCGGAAGACCGGCTCATCCAGATTGTGGTCGTAGCCCAGAATGCTCAGTGATGCCGTGGTGAGATAGAAATGTCGAGCCCGGACGGCGGGCAGGCCGAGCCAGCGGACGGCGAGGACACGCAGGATGTCACGGTGGGCGAAGACGAGCACATTGCCCTGAAGCGCCAAGAGTCGTTTAATGACGCGATCGGCACGCAGACTCAGCTCATCCAGCGTTTCGCCGCCCGGGCAACCGTCCTGGAACAGACTCCACCCGGGGCGCTCTGCCTGGATGTCAATGGTGCGCCGGCCCTCGTATTCGCCGTAGTCCCATTCCATCAGATCGGGATCGGCCTCGGCGCGTTTCGCGAATCCCGCGAGTTCGGCGGTGCGCCGTGCGCGCTGCAGGGGACTGGTCAGCACGTTCGCGAAGCTCCGTCCCAGAAGCACCACACTCAATCCACGCACCTCGCTCTCACCCTGTTCGGTCAGCGCGAGGTCGGTGCGACCGGTGTGCTGTCCGCTGATTGTCCAGGCCGTCTCTCCATGCCGGACCAGACAAACCATGGGAAAGGCCCCGCTCATGCGCGCCACTTCCAATTGCGGATCTCCGGCATGTCTTCGCCGTACTTGCGGATATGGCGTTTGTGCTCGATAAGCTTGGCGTCGATGATCTCGGTCAGCTGAGCCCCGCGGGTGCCCGGATCCGGCACACGATCGATGACGTCTTTGACCAAATGAAAGCGGTCGATGTCGTTCCGCACTGCCATGTCGAAGGGTGTCGTGGTCGTTCCTTCCTCCTTGAACCCGCGGACGTGCAGGTTGTGATGGTTGGTTCGACGGTACGTCAGTCGATGGATCAGCGTGGGATAGCCGTGGTAGGCGAAGACGATGGGCTTGTCTTTGGTGAAGAGGGCGTCAAAGGCCTTGTCGCTCAACCCGTGCGGATGTTCGCTTCGCGGCTGCAGCGCCATCAGATCTACTACATTGACGACGCGGACTTTGAGCTTCGGCAGATGCTCGCGCAGTATCTGCACGGCGGCCAGCGTTTCCAGGGTGGGCACGTCGCCCGCACAGGCCATCACCACATCCGGCTCGCGGCCACGGTCGTTGCTCGCCCACGTCCAGATACCGAGCCCAAGGGCGCAGTGTTTGACCGCGGCGTCCATGTCCAGCCATTGCACCTCCGGCTGTTTGCCGGCCACGATCACGTTGACGTAGTGACGGCTCCGTAAACAGTGGTCAGTCACGGACAGCAGTGTGTTAGCGTCAGGCGGTAGATAGACGCGAATGACGTCGGCCTTTTTGTTCACCACGTGGTCAATGAACCCGGGGTCCTGGTGAGAGAAGCCGTTGTGGTCCTGCCTCCATACGTGGGAGGTCAGCAGGTAGGTCAGGGATGCGATGGGCCGGCGCCAGGGAATCTCTCGCGTCACTTTCAGCCACTTGGCGTGCTGGTTAAACATGGAGTCCACGATGTGAATGAACGCCTCGTAGCAGGAGAAGAATCCGTGCCGGCCGGTGAGCAGATACCCTTCAAGCCAGCCCTGACACAGATGCTCGCTCAAGACTTCCATCACACGCCCGTCCGGAGAAAGGTCATCGTCGGTCTTACGAATCTCACCCGTGAAGGCGCGGTCCGTGGCTTCGAACAAGTCGCCCAGGCGATTCGATGCGGTCTCGTCGGGGCCGAACACGCGGAAGTTGCGCGAGGTCATGTTCCGCTTCATCACGTCGCTCAGGAAGGAGCCAGTGACGCGCGTGGCCTCGGCGGTCACGGTGCCGGGAAGCTTCACCTTGACCGCGTATTTGCGGAAATCGGGGAGCTTCAGATCTTTAAGAAGCAGACCTCCGTTGGCATGGGGGTTCGCCCCCATGCGCCGCTTGCCCCTGGGCGCCAGTGCGGCAAGCTCAGCCTTAAGCCTCCCGTCCTCGTCGAACAATTCGGCGGGCCGGTAGCTCTTCAGCCACTCTTCCAGGAGTCGCAGGTGATCGGGTTTATCGGCCAGATTGGCCAAGGGCACTTGGTGCGAGCGCCACGAACCCTCGGTCTTCAGGCCATCCACTTCCTTCGGTCCGGTCCAGCCTTTCGGCGTGCGCAGGATGATCATGGGCCAGGCCGGACGTTTTGTGACACCCTTGACACGCGCCTGAGACTGAATGGTCCGGATTTCCTGGACGATGCGATCGAGGGCCCCGGCCATCTGCTGGTGAACAGTTTCCGGAACATCTCCTTCGACAAAGTAAGGCTTATAGCCGTAGCCACGAAACAGCGCCTCCAGTTCCACGCGGGTGATTCGGGCGAGGATGGTGGGGCTCGCGATCTTGTAACCGTTTAGATGCAGGATCGGCAGCACCGCGCCATCGCGGCCAGGGTTGAGGAATTTGTTCGAGTGCCAGCTTGCCGCGAGGGCTCCGGTCTCCGCTTCGCCGTCACCTACAACGCAAGCGACGATCAGGTCGGGGGTGTCGAACGCGGCGCCGTAGGCGTGGGCCAGCGAGTAACCAAGCTCTCCGCCTTCGTTGATCGAACCGGGCGTTTCCGGAGCCACGTGGCTCGGGATGCCGCCGGGAAAGGAGAACTGAGTGAAGAGTCTCTTTAGGCCCTGTTCGTCTTGAGAGATCTTCGGGTAGACCTCGCTATAGGTCCCCTCCAGATACGTGTTGGCCACCAGACCCGGCCCGCCATGTCCGGGGCCTGTGACATAGATCATGTTCAAGTCGTACTGCTTGATGATCCGGTTGAGATGGACGTAGATGAAGTTCAACCCTGGCGTAGTGCCCCAATGGCCCAGGAGCCGCGGCTTCACGTGCCGGAGGGTCAGCGGCTTTTTGAGCAGCGGATTGTCGAAGAGGTAAATCTGGCCGACTGACAGGTAATTCGCGGCCCGCCAGTAGGCGTTCATCCTCTGAAGCATTACGGCAGAAAGCTTTGATTTCATTTGGCTTTACCTCGCCCAGTTATCCGGCGTATCAGCTTGGAGCCCTCGAGGAGGGACACGGGAATCAGACCCAGCGAGATCGACAGAGCGCAATCCGACAAGGACAAGGGACTCGTGCCGAGGAGCGTCTGAGCGAACGGAATGTGATGAAGGCCCAATTGCACCAGGCTCGACACGAGGACGACGCCCACCAGACGCGGATTGGTGAGGACGCCCAGCTCCCAAAGAAGCAGCGTTTTGCTCCGGGCGGCAAAGGATCGGAACAGCTCCGCGAAGACAATCACCGAGAAGGCCAGGTTCCTGGCCTCGTCGAGGCCTCGAGCATCCAGCGCCCATGCGAAGACGGAGATCGTGACCGCGGCCTGCAGCAGGCCCGTGACGATGATGGTCGTCCACTGCGGCCGGCCCAGCATGGGCTCGTCCGACTTGCGAGGAGGGCGTTTAAGCAAGTCGTCGGCAATGGGATCGCCGACCAGGGCCAGTGCGGGAAAACCGTCGGTGACGAGGTTGATCCACAAGAGCTGGAGCGGAAGCAGCGGAAGAGGAAAGCCAGCGAGGGAGGCTCCGAGCACCACGGCGAGCTCGCCGACATTGCCGGCCAGGAGGTACACAAGTGTCTTCTGGATGTTGTCGTAGATGCCGCGACCCTCTTGGACCGCCGCCACCACGCTCGCGAAGTTGTCGTCGGTGAGGATCATGTCCGAGGCCTCGCGCGTGACCTCGGTGCCGGTCTTCCCCATGGCGATGCCGATGTGCGCTTCCCGCAGGGCGGGCGCATCGTTAACGCCGTCTCCCGTCATCGCGACGACGTCACCGCGAGCCTTCCATTCGCGGACGATGCGGAGCTTGTCCTCCGGGGTGGCCCGAGCATGCACGACCTCGGCGGGATCATCGGCCGGGGTCAGGATGCCGAGCTCACGGCCGATGGCCTCTGCTGTGACCGGGTGGTCTCCCGTGATCATGACCGTCTTGATGCCCGCAGCCCGCGCGAGTGCTACGGCCGCTATGGCCTCGGGGCGGGGCGGGTCGGCGATGCCCAAAAGCCCCACCAGTGTGAGGGCTCCATCTCCCTGCCCTTCCCCCACCGCGACCGCCAGCACACGCAGGCCCTGCCGCGCCATGGCTTTGTGGGCTTCCTCGGCTTTTTCGGCGCCGGACACGCAGAGGGGGAGGACCACCTCGACCGCTCCCTTCACATACAGCTTCCCGTCACCACGCTTTATGGACATGCGCTTGCGGCCCGAGTCGAACGGCTCGACCGCCACCCGCGGGCGTTCGCTCTCGATGGTTCGACGATCGATACCGCGCTCGGCGGCGGCCATGAGGATGGCAAGCTCCGTGGGATCTCCCGTTCCGCCCTTGCCGTCCGCGCCCAGCTCCGCGTCAGTGCAGGCGGCGGCAGCGAAGAGGAGGGCAGAGTGATCGCCTCCCCATAACTCCCGGACCACCATGACGCCGGTGGTGAGCGTGCCCGTCTTGTCGGTGCAGATGACGGTGGCGCTGCCGAGGGTCTCCACCGAGGGCAGCTTCCGGACAAGGACGTGACGCGAGGCCATGCGCTGAACCCCGAGGGCAAGGGCGATGGTGACCACGGCGGCAAGACCCTCGGGCACCGCGGCCACGGCAAGGGACACGGACGACAGAAGGATCTCCATCCACGGCAGGCCCCTCCAGAAACCAAGGCCGGCCACAAGCGCCACAATGGCCAGGCAGAGGTAGAGCAATGTTTTGCCCACACGCTCCAGACGTACCTGTAGCGGGGTCGCCTCCTGCTTCACCGCCGCCAGCAGGTGGGCGATCTTCCCGAGCTCCGTCCCCATGCCTGTGGCGATCACCAGGGCTCCGCCCGTGCCGGCGCTCACCGAGGTCCCCATGAAGACGCTGTCGGTGCGGTCCGCCAGTTGAGCATCCGCGGCCACGGGCGTCGTCTGCTTCTCCACCGGAGCGCTCTCTCCCGTCAAGGGCGCTTCGTTGACCCTGAGGGAATGGGCCAGGGTGAGCCGGGCGTCGGCGGGAACGATGTCTCCGGCCTCCAGGGCCAGCATGTCGCCCTCCACCACCTCGGTCGCAGGCACCATGATGGACGCCCCGTCGCGCATCACGCGTGCCTTGGGCGCGGTCATGGACCGGAGCGCCTGCACCGCTTTTTCCGCGCGATACTCCTGGAAGAAACCCACGAGAGCGTTGAGCACGACGATGCCGCCGATAGCGACTGCGTCCGCCACCTCTCCCAGCACCGCCGACACGACACAGGCGCCGAGGAGCAGCCAGATCATGGCTCCCTTGAACTGGGCGGCGAGGATGGACCACGGCGATGTGCCCTTCTCTCGCTTGATCTCATTCGGGCCGTGCTCCGCGAGGCGGCGCTTGGCCTCGGCGCTGCTGAGCCCCGGCGATGGCGCCGCGACTTCGGGTGCGGACGCGGCGGCCGGCGCAATCGGGGCCGTTGTCAGGGCAGCGGGTGCGGGGGTTGCAGGCGGCGCGCCCGCCGCGTGACCTTCGTGGCCGTCGCCCGTCGCAGCGGGGGCAGGTGTGACGGACTCATACCCGCGCTGGCGAATGGCCGACTTGATATCCGCGACGTCGAGTCGTGTTTCATCGAACCGCACGGTGGCGCTTCCCGCCGCGTAGTTCACGGTAACGCTTTCGACACCCGGCACCTCGCCGATCCGCTTCTCCACTTCGTCGATTTTCCATACCGACAGCATGGCGTGCACATTGATCACGCTCGTCTTCATCGCGTCCTCGCCGGCTTCATCTTCAATGTGCGTCGCCCTCGACCACGGCGCTCATGGAGCACCTGTGGGTTCCCTCGCTCGTGGGATCGCCCGGCGCGTCGCCTCTGCCCGCAGCACCTCCGCCGGGACCTCGGGCTACGCGCGGCCACATCAAGGACGAGGGTATCCAGAGATAGTGGCGGCGGCTGTTCCGCGGAGGCCAGGGGAGAAGGGAGCAGCAGCCCGAGCAGCCCTACGAGAATCGATGCACGCGTTGTAGTGCGATGTGCCGAAACGTTCCTGGTTGACCTGGCCACGATGCCCCCGGAACCACGTGGGCAACCGGGACGACAACACGGTCGCCTTAACCCTAAACCCATACACCGCGTTTGCATCTGACTGTGAAAGCGCTGCAGTCCACCTTCGCGTCCCGAACTGCAGGAAGACGCAGCGTCATGACCAGAGGTTACCCATCGAAGATTAGAGAGACATTAACTTTTCAATTTCCAGAAAGATCGACTTTGGCGATGCGCCCCCGCGCGGCTGAGACGATCGTCGCCCGCAACAGAGTGCGCCGCTTCTGAGGACCCGGTCTGTGCGGTGACGTACAGAAACGCGCCGCCATGACGCGCAGGATCGATCTGCGTTCAGCCCTGTTTGCTCTGACCGTGCTTTACGGTGTTCCTTGGGCAGCACGGAAGGGGCGATCGTGCGAAATCGGTCGAAGAGCCCGGACAGTGCTCGCTGGGCGCGAAGCCCTTAGAACACCGGAAAAGGCATCGGAGTTCGCCGGCCGTGTGCGCTGGCCAACAGACACGGCCCGCGCGATCGCCGGAGACTGGAAGCCGATGCCCGGAGACGGGCCATCGAAATTCGCATCAGGAAGAGAGGTGAAAACAATGAATTGCTCAGCATGTGGCAGCGCCAAGTGCGCCTGCGATAAGGGTGGCAAATGCACCTGTGAAAAGAACTGTGCTTGCGCCAAGCCGAAGACCGAGGACAAAGGCAAGTAGTGTCCGGGGTGACCCCGGCTACGGGGTCGCCTCTGCCGTTTCGGGTGTGGCCGCCACCAGATCGCGCCGCTTCCTCAACAGGTAGATCGCGGGGCAACGGTCGGCCCCCGGTGCCTCACGAGCATCCGCACCCCCCCGTTCCGTCGAGAAATAGGTTACGGAGGCAGCTTCAGCGCCTCGTGATCTCGGCGGCGCGGAACAGTTCTTCCGCCGACTGCAGCGTGATGTTACGCAAACGGTCCGGATAGTTCGCGGGAAGTCCTCTGAGGAAAGTCCGTACCGTCTCGGCCACTTCAAGGGTCTGGTGTCCGCCAAGGGTGGCGTCCAGCCAGCGCTTCGGGAAGAAGATGTCGCCGGTTTTCTGAATGTCCCAGAGCATGTCGAGACTCGGCTGCACATACTGTTTAGCCGCAGCTGCGCGAAGCGGATGGTGCAAATAGTTCAGCCCCTCGAGCACCCAGGGCTCTCGGCGGCGGTTCCTGACATCCTTTAAGGAGGTGAACCATCGGTCGCGTTCCGCCGGATTTTCCGACAGTGCTGGCATCACGAACTGGAACCGCGCGCGCCGGTCGGGGTTCTCGATCCGCTGCGCCTGAGCCTTGAGGATGTCGTCGCCGCCGCTCACGCTCCGCACCGCGAGATCGAGAGCGAGCGACGTGTAGTCCGTCTCGGCGAGAGGCAGTCCCTGGACGGTCTCCTTCTTTTCCCAGACTTGGGCCAGCCACTGAACGGTTGAGGGAGTCACCGCGACATTTCGCAGGGCGCCGAACCAGGAGGCTTTCCGGCTCGGCGTTCCGGCTTGGGCGAGGCCCTCGCGGAGAACGGATTCGAAACGCTCCGCCCGTGCCGTGCGCCCAATCACGTCCATGAAGCGCCACCACGTATTGGAGGAGTAGCCGAGCACGCGCGAGATCATCTGTTCGTCGGTCTCTTTGGGCAGCGCGCGCAGGGCGAGGTCGAGGAATGCGTCGGGCTTCACCTGGCCGTCCAGCAGTGCGTCCCACAATGTAACCCATGCGCTGCCCCGGGTCAGCGGGTCGCCCAGGTCCGGAAGATTCGCCATCAGCCAGTCGATCGTCGCCTTGTCCAGCGTGAAGCCACCATAGGCCCATCCGCCGCCGTTTGGCAGCACGTAACGAGGCGCCGCGATGCCGTTCGCCGGTCCGACCTCAACCTCGCGACGATTCATCTCGACGATGAGTGTCTGCTCGGAAGCGGGGCCGCCGATGGTCACGCGCAGTTGCTGCGGCCAGACGCGATCACGCTTCCACGAATCGCGCTGACGAAACGCGAGCCGCGTCACCTTGCCGTCCTTGACGTCCAGGATGGTTTCGATCATCGGGCGGCCGGGCTCCTCGACCCAGGCCTTGCTCCAGGCCTTCAGATCCACGGGCGTCCGCGCGTCGAGCAGGCCGATCAGATCTGCCCACGTGGCATTGCCGAATGCGTGCGCCTTCAGGTAGTCGCGAAGTCCGTCGCGGAAACTCTCTTCGCCGAGAACTGCTTCCAGATGCCGCATCACGATGGGCGCCTTCTGGTAAATGATCGCGCCATACATGCTGCCGGCTTCGTTCAGATTGTCGAGGTGCTGGCGGATCGGGTTCGCCCCGGGCGTGCGATCAACCTCATAGGCCGCCGGGTAGTGCGAGAGCAGAAACCGCAGATCATGGTTCACGGTCGGGAACGCCGGATTGACGACCTTCGCGGCCATGAAGTTCGCGAAGACTTCCTTCATCCACACGTCGTTGAACCAGCGCATGGTGACGAGGTCCCCGAACCACATGTGGGCGACTTCGTGAGCGATCACCGACGCACGACCGAGGAGCTGGTTCTGCGTCGCCGACTCGTCGAGCAGAAGTCCCGGGGCGTTGTAGAGAATCTTGCCCGCGTGCTCCATACCGCCGAACTGGAACGTGGGGATCGCGACGAAGTCGAACTTGCCGAAGGCGTAGGGAATCGCGGTGTAGCGCTCGAGAAACGCGAGTGCACGGGCGTGCAGATCGAAGATCTCTTCGCGATTGCGCGCCACCTTGGCGGCGTCGGTCTCCCGGTGAAACATGCGAAACGCCCGACCGTTCCGCACGGCCGTCTCGATCTTGAAGTCGCCCGCGATGAAGGCGACGAGATAGGTCGGCAGCGGCTCGGTCTCCGCGAACGTGACGGTCACGCGATCGCCGGTCGTTGAAAGATTTGGGGGGCCGCAAGGTCCGCTTGGACAGCCGTGCTCCGCCCCAAAAGACCCCCGCGCTCCGGCCGAAGTGAATTCGGTCTTCGCTACGCGCGACAACTCCGCGCCATTGGCGGCGGACTGCCATCTGGCCGGATGCTCCAGGGTCAGCGTCCATCGCCCTTTCAGATCCGGCTGATCGAACACCGGGAAGGCCAATCGTGCGCGGGCCGGTACGAAGAGGGTGTAGAGGAAATCGACGCTGCGATTGAGGGAAGCGTCGCCGGCATTGAACTCGATGCGGATGACGTTCTCGCCTTCGACCAGTGCGGTCGCGGGCACCACGATGTGGCCGTTCACATAGTTGAAGGCCGAAGGCTTGCCATTCGCAGCGATCGACTTGACGTGCTCCCGACTGGTTTCGAAGTCGAGAACCAGCGGCGACGAAGCGTCCTTGAGCTGAAACCGAACCACGATCGCGCCCGTCAACGGCGACGACAACGAGTCGGGAATCGACAGCGCCAGTTCGTATCGAAGCCCGCTGATGTTCGCCGCACGGCGCGTGGCGATGTCGAGCGGAATGCCCGCGGCAGGAGTTTCGGTTTGTGCGGAGACCGTGGCCACGGAGAGGGCGACGGTAGCAACCGCCAAATAGGTACGCATGGTGGCGCGAATTGTAGCGGCGGATTGTGGATGCCCATGGCATCCCAGGTCGCGTGTCGCCAAAACACGTCTCGCGCCAGCCCCTGGACGACGCTTCTAAGAAACTCCCAGGCGATTTTACCCGTCATGGCGAGGAGGCTTTCGAACGAGAAACACCGCGCAGAATTCCGCCCTTTGTGACCCTGGCCGTCGGGCAGAGCACATCCGCCGCCATCAAGGGGGGGAGGGAACAGGTGGTCACGATTCTCCCGGAGGGGTGCGGCGCTCCGAACACGCCGCTCTCGGATCCCATTTCCTACACGGTCAGTGTGGAGCATCCGGGGTAGAGGCACCTGGCCCCGAACCGCGGGCCCCTACTTGTTCTTGAGGATCGAACGTCCAAACTCGCCCCACGATCCATCCGGTCTCTTGATGCTGTCGACCACCTCGAGTTCGCCCGAAGCGAGAAGCGTATAGACGGTGCGGCCGTTCTCGCCCCAGTGCGAGGTCATCGAGTTTTCCGTGGCCGACGCCTTGATGGGATGGGTGGCGCCCTGCGAATCCCACCACGTGGCCGTGAACGCGCCATTCCCCTCGTCGGCATACACGGCAGATCCTTCGAACGAGCCGCGGGGGTCGCTCGCTACGAGGTTGCGCCAGCTCAGGACGAAGAGGTTCGCGCGGACCCCGGGCTCGACGTGCAACTCGGAATGCGCTTCGCGCTTCATCAATTGGCCGGTTCCGATCCAGCCTCCCCGTAGCCGGCTCATGAAGGATTCCGGGCCCGGCCGGGGGTCGGGCACGCGGTGGTAGCGCCCGTCAAAGGCCGAGGTCCACGTTTTCCCGGAATCGGCGGAGGTCTCCCAATGCTGGCGAACGAGGTTGGGGCTTTCCGGGGTCCAGGTGATCCGATTCTTTGTGGGGGGAACTTTGGGATCACGCGAGGGCGTATCGCCTTCGAGCACCATGCTGGCACCCACCAGTTCGCCGGTGAGTTCAAGGCGCAGGCCGGAGCTATCCACCCACGTCTGATGCCACTTTCGGTCGGGACCCACAGAGTTGAGGCTCTGGCCGGTGTAGCCGCCCGCGGCCGAACTCCAACTCTCGTGAAGAGCGCATCCTCCGTCGATCGGGGAAATCCGGTTCATTCCGGCGAACTGACCCGCGGGATTCACCACGTCCCACCGCCCGATCCAGAAATCGAAATGGCGGTACATCGGCGCAGTGCAGGACCGGGCGGGAGGGGTTGAAGCGGGCGCAGGTGAAGGCGCCTGGGACTGGGCGCGGGCGAGACTCGCGGTCAGGATCAAGCACGAGTAGATGAGCATGCGCATGGGGTTCGTCCTCGTGTCAGGGGAAAGGAAACGGTTCTATCGCAAGGACGCGCGATCCCATCAAGGATCGATGCCATCGTAGCCGTGCCGCGAGTGGGGTGCGATCAGAAACCTGCGGGGGCCAGTTGCGAGAGGCGAGACCACGCGGGCACGCAAGGCCTTTCCGAAAGAAACCCCGTACTTTGACCTTCTCGATGAACGCCGACCCCACGAATGGCTTGGCAATCCCTCCCTGCTGGCGCTTGAAACCACTGATTTGAAGGCGGGTTCGTTTGTGGTCATCGACGAGGTCCAGCGCGTGCCCGCGGTCCTCAATGAGGTTCACCGACTCATCGAATCCCGTCGTCTGCGATTTGCCCTCACGACGCGCCGGCAGATTCTCCTCTTTGATCCAGTCCGCGACCGCCGTCCCATACCACTTCCCCACGGCGGGATCCCGGTCGGGCGCGGCCGACACCGCGGCGGCCACCATCCTAAGATTGACAGGAGCGAACCGCCGAAACTCCTCACACCTCATCGCTATTCCGCCCTCAGGGCGGTTACCGCATCGACCGATGCGGCCCGCCGCGCCGGAATCAGAGCGGCCATGACCGCCGTGACCATCACAATGCCGAGCGACGACGCTAGAACGCCTGGGTCAGTCGGGCTTATCTCGAAAAGCAAGCCGCGCAGCGCGCGCCCGGCTCCCATTGTTAGTGCCGAACCCAGCGCCACTCCAAGCAGCGCAAGCCGCAGCCCTCGGCCGAGGAAGAGTCTCAGAATTTGTCCCGTCGAGGCGCCGATAGCGACCCGCACGCCGATCTCCCTGGTTTGCTGAACGACCGAGTACGACATCACGCCGAAGATCCCAATCAAGGCAAGGACAAGAGCGAGAGATCCAAAGAGCCCGACCAGCCACAGGCTCAAGCGCTCGGAGGAAAGCGACTCCTCGCGGGTCTGTTCCATGGTGCGGACGCCGAAGACCGGGATGGTGGGATCAAGCCCGCGAACCACTTCGGCCAGCGTGGGAGTGAGCGAGACGGGCGGAAGCTTCGTCCGTAGCGTCACCTGTGACTCTCCGGTCACCACCTGACGGCCGGAAACGTAGGCCTGTATCCGATGGTTCTCCTCGCGCAGGCCGTCCACTTTCACCCGGCCTACCACTCCAATGACCGTCATCGGGCCAACCTTGTCGCTCGAACTCCAGCGCACCGTCTTGCCCAGCGGATCCTGTCCCGGCCACGACTTGTCGGCGAATGCGCGGTCGACCACGATCGTGGTGGACCTCGCCTGAAACAGCATGTCTGGGTCGAGCCCCTTCGCGTCGGCTTCGGAGAGTCGCCGCGGAGCATCCACCTCCTTGAACACTTCGCCCTTCAGGACCTGCATGCCGAGGGTCTTGAAGTATGACGGGCTGACAATGGCGAACTCGACCGATACCCAGTCATTCGGATTGGCCACGTTCCCCCGCCCGTCGACGAAGAGCGAGGTCTGCCATCCGTTCTGTCCCAGGGGAAGACCGGACGAGACGGCGACCGACTCCACCCCAGGCAAAGTTCGCAACCGTTCTTCCAAAGCGGTGAAGAAGCCGAGACGGGCATCGATGGATTCATACGCGGCACGAGGCAGAGAAACCGAGAAAGAAGTCAGATTCGCGGGATCGAAACCCGGATCCACACTTATGATCCGGTCGAAACTCCTGAGGAAGAGACCTGCGCCGGCAAGGAGTACAACGGTGAGCGCTACTTCGGTCACGACCAGGCCGGCACGCAGCCGCGAGCCTTCGGAAGCGACACCCCGCCCGCTCGCACCCAATACCTGGGCCGGCCTGCCCCGCCTCAGTTGCCACACCGGAAACACCGCGATGCCCAGGCCCGCGAGAAAAGTGAGCCCGAACGAGACGGCAATGACGCGTCCGTCGACCGAATAGTCGTTCACTCGGGGCAAAGCGCCCTCCGCGACCTTCAAGATCACGGCGAGCGAGGCGTGCGCGGCGGCAATGCCGAGCGCCCCACCCAGTGCTGCCACCAACAGGGTCTCGGCCAGGAGTGACCTTGCGAGTTGCGAGAACCCCGCGCCCATCGCCTGCCTGACCGCGAACTCACGCGCACGGGTGGCGCTCCGCGCCAAGGTCAGGTTTGAGATGTTCGCGCACGCGACCAGCAACACGGAGAGCACGGCGCCGAGAAGAACCCAGAGGCCTCGTTCGACATCGCCCGAGTAGACGGTCCGGAGATCCTTGACCAGGACTCGAACGTCCTTGTTGGTCTTGGGATTCTCCTTCTCGAGCTCAACCGCGATGCGATTCAAGTCGCTTCGCGCCGCGCCGAGGGTCACGCCGTCTTTGAGGCGCGCAACCCCGAACAGTCCGGGGTGATTCCCCCGGCTCTTCCACGAGGGTTCGCCGGCGAGCGGGCCGACCGGGACCCACAGTTCGACCCGGGTCGGCATCCGGTAAGAGCCTGGCAGGACCCCAACCACTGTGACGGGGTTGTTGTTGAGCCGGATCGATATGCCGATGATCGCGGGATCGGCGCCGAAGCGCCGCCGCCACAAGCCCTCGCCCAGAACGGTCACGCGAGGGGCGCCCACGCGATCGTCCTCCCCCGTAAACAAGCGACCCAGGAGGGGCCGAGCGCGCGTGACTTTGAAGAGGTCCGCGGCCACCTGTCCCGCCTGCAGCCGCTCCGCTTCAGCGCTGCCCGTGAGGTTGTAACTGGCGCGGTTGTAGACGGCGAGCGACTCGAACACTCGATTGCGCGCACGCCAGTCTTCGTAGTTCGGGTAGGCCACCGACATCTCCGGCACCTGGGGCTCCGACTCCTGGAGAAAGACGAGACGGCCCGCGTCCTCGTAAGGCAACGCCTTCAGCAACGCGCCATCGACTACGCCGAAAATCGCCGCGGTCGCCCCAATGGAGAGAGCGAGAGTCAACACCGACGTGACGGAATACGCGGGGTTCCGGCTCAGCCCGCGCGCGGCTTGAGTCAATTCGCGGATCATTTGTTCTCCATTTCGAATCCTTGAACGCCTTCGGTCGAAGCCGTCTGCGGGATCTATATCAATGCCCGCGCACCCCTGTCCCTGCTCGTTATCCTTTTGTTTTAGAAGCCCTTGGACGATCAAATTGGGGCTCGGGCAGGGCCTCCCCTAGTCCCACAACCGAACAGTCTCTTCTCGAGCGTGGAGCCGGTTGTTGGGGCGCGGGCCTATTCCGCCGGTCAAGGTCGCGCCAAGTCGAGTTGCCGGCCCGCTCCTCGGATATGACCGCACTGAGCGCCCGGATGCCGTGGCAAAAAGACTCATTCACCTCGGCGGCGAGGTCAAGACGGTGCAATCGAGGCCAGCAATACGACCGAAGTCCTTATCGAAGGTCACGAGGTGGCCTCCGCAGTCGATGGTCGCAGCGGCGATCCATAGATCATTCACGGGCACCGGGAGTCCCGCGCGCCTTTGTTGAGCGAAGATCTGGCCGTAACGTCGGGCGACGTCCGCCGTTGTCGGCAGCAGATTTACAAAGGGCTCCGAGATGAACTCGGCCAGGGATTGTCGGTTCGCCCGAGCCCGCCCCCCAAGCTCGAACGCCCCTTCAAGCTCGCCAAGAACGGTGACCGGCAGGAGCAAGACCTCGGCGGCTGAGAGCAGATCGGCAAGCTTCGGGTCTCCCGCGCGCAGGTGAGAGTAGGCCGAAGTATCCATCACGATTCTGCGCATTCGATCAGCGCCAAAGGGAATCGTCGATCGAGCGCTGCGCGGCAACAGCTTCCTCTACCTGGGTCAGGTCATCCCTCGTCCATGTCGCGTACCGCTCGAGGCGCTGGCGACGGGGAATAGAACCAAGCGCGTCGTTGAGGATTCGCACAACCGTGGCATTGACGCTCCGTCCCTGCTCGCGGCTCAGGCGTTGGAGCTTCCGGGCGAGTTCCTCCGGCACCCCTCGAATGGTGAGCTGTTTCTCCATGCATGCATGCTATCCGATTCATGCCTGCATGCGGCACGAGGCTTGGGACATGGGGTCCGTGCGACGGGTGGGGTGCTATGAGAAACGCGCGGGGGCCAGTTCACCTCGGCAGGTCGAGGGGGGCACGCCGAAGGAGCCGACGGCACGCCAGGGTGAAGTGGGAGTGGCTGGAGAAGCCGAGATCCATGGCCAGAGCCGCGAGGTCGGCCCTGGGCTCCTCCAGGCGTTCGAGCTTCGCTCACGAGGACACGGTCGTAGATCTGGCCCCGGTTGTACACGGTGGCCACCGTCTGATCCGCGACGAAGCACGGACCGCCGGCGTGTCGGATCTTCACGCTCGAAAGGGGGAACACGAATATGTCGTTCTGAATCGGACCCGAATCGACGAACCGTGGGTGGTCCCGCGGGCAGCGGAAGGCGCCGATCACGGTCCCCTCACCGCGGTGAGCGATTGAGTCGAGCGGTGGAGGAGGCTATTAATGAGGTCAGGACCGAGGGGAGCGATCCGCCGACGACCGCGGGCGCGGGAGATCAGGTCGCCACTTGTAGGGAGGTACCGCTTGAAGAGGCGAACGCCGAGAAGGACGTAGATTCTCCCGTTGGCGGCCTGTTCGATGCGCCTGGGCTCGAAGTACCAGCGAGCCAGAGACGAAGGCAGGTTCATTCCGCTGGTCGGAACCGCCTCACGTCAGTCGCTTCTGAACCATGATCTTGTGCTTGCGGAATGCCTGCAGTCCCTGCCGGAGGTGTACCAATCGGCGCTGCGGCTTTACTACTGGATGGGTGCGAGCATCGCGGAGGTGGCGGACGTGCTTGATCTCCCCGAAAATACCGTCAAGTCGTATCTGCACCGGTCGCGTCAGCTCCTTGACGGGATGCTCAACGAGAAGGGGTACTCGCATGTCTGAATCGGAACCGCGTCAGGCCGCCATGGACGCACTGCTCCGTCGATCGATGGCGGCCCCGGCTCCCGCGCTGTCAGGAGACTTCCACCCACGCCTCCGGCGCGCCTTGCAGCGACGGTCCGAGCCCCCGCGGTTCGGACGCCTTCTCCTCGGTTCCTATGGCGCCCTCTCGGGCCTCGTTTCGGTCGTCGTGATGCGCGGGGAGAGCCTCGGCTGGGGACCGATCACCGTCGCGATGATCGGCGCCGCCCTGGTGCTCGCAGGCGTGAACCGCCTGACCCGGCCGCGCCTGAGACTAACAATCGGCTAGCCCCTACCGTACCGCGCGGCGTGATGCGAACCGAAGGGCGCCGACGAGGGGCGCCTCTACGTTGTGGCGCGCCCAGATGGGTATCACATGCCACAGTCCGGGAGCGTCTCCCGCGCAGGCTCGTTTCGTCAAGGTCCAATTTCCCGACTCATCAAGACGGCGTCTTCGACCGGATCGCGATAGAACGAGCGGCGTTTCTGGGTCTCATGGAATCCCCGACCTTCGTACAGCCTGCGGGCCGCGAGATTGCTCTCCCGCACTTCCAGAAACGCGGTGCGCGCCCCCATTTCAACCGCTCGTTCGAGTAAGCGGCGCACGATCAGTCCACCCCATCCTCGCTGCCGCTCGGCCGCGTCGACGGCCACGTTGACGATGTCGACATCCTGAGCCTGGACTCTCGCCGCCACGAATGCGACCACGCGTCCGGCGGACCGAAGTACGAAGAGCGTTTTCGGGTCGCGACGGACCTCGTCCTCAAAAGTCCCAACCGTCCAGGGAACGGGAGATTGTCCGTCAATGGCAACGAGGGCTGCGATGTCGCCGAGGGTGGCCGGTTCGAAGTCGGCGGAGTGGATGCGGGTCTCGTTCAGGTCGCCCGGGTCGCCGTTCACTTCGATTTTGGCTGAGTGGCGAGCAGACCGCGGGTCAGCGGGTCCCTCAAGTAGAAAGGCAGCAGATCCGAAGACGAGCAAAGGTTGGCTGGCTCATTCCTGGATATGGCCAGCGACGCGAGGTGCGGGGCCAGGCCCTCTGGAAGCTCCAGGAAATCAAGGCCCGGGATGGCCGTGGCCATGGCGTCCCGGTGCCTTACCGCCGCCGACCCCGCGGCGAGACGGTCGGCCTCCAGAAAGGGCTTGAGCGCCGTCAGAACGGCTTCGAGGTCGCCGGATTCATGCCTTGAGAGGAGGGCCCCTTGCGCATCATGCA
>ENA-ORBV01006749-ORBV01006749.1-microbial-mat-metagenome-genome-assembly--contig:-NODE-6749-length-20061-cov-4.399670_pt1 | contig 20061 bp, 14 predicted proteins | sample MGYA00237777_ERZ505514 | MGnify/ENA primary metagenome ERZ505514 (study PRJEB26160, sample SAMN06269048) | microbial mat metagenome | isolation source: Oligotrophic lake microbial mat | place... | reverse complement strand
CCTTCTTCCCTTTGGTCGCCCAGACGTGACTCGCTTCTCGGGCTAGGGCCACGGCCTCTTCGGGACCGAGACGCGTTTTGCGGGCGTCGACTTGCTCGGTGATGGTCGCCTCCGCTGCTTCGAGAAACGCGTCCGCCCGGGCACAGCTTTGGCAGTTCTTGCGGTGGTAGTACCAGTCGATCTTCATGCGGGTTTTTCAACATGTCAGGGAGATGATCTCGTGGCGTCGCCGGATTCTAGCCGCGGTGGACAATTCTCCCAGTGGGCGTTCCGGCGCGCGTTGCGACCCGCTGGGGCGGGGTCTATACTTGCGGCAATCCTGGCCCCGCCTGTTCGCGGCGTCTCGCCCGCAATCGCTTCATCGTTGAGAGGTATCGCACATGCCCACGTCGTTGGACCGTCGTGATTTCGTGAAGGCCGCCGGGGCCACTGGTCTCGGCTTGGCCCTTGGCTCTCTGACCGCCACTCGGGGACTCGCTTTCCCTGGCGACAAGGAGCCGCTCTACAAGATCTCCCTCGCCGAATGGTCGCTGCACCGCGCCTTGGGTGAGAAGAAGCTGGACAACCTGGATTTCTCCAAGGTCGCCAAGGAAGAATTCGGCATCGAAGGCGTTGAATACGTCAATCAGTTCTTCAAGAACAAGGCCAAAGACACCAAGTACCTGGCCGACCTCAAGCAGCGCGGCGACGACCTGGGCGTGGCCCACGTGCTGATCATGATCGACGGGGAAGGGCACCTCGGCGATCCGGACGAAGCCGAGCGGAAGAAGGCCGTCAAGAACCACCACCAATGGGTCGACGCGGCCAAGTTCCTCGGTTGCCACTCGATCCGGGTAAACGCCCACGCCGAGGGGACCTTCGAGGAACAGCAAAAGCTGGCCGCCGATGGCCTGCGGCAGTTGAGCGAGTACGGGGCGAGCCATGGGATCGGCGTGATCGTCGAAAACCACGGCGGCCTGAGTTCGGACGGCAGTTGGTTGGCCGGCGTGATGAAGCTGGTCGATCACCCCAATTGCGGGACGCTGCCGGACTTCGGCAATTTCAACCTTGGCGACGGCAAAACATACGACCGCTACAAGGGGACGGACGAGATGATGCCGTATGCCAAGGCCGTGAGCGCCAAGAGCCACGACTTCGACGCCGACGGCAACTGCATCGAGACCGACTACAAGAAGATGATGGAAATCGTCCTCAAGCACGGCTACCACGGCTGGGTCGGGATCGAATACGAGGGCAGCAAGATCTCCGAGCCGGATGGCATCAAGGCCACCAAGAAGCTGCTCGAAAAGGTCCGCGACGAGTTGTCGTAGTCCCTCCGTCAAACACCGCGGCTTAGGGCCGCGGTGGCTGGAGCAATCCTGAAACGAAGACGCGCCGCCCGCAAGAAACTGCGGGCGGCTTTTTTTGCGCGCCGGTGTCTTCTCCAGCTTCACATCAGTCGTCTGTTTTCGTCCATTTCAACCGCTTTGAACCGGACACTCCGAGAAATGGGAAAAGTCGCACTGCACAAGAACCGGGCAGCCGCGCGGCTGCCGGGTTCGTCGGCAGAATGCCACGCAAATAGGCACACTCGACGAATCGACGTAAGTGCTAGCGGTACAATGACATCGGAGGAAGCCTTGCCAGCACTGAAATGATGGTCACGTTCGAGCGGGAGGAACCGCTCGGAAAAGTGATCCACAGCCGTGTTTGGAAAAGGGAGTGACGATGAAACAACGAGGGAACGACGTCATCCGAGTCGCCAGTGAACTCTTCGAGCAGGGGCCGGACTGGGTGATCTTCTTCAAGGAGGTTCTGGGCATCGGCGGCATCGTCCGCCAGGTCTACGACACGCCGGAAGCCATGGCCGCCTTCGAGCGGACCGAGGAGTACGCTGAGATCAAGCAGATGCTCTCGGAACTTCGGCGCCGGGCGACGGAACGCGAGCCGTCGCGCGAGGCCATCCGCGTGATCACCGTCCGAATGCCGGAGAGTCTGCACGAGTCGCTCAAGGCCGAGGCGCTGGGCCACGAGATCAGCATTAACCAGCTCTGCATCGCCAAGCTCGTGAAGATCATCGACGAGCAGAACGACTTGCCGAAGAAGCGCAACGAGTCGGCGAGGCGTCGAAAAAGAGAGCTCGAAGTGGACCTGTAAGCCGGGTTCTGTCCCGGCCGCGGTTGCCCACGACCGGCGACGACCATTTCTCTAGGCCGGCGATTGCTCGCCGGCTCCAGCAACCTACCCGGAAGTCGGTAGCGGATCGGACCGATCCGCCGACCGCCCGTCGGTTCCGTAGAACCTGCGGGCGGTCGTGCTTCCTGTTTGGTCTTGCTCCCGATGGGGTTTACCTAGCCGAGCCGGTCGCCCGGCCCGCTGGTGCGCTCTTACCGCACCGTTTCACCCTTACCGCGCGGCCGGAGCCGCGCGGCGGTTTGCTTTCTGTTGCACTTTCCCTGGCCTCGCGGCCGGTGGCCGTTAGCCACCATCGTGTCCTGCGGAGCCCGGACTTTCCTCCCGCGCTTGCGCGCCGGCGGCCGTCCAGTCCACTTCGAGCTCTGGGGGGATTCTATCACATCCTCAATGAATCCTGTCGTCGGCACGCGCCATGCCAAGCCCAGGGCAGGCCCTCGAAATCGTTGCTATTGGAGGAGACTACGACGGCCTGCCCTGGGTTTGCTGGAGTAAAGCGCTTCGTCTCGCAGAACCCAGGGCAGGCCTCCGATGATTTTTGCCAGTAGCTGCGACTACGAGGGCCTGCCCTGGGCTTATTGCTTATTAGTTGTGGTGGTGGATGCTTTTCCTGGCATGCCCGGCATAATCCGCGCCGCCGGCAGTTCGGCCTGTCAAACCGAGGCGCTGAATCGTTGCCCCTGCCGCCGGCTTCGATCACGATGGAGGTTTGGCCTCGCATCTTGATTCTGCTTCAACGGTTGGTCGGCCAGCATGTTTCCACTTCGCAGGTCCCCTTGGACCCGTTCGCGCCGCGGCCTCGCCGCTCGGAGTACACCACGCCGCCCCCGGCTGTGGACGGAGCCGCTGGAGGACCGGCGGATGATGGCGCTCGTTTCGGTGTTTGCCAACAACACGTACAACGATGTTTCCGCCGACGGCGAAGTCAACCAGGTGATTCAGTCGCTGCAGGCGGCGAACCATACCGTCCGAACTTTTGGTGGAGTTTCGGCGGTAGACATTTTCTTTGCTACCGATGACGAGCAAGTCCTGGTCATCCCGGAGTTGGAAAACGGCAATCTGGCCGCCGTAGTTTCGAACGCTCAACTGAACGCATACGTCCAGTCGGGCGGGTCCGTCATTGTCTTTGGCACGCACAGTAGTACGAACTTCAACGAGATCGCGCTGCTGGCCTCTGCCTGGGGCATTGTCGCTATCGCGGGCGCTGACGGCCAACTCGGGACGGACACGATCACCGCGGCCGCCAACGGCACCTTCTTCGCGGGTGGTTCCAACACCATCACCGAACCGGATTCCACCAGCCGTCTCGTCACATCGTCGTTGCCGCCCAACGCGCGTTCGATCTACACGAATGGCGCCGACACGACCGTCGCCCAATTCCGCGTGGGACTCGGCCAAGTCATCTACTTGGGTTACGACTGGTTCAATGCCGCACCGTTGCCGGGCGCTCAAGACGGCGGCTGGAATGGCGTGCTGGACCGCGCTATCGATCAGGCGACGGCGTTGACGTATCAATCGACGACGTCGCAGAACTTGATCCTGCGCCGCAACCCGCCCACCAACACCTATCAGATTCTGGACGCCGCCACGAATGCGGTGCTGACGCAAAAGCGATTTGTCGAAACCAACCAGATCCTGATCACCGGCGCCGACAACCTGAATACCGGGCTCTCGATTGACTACAGTTTTGGCGGATTCATTGATGTACCGACGTTCTACAATGCTGGCGCGGGGGCGACGGACCGCCTGACGATCTCGGGCGCCAATTTCGCCAACACGGTGCATACGCTCAACAATGTGTTCGACGGCAGGATCACGCACGCTAACGTGGCGGTGAACTACACTGGCGTGGAGAACGCGGAAGATGTGACCGACGCGGACAACTACAGCCTGAGTACCACGAACAGCGCGGACGTCGCGATTGTTGACGACGGTCCCGCGGTGCTCGGTAATGCGACGATTCGATTCCGATCGACGAACGGCGCGTTCGGCAACATCCACGTGTCGCGCAAGCGATTCGTGACGTTCGATACGTTGGCCGGCGCGGATACTACGACCGTCAACCTGAGCGGTGACATTGACCGACTGGACGTGATGACCGTCAACTCCGGCGTCACGGACGGCGATGTGATCAATGTGTTGAACTGGACCGATGAGCCGCTCAATCTCACTAGTACCCTCGGCACCGACACCATCAATATCGGCAATGCCGGCATTACCTCGGGCATCCTGGGCGCGATCAGCATCTCCAATCCGCCCAATCTCACGGCGGTGCGGATCGACGCTTCGGCGGAAACCGCGGCCAAGTTAGTACGCGTGCGTGAGAATGAGGTCCAAGGCTTGACGCCGAAGCCCGTGGCCTACGTCGAGAACGATATCAGCACGCTAACGCTGCTGTCCGGTTCGGGCATCGACGATATCCGGGTTGAGAGCACCGCGGCCGGGAAGGCGACGTCGATCAGCGCCGGCGGCGGCAACGACACACTTTTGATCGAGGCGCCGCTCCTGGGGCCTGGTGGTACGCTGAGCATCGACGGTGAGGCCGGCGCCGACACGTTGACCATGCGCGGCGCGGGCATCACGAGCGTGGTGCACACCGTGACCGGTCCGGGCGCCGGTCAGTTTCTACACGACGGTCGGGCGACCAACTACGCGGGGATCGAGACGGCGCAAGACGCCACCGTGGCAACGAACTACTTGCTGTTGGGTACGGCCAACGCGGATGTCGTGAATGTCGTCGGCGGCCCCACGGTGCAAGGCGGGCTCACGACGCAGTTCAATTCCGCGAATGGCACGTTCAGCACGGTGAACGTCAATGGCAAGACGAACATCACTTACAACTCCGGCGCCGGCGCGGACACGATCACGCTCAACAATCCCGGCGGTTCCGCTGGTTTGACGGCGCTCACCCTCAACAGCGGCGGCTCCGACGGCGACGTGGTGAATGTGCTAGCGACGCGCGACGGCGTGAACACGACGATCACGAACTCCAGCGGCGCGGACACGGTGAATGTCGGCAACGCCGGGCTGCTAACTGGCATCCTCGGCGCGCTGACCGTCAATGGCGCATCGAACCTGACGGGTCTGAACATCAACGCGGGCGCTGACACCACAGCGCGCAACGTCACGATCACCAATGGTACGGTCTCCGGGCTTGCGCCGGTCGCAGTGAACTATTCGGGCGACGCCATCAGTTCGCTGTCAGTGCAGACTGGCGGCGCCGCGGACGTGTTGACGATTTCCGGTACGGCCGCCAATCGCACGACCAACGTGCGGAGCGGCGAAGGGAATGACACGTTCACGATCAATGCCAACGGGCTGGGCTCAACCAGCACGAACAACTTCTTCGGCGAAGGGGGCGACGACACGTTCACGTCCGGATTCTCGGTCGACGCCATCATCAACGTCGACGGCGGTCCGCACGCCGTGGGCGATCGCATCCGCTACGACTTCGCCGGATTGGGCGTAGTGCTGTTTGCCAACAGCGTGGCCGCGACCGGACGGCTGCCGATCAATATCACGAACATTGAGTTCCAGGATCTCATCGGCCTGGGGACCGACATTCAATCGGTCAACGTGCGACATTCGCCGCTCGGCGGCATCAGCAAGATATTCACCACGAACAATGCGCACAACGCCGTCATCCAAGTGCAAGACGGCGCGACGTACTCGCTGTTCAACTTGCGCGCGAACGTGCCGATCGCTGTCGATGGTTCGTTCCTCGACGATCGTTTGGAAATCATCAACACGGGAACGGTGCTGCTGGACGCGGAGATCACCTTCAAAGCAGCGCAGAATTCGAGCTTCGGCGACTCGCTGGCCTTCTCCGGAGGCGGCAATGTTGTCATCAATGAGATCCACTCCGCCACGGGTCCGAATGCCGGCGCGTTCAATCTCGACAACGTGATGACCGTCGACTATTCGGCGATCGAAGCGCTGACGGATTCGATGTTGACCTTCGGGCTCACTTACAACACGCCGCCCAACCAGGCCGATCAACTTAGCTACACGGACGGCGCGGCCATTCCGGAAGCGCATCGCATTGCCAGCGGCAACAATGCCTTTCTAAGTTATGAGTTCGCCAGCAAGGTCGAAGTCACGGTCAACACCGGCACGGGCGGCGCTGACGGCGCGGACATCCTCAGCGTAGCGACGACGATCGACATGCCGCTGATGACGGTGCTCCGGTTCTTCACGGGCGCGGGAGACGATCGACTCACGATTAACGCCACGAGCCCGCTGCCGGCATTCAATGTGGATCTGGGATCCGGCACATTGGACCGGCTGATCGTGCTGGCCGGTGATACGCCGAACGAGTTGTTTATCAACGCGACCACGGTAACCGGCGCGACGACGCCGATCACTTACACGAATTCGGAAGAATTGGAAGTGTTCGGGCAAGGCGGCGACGACGTATTCAACGTCGTTCCTTCGTCCTCGACACGCTTCATCATTCACGGCGACGCGCAGGCCGTGGCGGACACGCTGAAGATCGATGCGCAAGCCAATAGCGTCACCGTGGCCGAAGGCTCGGTAACAGTCATTGGCCGCCGTCCGATCGACTTTGATGGCATCGAAGCCGGCGAACTGTTCTCGTCGACGGGGCAGATCGTCGTCGTGACGATGCTGCACGACGCCAGCGGCGGCACGAGCGTTATCCATACCGGCGACACGACGAATTCCGGCACGCTGCAGGTGCAAGACGGGCCGGTGTTCAAGTTCCGCGATTTGATTCCGACGGCGATCCTGTTCTTTCAGGGCGGCGCCGGTGACGATCGGTTGAACTTTATTCACGACGGCACGACGTTGCTGAATGTCTTCGTCGACTATGTCGGCGGCGGCCACGTGAGCGGCGATGTACTCGCCTTCTCCGGCAATCAGCCGCCGTTGGCGAACGAGACGCATCAGCCCAGCGGGCCGAATAGCGGAACACTGACTTTCGGGCCGACGCTGACCGCGCGCTATGCGACGCTGGAGAACATCGAAGACGCGCTGCCGGTGACGCAACTCAACTGGGTCGCGCCGAACAATTCCGCGGACAACGTGTTCTACGAAAACGGCGTGTTCCTGCCGACGGCGCATCAGATCCGCAGCGGCAACGCGGCGTTTGTGACACATCAATTCGCCGCGAAGACCGACATTGACGTGCGGCTCGATTCCGGCGCGGCGGATTTGGCGGACCTACTCGATGTCCTCGTCACGCAAGCGATGCCGGGTTTGGCGTCGCTGGAGTTCTTCGCAGGCGCAGGGCCCGACAGCGCCGCGATCACGATCACGGCCGCCTTGCCGCCGACGGTCTACCATGCTGGGACTGGCATTCTCGATTTCTTAACCGTGCGCGGTACGGCCAGCGATGACGCGTTGACCGTGGAAGCCACGAAGATCAGCGGCGCGGGCACGTCGGTTACGTACGACAACGAAGTCGATAACCTGCGCATCGAGGCCGGTGACGGCAACGACTCGATCAACGTGCTGTCCATCTCCGCGACGATCGTCACCGTTGTCGCCGGCGGCGCAGGCAACGACACCGCGACCGTACAAGCTCCGCTGGCCGCGGTGTTGACGTTCCAGGACGGTGACGGCGACGATCGATTGGTTCTGGTCGGCACCAATGCGGATGAGACGTTTAACCTGGGCGGAACGACTGTCACTGGCGCGGGGGCGACGATCAACTACGACGCCACGCTTGAGCATCTCGATGCCCGTGGTTTGGGAGGACTCGATGAGTTCTTCGTCTCGCCCAATGAAGTCACCGAGTACTTCGTCGACGGCGGACCGCCAACCGGCGTGTTGCCGGGCGATCGACTGGAGATCGACTTCACGGGCACGACGGGACGCCGGCTTAATTTCACCGCTCCGGGCACAGGCGCGTGGACGTTTACGAATCGCAAGCGCGTCGGCTTCACGGATATCGAAGAGTTCAACTACTTCGACCTCCTGGCCGCGGGCGCCGACGCTGGTGCGACCAGCGTGCCGAGCGTATTGCTGCTCGATGCGCTGTCGCTTGAGGAATCGGTGCGGCTGCTGGCCTACGAGGCCAACTACAAGGAAGGCGTACGCGTCGCGCTCGGCGATCTCAACGGCGACGGCATTCCCGAATTGGTGACCGCGCCGGGCAGAAGCCATGCGCCGGAGATTCGCGTGTTCGACGTCACCAGTGGCGCGGAATTGCCGCAGTACCGCTTTCAGGCCTTTGGCGCCGGGTTCGTCGGCGGCGTCTTTGTCGCAGTGGGCGACGTCGATGGCGACGGACGCAACGACATTATCACGTCCGTCGGGCGCGGTCCCTCGGAAGTCCGCGTCTATCGTAATAACATCATCGCCAACGCCGCCGCTCCGTTTGCCGGCGCGCCGTTTCGCAAATTCAGTCCGTTCGGAGATCAATTCATTGGTGGTTCGAGCGTCGCCGCGGCTGATTTCACTGGCGACGGCAAGGCGGACATCGTCGTCGGCTCCAGTACCGGCATGCGGGCCACGGTGCGCGTATACGACGTGACCGCGAACTTACCGAGCTACACTGCGGTGCAGCAAGTCTTGCCGTTCGACGCGGCCTTCCGCGGCGGCGTGTTCGTTTCCGCGGGACGGATCAACGACGACGGAACGCCTGATATCATTGCCGCGCAGGGGCCGAGCGGCGACGCACGGGTGGAGTTGTTCGACGGCCGCACCGGCGCTTTGCTCGCCAACTTCGACGGCTACACCGACGCCAGCAGCAGTTCGCCGATTCGCGGCGTCGGCGCCGATCTCGACGGTGATGGTTTGATCGAGCGGATCATCACCAGTCAAGGTCCCGACGGTCGCAACAATTTGATTCGCCGCTTCACCACGAACGGTACGCTGGTCGATCAGATCGTGGAGGACGAATCGCAATTCCTGAACGGCTTTCACCTGGCCTCGTTCTTCGCCAACGAAGATGTCCTCGGCGCAGGCGGGCTGGCGATTCCGGACACATCCGACATTGTCTCGAAACTCTATCAACAAGTTCTCGGCCGCGCGCCGGAACCGGCCGGGCTCGACTACTGGGTCGCGCGGATCAATGCCGGGGAATCGTACGGCACGGTCGCGTCCGGTATCTTCGAAAGCGCCGAACGGCTTGATCCGATCATTCGCCAGTACTACCGCGACTACCTGCTACGCGAAGCGGAGCAAGCGGGCGTGAACTACTACCGCGCCGTCTGGCAAGCCGACGGCGGGCCCGACAATGTCGTGGCGAACATCATCGCCTCGGCGGAGTTCTTCGCCTCGGCGGGCGGCACGAACACGCTTTGGGTCACGGAACTTTACCGCCGGTTGCTGGGACGCGAGCCGGACGCCGCAGGTTTGGACTACTGGACCACGCGCTTGTCGAGTGGCCAGCTTTCACGGCAACAAGTTGTGTTCGGCTTTACGCGCAGCGACGAAAATTTCCGGAACCTGATCACTGGTTGGTATCAGCAATACCTAGGCCGCACGCCCACCGCCGAGGAACTGAATACTCGCGTCGATCGGATGCGAAATGGCGCGACGCAGCGGACGATTCAGATCGAGCTGATCGACTCGCCGGAGTACCGGCTGACGCCGTAGGATGGTTGCACCACGGAGTCACGGAGGCACCTGCCACTACGGAGTGCGGTGACTTCCGGAACGGGAGACCTGCGGTCGGCCAGGTGGCACGGTCGGGAGACCGTGCCACAACAGTGAGAAGAGGAGAGGATTGAAACCACGAAAAGCGCGAAAGGCACGAAAAGTTTCGGGCAAGGAGTTTGCGCGGTCTCAAAGGTTCCACTGAAAACTGAACACTTCAAACTCTCTCACTCATCTTCATCATCCTGATCGACGCGCTGCATTCTGCGCATCGCTTTTCGTTCCGCCTTGGACATTTTGCGGTTGCCGGGGTCGGATTGCGGCGGGTCGACGCGGAGTTGTTGGCCGCTGTGGCGTGCGGCGAGGGAAGCTGCTAGCGAGTTCGTCGGGGCGGTGGTTTTCTCCACGATCGCGGCGGTCCTTTGCGTGACCATCGTCGGTGTTGGCGTCGAAGGCACGTCGCTGCGTCGCCGTGCGGCGGCGGATTTCTTGTCGGCTTCCTCGTCGGCGACGGGCTTGGCTTCTTTCTTGGCTTTCGGTTGACGCACTTTCTTTGGCCGCGCGATCACTTTGCCGTCGGCGTCGAGGCAAACGTAACGCAGATGAATCGCCATCGCGAGCGTCAGGAACAAGTTGCCGACCATTTCGGCGCCTTCCTCAAGCATCACGCCGCGAGCGCCCGACTCCGGCAATACCCAGCCAAGCTGCGCCGCCACGGCCACGCCGTAGGCGATCGCGGTCGCAAAGAACGCCGCGATCGAGCTGCGGCAGCCGCGCATATCGAGCAGCAAGCGCATGCCAACCGTGCCGAGAATCAGCAGGTAAGCGCCTGCCCACCACAGCGAACCGTCGCCGGCGATGCGCGTGCCTGTCCAGTGCGACATCATTTCTTTGAAGGCTTCGTGCAGGCTGCCGCACTCGTCGATGCTCATCACCAGCCAGCAGAGTGCGGCCCATACCCAAATGCGGTAGCCGCCGTGGTAGTCGTCGGCCTTATGTCGCCGGATCGAGTACACGAGCAATGAGACCAGCGACGCGGCGGCCAGCGTCATCGACGAAAACCAAACCGCGAGGCTGCCTTCGCCGTCCAAGTCGAACGCTTCAATCCGGCCGTCCGTGGTTTGCGCGGAGAGCGCGGGCATCCAATAGTAGAGCGCTTCCAATCCGGCGACGATCAGCAGCCCGGCCAGGAAGGAAACGGCCAGCACCCAGGGGCGTTGCGGGCAGAGATCGGTGATCCGCGCGCGATTCCCATGCAACGCACCGGAAGAGTACGCCACGGTGGGAGCGTCCCCTTTTCCCAGGCTGCGCAATTCCTCGGTCGCGGCGTCAGCGGCCGTCTCGTCCGTCAGTAGTCGGCGGCGGCGCTCATCGCGATTGGCAAACAGCATAAGTTAGCCTTCCCTGGCAAGCTGGAGCGGCGAATCATACTCCTGCGCGAAGAAACGCGCAAGAGAGGTTTGCCGCCCGGCGTCCCAGCCAGGCGCGCACAACCGCCTTAAGTGATACCATCGGCAAGCCGTTGGATGGAACTTCGGCGTTAGACTTCAACCGCTGGTCGGCGTCCGCCCGTCCGAGGGCCTGGCGGCGGTCCCCCCTCGCCACGTCGCCCGCTCGGTCCCGGCGCATGAAACATTTCCCGCAGTTCTTCGCGATCCACGTTGCCGTCGTGATTGCGGTCGAGTTGATTAAAGAATTCTTCGACCGGCGCCGGCAAGTCTCCCCCAGGGCGTGGGCCGCCGCCAGGGAACCCAAACGGAGGTCCACCGCCGGGTCGACCAAAACCGCCGCCGCCGAATCCACCACGAGGCCCCATGCCTCCACGGGGTCCTGGCCCATCCGGCCCGCCTGGACCGCGGAACTCGCCGCGTTCGCCTTGCTCACCGCGTCCGGCGTCCGGCGGCCCACCTGGTCCGCGACGCTCCCGATCCCCGTCGCGTCGCTCGCGTTCGCCGCGGTCACCTTCACCGTCGGGACGATCGCCCTCACGGCGATCCGCAACCGGCCGGACTGGCCGTCCCGGTGCGCCAAATTCATTTGGCGTCAGTTCGCCGTCGCCATTGCGATCCAATTGTCGTAAGGAACGCTGCGCGGTGTCTAATTCGCGCTCGGAAATCTTGCCGTCGTGATCGTTGTCGAGAACGCCAAACAGCCCCGCCATGGGGCGCATTGGGCGACCGCCTGGGCCATCATCGCCGCGCGGCCCTGGCCCGCGAAATCGCTCGGTCCCCTGACGGAGCCGATCCTGAAACGTCTCTTGAAGCTTGCTCATGCCGGCATCGAATTCCTCGCGGGTCAACTTGCGGTCGTCGTTCGCGTCGGCTTCGGCCACGAGGCGGCGATACATTTGGCGGCGCTCGGCGGGAATCTCCGCAGGCTCTAGCTCTCCATCCTGACTGACGTCCAGGCGGCGGAAAATCGTGTCGAGCACAGGGCGCGAACGATCTCGATCACCACGTTGATCCCCGTCGCGGCGCTGATCTCTGTCACCACGTTGCCCCCTATCGTCGCCCTGATCTCGATCGCCGCGCGAGTTTCGCCGATCGTCGCGCTCGTGCGCCTCATGATCGGCCTGCGGCGCATCGACCGCCCTTTCGGGCGCCGGCGGTGCAGCGGGCGGCGCTGGCGGGTCCTGCCCAAAGGCCTGGAACGGGGTTAAACAAAGTACGATGAACACTCCGCGCGCAAGGCGAACTCTCATGACGGTTTCCTACACATGACTTGTGGGCGAATCGAAGACGCCGCCAGGTGCGTCTCTAGGATTAAACCCGGCGCTGGCGGTCCGGTTTCGTTCGGCGTTTCGTGGCGGACTTTTCAGCTGTGCCCGCAGCCGGTCTAATGTCGCGGCAGTTTACTCGCCTTCGCCTGCCTGAAAGGAACCCATTCGACGATGCGGCGCACTGGACTGCTGACGATCGTATTCGTTGCGCTGAGTACAAGCATTCTGCCTGCACAGGAGCCTGACTTAGACGCGCTCCGCGCGCGATTGTCCGACGGCGTCCTCCGCTGGGGCGGCGATGCCGAAGGGGGCGCCCCGTATCAACTCCGCGATCCCGAAGATCCGGCACGCGTCATCGGCTTCGAAGTGGAACTCGCCGACCTGTTGGCCGAGCAACTGACGAAGCGCCTAGGCAAACCGATCCGCGCCGAATTCGTGCAATATGAATGGGTCAGCCTGCAACTCGGTTTGGAAAAGAACGACTTCGATCTGCTGATCTCCGGCTACGAAGTCTCGGCGGAACGACGCAATAGCGTCCGCTTCTCGCGCCCCTATTTCATCTTTGCGCAGCAACTCACAGTGCGCAAGGATGAAGAGGCGATTCGCACGCTGGATGATTGTCTCCGTCGCCCCGTCGGCACGTTGAGCGGAAGCGCGGCGGCGGAGTTGTTGGAAACGGCTGGCGCTCGTGACGTCACCGGCTACGACGACAACGTGGGCCCCTATCTCGATCTCGATCTCGGTCGCGTCGACGCCGTGTTGCTCGACGCGCCGATCGCCGTTTACTACGCCAGCACCAATCCGAGGCTCAAGTTAGTCGAACCGACGTTCGCGCCTGGCGAATATGCGATCGGGATGCGTCCGTCCGACGAAACGCTCGCGAAGGGTGTCGATCAGGCGCTCGGCGAGCTACTGCAAAACGGCCGTTGGCAGCAATCGCTGCGCAAGTGGCGGCTATGGAACAATCAGCAATCGGCGCTCGCGCGGGGCGATCGCGCGGAAGCAGAACAGACGGGCCTCGGATTTGCGCCGGACGGAACTCCGGACGCCGCGTTGCAAGTGCTGCCAAAGGAATTTGTCAATATCGACCTGGTCACTTCCGCGGCCGATTCCTGGACGTTCTCCAAGTATGCGCCGCTGTTGGTCAGCGCCGCCGGCATGACGATCTTGCTCACCGTGATGAGCATGACCGTGGCGATGCTCATTGGTCTGTTGGTTTGCGTAATGCGCCTTTACGGCCCCTGGCCGGCGCGCGCCGCCGCGCTGGGGTATGTGGAATTTTTCCGCGGCGTGCCGCTGCTTCTGGTGCTGTACTTTCTGTACTACGGTATCTCGGGCGAAGACTTTCAGTTGCCGGCGATTGCGGCGGCCGTGATCGGCTTTGGCCTGAACTATGCGGCCTACGAAGCGGAAATCTATCGCAGCGCCATCAGCGCCGTGCCGCGCGGGCAATGGGAAGCCGCGCGAGCGCTCGGCATGCCGGAAACGCTAACGTTTCGCCGCATCATTTTTCCCCAGGCGATCCGAACGGCGCTCGGGCCGATGACGAACGATCTCGTCGCGCTCTTTAAGGACACCAGCCTGGTGAGCGTGATCGCCGTCCGCGAGCTGACGAAAGAATACTTGATCCTCTCGCGCTCCAGCCTGAAGTTCGTGGAACTGGGCTTGCTGACCGCGGCCCTCTACCTGGCTATGAGCATTCCGCTTGGTTACCTCTCGCGCTGGCTGGAAGCACGCTGGGGCGAGAAGTAGCACGAACACCAGCCCGTTGCGCTAGCGAGGGAGAGAGGATGTCGCCAGCACGTGCAAGACGAAACTCTCGACCGCACTTTGGCAAACATCCGTGCGCGTCGTCGTTGAGAGTTTGATCAGCAACAGTATACGGCGTCCTCACTCCCTTGCTGGCGCTACGGGCTAGTGTCGACGATTCCATTCGCGATTTACTCGAGGCGCTCCATATAGCGCAAGAACTGCTGATCGAATTCCTGCAAGTCCGGGCCGAATGCCTGTTTAAATTCGAGCAGCCGTTCTTCGTCGGAATCTTTCACCAACGGGCGCTTCTTGGATAGCCCCGCGAGATACGCGTGGTACTTCTTCGCGTGCTTCTGGAACAAATAGTAGTTGAGCGCCCAGCCTTCGCTATAAGCGTCCGCGGCCTGCTGAGGATTGCGAAAGCGGCCGTGGTCTGCAAGTACGCCTTCGACGAGCAGGCTTTCCAGCGAGCGTGATCCGCGCCGCGAAAGATAATCTCGAAAGCCATCGAGTCGAAAGTGATTCACGGCGCCAATCGTGCGCCAACCTTTGCCACGGCCCAGGTCCGGCGATTCGAAGTAACTGGCGAGGCCTTCATTGACCCACATTGGCACGTCGCTCAGGCGGGTGTGAAAGCCGCAGTTGTAGGCGATCTGATGCGTCGCTTCGTGGATGATCGTCGCTACGGTCCGCTCCGCCTCGGGACGGCTAAGTAGTTGGTTGATCTGCGCGGCGTTGGAACGGCGATCTCCCGGCTGCCGTAAGCTGGCCGACCCGGAGAGGTCGTACATCGTCATGCGGTTGGTTTGCAAATTGTAGTAGCCGATGATCGACTTCGCGGCCTCGCCGACTTCTTTCTCGGCATGGGCGACGTACTGCGCCTGATCGGCGAACACGATCGCGACGAGCGGGAACTCCGGTTCGTGGAGATTGAAGTCGTTGCGCTTCCAATAGTTGTTGAAGGCCAGATACAAACGCTCGAACAACGCGCCGCACCACTGCGCGTACGCCTTGGAAGTGTTGTGGCAGATCAAGTAGTGCGCCGTGGCATGGACTTCGAAGCCCTCGGGCAATTCCGCCAGCAGTTCCTTGCCGATCCGCTCGCGGTCATAGGGCGCGAAGTCTTCCGCGTCCGAGGTGTGCGAGACTTGCTCCGCCGGCTCGATATTCCAGAGTACGCCGTCTTGGGCCAGCAGCAGCAGCCCGCCGTCGGCCGCTTTGATCTCCAAGCGACCAATCAGGTCGATTTCCTTCCCATCGCGCAGTAGCTTCACCCGTTCGGCAGCGATAGCCTGGCTCGTGGCCAACGCGACTAGCAGCAACAGGCCTGCCTTCAGCCCACTATGGAAGTTGTCAGTCATACGTTTCGCCATGATTTCACCGTACCATACGCCTCGCCCCGCAGACAAGGTTCAGCGGCCCGGCGCGCCGTTTGCGTTTCCGGAGGATGAACCACGCACACTTTCTGGAGTACCCCATGCAACCTTTGCCGTCGGAACCGGACTACGCCGCGAATCCGGCTACCCCGTCGCCCGCCCAGACGGAGGATGATGCGCGCCCGTCGCTTTCGCGCGACGATCTGCAATGCGTACGGCGAATTCATGGCGAAATCCGCGGTGCTTTACCGAAGTTGCCGAGCTCCATCGTTGCAGAACTGACCAATCTCCTCTCGACCATGGAAGGGCATCTCGCGGCCGAACCGCCAAATCCCGTTTCCACCGGCGAGGCGTTGGCGTTGATTCGCGATCAACTCGAAAGCGTTTCAGAGGATCCTCTCGCCGCGCAATTGGCGGAGCAAACTAAGCCCGTGCTCAAGGTGCTCGGCGAAACGGTCTAATTACACGTCCACCGTCAGACCTTGATAGGCGAGCCCCACGCGCAGCGAACCGCCTGCGGTCGGAAGGCGACTCGCGTAAGCGTCCAGGTCGCGCAGCATGGCGTCGCTGCGGCGCGGTTCGTGATGTCCGAGATCGAGCCGCTTCACGCCGGCGGCGATGGCCGTCGGCAGGCACGCTTCGATGGGCGTATGGCCCCAGCCAATCCGTGCTTGCGGCGCGTCGTCGCCGATTCCCGTTTCGCCAGTGTATTCGCGCTGCAAGTATTGGGCGTCCATGTAGAGCAGATCGGCGCCTAGCGCGAACTTGGCGAGCGTCAAATCCGGCGTCTCCGGCTGCTCGTGATCGGTGGCAATGACAATCGATTTTCCCGCGCGCTCGAAGCGATAGGCCAGGCTCCCGCCCGGATGAGTCAGCGCGAACGTCGTCACTGTGACATCGCCGCAACGCAATGATTCCCCGGCTTCGATCGCGGCGCAGCCCATCAGCCCCGGCATCTGGTCGACCGTTTGAGGGAGAAACGTTCCGGATAAGTCCGAGCTGGGATGGCCAATCCGCTCCATCGCGGCCAGCACGCGTTGCGCGCCGCGCACGAGGAACCGCGCGGTCGGGTCATAGAACGGCTCGAAGAACGGCAGCGCGCAGAGATGATCGAAATGCGCATGCGTGAGGAATACGTTTCCTCGCAGCCCGGTTGTGCTCGCGAGTTGCTGGCTCAACAAGCGGAGGCCCGTACCGGCGTCGACGATGAAAAGTTGGTCGCCCGCCGTGATCTGAATACAAGTGGTGTCGCCGCCGAAAAAGCAGGGGGACTGGCCTTCCCGCGCTGCGAACAAGCGTTCAAGCTCCGCCGGATCGCCCAACGCTGCGCTGATCGCGGCTTTGCCGTGATGTTCGATCGCGGAGCCCAACAAGCGCGCGAGTGAAGACGCCAGTTCTCCCGCCGGCTGCGGGCGCGGGTAGGAACCGGTCACTCCCCAATACGTTACGCGAAATGCCGCCGCCGGGTCCATCGTCGCAATGCTTTCCGGGGAAATTCCTGCGTCACGAAACGTCGCCTCCCGCGGCGGTCATGATAGTATAACTTTAGCGGGGGACGCCAGCGCGGAACGGCCGCGTTTCCGAGGTAAAGGTCGCTGGGGCGGAAGCATCAGAAACTTGCTGTAGCGGTAGCAAAAGCGGATCGGACATCCAGTTTTGGCAAAAAAGTCGTCACGTTCGGCAGGACTGTCAACCAGCAAAACGCCGGCGATGTCGTCCGGTGGGCGGACGCTGGCCGTCGGCGATATCCACGGCTGCCGCATGGCTTTCGAGACGCTGCTGGCGATGATTCAGCCGCGCCCAGCCGATACGATCGTCACGCTCGGAGACTACGTCGATCGCGGCCCCGAATCCCGCGGCGTCGTCGACATGCTTTTGTCGCTGGAAAGCGAGTGCCACCTGGTTCCGCTGTTGGGGAACCACGAGCAGATGATGCTCGAAGCCGCCGACCAGCCGGAAACCATGTCGGGCTGGTTGATGTTCGGCGGCCTGGAGACCTTGGCCTCTTACGGCCTCGCTCGCGACGCGTACGAGCACGACTCCATCCCCGCCGCCCACCGCGAGTTTTTCACCGCACGCTGCCGCGAATGGTACGAGACGGACACCCATCTCTTCGTCCACGCCGGCGTGGAACCGCAGTTGCCGCTCGCTGAGCAACAAATGGAAGTCCTCCGCTGGGACAAACTCCGCGACCGCGGCCCACACCAATCCGGCAAGACCGTCATCTGCGGCCATACGCGGCAGATCAACGGTCTGCCGCTCGACTTGGGCCACACCATCTGCATCGACACCTGGGTCTACGGGGAAGGCTGGCTGACCTGCCTGGACGTCGCCACCAGAAAATACTGGCAAGCCAATCAGCGCGGCGAGTCGCGGGAAGGAGAGTTGGACGAAGTTTGAAGTTTTCAGTGTTCAGTGTTTGGGGAACAGCGAGACCGCCGTTCTCGAATGCTGAAAACTGAACACTGAAAACTTCAAGCTCCCTACGTGGTGAATCGTCCGGCCTTTCTCGCTATACTGTGCCGATTCGATCCAGTCAACGTACCGGAGGCGGCGCGGCGTGCAGCTTGGTCAGACGCTTATCGACGATACGTTCGCAGAGGCCTTTCGCCTGCGCTATGTGCGTTTGATCGTCACGGCGCATGATGCCCATTGGTTGGACGCTGGATTGCGCGCTTTTACCGGCTACGCCAGTTCCGTTATCGCCTGTGACGCCGAAGCGGGCGTCGAGCAATATCTTTCACCGGAGCAGACGCTCGACGGCCGGCTTGGCGCCAGTGTCCTGGTGTTCGGCTTTTCCGCGGAAGGTCTGGCGAAGAGCGTGGCCAACCGCACCGGCCAATGCTTGATGACGTGCGCGACGAGCGCAGTCTACAACGGCCTGCCCGAGGCGGAGGAATGGATTCCGCTCGGCAAGCACATCCGCTTCTTCGGCGATGGGTTTCAAAAAAGCAAGCTGATTGACGGCCGCCGCTACTGGCGCATTCCGGTGATGGACGGTGAATTTCTGGTCGAGGAAAAACTCGGCGTCGCGAAAGGGATCGGCGGCGGCAACTTCATCATTCAAGCGGCGACCCTGCCTGGCGTCCTGGCGGCGGCGCGTCGGGCGATCGAGGCGATCGAGCCTCTGACGAACGTGATCACGCCCTTCCCTGGCGGCGTTGCCCGGAGCGGGAGCAAAGTCGGCTCCAAGTACAAGAAGCTGCCGGCGTCGACCGCCGATACGTTTTGCCCCACGCTGCGCGGCCGAGTAGAAAGCCGTCTTGATCCGCGCACCAACTACGCCCTGGAAATCGTGCTGGACGGCACGGACGAACCCGCGATTCGCGCTGCGATGGCGGCTGGCATCCACGCGGCCGCCGCGCCGGACGTCGTCGCCATTAGCGCCGGCAACTATGGCGGGAAGCTCGGAAAATTCCATTTCCATCTGCGCGAACTGCTATCCTAGCGTGAAGCGTCGAACGATCCGTCGTTCTGCCTTGCTTGACACCCCCGCCTCAGCCATCCAGAATCGATCGAATCCACTCCCATAAGTCCTTCCCTGAATTGCCGATGCGCCACCCAATTGCTGTCCGCCGAAACGTTGTGGGAATGATCTTGGCGATGCTCACCGCAACCGGATGTGGCACTTCGGAATACGAGAACCGCCTCAACACGCAGGGCATCGCCGCCGCGAAGCTCGGCGAGACTCTCGCCGTGTACGAAAAGTTGTGGGGTCAGGACAAGATCTACCCTGGCGATCTCGATTCGCCGACAATTCGGTTGCCGCTGGAAGTGCAGGTTCAATACGCCAAGGGTGCAGCCGACGCGGAGTTCGCCAATCAGCCAATCGCGCCCAACGAATGGTCGGTGCCGAACATGGAACTGCCCGCTCAGCGCGTCTGTTGGCGCGGTTACAAACTGACGAAGCAAAACGCCAACAAGCCGCTCTATGTCTACCTGTGCCAGCAAAAAGTCGGCAAAGGAAAGCCGCTTGTCGATGCCGTGAACGCGCTGTTGCCGAAAGCTTTTCCTGGCAAGCCAGTTACCTGGACGGACGAATCGTTTATCGCGGAGGATGGCGTGACGCAAGTCGCTTGGAAGAAGGCCCACATCACCGGCGACATGCCGTTCGGTACGCCCCCCGCAGGCGAGGAGACGATTCCCGGCACGCTCGATCTCTACGTCCACAATTCCAACGGCTGGGAAGTGCTCGTCGGGTTGCGGATCTCGGACGACTTGGACGAAGTTCTGAAGCTCACCACGATCGTTGCGCCGGCGGTTTGCGGCAGTCTGCAAGTGCCGGCACCGGCCGCGGCGCCCTAATCGGGCGTCGTCACGGCCGACAACCTTTTTCCTGTACACCGCATGAAATCGGCCACGCACTATCTCACGCTCAAGCTGCCGGAGCGAATGGCGTTCGTGAACATCACGCCGGAAGTCGAGGCGATGGTTCGCGACAGCGGCGTGCAGGAAGGCTTGGTGCTGGTGAACGCCATG
>ENA-ORBV01006748-ORBV01006748.1-microbial-mat-metagenome-genome-assembly--contig:-NODE-6748-length-20063-cov-5.206044_pt1 | contig 20063 bp, 20 predicted proteins | sample MGYA00237777_ERZ505514 | MGnify/ENA primary metagenome ERZ505514 (study PRJEB26160, sample SAMN06269048) | microbial mat metagenome | isolation source: Oligotrophic lake microbial mat | place... | reverse complement strand
ACCCCGGTCTGGTGGTGGTGGTGCTTCGGCCTCGCGGCCATCATCGCCTCGTTCACCGTCTCCGGCCTCGTCTACCTCGTCGCCACGGGCGTCGGCGTCTGGGGCCACGCCAACCCGGTCAACTGGGCGTGGGATATCGTCAACTTCGTGTTCTGGATCGGCATCGGCCATGCCGGCACGCTCATCTCCGCGATCCTGTGCCTGCTGCGCCAGAAGTGGCGCACCTCCATCAACCGCGCCGCCGAGGCCATGACGATCTTCGCGGTCGTCTGCGCCGCGATCTTCCCGGTCTTCCACGTCGGCCGCATCTGGTTCGCCGTGATGCCGGGCTGGCTGTTCCCGTTCCCCAACTCGAACGCCATCTGGCAGAATTTCCGTTCGCCGCTGGAGTGGGACGTGTTCGCGGTCTCGACCTACGGCACGGTCTCCGTGCTCTTCTGGTATGTCGGCCTCATTCCCGACCTCGGCACGATGCGCGACCGCTTTACGGCGGCCGGCAATCTCTTCAAGGCGCGCATCTACGGCTTCTTCGCCATGGGCTGGCGCGGGTCGAACCGCCAGTGGAGCAACTACGAGATGGCCTACCTCATCCTGGCCGGCATCTCGACCCCGCTCGTGCTCTCCGTGCACACGATCGTGTCGTTCGACTTCGCCGTCTCGCTGATCCCGGGCTGGCACACGACGATCTTCCCGCCGTATTTCGTGGCGGGCGCCATCTTCTCCGGCTTCGGCATGGTGATGACGCTCATGCTCCCGCTGCGCGCCATCTACCGCCTCGAGGACCTGATCACGCAGTATCACATCGACTGCATGTGCAAGATCACCCTGGCGACGGGCACCATGGTGGGCTACGCCTACTCGATGGAGTTCTTCATCGCCTGGTATGGCGCGAACCCCTACGAGGGCTTCGCGTTCATCAACCGCGCGTTCGGCCACTATGCCTGGGCCTACTGGATCATGATCGGCTGCAACGTCATCACGCCGCAGTTCTTCTGGTTCAAGTCCGTCCGTGAGAACACCACGCTGGTCTGGATCCTCTCCATCTTCGTCAACGTCGGCATGTGGTTCGAGCGCTTCGTGATCATCGTCACGTCGCTCGCCCGCGACTTCCTGCCGTCGAGCTGGGGCTATTATTCGCCGTCCGTCGTCGAGATCTTCACATTCTTCGGCACCTTCGGCGTCTTCTCGTTCCTGTTCCTCCTGTTCATCCGCTTCGTCCCCATCATGCCGATGTCGGAAGTGAAGGCGGTCATCCCCGCGGCCGATCCCCATGGATCGTCGAAACACTAAGGAGCCGCCGCCATGAACAAGACCTACGGACTCATCGCCGCCTTCGACACCACGCCGGAACTCTACCATGCCTGTGAAAAGGTGCGGGACGCCGGTTATTCGCAGTGGGACGCGCTCACGCCGTTCCCGATCCACGGCCTCGACGCCGCCATGGGCATACGCCGCTCCCAAGTGCCGCGCTTCTCCCTGGTCGGCGGCATCACCGGCTTCCTCACGGGCATGTCCTTCATTGCCTGGCTCGGCTGGGTCGAATACCCGCTGATCGTCGGCGGCAAGCCCTACTTCAGCCCGATGTTCGCCTTCCCGGTTGCCTACGAACTCACCATCCTTTTCACGGCTTTCGCCACCATCGGCGGCATGTTCTTCCTGAACAAGCTGCCCATGCATTACCATCCGGTGATGAAGGCCCCGCAGTTCGTCCGCGCGCTGGACGACCGCTTCTACATCGTGATCGAGGGCAACGACCCGAAATACAACGCCACCGCCACCCGCGACCTGCTCGCGAAGATCGGCGGCAAGGACATCGTGGAGCTGGAGAACTGACCCGATGCGCTTCGCCTACTACACCCTCGCCTTCGTGGTCGTCCTCCTGCTGTCCGTTATGGGCTTTCGCGGCTCGTTCTCGACGCGCCCGCCCATCGAGGTCTTCCCGGACATGGACCACCAGGCCAAATACAAGCCGCAGGCCTCGTCCAAGTTCTTCGCCGACGGCCGCGCCGACCGTCCGCTGCCCGCCGGCACCGTGCCCTTCGGCCGTAACCCGGCCAAGGCCGATCCTGCCTTCCTGAAGGCCGACGACTTCCACTACGAGGGCAAGCTGGCCGACGGGACCTTCGGCCGCAGCTTCCCGGCCTTGCTCGAGGTCACGGGCGCGTTCGTCGAGCGCGGCCAGAACCGCTACCAGATCTACTGCGCCCCGTGTCACGGCACGCTCGGTGACGGCAACGGCATCACCAAGTCCTACGGCATGCTGACGACCCCGACCTACCATGACGACCGCCTCCGCGGCATGGCCGAGGGCGAGATCTTCCACACCATCACCCACGGCAAGAACACGATGATGTCCTACGCCGACAAGCTTTCCCCCGACGACCGCTGGGCCGTGGTCGCCTACGTTCGCGCCCTCCAGCGCGCCGCGCACGGCTCGATCAACGATGTCCCCCTCGAACAGCGCGGAGGTCTGAAGTAACATGAGCGCTCCCGCTTCCACCGCCTCCCTGGCGAATAAATACCTCGGCGCCGGCCTCGCCGGTCTCGCCGTCACCGCCGTCGGCCTCCTTGTCGCCGAGCCGCATGGCGTCGCGATGTCCTATCTGATCGGCGTCGCCTACTGGACCGCCGTCGCCATCGGCATGCTGATGCTGGTGATGATTCACCATATCTTTGACGCCGGCTGGTCCACGGTCATCCGCCGCCAGTTCGAGCACGGCCTCTCGGCCTTCAAGTGGCTGTTTGTCCTCTTCCTCCCTCTGCTCATCTCTGCCTGGGTGAAGCCCGGCTTCGTCTGGCCTTGGATGGACCTTGGTCACGTGCTGCACGGCGGCCACGGCACGGTGGGACAGGACGTCCTTTACACCAAGAAGGCCGCGTTCCTGAACGTGAACATGTTCACAGGCATGACGGTCGCCTTCTTCGCCGGCTGGATCTGGCTCTCGGCCCGCCTCCGCAAGGCCTCGTTCACCCAGGACAGCGACGGCGACGCCAAGTGGACGTTCATGAACCGCAAGACCGCGGCCTTCGGCATCCCGATCACCGCCCTGGCCCTGAGCTTCGCCGCCATTTATTGGATGAAGAGCCTCGAGTATCACTGGTTCTCCACGATGTATGGTGTGTGGTTCTTCGCGAACTGCCTGCGCGCCGCCATGGCGGTCGGTGTCGTGATCACCTGGTGGCTCTATCACCGCGGCGACTACAAGGGCATCCTCAACACCAACCAGCTGCACTGCCTGGTCGCGTTGGCCTACGCCTTCGTGGTGTTCTGGGCCTACGTCACCTTCTCCCAATACTTCCTGATCTGGAACGCCAACATCCCGGAGGAAACCTTCTGGTATAACGTCCGCGAGCACGGCGACTGGCAGTGGGTCGGCATGCTGCTCCTCTTCGGTCACTTCTTCGTGCCGTTCCTGGCCTGGCTGCGCTATCGCAACAAGTCCGAGCTGAAGCCCGCGCTGATCATCAGCGTCTGGATAGCCGTCATCATCCTGATCGACCTCTGCTACAACGTCCTGCCCGCCCTGCGCGACGCGCATGACGACCCGAAGCCTTTCCTCTCGCTCAACCTGCTCTGGGTGCTGACCTCCGTCATCGGCGTCGGCGGCATCTGCGTCTGGTCCTATCTGAAGAGCTTCCCGACCGCCAAGCTCATCCCGATCCGCGACCCGCGCATCGTCGAGTCGCTCACCCACCACGAGGCCACCGCCCCGGAGACCGGCGCCGTCCCGGCCGCCCACTAAGCCATGAGCGATTCCACCAACCTCTCCTTCCCGCACCGCACGCCCGTGTTCACCACGGTCCTCGTGCTGGCTTGCTTCGCGGCTTTTGGCTGGCTCGCCTACCGGCTCTATGTGCCCGCCGCCGCCGTCGTGGACCCGGTCGCGGGCGTGCTGACCCCGGCCGACCGCAAGGCCCTCCTTACCGACCACCGGCAAAAAGAGCAGGCCGCCGCCATCAGCTACGCCTGGATCGACCAGAAGGCCGGCACCGTCCGCCTGCCGCTCGATCGCGCCATTGAACTCACCGTCCGTGACCACGCCAAGAGGTAAGCCCCTGTGATGAATCCTTCCGCCAATAACCGCACGGAGCAGATGGAGATCGACGCCTCGGCCAAGTGGCCGGTGCTCGTCTTCTTCGCCTATGGTCTGGGCTGGCTGCTGCTCGGCGGCATCATGCAGCTGGCCGCCGCGATGCAGCTGCACTCACCGGGCTTCCTCGCCGGCTGCGAGTGGACCACCCACGGCCGCCTCGCGCCCGCCGCGCAAAACGCCCTCGTCTACGGCTGGGGCATGAACGCCGCCTTTGCGTTCGGCCTCTGGCTGATGGCCCGCCTTTCCGCGACCACCCTCCGCCATGGCGGCTGGCTGTTCATCGCCGCCAAGTTCTGGAACACCGGCGTCGCCCTCGGCGTCGGCGGCATCCTCGCGGGCTACTCGACCTCCTTCGAGCTCCTCGAGATGCCGCGCTTTGTGAGCCTGCTCCTGCTCGCGGCCTACGCCCTCGTCGGCGTCTGGGCAATCACCACCTTCAGCATCCGCAACACGGAGAACGTCTACGCCTCGCAGTGGTATGTCTTCGGCGCGGCCTTTTGGTTCCCGTGGCTCTACGCCATCGCGCAGGTTATGCTCTTCAAGGCCCCCGTGCGCGGCGTGCTCCAGCCGGTCGTCAACGCCTGGTATGTCCACGGCCTCTACAACCTTTGGTTCGTGCCGATGGCCCTGGCCGCGGCTTATTACTTCCTGCCCAAGCTGCTCGGCAAGCCCGTCTCCAACTACTATCTGGCCTCGCTGGCCTTCTGGTGGCTGGTGGTCACCTCGGCCTTCGCCGGCGGCAGCCGCCTGATCGGCGCCCCGGTGCCGGTGTGGATTCCAACCATGGGTATCGCCGCCAACATACTTGTCGTCGTCGGCGTGATCATCATTGCGATCAACCTCTTCGGCACGCTGTCCGGCCGTTTCGAGGCCGCCCGGTCCAGCCTGACGCTCCGCTTCATCCTGATCAGCATCGTGAGCTTCATCCTCGCCGCGGTCATGAACCTCGCGCTCTCGATGCGCGGTTTCGCCGCCACCGTCCAGTTCACCCTGCTCGACGGCCTGCGCGACTGGCTGACCTTCTACGCCTGCTTCTCGACCGCCATGTTCGGCGCCGCCTATTTCATCCTGCCGCGGCTGACCGGCAAGGAATGGCGCTCGGGCGCACTCATCAAGCTGCATTTCGGCGCCACCGCCCTCGGCGTGCTGCTCATGGTCGTCGGCCTGACCTACGCGGGCTGGACTCAGGGGAACATGCTTAACAATGCCGCCATGCCGTTCACCGACATCACGAAGGCCATGTCCTTCTGGTTCGCCTTCCGCACGGTCGTCCTCGGCCTCTTGCTGCTGGGCCACGTCGCCTTCCTCCTCAACTTTGTCTGGATCGCCTGCCCGATCAACTCGCAGAGCACCGCCTCCGCCACGCTCCGCACCCCTCCCGCCCTGAGCCTGGAGGGCCACGCATGAAAAACGGACTCGCCCTTTTCCTCGGCGTCTTCGCCACCCTCGCGCTCTCCTGGGCCGGTCTCCTCCTGACCGCCCACAAGCAGATCGGCAGCCTCAGCCAGTTCAAGGACCCGGCCGACGAGACCCTCTATCCGCAGCCGCTCTCGGGCCTCGCGAACCAGGGTCGCCTCGTTTACCAGGACCTCGGCTGCGTCAGCTGCCACACCCAGCAGGTCCGCCAGCAGGGCTTCGGCAACGATCTCGCCGAGGGCCGCAAGTGGGGTGAGCGCGGCAGTTACGCCCGCGACTACATCCGCGACGAAACTGTCCTCATTGGCCAGAACCGCATCGGTCCCGACCTGCGCAACGTCGGCAGCCGCCTGGGCGACGCCAAGGCCGAGGAATACGCCCAGTGGTTCTACAAGCTCCTCTATGCTCCGCAATCCGTCGCGGCGGGCACGAACATGCCGGCCCATCCGTTCCTCTTCGACGTCCATCCGGTGGCCGGCCGCCAGCCCTCCCCGCACGCCCTCATGCTGCCGTCCAAGTTCGCCCCGGGCCCCGGTCGGGAGGTTGTTCCGACGTCCCGCGCGATCGCGCTGGTCGCCTACCTGCAGAGCTTGAAGGACACCTACGACTATCCCATCGAGCGCAGCCGCAACACGCCGGCGCCCAAGGAGGCCGGCCACTAAGATGAGCGCGAACGATTCCAATTTCCGCGCCGAACAGTCGGCGGGCAGCGATGACAGCATCCAGCAGGTCCACGCCCAGCTGCAAAAGCAGAAGCCCGAGAAGACCGACGGTTACTCGATGCTCCCGCTGGTGCTGCTCGGCCTGATGTGCTGCGCCGTGTTTTTCGGCTCCATCTACCTCGCGCACTTCTCGCTCCGCTTCGACCCGCTGGTCTACAGCGAGCACGCCAACCGTGAGAAACCCGGCGCCGTCAAGGTCGTCGCCCTCACCCGCGCCCAGATGGGCAAGAAGGTCTTCGACATCACCTGCATCGCCTGCCACCAGGCCAATGGCCTCGGGGTTCCCGGCCAGTATCCACCGTTGATCGCTTCCGAGTGGGTTACCGGCAGCGAGGAGCGTCTCGTGCGCATTGTGCTCCACGGCCTGAACGGACCAATCACAGTCGAGGGCAAGGAATACAACAACGTCATGGCCCCGCTTGGCGCCGCGCTGAAGGACGAGCAGATTGCCAACGTTCTTTCCTATGTCCGCGCCTCCTGGGGCAACACGGCTTCCGAGGTCACCCCGGAGACTGTCGCCAAGGTCCGGGCCGACACCGCCGGCCGTAACTCCTACTGGACCGCCGCCGAATTGCTGAAGCTCGGCAACTGAGCCGGGCTTCGAACTACGAACACCAAAAAGGCCGGGCGCGCGCCCGGCCTTCTGATTTTGCTCATGCCGTGAATGTGACGGGCATAAAACCCGGCCTACAGGAAGATCATTTGTGGTAGGTCGGGCTTTACGCCCGACATCTTACGACAACCAAGCCGGCTCCGGACAACGCTCCTTGGTCAATGCCCCAAGCCACCGCCAATCCTCCACCGCGCAATAATATCCCGGCCAGACCTGCTCCACCGGGATCAGTCTCTTGCGGTAGGGATTCAGGAAGATGTAGAGAAAGACCGGCAGACGATCTTCCTCTGGGTGAAGGCAATGATCGAAGAAATTCGGCTGCCACGTTGCTTCGTGCCTCCGCAGGGTCAGAGTCATCCGGCCTTTAAAAAGACGAACGAGGGAAGACAGGCTCGTCCTGTCGCCGAGGGTGATCAAAAGATGCAAATGATCCGGCATGATGACTGCACAGCGCAGCACGAAGGACTCATTGCTTTCCAAACGATGCAGTTCAGTCAGACACTGTAGGCGGACATCGCTGTCATTCAGCGCCGAGGTCGGACGTTGCAGGCAGAGGGTAAGAAAATAATCGGCGCCGGGTGATGACTGTCTTCCTTTGCGTAGTGCGCCATAGCCCTTGAATGGATTTGGCATGATACGGCAGTGTAGTGTCGGGCATAAAGCCCGACCTACAGGGAAAACCGCCTTGCTGCAGGTCGGGGTTTATCTCCGACACGCCGACCAAGAAGAAAAGAAAAAGCCGGGCTTTGCGCCCGGCTGAGTATTCCGGCTGAGTGCCTGTAGGTCGGGCTTTACGCCCGACAGGTTGCGCCAGCTACGCGTCACGCTCGATCAGCCGCCCAGGCCGGGCATCGCGAATTTCTGGTAGCCGGCCGGCGCGCTGAATTGGGAGTCGGGCAGGGAGCCGGGCTGGATCTTGGTGGCTTCCATTTTGAATGATTCCTTGCCCTTGGCGTCACGGGTGATGACGCGCAGGGGGAAGCCGCCCTTGCCCTTGAGCGCTTCCTCCCACTTGGCGGAGTTGGCCGGCTTGCCGCCACCCATCATCCCGCCACCCATGGAGCCGCCGCCGCCCAGGCCCATGAAGGCGCCGAGGCCCTCGGCGGCCCACACCTCGGTGACCAGGCCCTTGTCCTTCACGAGGATCTGGTTGCACTTGTAGCCGAGGATGGTCTCGGTCTTGCCCGTGAGCTCGACGTCCGCGGTGTTGACGCCGGCCTTTTCCATGGCCTGTTCGACCTTCTGCTGCATCGGCATGACCATATACATCTGTTGGTCGGGCATCAGCATCAGCATCTCCATCTTGCCCAGGTCCATGATGGAAGAGACCAGGTTGCCCTCGGCGCTCAGGTCCATGCGGACCTTCTGGCCCTTGAGGGAATAGTCCATGTTCATGGTGCGACCGCGCTCGGCGGTGATCGCAAGACTGACTTTGCCCTCAAAGGTGCTGGCGGCGAAGGATTGGGCAACGGTGAGCAGGACGCCCACGGCGAGAAAGCGTGATAGGAGTTTCATGGCCGGCAGTCTGACTGCCGGAGGCCCCGACTCAAGCCGTGGTTGAACGGCATTGCCACGGCCGGTTGGTTTCAGGGAGTATTTACCCATGCCCAGCGAGTTCAGCCTCACGCGCCAGGTGGAGTTCCACGAAACCGACATGGCCGGCATCATGCACTTCGCCAATTTTTTCCGCTGGATGGAGACCTGCGAGACGGCCTTCTACCGCTCGCTTGGACTGCCGCTGATCTCGTTCGTGCCGGGACAGGTCGTGGGCTGGCCGCGGGTCAACGTCAGCTGTGCCTACCGCACGCCGCTGCGTTTCAATGATACGGTGGAGGTGAAACTCTTCGTGAAAAAGCTCACCACGCGCTCGGTGACGTATGTTTTCCAGTTCCGCAAGGACGGCGCGCTATGTGCGACCGGCGAGGTGACGGCGGTGTGTGTGACGGCCGACGCCAAGGGCGGGATGGTCGCGCAACTGATCCCCGCGGACGTCCGGGCGCGGCTGCAGGAAGCCGCGCCCGCCACCTACGAGACGTAGGGCGCCTGCGTCGGCGGACGCGCTAGCGGGCGCGTCGGCCAAGGGCGCGGTTGGATGTCCACGGCGAAGACCTTCACGGCCTCTGTCTTGCCTTTCACGGTCACGTGGCCGAGCGAGCGCAGTTTATCCTCCTCGCCCACGGCGCGGGCCGTAGCCTCGCTAACGATGATGCTGGTGCGATGGGCGGGCTCCTTCGTCATGGCTTCCAGGCGGGAGGCCAGATTCACGCCGTCGCCGATGACGGTGTAGTTGAGTCGGGTGTGGGAACCCATGTTGCCGGCGACGACCCGGGCCGTGTTGATGCCGATGCCGAAGACCAGGGGCGGCTTGCCCTCGGCCTCCAGTTCACGGTTCATGTCGTGCAGGGAGTCGGCCATGTCGCGGGCGGCGGCGAGGGCCCGGGCGGCGGCGTCGGGCAGGGCGACCGGGGCGCCGAAGAGCGCCATGATCGCGTCGCCGATATATTTGTCGATCACGCCGCCGTGCTTCTCGATGATCGTGCTCATCCGGTCGAGATAGCGGTTGAGCAGGGTCAGTACCTCGGTCGGGGCCATCCGCTCGCTCATGCCGGTGAAATTCCGCAGGTCGGAGAAAAGGATGGTGACCTCGCGCTCCTCGCCGCCGAGCTTGAGGTCGGACTGGAGCAGCTGGGTGGCGATCTCGGGCGACACGACCTTGCCCAGCAGGTCGCGCACGCGGTCGCGCTCGGCCAGGCCGGCGGTCATGTGGTTGAAGGCGGTGGCGAGCTGGCCGATCTCGTCCTCGCGGGGCAGTTCGATGCGGCGGGTATAGTCCCCGGCGGCGACCAGCTTGGTGTAGTCGGCGAGATGCTGGAGCGGCTGACTAACGCCGCGTGCGACCGCCACGGCGATCAGCGACGCCGCGATCAGGGCGGCGATCAGAATAAACAGCATGGTTTGCTCCAGACGCCGGGCCGGCGCGAGTTCGGTTTCCAGCGAGCGTTGGAGCGTGATGCGGGCCGGATCCTCGGCCAGCAGTTCCAGCGGGGCATACAGGGTGACATATCGCTCCCGGCCCAGGTTCGTGACCATGGCCTGGCCGTCGGGCTTTAGTTCGGCGGGGGCTTGATCCGCCACCTGCCGGGCGAGCTCCGGGGGCAGCGTGGTGGCGAGCACGCGCTTGGTATCCTCGGTCAGACCGCTGGTGAAGGTGACCTCCGTCTGGGTGGTTTCCTTGAGGTCGCGGGCGAACCGGTCGTCGATCGGGAAGGCAATGCCGAACCAGCCGATGATGTTCGGTTCAGGAGCGTAGAGCGGCACGACGATCATCACGTTGAGCTTGCCCTCCAGATATCCAAAAGCGCTGTTTTGCTCCCAGCCATTCTCGTCGGCCGTCCGGATGAGGTGCCGAAAGGGGCCGCAGGACTCGTTGGTGAGGCTGTCGTTGGTGGTCGCCAGCATCGCCCCGTCGACGTCGAACGTGGCAAAGACCGGCGCGTTGAGGCGCGCGGCGTAGCTCTCCATGGTCGTCCGCAGGGTCTTGAGGTCGAGCTGCGGTTGCAGGTAGAGGGTGCGGATGGGCCAGTCGCGGCTCACGACCTTGGCGCCCTCGACGAAGAAACGCTTGCGGAAATCAATGGAGGCCCAGAACACCTTAACGTCGCCGGCGAGCCGGCTCTCGATGTGGGCGATGGCATTGGCCTGGTTGGCCTTCGTGACCAGCAGGTAGGTGCTCAGCAGCGCGGCGGCGAGCAGGCCCAGCACGATCACCAGCAGGCGGGTGCTGAAGCGGCGGAAGCGGAGGGGGGACGAAGCCACGATCAGCGATAGCCGCCCGACTTGTTGGCGCCGCCGCGGCGGATGCGACGGTCCGGTTTCAAGGTGAGGCTGAAGTCACGGGCCGGGGTCTCCCCGGCCGACAGGGTGATCTCCTGGGCGAGCGCGGCCGACATCCGGGGATGCCAGACTTCGACGCGATAACGGCCGGCCGGTGCCGCCACCACGGCCCGGCCTTGCCCGTCGGTCTTGGCGAAATAAGGCGTGGGGACGACCAGGAGATAGGCGAGCATCCAGTCGTGGATGTTGCAGCCGAGGGTGACCAGGCCGGTGGCGGCAAAGACGAGCGATTCCTTTTGGCCGGGATTGTAGAGCGGTAATTCGAATTTCTTCGCCTTGGAGAGCGAGTAAACGTGGTGCTGCACCGTGTCGCGGTTTGGGAAGGCCACCGTGGTGCCGGCCTGCACGACGGTCACATAAGGGAGGAACTCCTGCGTCTGCTGGGCGATCTCGCCGGTCGACTCGGCGGGGGGCGGTGCGGCAGTGTCTAGCGGGATCAGCGAAACGACGGCATCGGTCACCGCCGTGCCCTTGGTGTCCTTGGTCGTGGCGGTGAGCGTGGCGGGTGCGGCCGCGACCCTCGTCGCGGCGGTGAGCACGAGCAGGGCAAAAAGGAGCCGGGATCTCATGCCCCTGATTAGAACCGATGAACCACGCTAAGTCCCCAAGAATCTGTTGGGTAGCGGACGCCGATTTTGTTGACGACAAAGGCGCTGCTATAGCGGAGTTCGGCGGTGGTGCGGTCGGAAATGGCGTAGGTTGCCTCCAGCGACCAGAGATCGACGTCGGCCTCGACGTTGTAGGAGACCCAGCCGGCGCCATAGAGGTCGGTCACCTCCCAGGGGTGGGCCGTGTAGTAATTGAAGACCGTCGGGCCGAAGCGGCCGGTGATGGCCTGCCCCCAGACCGGCCACGACGAGTTGGCCACGATGTCGCCGCTCAGGCGACCGGCGCTGCCGCTGAGGCTCCATTGTTCCGTGATGTCCCACGCGGCATCCACCGTGAAGGAATGCTGCGAGAGGTCGAAGGTGGCACTACGGGCGTTGTGCTCGATCCACCGGCTGGTGAGACCGGCCTTGAGGCCGGGGGTGAACCGCTTGCCCAGGCGCAGGCTGGCCTCGGCGGTCCAGCCGCGGTCGGCAGCGAGCCGGGCTGACTTGTAGGTGAGTGCGGTGTCGAGCTGGAGGACGGGGGCGAGCGGGCCGAGGCCGAACTTGTGCTGCAACCCGAGCCGCGGGCCGAGTTTGAGATGATTGCCCAGATCGTAGTCGGGCACGGTCAGCAGGGTGGCGTCGACGCTGCCATGCAGGAGCCAGGCGGCCGCCAGTTGCTGGTGCCGGCCGGCGCTGAGGCTCAGTTCGTAGGTGGCGGTGTCCTTGCGCGTGGGCTCAAAGGAAGTCCGGCTGATGTTTTCCACCCAGCTCGCGGTACCGGCCGCGGTCAGCGTGAGGGTATCGAGCCAATCGGCGGCGGCCGCCCGGTTCTGGACGAGGACGGTGCCGGCCAGCAGCGCGGCAAGGAGGGTGAACCAGCGCGGAGATTTCATAGGAGTGGCTGCAACGCGCGCCAGACGGTCTCGGCGACGATCTTATGGCCTTCGGCGGTTGGGTGGATACCGTCAGGGAGGTTCAGTCTAGGCACACCGCCCACACCTTCCAGGAGGAAGGGGATGAGGGTGATCGGGTGTTTTTGGGCGAGGTCGGGATAAATGGCGGCAAAGTCGCGGGTGTATTCAGGGCCCATGTTAGTGGGCATCTGCATCCCGGCGAGCACTACCTTTACGTCTGGATAGCGTTCGAGGATGCGCTTGATCATGGTTTCGAGGTTGGAGCGCGAGGTTTGCGGGTCTATGCCGCGCAACCCGTCGTTCCCGCCCAGCTCGATGACGAAAATATCCACCGGCTGCCGCAGGATCCAGTCCAGCCGTCGCCGGCCCCCGGCGGTGGTCTCGCCGCTCAGCCCGGCATTGACGACCCGCCAGGCGCGGCCGCTGTCGTCGAGCTTCCGCTGGACCAGGGCAGGGAAGGCCTCGTCAGGGTCCAGCCCGTAACCGGCCGTGAGGCTGTCGCCGAAGAAGAGCATGGTCTTTGTTTCCGCCGCCGCCAGCCCGGTGACCAGCCATAGGCAGAGAACGACCGCCCGCCACGTTTGGCATTGGCGCTTTGGGGTAAATTCAATCTTGTTCAGGCCCATTTGGAGAATCCATGAGTGCCCAATCTATCCTAAAAGTCGAGCGCCTGACCAAGACCTATCCCACCGCAGCCGGTGCCCTGACGGTCCTCCACGAGGTGTCCTTCGACCTTCCGGCGGGCGGCACTTGCGCCATCGTGGGCCCCTCCGGCAGTGGCAAGACGACCCTGCTCGGCCTGTGCGCCGGACTCGACCAACCCTCCACCGGCAGCGTGCATCTGGACGGTCGCGAGATCGGCGGCCTGTCTGAGGACCAGCGGGCGCTCGTCCGCAACGAGTGCGTCGGCTTCGTCTTCCAGAATTTCCAGCTCATCCCCACGCTGACCGCGGCGGAGAATGTCCTCGTGCCGCTCGAACTCCGCGGCAACGGCGCCGACGAGAAGGAAGCCGCCGAGCTGCTGGCCCGCGTCGGCCTGGGCGACCGCCTGGATCATTACCCCTCCCAGCTTTCCGGCGGCGAGCAGCAGCGCGTGGCCCTGGCCCGCGCCTTCATCAACCGTCCGCGCATCCTGTTCTGCGACGAACCGACCGGCAACCTGGACGGCGACACCGCGCACGCGATGGTGGACCTCATCTTCGGCCTCAACCGCGAGCGCGGCACCACGCTGGTGCTCGTGACCCACGACCTTGAACTCGCCCGCCTCACGCAGCGGATCCTCCGCCTGCGCTCGGGCCATGTCATCTCCGACGAGGCCACTGGCGTATGAGCTTCATCCTCAAGATGGCCTGGCGCGATACGCGCGCCTCGCGCCGCCGGCTGCTGCTCTTCTCGCTGGCCATCGTGCTCGGCGTGGCCGCGCTCGTGGCCGTCGGCTCGCTGCGCGACAACCTGCGTTTCGCCATCGAAGAGCAGACCAAGACGCTGCTCGGCGCTGACCTGACCGTCACCGCCCGCGCCAACCCGGAGGGCGAGGCGGAGAAATTCATCACCGGCCTCGGCGGCGAACAGGCCCGGGAAATATCCTTTAACTCCATGCTCATCCTGCCCGATGCCGGCGGCCGCACGCGGCTGGTGCAGGTGCGGGCGATCGAGCCGGGCTTTCCGTTCTATGGGGAGTTCAAGACCCAGCCGGCCGACCTTCGCTCCCGGCTCGCGAGCGGCCAGAACGTCATCCTCGAGGAAAGCCTGATGGTGCAGTTTGGCTTGAAGCCGGGCGACCGGGTGAAGCTTGGCTCGGCGGAGTTCGTCGTGGCGGGCGGCCTGTTGGCCGTGCCAGGCGAGGCGGCGGCCGTGGCCACCATGGCTCCGCGGGTGTTCATTCCCTTCGCCATGGTCGGTGACACCGGCCTGCTGCAGGCCGGCAGCTTGGCCCGGCACCGCGTCTATGTGAAATTTGCCCCGGGGTTCGACGTGGAGACGCTGGTGCGCGACCAGCGGGCGCGGTTTCGCGAGTTTAGGCTGGGCACCGACACGGTGGAGGAGCGCAAACGCGAGCTCGGCCAGTCCATCCGCAACGTGAACGCCTTCCTCAGTCTCGTGGGCTTCGCCTCGTTCTTTCTCGGCGCGATCGGCGTGGCCAGCGCAATCCACGCGCATATCCGCCAGAAGGTGCCGACGGTCGCCATCCTGCGCTGCCTGGGCGCGTCGGCCCGTACTGCCTTTTCCATCTACCTGCTGCAGGGCCTCGGGCTGGGGGTCGTCGGCGCCGGGCTCGGCGCCCTGCTGGGCATCGGCGTGCAACTGGCGCTGCCGGGGCTGCTGCGGGATTTCCTGCCCTTTGCCTTCGAGTTTTCCATCTCGTGGGCGGCCCTGGGTCAGGGGCTCGGCGCGGGGTTGATCGTGAGCGTGCTGTTCGCACTCCTGCCGCTGCTCGAGGTGCGCCGGGTGTCGCCGCTGCTGACGCTGCGCTCGGCGCTCGCCGACACCAACGGCCGCCGGCGCGACTGGTGGCAGGTGGCGCTACTGGGCGTGATCGTGATCCTGATCTTTGCCTTCGCGGTCTGGCAGACCGGTCGCTGGCAGTGGGGCGCCGGCTTCGGCGTGGCGCTGCTGCTGGGTTTCGCCATCCTCGCGGGGCTGGCCAAGGCGGTGTCCTGGCTGGCCAAGAAACTCAACCTGCGCGCGCTGCCCTACGCGTGGCGCCAGGGCGTGGCCAACCTCCACCGGCCAAACAACCGCACGCTGCTGCTGCTCGTGTCGCTCGGCATGGGCACGTTCCTGATGATGACCCTCTACCTGTCGCGCGACACCCTGCTCAGCCAGCTGCGCGTGGTGGGTGGCAGCGACCGGCCGAATCTCATGCTGTTCGACATCCAGGACGACCAGGTGGAGCCGTTGAAGAAGCTCCTGGCGGACGCCGGCTCGCCGGTGAAACAGCATGCCGCCATCATCACCATGCGCATCGCCTCGGTGAAGGGCCGGCCGGTGGCTGATATCCTGAAGGATCCGAAGTCGGGCATCCCGGGCTGGACACTCCGCCGCGAATACCGCTCGACCTACCGCGGCGAGATGACCGACACCGAGAAGCTGACCGGCGGCCAGTTCACGGGCCGGGTGGAGCCGGGCACCGAACCGGCGCCGGTCTCGATCGAGGAGAACCTTGCCCGGGACCTGCAGGTGGCGGTGGGCGACGAGATCGTCTTCGACCTGCAGGGCGTGCCGGTGAAGACCAAGGTCGGCAGCCTGCGGTCGGTGGACTGGCGCCGGATGCAGCCGAACTTCTTCATCGTGTTTCCCGAGGGCGTGCTCGAGGCCGCGCCGAAATTCCACGTCATGGCCCTGCGTGTCGCCGACGCCGACCAGTCGGCTAAAGTCCAGCAGGCCGTCGTGCGCGACCACCCGAACGTCTCGGCCATCGACCTCGCGATCATCATGCAGACGATCGACAGCGTCTATTCGAAGGCCTCGTTCGTCGTCGAGTTCATCGCCCTGTTCACCGTCATCACCGGCGCCATCGTGCTGGCCGGGGCGGTGCTGATCGGCCGGTCGCAGCGGGTGCGCGAAAGCGTGCTGCTGCGCACGCTCGGTGCGACCAAGGCGCAGGTGAACCGCATCATGTTCGCCGAATATCTCGCGCTCGGCACCCTCGGCGCGGCGGTGGGCGCGATGCTCGCCGTCGGCGCGAACTGGGCGCTGGCTTATTATGTCTTCGAGGTGAAATGGGTGGCGCCGTCCGCCGTGGTGCTGCTGGGCGGCTGGGCCGCGGTGAGCGCGATGACGGTGACGACGGGCCTGTTATCGAACCGCGGCATCTGCGACCATCCGCCGCTCGCCGTCCTGCGGGAGGAGACATGACGGTGCGCCTCCTCACCTTTCATTACACGCTGCGTGATGCCGGCGGCCGGGTGCTCGACACCTCCCGCGGCGGGGAGCCGATGTCGTACCTGGAAGGCAGCGGCCAGATCATCGATGGATTGGAGGAGCCGCTGCGCCAAATGACCGCGGGCGAGAAGCTCACCGTCGTGGTGCCGCCCGAGCGGGCCTACGGTCTGCGCGAGGCCGAGCTGGTGCAGAAGGTCCCGAAGGCGAACCTGCCCGTGGATGACGTGAAGGTGGGCGACCAGTTCCAGACTGGCCCCGACCGGCAGGCACCGGTGGTCATGGTGGTGGCCATCGAGGGCGAAGAGGTGCTGCTCGATGCCAACCACCCTCTGGCGGGGCAGGAGCTGCATTTCGAGGTGGAGCTGGTGGCCGTGCGCGCCGCCACGCCCGCGGAGTTGCAACAGGCGAAAAATCCCTCCTAGCTCGGGGTCCATGAAAGTCCTTGGCCTCGATATCGGCGGCTCCGCCTTCAAGGGCGCGCCCGTAGACACAAAGACCGGCCGGCTGCTCGCGGAGCGACACCGCGTCGAGGTTGACGCGCCCTGCCCGACGAGCCAGGGACTGGCGGCGGCGCGTGAGATCGCCCGGCATTTCAACTGGAAGGGCCCCGTCGGCATCGGTTTCCCCAGTGTCATTCAGGGCAACCGGATCGGCGTGGTCGGCAACCTCGGGCACAACTGGGAGCACCAGGATGGTGTGGCGCTTTTCGGCCGGGCGACCGGCGGAAAGGTGCGGCTCTTCAATGATGCCGATGCGGCCGGTCTGGCCGAAATGAGCTTCGGGGCGGGGAAAGGGCATCAGGGTTCGGTGTTGATGCTGACCTTTGGCACGGGCATCGGCTCGGCGCTGTTTTATCAGGGTCGGCTGATGCCGAACCTCGAGTTCGGCCACATTCCGTGGAAGGGGAAGCCCATCGAGCGTTTCGCTTCGGCCGCCGTGAAGAAGCGGCGCGGGCTGAGCTGGCAGGAATGGGCGCTGCGCGTGAACGTCTTTTTCCAGGTCGTCGAGCGCCTCTGCTCGCCGGACCTGATCATCATCGGGGGCGGCGTGAGCAAGAAGTCGGACAAGTGGTTCAAATACCTCAAGGCCAAGGCCCGCATCGTGCCGGCTCGGATGAATAACGACGCCGGCATCGTCGGGGCGGCGCTGGCCTGGGAACAGACCGGCCGCTGAGCGGTGCAAGGACCAAGGTCCGGCTTCGGCCAGTCAGTTTGTGCGCCGGTGGCTGCTGAATAAAGCGGGCCATAGCCTGAATGGGTAACCCATGTCCCCGGATCATATCCGGCAGCGTCCAGGTCAGCGAGGTCGCAGAACCGGTGCCCGGGGTGATCCAGTAACTGTGCCAGTGCGGGTCGTGCTGCCCGGCGGAGCGCGACAGTGAACGGCCGGCCCGGGGCGATGGCCGCCGCGTCCGAGACGAGCTGCGCCGCCACGGCGCCCTTTTTCACGACTAAGGACTCGGCCGCGAGGGCCAGGGAGGGCAGGCGAGCAGCAGGCAAAGCAGGCGGCCAAGTTTCATCAAGGGGTCAGAGTAGGCGGGAGGAGGTTTACCTCAAACCGCACAATGCGGCCGGGGCAATGGATCAGTTCAGCCCGACGCGCGCCACAGGCCAGAGGCACTAGTCGGCCCGGCGGCTGAAAATTCGCTTCCCCCGCCGCGGTCCGGCGGTTTGCTGGAAGCTGTGGCAGCCCCGGATCAAACAGGCCGCACCGGCGGGATCTTCTCTTCGTGGACGGGGCGGCTCGGCGCCGGCCTGATCCTGTGGGGTCTGGTGTTCACGGCATATTCCGTGGTGGCCGTGCGCCGGCCGGAACCCTCGCCGGCCAACCGGCCGGTGCAGGCGCTCGCGGCAGGTTATGTTTCTTCGGACACGTACCGCTCCTGCCATCCCGGCAATTACGCGAGCTGGCACGCCTCCTTTCACCGAACGATGACCCAGGTGGCGAAACCGGGGAACATCGCGGCGGATCTCACGGAGCTGCAACTGAGCCATGACGGGGTCGATTACCGCGCGGACCGGGAACCGCAGGCTTATTTTGTGCGCCACAAGCCGGTGGGCGCGCCTAACACGGCCTACGGGGCGCCGCGCGAGGTGGTGTTGCCACGGGCTCGCACACGCTGCAGATTCTCTGGCTGGCGACGGGCGAGGGCCGGACGCTCGAGCAGTTCCCGCTGGCCTGCCTGGTGGCGGAAAAAAAGTGGGCGCCGGTGCAGTCGACCTTCCTGCTGCCGCCGGACACCGGGCAATTTTACGCGGCGGGCGAATGGAACGGCGCGTGCATGGACTGCCATGTCACGCAGGGCCGGTCGAGGTTCGTCGCCGGCAGCAAGTTTGACTCGCAGGTGAGTGAATTCGGCCTCGCCTGCGAGGCCTGTCACGGCGAGGGAGGCGAGCACATCGCGGCGAACCGCAATCCGCTGCGGCGTTTCGCCCTGCATCTCACGGGCGGAGCCGACGCCACCATCGCCAACCCGGCGCGGATGCCCGGCCCGCAGTCCGCGCTCGTCTGCGGGCAATGCCACAGCATCTGGGCCTTCAGCGGCATGGCGGACAAGATCGCTTGGAACCGGTCAGGCACGAAATTCCAGCCGGGCGAGGCGGAGCTGGCCCAGCGGTGGGTGGTGCAGCCCGGTGGCACGGACCATCCGGCGCAGCGCGCGATGCTGCAGGAGACCAACCCGCATTTTTTCGGCGACCGCTTCTGGGGCGACGGCATGGTGCGCGTCACCGGCCGCGAGCTGAACGGCACGATGGCCTCGCCGTGCTACAAGGGGGGGCCTGCCTCTCCTGTCATGAGATGCATCCGGCCGGCGGCGCGGCGCGGGCGGTCAAGGCCTGGGCGACGGACCAGCTGAAGCCCGGGATGGATTCCGACACCGCCTGCCTGCAATGCCACCAAAAGATCAACGTCAGCCGGGCCGCGCACACGCACCACGCGGCCGGTTCGCCGGGCGGCAGCTGTCTCAACTGCCACATGCCGCACACCACCTATGGGCTGCTGCGCGCGATCCGCAGCCATCAGGTCTCGTCGCCCACCGTGCGCGAGAGCACGGAGTTCGACCGGCCCAACGCCTGCAACCTTTGCCACCTTGACCGCACCCTCGCCTGGACGGCCGAGCGCCTCGGGGCCTGGTATGGACAGAAAACGCCCGAGCTCTCGCGTGACGACCACGAGGTTTCGGCCGCCGTGCAGTGGCTGGTGAAGGGCGATGCCGCCCAGCGCGCGCTCGTGGTGTGGAGCATGGGCTGGGCACCCGCGCAACAAGCCGCCGGGCGCGACTGGCTCTACCCGCACGTGATCCTCACGCTGCAGGATCCGTACGCGGCCGTGAATTGACGCCCGGGGCTTCGTGGTCGCTGCGGTGGGGCGGGGCGCTGCTGCTGCTCCACGGCGTCGGCCGCACGGCGCACGATCTGGCGCGGAAAAAGTGAGCGCCGCCGGCGATGCGGGGCACTGACCCGGGATGGACCGCGGCCTTTACTCCGGCATGACGCTGGATCTGGCCGGGCTGGAGGAACACTAGGCGAAGGCGCTGGGGTTTACGGAATAAGCGCCGGAGAATGATGCCGCGCAAGATTTCTGAACGGCAGTTCCCGGAAGAGCAGGGTGCAATAGCTGGCCTAAGCTAAGCGCGTGGGGACCACTCATCCGGGCCGGGCTCCGTTCATCAAAACTGGCTGCAACTTTGGGTGAAAACCGGGTGTTTTGAGCCCATGCCCAGCACCACCCGCGGCCTGCCGCCTTTCGTCCCGGTCCCGGGGTGGTTCGTCGCTAAAACCTCCCGCTTCATCGCTCTGGTGTTTCCCCGCCCGGCCGCCGCTGTTTCACTGCGCCCGTTCGTAGTTATCAGTTGTGTTGCAGAGAGGCCCACAGGGGCCCTTCTGTGTTTCCGGGCCGATCGGGGCGGCCTGTCTCTTATACACATCTCC
>ENA-ORBV01006745-ORBV01006745.1-microbial-mat-metagenome-genome-assembly--contig:-NODE-6745-length-20064-cov-4.154400_pt1 | contig 20064 bp, 18 predicted proteins | sample MGYA00237777_ERZ505514 | MGnify/ENA primary metagenome ERZ505514 (study PRJEB26160, sample SAMN06269048) | microbial mat metagenome | isolation source: Oligotrophic lake microbial mat | place... | reverse complement strand
AATGATACGGCGACCACCGAGATCTACACCTCTCTATTCGTCGGCAGCGTCAGATGTGTATAAGAGACAGCAACGGCAGAATGCGTTGCTCCACCCACTCGGCCAATGACGCACCATCCGACGCGTCTTCGTGCGGAACCAGCAGAGTGATAGTTTCTGCAAGATCACCCACTTGCGCGTACGATTCTTCAAACAGCCAGTCCGGAATGTTCGCAGCCTGCGCCGCCCACGTACGCAAATCGGGCGCACGCACCAGGCGCTTGGGACGGCGCCCGGTGAGAAACGCTACGGCCCACGCGGCATCGGCCGGCGGCGCGCTGCTGAAGTACGCCGAGAGCGCGGCGACCTTGCTTTGCGTGGCCGTGGACGCATCAATCGCGTCGTAGAGGGCGGCGAAACGGTTCATACGCCAGGGTCCGCGGCGGTCGGCAACGGCACATCGGCACTGGACGTGTCATTCGGGGAAGCGCCTGCACCCGAAACGTCAGTCGATGTCTCGTCGACCGCCGTATCGTCACGCTCTCCTTCGAACCGTGTTTCCACGGCGTCCGCGTCGTACCCCTGCTCGCGCAACCAGCGCACCACCGGCCCCGTAAAGCCATGCGTCGCCCAGACGCGCTCCGCGCCCGTCGCGGCAATCGCCGACTGCAACTGCGGCCAGTCCACATGATCGGACAGCGTGAAACCGCGATCCACTCCGCGCCGCCGCCGCGCTCCACGCACCTGCATCCAACCGCTCGCGAACGCGGCCGCTGATTTGCCGAATCGACGGACCCACGTACTGCCGTCGGCACTCGGCGGCGCGACCACGATCGCGCGCGACCAGGCCGGATCGCGCTGATCTACAGTCGCGTAGGTGGTGTGCGGCATGCGCACGCCCGCGTGGCGATACAGCGCCGTCATGGTTTCGACGGCGCCGTGCGTGAGGATCGGGCCGATGGATTGGTCGAGTCCCGAGAGCAGTCGCTGCGCCTTCCCGAGCGCGTAGCCGTAAAGCATCGAGGCACGCCCTGCGTCCGCGTTCTCGCGCCACCAGGCATTGATTTCCGCGAAGACCTGTTGCTGCGAGGGCCACCGATAAATGGGCAATCCAAACGTGCATTCGGTGATGAACGTGTGGCAGCGTACAGGCTCCCACGGCGCGCACGTGCTGTCCGCGTCGGTCTTGTAGTCTCCCGATACCACCCACACTTCACCACGATACTCTACGCGAATCTGCGCCGACCCAAGAATGTGGCCGGCCGGATGCAGCGAGAAGTGTACGCCATTGACCGTAGTGACGCGGCCGTACGGCACCGACTCAACGCGTGAGGCGTACGATCCGAGTCGCTGACACGAGACACCCATTCCGGAGTCGGAGACGAGATAGTGCCCGTGACCCCAGCGAAGATGGTCCGCGTGCGCATGCGTGATCACCGCCCGGGCAACCGGCGCCCACGGGTCGATGTACACATCGGCCGGTTCGCACCACAAACCACGATCGGTAAGACGCAGAAGCACGGGAAAGCGAGATAAAAGGGGAGCGTTCACGCCGCTGACAACGGCGTTCCGCGCCCGTGTATGATATGTTCGTGTCAGGTTCGCGATGGCTCGGACGCTCCTCACCCACGCTATGCACACGTTTGTTGTGACAAACGATTTTCCGCCGCGTATTGGCGGGATCAATGACTATGTCGCGCAACTTGTACGCCGCTTTCCGTCGGGAGACGTCACGGTCTTCTCCTCAACGTACAAAGGCGCTGCCGAGTTCGATCGCACGTTTCCGCAGGAAGTCATTCGACTGCCAACCGAGATGATGCTTCCAACCCCGTCGGTGCGCCGCGAGTTGCACGCGGTGTTGCGCTCGCGTCGTCCGGACATTGTCCTGTTCGGCGCGCTGTGGCCGCTGGGGCACATGGGCTCCGCGGTTCGGCGCAAGCTCGATATCCCGTACGGCGGCTTTTCGCACGGATTGGAGCTCACTGGAGCACGCGTGCCCGGACTGCTGCGGCACATTGGCGGCAGTGCCTCGGTGTTGACCGCGGTGAGTGACTGGGCTCGGCGGAAGCTCGAGCCGGCGTTCGGTTGGAATGGACGCATGGCGCTGCTGCCGTCGGGAATAGACGCCGCAGCCTTTCACGTCGATGTCAATGATGACAAAGTTCGCGCCCGACACGGCCTCGGTGATGCGCCGGTTGTGTGCTGCGTGTCACGTCTCGTGGCGCGAAAGGGACAGGACACGCTCATTCGCGCACTGCCAAAGCTCGCACTCGCGGTGCCTCGCGTGAAGCTGCTTGTTGTGGGCAGCGGACCATATGACGCGGCCCTGCGGGCGTTGGCGAAGCAGGAGCAGGTGGACGACCGCGTGGTCTTTACCGGTGCGGTCCCGTACACGCAGCTCCCGCAATACTTCCGCGCCGGAGACGTATTCGCGATGCCGTGCCGATCGCGCCTCGGCGGACTCGATATCGAAGCGCTGGGCGCGGTGTTCCTGCAGGCGGCGGCGGTGCGACGGCCAGTCGTGGTTGGCAACTCGGGTGGCGCACCCGAAGCCGTGCGGGATGGCGAAACCGGATTTGTGGTGCATCCGGAGTCGCCGTCGGCGATTGCCGATGTACTCGCGACGTTGCTACTCGACCCGACGCGCGCCAACGCGATGGGACGGGCCGGCGCTGAGTGGGTGCATCGCGAATGGACCTGGGACGCGATGGCGCGGCGACTCCGGGACTTACTGCACGCTGCGAACGTGCGTTAGCGCGGACGCGGTTCGGCCTGCAGCGTACGGCGCCCGAGCGGCGCGAAAATATCAGCTACGCCGTGGCCAGCGCGTGTGCTCCCGCGCCAACACCGGCGAGCTCCTCATACACCGTTTCCAGCTCGTCGATGATGTGCTCCCACGCGAAGTCGAGCGCGCGTTTGGCGCCATTTGCACCGAGCCGGGCGCACTCCTCCGGCTGATCGAGCAGCCGCGCGATTCCGGTGGCCAGGGCGGTCGCGTCAGATGGCTTCACGAGCAGCGACTCACGACCATCGCGTGCGACCTCGCGATAGCCCACAATGTTGCTGGCCACGATCGGTAATCCGGCGGCCATCGCCTCGACCAACACGATGCCAAACGATTCGCCACCCGTTGCGGGCGCCACGAAGATGTCAGCTGCCCGGTGATACGTGGGAAGCGCGGCGTCAGACACGTTGCCGAGCATGTGTACACGCGCACGTAGCGATGTGGGCAGCACTGTGGTTGCATCGCGCTGGGGTCCGTCTCCGACAACCAGCAGCTGCAGATCCGGATAGCGCGCTGCAAGCTGCGCAAACGCCTCGATCGCAAACGGCAGTCCTTTACGCGGCTCGAGACGACCGACGAACAGCAACTTTCGCCCGGGCGGCAAGTTCGTCGCCGGTGAAGCCAGCGCGAATCGCTCGATGTCGACACCGTTCGGCACGATGGTCACGTTGCCCTTGCCGAGCCGCCCCTTGGCGGAGTGGCGGGCCGCCTGACTGACGGCGAGTCGCCGGGCCAACATTCGCCAGGTGGGGCGCAGCAGCGGCGCCGCCGCGGAGTACAGTCGACCCTGCAGCGTTTCGCGCGCGAAATACGAATGAAACGTGGCCACGACGGGTGCCGGCGATGACCACACGGCCTTGAGTCCAACGCTGAGCGCAAACGGTTCGTGCACGTGCACAACATCGGGCGTAAAATCATGCATCGCGCCTTCCAACGCCTTCATCGTGCTCGGTGCGAACGCCAGCCGCGCCACCGATCCGTTCGTGTGAACGTTGAATGTTCGGCCAACGATGCACGCGTCTTCCTGCCGTCCGGGCGTATCGCCCGGTGCGAGCACGAGGACCTCATGCCCACGTTTCTGCAGATGTTTGGTGAGCTGCCGGATGTGTATTTGCACACCGCCGAGCGCGTCCCAACTGTATGGCGAGACCTGGATGATCCGCATGCGGGGTAGGGGCGTGGGTGAGGGAAAGCCCTGCGTCGGGCGCAAATCGTTCCTGACTGTACGAAACGAGCGCTGTGTTGTGTCAGTCGATCGGCTCGTGTTCGTGAGACGTTTGAAGTGCGACCTGGCCAGAGATTCCCGCCAGCACGATCACCACACCTACACCACCGAGCGCAAAGCGATAGGGCTCGGCGATTCCCACTGATCCCAGCATAAAGATGAGTCCGCCGACGGCCAGCGCGGAGATCATGAATACGCTGGCCACGATCAGGTCCTTGGTCGAGAAGATGAGCGCTCGTGCATGAGCTGGCGCACTCTCATGCAACAACGTGTCCTGCGATACCATGACCGGCGCAAGCAGCGCCCCTCCGAGAAACGCGACGGGCACAAACACCATAAAGGAAAAGAATACACCTCCGAGGATCATCAACAAGCCGATCAGGGTGTTGCCGAGCAAAATCGCCTGTTGCTTGTTCCACCGACGGCCGATGGTGCCCACCAAGAGTGACCCGAGGATCATGCCCGCCCCAAGTATTCCTCCCAGATACCCGACTCCCTTCGTGCCGAGCCCCATCACGGTTTGTACGGAGTAGGTCATGGCCACATACACGGTACTCGCAAAGAGCGCCAGAGAGATGAGCGAGCCGAAGACGAAGCGCATGGCCCGGTTGTGTTGCACGGCGCGCAGGGTCTCGGCGACGTCATGTGCGAGCGAGCGAAGCGTGCGACGGGGTGTGTCGCGATGCGACACTACGGCGGACTCAGCCTTGGCAACGGCGTGGTCGCGGCTGGTGATGCTGATCGCGAGCAACGTGAGTACGGAGATCAGATATGAGCCGCCATCGAGATAGAAGCCCGCTTCATAGTCGGACCATCCGATGCGGCGCCAGACGGCCAGTCCAATGATCACGCCGCCCCCGACAACGCCGAGCACGGTAGCGAAGCGTCCGATAAAGGAGAGTGCGGCATTGGCGGAGAACAGATGCGAGCGCGGGACCAACTCTGGAATGAGCGCCATCTTGGCGGAGTTGAAGAACACGCCGAGCAGAAAGACGAGAAACGCCGCGACATAGACGGTCCAAAGCCGCTCAGTGGCCACGAACAGCGCGGGAATGATGAGCGCCAACAGTGCGCGCAGGGCGTCGCACACGATCATGGTGGTTCGCTTATTCCAGCGATCCACGAGCGCGCCGGCCAGCGGTCCGAAGAGGATGACAGGGGCGGTGAAGACGACGGACAGTTTGGCGAGCTCGAGCCCACCTGTGTTGCTTGCCGCGGCGGCGCCTACCAATGCGATCAGCGCCATGTGGTGCAGTTTGTCGCCGAGCTGCGAGACCGTTTGCCCCACTACGAGGAAGCCGAAGCGTGGTGATCGCAGCACGGTCGCGATCGATGGAGCGGGCTCCGGATTCGACGACGGTGAACGACGGCGCGTTGGCGACGACGGTCCGACGGCCACCAACGAGTCAGCGTCCGGTGGTACCGTCACGCGTTATCCACTCGGGCTGAAAGACGAACCATTGATCCGGGGTTGACTGTACGGCGGTCGACAGCGCGCTGCCGATCGCCCGCGTGATGGTATCGCGGTCCGCTTTGGCATCGCCACTGTCCACAGGGGACAATGGCTTCCTGAAGCTGGACAAGGTAGCGCGCTCGGCCTCGTGCTGCGTGGGAAATTACCCCGACCACAATCGGAGCGCCGGTTGCGAGGGCGAGCGCTGCGGGTCCCGTGGGTATGGCACGCGTACCGGCGCCAAACCGGACTACCAGTCCCTCCGTGCCGTCGCCCACCACGCGATCGGCGACCAGAATCACGATCTGCCGATCCCGCAACAGGCGGAGCAGAGGGCGCATGCCGGCCGAACGCGGCACCAGCTGCATACCGGTCGCTTGCCGGTACAGTGCGAGTGCGGCATTTGTCTCAGGGTCGAGCACTTCCATCATCGCATGACACGGATAGCCGACATGTGCGAGCCAGGCGCCGCCGAGTTCGTAGGGTCCGAGGTGCGCGGTGACGGCGATGACACCACGACCGACGGCCAACGCGGCGTCCAGATGTTCGCGTCCTTCGATTGCCACCAGCGATGTGAACCCGTCAGGTCGGAGCGAGGGGAGGCGCCAGAGATCAACGGCTGCGTCGAGCATGTTGGCGAAGGTGCGACGGGTTGCACGCCGACGCTCCGCTTCGGAGAGATGCGGCGCCAGCCAGCGGAGATTCTCCATCACCGCGTCGCGTCGCACGCTCGGCCATGAACCCGCCAGCACACCGCAACCGCGCGCGAGCAATCGTACCGGCGCGGCCGGTACGACACCCAATACGCGAATGGCCAGTCGCACCAGCCAGCTGGAGGTAATCATCGGGTGGAAAGATGCTGCCACCGCGCATTCAACGACACCGCTAACCAGGCCTGCGGCGTGCGATCACCGTAGCTTTCCGGTGACTCGCCATCCACCCGTGCCCACTGCCGCATGTTTCGTTTTTCCGCTGGCCTGCTCGCTTTGCTTTCGCTGGCCGCGTGCTCGGTAGAGCGCTCCAGGGTGTTCGAGAGACCCGAACCCGGAGTCGCGCTCGAGATGGCAGCGCATCGGGCGGCGACACTCTCCAATGTCAGCTACGACGTTCGCCTCGATATCCCAGCCGCGCGCGACTCGGCGGTGTTCGGCGTGATTGATGTACGATTCGCGGTACGCGAAGATGACGATCAACTCGTGCTCGACTTTCGCGCTCCGTTCGGTCATGTGCTCGGTGTGCTGCTCGACGGGGATTCGGTGTCCTTCAGTGTCAGCCAAGATCACATTGTGATTCCGACCAACACGCTCACGGCCGGTGAACACACGGTGACGGTGCGCTTTCGCAGCACTGACGCCGCGCTCAATCGACAGGATGACCTGCTGTATGCGCTCTTTGTGCCGGATCGGGCATCCACGGCGATGCCCGTGTTCGAACAGCCGGATCTCAAAGCGCGGTTCACGCTGACGTTGATCATTCCGTCCGCGTGGAAGGCGCTTTCGAATGGGGCGCAGATATCGCGAGCGAGTGCGGGGATGGGCCGCGACAGCGTGCGCTTCGCCAAAACCAAACCGCTGAGCACGTACCTGTTCACCTTCGCGGCCGGCGCGCTCGAAGTCGAGTCGGCCGTACGCAACGGACGTACGTTCACGATGTATCACCGCGAGACGGACCCGCAAAAGCTGCAGCGCAATCGCGAGGCGATTTTTGATCTGCACGCGACCGCCCTCGAATGGCTCGAAGCGTACACGGAGATCGAGTATCCGTTTGACGAGTTCGCATTTCTGGCGGTACCCGCGTTTCAGTTTGGCGGAATGGAGCATCCGGGCGCGATCTGGTATCGGGCAGAGTCTCTGTTCCTTGATCCCACGGCTTCGCGCACGCAGGAGCTCGGTCGTGCCAGCCTGATCGCGCACGAAACCGCGCACATGTGGTTCGGCGATCTGGTCACCATGCGCTGGTTCAATGACGTATGGATGAAAGAGGTGTTTGCCAACTTTATGGCGGCGAAGATTGCGGGCCCCTCGTTCCCTGATCTCAATCTGAATCTGCGGTTTTTTCAGGCGCATCATCCTACCGCGTACAGCGTGGACCGGACCGCGGGCACCAATCCGATTCGTCAACCGCTGGAAAACCTGCGCGACGCCGGTTCGCTGTACGGCGCGATCATCTACCAGAAAGCGCCGGTGGTGATGCAGCAACTCGAAGCACTCATCGGCGAAACCGTGCTGCGCGACGGGCTGCGCGTCTATCTGGACCGCTTCCGCTACGCGAACGCGACGTGGCCAGATCTCATTGGGATTCTCGATTCGCTCACGACCGAAGACCTGTCGACATGGAGCGATGTCTGGGTGAATCAGACGGGCCGGCCGAGGGTGGCCGCGGCGTGGACCGATTCGGGGCTCGTGGTCACGCAGCGCGATGACGTTGCCAATCGCGGATTGCTGTGGAACCAGCCGGTGGTTGTGGCGATCGGTGTTGGTGATTCCGTGATCGAGCAGCGTGTGCTCCTGCGGGATGCGCAAGCGTTCGTGCCGATGACATTACCATCGACACCGGCGTTCCTGCTCGCCGGTGCCGATGGCGTAGGCTACGGCCGATTCCTGCTTGATGCGGCGAGCCGCGATCGCCTGCTCGCGCGCGTACACACGCTCGAAAATCCACTGCACCGCGCCGTGGCCTGGCAAACACTCTGGGAAGACGTGCTGGAAGATTCGCTGGACGCAAACACGTTCGTGAACGCCACCGTGGTGGCGCTCGATCGTGAGCGGGACGAGTTGGTCGCGCAACAGGTGCTCGGCCTTTTACGCGGTGCCTACTGGCGATTCCTTCCCGATTCCTCGCGTACGGCGGTTGCGCCTGCGGTCGAGGCCGCCCTGTGGCGCGCGCTCGACGCCGCGCCGACACCCGGGCGAAAAGGCGCGTATTTCAGTGCCATCGTTGGTGTCACGCTGTCTCCGGATGGTGTGGCCCGTCTTGAGCGCATCTGGCGCCAACAGGAAACGCCACGCGGCTTGCCGTTGGTCGAGCAGCAGTACATCGGGCTCGCCGAGGCGCTCGCGCTGCGCGGCGTGCCAAACGCTGAAGCGATTCTCACGGAGCAGGAGTCGCGCATCACCAACCCGGATCGCCTGGCGCGCTTTCGCTTCGTGCGTCCCGCGTTCAGCGCGGATCTTGGCGTGCGGGACTCCGTGTTCCGCGCCTTCGCGAACGTGGAGAACAGGCGACGCGAGTCGTGGGTGCTCGACGCGATGAGCGCCATGCATCATCCACTGCGCGCCGAGTACTCGCTGCCCACCGTGCGCGCCAGTCTGGAGTTGGTCGAAGAGATTCAGCGCACAGGCGACATCTTCTTTCCGCTACGCTGGCTCAATGCCACGCTCGACGGACATCGTTCGGTCGACGCGGCGCAGATTGTGCGGGAGTTTCTGGCCGAGCGGCCCGATCTGCCGCCGCGGCTGCGCGGGAAAGTGTTGCAGGCCGCAGACGATCTGTTCCGGATCACGGGGAAATGATGGTCACACCGGCGCGCGGCTCGGTCACCATCGTCGCGAGCGCGTGCGGCGCCTCTTCAAGCGATATCCGCCGCGTGATTAACTGCGCCGGATCAAGCAATCGGTCCTGCACCATGCGGAGCATTCGCGGGTAGGCGTGCGCGGCCATGCCGTGGCTCCCGACAATCGCAAGCTCGCGGCCAATGAGCAGGTGCAGCGGCAGCCGCGGTTCGCTGTCCGCGCCGGCCAGCAGTCCGATCTGGATGTGTCGTCCGTTCTTGCGGAGTGAGAGCAATGCGTTGCGCGCCGTAGCGGCTGAGCCGAGCGCATCGTACGCGCTGTCTGCGCCACCGTGCGTGTGTTCACGAATAACGTCCGCGACCTCCTCATGTTCGCGTGTGTTGAGCGTGAGTTCGGCACCGGCCGCGCGCGCCAGTGTGAGCGCCTCATCAGACACGTCAACGGCGATCGGACGCGCGCCGAGCGCGCGCGCGATCATGATCGCCGAGAGCCCGACGCCGCCGCAGCCAAACACCGCCACCCATTCGCCCGGGCGAACGCGTCCCTGATCCACCACGGCGCGAAACGAGGTCGCAAAGCGACATCCCAGTCCGGCCGCGGCATCGAACGGCATCTCATCCGGGAGCGCGACGAGATTCACATCGGCGTGATGAATCGCGACGTACTCGGCGTACGAGCCCCAGTGTGTAAAGCCGGGCTGTGTCTGCGCGTCGCACACCTGTCCGTCACCGCGCACGCAGGGTACACACGTACCGCACGCGCACACGAAGGGCACGGTGATCCGATCGCCAAGCTGCCACGCGGTCACGTCACGTCCAACGGCTGCTATCACGCCGGCCAGCTCGTGCCCGGGCACATGCGGAAAGCGCTGAATGTCTGCATCGTGACCCTGCCAGCCGTGCCAATCGCTGCGGCACAGTCCCGTGGCGTGGACGCGAATCACCGCGCCGTGTGGAGACGGCGTCGGGTCGGGCAGGGTCTCGCAGCGAAGCGGACCGCCGAAGGAGTCGAAGAGCACAGCGCGCATGCGCTATCTTATCACACGTGCGATGTGTTGCATACCGGCTCCTGTCCACACGCTCCGAGGCAGTGAATGACGACGCCCCTGGATGACTTGCTCACGCTGCTCGACCTCGAACCGCTGGAGGTCAATATTTATCGCGGTCTCAATCGTGATATCGGATCCACGCGCGTGTTTGGCGGCCAGGTGTTTGCCCAGGCGCTGGTCGCGGCGCGCCGCACGGTCGACGAAGCACGTGAGGCGCACTCAGTGCACGGTTATTTCATTCTGCCGGGCGATCTGAACGCGCCGATCGTGTACTTCGTGGACCGGCTGCGTGATGGATCGAGCTTCGCCACGCGCCGGGTGACGGCCATTCAGCACGGCCAGGCGATTTTCAATCTGTCGGCGTCATTCCATCGCCAGGAAGATGGATTGGAGCATCAACCCACCATGCCCGACGTGCCGCCCCCTGAAGATCTGCCGAGCGAACTCATGCTCATTCGTGAGATGGCCGATCGCATTCCGGAGAGCTATCGCGCCATTTGGACACAGGATCGCCCGATTGATTTCCGGCCGGTGGCGCCCGTGGATCCGTTTCGCGCCGCTGCGCGTGCACCCGAACGGCAGATGTGGCTACGCGCGATCGGCCGCATGCCCGATGAACCGTTGTTGCACCAGGCCGTGCTCGCGTATGCATCAGACTACAGTTTGCTCACGACGGCGCTGCTCCCGCACGGTGTGTCGTATCGCCAACCGGGGCTGCAGCTGGCGTCACTCGATCACTCGTTGTGGTTGCATCGTCCGTTCCGGGCTGACGAATGGATGTTGTATACGATGGACAGTCCGATTGCGCATGGTGCACGAGGGTTCTCGCGCGGCGCGATCTATTCGCAAACCGGCGATCTGATTGCTTCGGTGGCACAGGAAGGCCTCGTACGCTTGCGTCCGGTGTCTGACGCGGCACGGTGATGCAGCGCCTCGTACTCGCGGGACTCGGTCACGCGCATCTGTTTGTGCTTGAAGCCATCGCGAAGGGCAAGTTTCCGCGCTGCGAGGTGATCGTGTGCACGGCGGAATCAATGCATGTGTATTCGGGGATGGTGCCGGGCTGGTTGGGCGGACTCTATGCACTGCCGGATCTCACCGTGAATGTTGCGGCGTTGTGCGCGCGTACCGGTGCGACGCTGTTGCCGCAGCATGTGACGGCACTCGATGTCCCGGCGCGCACCCTGACCCTCGATGACGGTACGGTCGTGCCGTTCGATGTGTGTTCGCTTGCCGTTGGCTCGCTGCCGGCGGGGATGCACATCGCGGGCGCCCGGGAGCACGCCGTTCCACTCAAGCCGTTGCAACATGTTGAGCGCATCATGGCGCGCCTGGATGCACTCGCGGTGAACGGTCGCGGCCACGTGACCGTGGTTGGCGGGGGACTCGCCGGCGTGGAGATGGCGCTGGCGTCGCGGGCGCGACTCGCCAGCGTCGCTGGAGGTGATCGCGTGACCGTGAGTATTGTAACGCGCGATGCGACGCTGTTTTCGGAACGCGGCGAACGGCTCGCGAACACGCTGATGCGCGCCTGTGCGAATGCATCGATTGCCGTGCAGCTCAACACCGAGGTTGAGAGCGTGTCGGCGACGGCGGTGACGCTACACGACGGACGCACGCGGCCAAGCGATCTCACCATCTGGGCCACCGGACCGGCGGCGCCTCCGTGGCTGGCGAGGAGTGGCGTGCCGGTGGACGAGCGCGGCTTCCTGCTTGTTGATGACTACCTGCGTGTGGCGTCCATGCCGCATGTCTTTGCGGCCGGCGATTGCGCGACGCTGAACAGCGCACGCGCCACGCCGAAAGCCGGTGTGTACGCGGTGCGCATGGGGCCGCATCTCGCGACGGTGCTTGGCGACGCGATCAGCGGACGCGCGCCGTCCGTGACGTTTCAACCGCAGTCCCGCTGGCTCGCCCTCGTGAATACAGCGGACGGCCGCGCCATCGCGAGTTGGGGGAAACTGTCAGCGCACGGTGTCTGGGCGATGTGGCTGAAAGATCGCATCGACCGGGCGTTCATCTCACGATTTGCGAGCTGAACCCGCGCCTCGCGCGACGGATACAATGACGCCCAGCGGTACGGGTACCGCGACGGCGACCGTTACTCGTCCCGTTCAGGCCGACCTGACGCCGGCTTGCGCTCATCGTCGCCGCGACGCCGGGTTGCGACAAAGATTGCGCCGTTCGGGGCACGAATGCCGTAGTGGACCTGCGACTGTATGGCCGACTGAAAGGCGATGAAGTGTACATCTTCCGGGGCAATGAACGCATTCGGCCCGAGCACTTGCCCATCCACGACAATGGTGAGGCAACGATTGCTCCGCGAACTGGTAAAGCACTCGCCATCGCTGCGCGGCAGGCGCACGCCGCCGATGGGGTTGCGGCGAATCAGGTCGGAGAACTGCACCACGTTTGACCGATCTGCGGCGATTCGATGCGGCTCGATGATTCGCCAGCCGTACTGACGCGCTTCGGCCAGCTGCACCGTATTGAAGTTTGGCTTGAGCGCCGTCGCCACCACGCTGACCGTGGCCAGCGTGACGCCGCTGACCGGGGCGAGCAGCTCCACGCTCAGTGTGTCGGCATCAACCGGGACATCGAATAGCCCGGAGCGCGTGGGCTGGACACCGATCTTGCGCACCACAAAGCGAAGCTTTGGCACGCGATTGGCTTCGAGCCTGAAGGCGCCGTCATCGCCCGATTTCGCTTCGGCGACGATGGCGTTGGCGGAATCGAGGACCGAGATCGTCGCTCCCACTATGGCCGATCCCGTCGCGGAATCCTTGACGCTGCCAAGAATCACCTGTGCGTGCAGCGACGCAGAGAGCATCGGGAGTATTGCGAGCGATGTTGCGAGGGCGACAGCGCTTCTGAGTGATCCTGGTGCAGCCATGGTGCGATCCTCCGCACATCACGTTGTGGCCGCGCAACGCGTGTCGCGCGGGGTCAGCAGTCGGGTCTCAACTATCCTGCATGAACAGTAGCTGATGATTCGGCAAAGGTGGGTGCTGATGGGTCGGCTACGCAACATGACCGGCGGCGGCATCCAACGAGGCATGAGCCACCTCGCCCTTCGACTGATCATCCTTCTGGCTCCGCTGCTGCTGCCGCAGGCGGTCGCGGCCCAGTGGTGTCCGTTCACCGGACCGGAACTCGCCCCCGACGGCCTGTCGTGGATGGCACGACTCGCTCTGCCGACCGAGGCTGGCGAGCCGCTCGAGCTTTCCGGCACCGTCTATCGCGCCGATCGGCGCACACCTGCGGCCGGCGTGATCGTGTACGCCTACCACACCGATGCGGGTGGAAACTATCCGCAGCACGGTGATACCAGCGCGCTGGTCCGACGGAGCAGTGCGCTGCATGGATGGATTCGTACCGATGCCGCTGGCCGCTATCTGTTTTACACGATTCGACCTGGGCCATATCCAAGCCGTCGCGAGGCGGCGCACGTGCATCTCGAGGTGCTGCCACCCGGCGGGATGCCGTGCGAAATCGACACGGTGGAGTTCACCGACGATCCGCTTCTCACGCCGGCCGCGCGTGCACGTCGCGACGGCTACGGCGGCACCGGTATCGCCCTACCCGTGCGGGGCATCGATGGACGCTGGCGTGCCACGCGGGACATTGTGCTCTGGCCCGATACGCTCACCGTGCCGCTGCGTGTCGAGCCGCGGGAGAGCGTGGTGCAGTGGACGGGCACCAAGCTCAGTGGGCGCGGACGGCACGGCGGCACCATCGACCTGCAGGCCGACACGCTTCGCCTCGGCGGCGCACTACTCCTGCGAGGCCGCTTGCACTTCCTCGTGACCTCGATCGCCATCACCGACATCCCGCGCTGGGAGCCCGTCCCGCGACGCCTGCTGCGTGAGCGACTGCTCGGGCCCACGATGTTTGAAGCCGAGCGTTTTCCCTTGGCCACCCTCGATATCCGTCACGCCGTGCGCGTCGCGTCAGGTCGCCTTGACGTGTACGGCCGCTTGACGATTCGCGACAGCACCCACGACATTCGGTTTCAGGCCATTGTGCAGCCGCCGTCTGAGAACAGCGTCCAGCTCACGGCGTCGTTCACGCTCGACCGACACCGATTTGGTCTCTCCTACCGAGGCTCCGCGCTCGGCAACGATCTCATTGATGATGACATCCGCTTCGACATCAGACTGGTGGCGCGCGACGCCCGCCGCTGAGTCATCCGTGGCCGACGACGCGCCTTTGATCGCGGCGGCGGCACGCGGTGACGAGCGCGCGTTCGCCGTGCTGTACGAACGACACGCCCCACGTGTCTTTGCCCTGCTGCGTCGGCTCACCGCCGATGAAGAACTCGCTGCGGAACATCTGCAGACTACATTCGTACAGGCGTGGCGTGCTCTTCACCGTTTCCGTGGCGACGCGCGCGTGGAAACGTGGCTGCACCGAATTGCGGTGAATGTACATCTGGCGCACCTCCGTACCCAACTGCGCCGCAGCGTGTACGAGCTTGCGGTCGCGGAGCTTGATGCGTTCGTCGGCACCATCGCCGGCGGTGTTGACCCGGCGCTTGGTATTGATCTCGATCGTGCCATCGCCGCGCTTCCGCCTGCGATGCGCACCGCCTTCGTGCTGCACGAGGTACAGGGCATGTCCTACGACGAGATTGCTCCACTCACCGGCACGGCACCGGCAACGTTGCGCGTACAGGTCTCACGTGCGCGAGACGTGCTACGCCGCCGTCTGGGAGACCGTCCGTGACAATGCCACCTGATGACGCCCCCGATACGCGGCTCGCCTCGCTGCTCGACGCGCTGCCGCGCGAAGCCACGCCACCTGCGGGCGTCTGGTCGCGCGTCCTCGCTGCGGAGCGGGCGCGGCGTGGCCGCCGACGATTGGGCATTGGAGCGGCTGCGGCGGCGTTAGCTGTTGTCGCAGCTTGGGGCGCGTGGCCTGCGCGGCCGTTGACGCGCGCAACGTCCCCGTTCTCGGCGACCGTGTCAGGGGACATGACTCCCGGCATCTTTTCGAGGGCCGTGCTGCCCGAAGAAGCGCGCGATCCTCGACTTCGCGCGGCTGTGCAGGAGTTCGAGGCCTGGCAAGTTGCGTTGACTGATCCTCGGCGCAGTTTCGGCTGGCCCAACGCGGCGCGCCGCGCCGTGGTAGACGCCGTGCGAGATACCGAAGCCGAACTCGCCGCCGTGCGCGCCGCGCTCGTCGTGCATGCGGGTGACGAGGCGCGCCGTCAAATCCTGCTGGATCACCTGACGACGCTGCGCGCGCTGCAACTTGAGCAGTTGCAGCGCGCCCGCGTCCTGCTCGATCAGCTGTGATGCGCGCACGGTCGTTCGCGGTCTGGCACGCAGCAACCGGTTGGCTTGTCGTACTCAGCATGCTGGCACTCTCGCCGTCGAGCGCAATGACGCAACACACGCGGCCCGTGCACGGTGGCTGGGCCGTGGCGCCAACCGCGCCCATCAAGCTGCACGTCGCGTCGGGTGACGTTCTCGTAACCGGCTGGTCCCGCGATTCAGTGCATCTCGAAGGAGAGATGGCGGAGGGAGAGACGCTCTTCGCGCTCGGCGCGTGGGGCGGCCTCAAGCTCGGTGCCGAGGGGCGCACGGTGCGCGGCGCGAGCCGACTACGTGTTTTCGTGCCGTCGCGCGCTGATCTCACGGTGCGTAGTGGCAGCGCAGCGGTTGAGGTATCGGGACTGCTTGGTGCCGTGGACATCGGCGTGGCCGACGGCTCGGTGCGAGTGGAGGGAGCACCATCCACGCTCACCATCGAGGCGCTCTCCGGCGACGTGCAGGTGGAAGCGCCGAACGGGACGCGGCACGTTTCCCGAGGCGAGACTGCGAACACGGCGCCCGCCGCTTCACCGAATGCTGCGTCGGCAGCGGCAAGCATCGGGGCGCTGCGTGTGCGCACTACTCGTGGTCGCATCACGGTGCGTGGCCATATACAGGCGGCCCAACTTGCGACCGTGTCCGGTGTGGTAGACGTGTCCGCCGCACCACTGCCGGCCCTGCGCGTCAGCACGGTGAGCGGGAATGTACACCTCGTCACCGCGTCCACTCTCACCGCACCCGTGCAAGTGGAAACGTTCGGCGGCAGCGTGTACGTAACGCGGCCGCGCGGAACCACTACCGAACAGTTGCACAGCGACACCGGGGAGGTCATGCGCAACGGCCAGCGTGTTGCGGCAACAAACATTTCTCCCTCTTCGGCCGTGCTGCTTACCGTACGTTCGTTCCGTGGGACGATCGTGGTGAACGACACCGTACCGCGATGATGCGCCTCAGCGCATCATCGCGTGCTCAGCAGACTGATCTCATTTATCCTGCCTGAACCGTCGCCGATGATTCGGCAAAGGTGGGTGCCATGAGTCCCTCGAGGGACCGACCGTGCGGATCCTGGTGCGAACGGATGTCGTTCACCATCTCCAGCGCGCTCCGGGTGAGAGGAGGCAGCGTCATGCTCGACTGGCCGAGCGGCGTCACCCGCTCACCCCACTTCACGAGCAGCGAGCAGTACGTGAGTCCACCGCCAAACGCGGGCATGAGCAGCGTGCTGCCCGGTGCTACCCGTCCGCTCTCCAGTGCTTCCACCAGGGCGACCGGCACTGTGGCCGCGCTCATGTTCCCGTACTTCTGCACCGTGACGATCACGCGTTCCATGGGAATGCCAGCATACCTGGCCACCGATTCAATGATGCGCAGGTTGGCCTGATGCGGTACCACGAGATCGACTTGGTCGGCGGTCATCTGGCACTGTTCGAGCACGCGCTTTGATGCATCGGCCATGGCGTGAACGGCCCGCTTGAATATCGATGGTCCGTCAAAATCCCAGATCGTGTCGCCGAAGGTGACATCGTGCAGTGCATAACTGCAGCCGAAGCCGCGCACGCGCAGCGTTTGCCGGCCCTCGGCATCGCAGCCGAGCACACTGCCGATCACCCCTTCTTCGTTGTCGGACGCCTGGAGCACCACGGCCGCTGCGCCGTCGCCGAACAGCACGGCCACGTTGCGATTACTCCAGTCCATGTAGCGACTGATGAGCTCGACTCCGATCACGATCGCATTGCGCACCACGCCGGTCTTGATCATCGCCGTGGCCGTGGTGAGGCCATAGCAGAAACTGGTGCACGCGGTGTTCAGGTCGATACTCGCCGCGCGTGTCGCGCCCAGCGCGAACTGCACGCCTGACGCGCTATTGGGTACGAGCTCGTCGTTGCTCACTCCACCGTAGATAATCAGATCCACATCGGCGGCCTCGAGACCGGCACAGGCCAGCGCGCGGGATGCGGCAACCGTCGAAAGTTCAATCGCCCCGACGTGCGAGACGCGTCGCTCCTTCATGCCGGTACGCGAAGAGATCCACTCATCCGATGTGTCGAGGAAGGTGGAGAGGTCGTCGTTGGTGAGAATGGCCGGCGGCATGCAAGCGCCCCAGCCCGTGATCGCAGCGTGTTTCATGGAGAACGCGGTTGGAGTTCGGGGGGAATTGAAACATGCGCTGGACAGGGTCGGCGGCGCGAGGGGGTGCCCCGATCCGGCCCCGCAACCTCTTGTGGCCAGCTACCGGCAGGCTTGGCGCGTTGGCATGACCACCCAGTAATCAAAATCGAGGACGACGTTGGTGACGTAGGCACCGGCTTCGTCACGCAGGGGGAAACCGGCCGGCGACCGGTCCTTGAGGGCCACGGTCCGCACGCGCAGCACGCCGAGATCCTTCCTTTCGGCAAGTGGTTGCCGGTCGAGGATCTCCGACCACGCATAAATGGTGTCACCGGCGAACGTGGGGTTCACATGTCGCCCGCCGTTGATGCCCACTACCGCGAAGGCGTTCGCCAAGCCGTTGAACGACAGTGCGCGCGCCAGACTGATGATGTGACCGCCGTAAATGATGCGGCGGCCGAATCGACCTTCGCGCTCCACGTGCTGATTGAAGTGCACCTTCGCGGTATTCTGATACAGTCGCGCGGCGAGCATGTGCTCCGCTTCTTCGATCGTCATGCCATCCACATGATCGATGCGTTCGCCCACGGCATAGTCGTCCCACACGTGCGCGCTACCGGCGCGGGTGGTATCGTATGCGCCCTCGGTGATCTGAAACGGGATCGTGAGAGAGTCCGCGGTCACGGCGTCTGGAAGCGTCGGGAGCACCGTCTCCGGAGGCGGCGAGGCGGCATCGCGTTTGCGCACCATCACCCACCGGGTGTACTCAACCACCATCTCCCCGCGCTGATTCACCCCGCGCGAGCGTACATACACCACGCCCGTGATGCCGTCCTTGTTGGCTTTCACGCCGAGCACGGTGCTCGTGGTGGACACCGTGTCTCCGGGAAACACCGGCCCACCGTAGCGGCCGTCAGCGTAGCCCAGATTGGCGATGGCGTTGAGTGAGATATCCGGCACGGTCTTGCCGAAGACCATATGCAACACGAGCATCGAATCGATCGGCGCGCGCGGCAGGCCGACCGTTTCAGCGAACGGCGACGAGCTGACTACGGCAATGCGTGCTCCGAAGAGCGCGGTGTACAGCGAAACATCGCCGTCGGTGATCGTGCGCGGTGTGGGGTGCACAATCACCTGACCGACAGAAAAATCCTCAAAGAAGTTGCCGGCCTGCGTCTTGGTCGACATGCGATCAGAACTCGTAGGCAGCGGCAAGTTCCGGATCGTTGCCCGCCACCAGTCGCGCGAGATCCACGATCACCTTCGCCTGCTTCCACGTGGCGTCGTCCTGCATCTTGCCGTCGATCATGGCGACGCCGCTGCCATCGGGCATCGCGTCGAGAATCCGCTTGGCAAACAGCACTTCTTTCGCATCGGGGCTGAACACGCGCCGCGCGATGGCAATCTGATTGGGCGCCAGTGACCACGCACCGGTGCATCCCATCACGAAGGCGTTCCGGAACTGCGCCTCGCATCCCGCTTCGTCGCGAATGTCACCAAACGGACCGTAGAACGCACGAATACCGTGCGACACACAGGCGTCGACCATGCGCGCGACGGTGTAGTGCCACAGATCCTGTTGCACGAACGCGCGCGGCGTGCTGGCATCGCCGGGATCGGAGAGTACGCCGTAGAATGGGTGGCCACCGCCTACACGCGTGGTCTTCATGCCGCGCGAGGCCGCGAGATCGGCCGGGCCTAGACTCATGCCGTGCATGCGCGGGCTGGCGCCGGCAATTTGCTCGACATTCTTCACCCCTTCCGCCGTCTCGAGCAACGCGTGAATCAGAACAGGCTTGCGGATTTTATACCGTGCCTCGAGCAACGCGAGATACTGATCAACAAAGTGAATGTCCCACGGTCCTTCCACCTTGGGAATCATGAACACATCAAGCTTGTTGCCGGCCTCACGCACAATCTGATCGAGATCGTCGAGGAACCACGGTGAGTTGAGACAGTTCACGCGCACCCACAACGCTGTGGAGCCAAACTCGTTCGCGGTGGCCACCTCAATGAACCCGGCACGCGCGGCGGCCTTGTCCTCAACCGGAATCGCATCTTCGAGATTGCCGCACAACACATCCACCTGCGCGATCATCTCGGGCACGCGCGCGCGGATCTTTTCAATGTGCGGCGGGAAAAAATGCACCATGCGTTCGGGGCGCACGGGAAGTGCGCGCAACGGTGCCGGTGCACCAATGGCGAGGGGCTTGTAGAAGTTGAATGGAAGCTTCACGCGGGTGTGACTCCGGAAACGGGGATCAGATAGAACAATCAGGAACGCGGGCCGGCCACGACACCGTCATCGTGCAGTTGTCCGAGCTCCGCTTCACTCACGCCGGCCAGCCCGAGCAGGATCTCATCGGTGTGTTCGCCGAGTAGGGGTGCCGGCCGAACCTCCACTCGTGTGTGCCCGCCGAAGTCGAGCGGACTACCGGCGGCCAGCACGTCGCCAACGCCGGGTTGCGTGATGCGCGCGAACATGGGGTTGTCCGGTGACATGTCGACATCCTCGCGCAATGCGGAGCGTACGGTGCGGTACGGCGCCCACGTCACACGATGCGCAGTAAACGCCGCCGACACGTCAGCCATGGTGTGCTTCGCGAACCACGGCGCCAACTCGGCCGCAATCTCTTCC
>ENA-ORBV01006744-ORBV01006744.1-microbial-mat-metagenome-genome-assembly--contig:-NODE-6744-length-20066-cov-5.110461_pt1 | contig 20066 bp, 16 predicted proteins | sample MGYA00237777_ERZ505514 | MGnify/ENA primary metagenome ERZ505514 (study PRJEB26160, sample SAMN06269048) | microbial mat metagenome | isolation source: Oligotrophic lake microbial mat | place... | reverse complement strand
CGCCTTGTTGGCTGGATCGTTGCCTTGGTTGAGAATTGCCAACTCGAAGCCGCAACCCCCAGACCTCGCATCGCGGTTTTCGCGTTTTGGCGTCAACGACTGTCCGGGGCGCCTCCAGGCGATAGGAGGCGGGACCGGCCGGTCCCGTCGCGGCCTCCGCGAGGCCACCTACAATTGGGCAAGCTACAAATGGGAAAGGTAAAGTTTGGCAATCTGCCGCCATCGGGGGAGAAGAGAGGCAAACCTCGAAAGAGCGACGTCGCTTAATTTCCTGATTGCGCTAGCCTTGAGTCGTCAAACGAGCGCAAAAATCCGGACCGGCTCGATCTTGCCTTTGACAGTGACGACGCCGATGCGCGGGCGCGGGCTCACCCGTCGCTCCGAGGCACCCCCGCCGCTCCAGCGGGTTTGACAGTCTGCATGAGGCCCGCCGGACTGGATCTTCCATGGACTCCGTCCGCACACTGGCCGACCTCGAATCGCTCGCGCCCACGGGCACCACGCTCGCAGTGCTGGGCCATCCCATCAAGCACTCGATCAGCCCGGCAATGCACCATGCCGCCCTCGCAGAGATGGCCCGGACTCATCCTCGTTTCGCTGACTGGTCCTACGGACGTTTCGACGTGCCGCCGGTAGACTTGCCCGAAGCGCTCCGCCGACTGCATGCCCTCGGGTTCCGAGGGCTCAATCTGACCGTCCCACACAAAGTGCTCGCCTTCGACGCCATGACCGCGGTCGACCCGGCGGTGCAACCCATCGGAGCCGTCAACACCTTGCGATGGACGCCCGCCGGCTGGCATGGCTACAATACCGACGGCCATGGCCTGTCCTCCGGGATCCGAGAAACCTTGGGACTTGAACTGCGCGGAGCCACGGTGGTCCTCCTCGGCGCCGGCGGAGCCGCGCGCGGGGCGGCGGTCGAATGCCTCCAGCGAGGGTGCGCCTCCCTCTGGATCGCCAACCGCACTCCCGAGAATCTCGCGACGCTGCTGACGCTGCTCCGTCCCCTCGCCGACGGGATTCCGTTGCGCGGATTTGCGCCTGCCCTGGTACCGGCTGATCTGCCGCCTGGGGCGCTCGTGATCAATGCCACCAGCGCCGGGCTCAAGGCCGGCGACCCACCACCGGTCGATCTCGCAGCGCTCCCCAATCCGATCGGGGTTTACGACATGGTCTACAATCCTCCAATGACGTCATTGCTGAACCAAGCCGCCGAGCGGGGAATCGCCTGGGGCAACGGGCTGTCGATGCTGATTCATCAGGGAGCCCGGGCCTTGGAAATCTGGACGGAGACCTCTGTCCCCATCGAAGCCATGCGAGCAGCCGCGCTCCTCGCCCTGAAGCGCTGAGGCGGCGGGATCGACTTACCTCATCGCGGCTGATTGCTTCGTCCGCCACCGCTTTCCCCCGAACTCCCCGAATGGCCTCCGACTACGCCGAATTTTTCTCCGCCTTCCCTTGGTTCCTTCCGACGGTCGCCGCGCTGTTCGGCGCCATCGTTGGCAGTTTCCTCAACGTGGTCATCTATCGAGTGCCGGCGGGCAAATCAATCGTCACTCCCGGTTCCCACTGCGCCTGTGGCACTGCCATCGCCTGGCACGACAACATACCCGTGGTCAGCTGGTTCTTTCTCCGAGGTCGGGCACGCTGCTGCGGCAAGCCCTACTCCTTCCGCTATGCGTTCGTGGAGTTGCTGGTCGCCGGTCTCTTTCTCGCGTGCTGGCTCGCCTTCCCTCCGGCCAAGGCGATCGCCGGCTGGATCTTTCTCAGCAGCCTCGTCTGCGCCACCTTCATCGACCTCGACCATATGATCATCCCGGACGTGTTCACGATCGGGGCCGGAATCGCGGGCGTATTGCTTTCGATCATTATTCCTTCCCTGCACGGGTTTGAAGGCGATCTCTGGATCGCCGACCTCGTGCGTGCAGCGGTCACTTCAATCAAAGGCCTGCTCATTGGATCCGGTTTGGTTCTCTGGATCGCCCTGATCGCGGAGGCGCTGCTGAAGAAGGAGGCCATGGGCTTCGGCGATGTGAAGTTCGTCGGAGCGATCGGTGCGTTTTGCGGATGGCAGGGCGCGGTCTGCAGCGTCTTCGGCGGCGCCTTGGTTGGCACGCTCTGGATTGCGATCGCGATCATCTGGAAAAAACTCGGTGGAGCTCACCGTCGAAGGCTCGCTCCGGCGGAGACCCCCGAGGGTGAACCCACGGAATTGGGCCTCGGGGTGCACGTGCCTTTCGGGCCCATGCTCGCGATGGGCGCGGCCGTCTACTTCCTCGTCGCCCATCGCTGGGTCGACCCCTACTTCGCCCAGCTTGCGACCCTCTTTTGAACCGTCTGCCGCGCGTCCGTTGTTCCTCCCTGGACAAGGCTCCGCCGGCGTGGACGAAAGACGGACCGCAGACGGAGCGCTTCAAGTCCCGGGCGCTCCACGCCGGTCGGAGTAAAACGCACCAGCCCGCAGCGAACCGCGAGACTGACGAGCTGTCCCTTGTGCTGCAGTCCGAGTTTGAAGTGAAGGCGCTTCCGGAACGCGTGCACCGCCTGCGTGCTCAGGGACAATTCCAGGGCGGCCATCTGGTCGTCGCAACCATCACCAAGAATCGCGAAGACGTAGAGCTCCGCCGGGCTCAAGGTGCGCTGAACGTATCCATGGGGTCCCTCACCCCGGAGGATCTCGACGAAGGTCGAACTCCAGAAGGTCCCGCCGCACCCGATGCGCCGGATCGCCTCATAGAGGCGGGCCACGCCATCGACCTGGGAATCCAGCGCTCCATGCGCTCCCAGGGTCCGAATGGTCTGGATCACCTGCGGCTCGCGGCGTTCCGTGATCAGAAGCATGCGTTCGCACCATGAACGCCGGCGCGCTTCGGCGAGCAGGTCGAGCACGTCCCCATCCGGCAGGCTGACCGCCGCAATCACCAAGTCCGCCGGCCGGGAGGTGAGGCTGTCCCGCAGGGAGCACCCGCTGGCCAGGGTCTCCACCTCCGCATGGGGCAGACCTCGGGTGAGAACCCTGACAACCGCGTCCGTGGTCAGTTGATCTCCCACGGCCACCACAATCCGTCGAAGGTGGCTCAACGTTGCCGGGTCGCAGGCCTGCGACCGCATGGGGAGCGGAGCGAGGATCACATCACGCGCTCCAACCGCAGACCTGTGGTCGCAGTCCCTCCCAACGACGGAGGGGTTGAGGGTGATGGACGCTTGCGTGGTGAGATCGCTCATACGGGTATTCCGGTGAAGACCCGATAATCGCCACATCATTGCACTAATCTGACAAGCGTGATCTGCGCATATTCAAAAATTCCCGAATGTGTTGGGAGTAACGGAAACCAGACAAGGGATGAGAGGATCCTCGAGAGAACGAGCCCCTCGTCATGCACCCGGACCTCGGATCAATGCCAGGGCGCTCAACGTCGAGACGTGGACCGGAGTGGTGGTTGTCGATTGCCCGCGAACAGATCACGCGCCGAATTCACTCGGTTCGGCTTCGACGGGTCGGAGCGGGGGGGAGGCCAGCGCATCACCGTCCGGGCAATGCGGGCACATAAAACGACGCGCAGATGTAAGAAGGCTCGAGCCTTTCCGAGGAAGACCGACCGGAGGGCGGGGCCATGAGGCCCCGTCGCGGCCTCAACGAGGCCGCCTACAACCGGCCGGGGGAGGGCGAGATAGGTTGGGGTTGCGCGGGGCCAATCTCTGCGGCCTCAACGAGGCCACCTACATCTGGACCGCAACGGGACCATCCGAAATCAATTGTGACGTTGTGTCAGAAGAGCTCTCTCACGAAGCTCTTGATCTCGATCCAGTTTGAGAAAACCAGCTGACAGCCGAACCAACCGACCACGGCCACGAGCATCAGGCACACCCACCCAAGGAGCTTTCGAAAAAAGTCTGTAAGATTGATATTCTTCATTGGAAAATGGAGCGCGGGCAGCCCTGCCGCCCGCGCTTTGGTAAACGGAGGCTTCGTTATTCGCTAATCGCGTAAACCAGTGCCTCAAAGAACGCCACCGTCCCCGTGAAAGGACCGAAGTGGAGGTTTTCTGTGAGCGATTTCGCGTACGCACCGATAAACTGTCCAACGTCGATGTGGACGCTCTCACCACCCGCTTGGATCATCGCGAGGTCTGCCACGGCAAGGTTGTTCATGAGATTTTGGCTTTCTCAGACGTTGTTCCAACCGTCAGCAACCGCCTCTTTGAAAGAACCCCAGTTGTCGTAGATGTCCTTGGCGGCGTACGCCACGGCTCCCATCGCCAACGTCCAGAACATGCCGGCAGCACTAATCGGCTCAATTCCTCCGTTTACCCCAACCGTCTCACTCGCAGTCATCGTTTTCATTTTTTTCGTCTTTCGTTTCGATTGTCCGCGCGATCCCCTCATTGCCAATGTGGCCATGAGGTTGCGCGGCAAAGTCCCAAGACGACCAGCCTCGCGATAGCCCTATTTAGGGCTGAACTTGGGATTGCCTTGGAATTCTGCCCGGAACACCCGGGGCGCAATCTGGCAAAAATCGGCAAAGGCATTTTCAGGTCGTCCATGCGTCCACCGGCATGAAGCCGATCCGGTCACGGCAAAAGTCCGGGATTGTCCCTTTATCCGACCAAGAAAGGCCCGATCGGGGCTGGTGACGTCCCTGGAGCCCCCAGCGGCACGCGGTCCGTCGCCGCAGGCACGCATGGGGAACAGCGTAAGGAGAGGACCGCGTTGCCTCGATTCGGTTTCTTTGGCATCTGTTTGAGGGCGACGCGCCGTCCTGCACCTTACACCTCCCACGGCTGAACCGGAATTGGTCCGGATCAGCCTCCATTTGGCGTAGCGATGCGAGGTCTGGGGGTGGAGGCGCCTTGTTGGCTGGATTGTTGCCTTGGTCGAGAATTGCCAACTCGAAGCCGCAACCCCCAGACCTCGCATCGCGGTTTTCGCGTTCTGGCGTCAACGACTGTCCGGAAGCCCCTCTGGACGGAGGCGGGACCGGGCAGTCCCGTCGCGGCCTCGGCGAGGCCACCTACATAGGAGGCGGGACCGGGCAGTCCCGTCGCGGCCTCGGCGAGGCCACCTACATAGGAGGCGGGACCGGGCGGTCCCGTCGCGGCCTCGACGAGGCCACCTACATCGGGCTTACGCCACCTCACCGCCACGCGCTTGGTGCCAGGCTGACGAAACACCTTGTTGTCGAGCGACCGCCACTGCGGTGGCTCGCACCCCAAACAACTCCCACGGCTGACCCGGAATTGGTCCGGATCAGCCTCCATTTGGCGTGGCGAATTTCCACGCCCGTTCCTTAGGTTGACGCCCATCCGCGGGCGCGGGTTCTTTTGTCGATTCGACTTTCCCGGCCGACTGCCAAAGCTGGAGCGTTCATGCCCAGCGACCCCTTTCAGATTCCGGTTGCCTTCGACCTTGCCGCCACCGTGGCCTTTGCCCTCACCGGCGCCATGGCCGCCCGTCGTCGTGGATACGACATCGTCGGACTCTTCTTCCTTGCCCTCGCCTCCGGTCTCGGCGGCGGCCTGATCCGGGACGGACTCTTTATCCAACAGGGCCCGCCGGCCCTGATGACCGACGGACGCTACCTCTGGGCGGTGTTGGGAGGTGGAGCTGCCGGTGCATTCCTTGGGGAACGCCTGACGCGGCTGAACCGTGCAATCGCCATCGTCGACGCCCTCGGACTGGGGGCTTACGCCGTGTTTGGCGTGCAGAAGTCCCTCGCCGCCGGGCTCGCCATCCCCGCAGCCGTGCTCGTCGGAGTGATCAACGCCGCCGGCGGCGGAGTGCTTCGCGACATTCTCACCCGCGAGGAACCCTTGGTTTTCAAACCGGGGCAGTTCTACGTGCTCATCGCACTCGCCGGGGCCATCGCCTTTGTCTTCCTGACCCATCAGACCCGCCTGCCAGCGACCGCCGCGGCTTTGATCGCGATCGGTCTGACTTTTGTCCTGCGACTGCTGACGATCTTTTTCAACTGGAAGACGAGCGCCATCACCCGACCGCCCAGTCCATCCCCGACCGATGGCGCATAGGCGACCGGGCGCGACGCCATCAGGCGGCTTCGTTGCTGCGGCCCGTGAAGTCTGCGGCCGCGGGCCATCGCAACTCCTCGCATGAACCACGGCACTCAAAACGCGGAAAATTCCGTTTGCAATCCGGTGTTTCGCTCATCGCTCCGTGAGCGGGCTGCCGGTGCCTCCCGGCGGAATCTCTTGTATCGCGTTCAACGCCGGTCGCGCGAACAAAGCGGTTGAGTGCCGGAGGCCGGTCGCTTCACTGGACCGGATGGCAACCGCCCCAGCGCAGTTTTCCTACCGGTGGATCCCAGCCGTACTCCTCATCGGTGCCGTGCTGGCGCGGGCCGCGACCGTCGAGGCGGGGTCCACTTCGACAACCGCCGCCGCGTGGCGCGAACTGGCGGCCGGCAATTCTCGCGAGGCTCGGGCGTCTTTCCTGAAGGTGCGGGCGAGCCAGCCGACAGCGATCCGGGAGACCCAAATTGGGGAAGCGGTTGCGTTGCTCAACTTGCAGCCGGTCACTGCAACCAACCGCGAAGCAGCGCGGCGGCTTTGTGCGGAGGTGGCGACCGCGAACCCGGAGGATGCCTGGACTCTGAAAGCACGCTACTTTCTCGGGCGAATCTCGGAGCTGCACACGACGCCAACCGATTTGGCGGGCGCTGCGACACACTATGAGTGGCTCTTCACCCACCATCCGGCTTCGGAGTGGGGCCAGTTGGCATTGGTCAAATTCGCAATTGTCCAGTTGCAGGAACCGGTCGCGCCGGATGAAACGCACCGTCGTTATCACCGCCTGGTCACGCTGGAGCCGAAGTTGGCGGAGGCCTCGGCGCGACGCGACTTTCACCTCGTGCTGGGCGCGACGTGCCTTCAGCACGACCTCGGCCTCGAGGAGGCGCTGCGGCATTTGCTGGCCGCGGAGGCGGCCGGGGTGCGGCAGCCCATTCGCGCAGCCACCGTGTTGATCCAGATCGCCGAACTCTCGCGCAAACTCGGCCGGTTGGTGCAGGCCCGGACCTACTATGAGCGATTTCTCGCGGTGGCGGGAGATGGGGACACCCGGTCGTTCCTCGTGCGTGAGCGATTGGCGGCGTGGCCGGTGGAGGTGAAGCCGTGAGGCGCGGCCGGCTGGCAGGCTTCGCGGTGGTGCTGGGCTGGGCAGTTTTCCTCGTGGCGGGGCTCGATTCGCGCGCGGCGGAGAGGCCGGCGACGCCAGCGCGCGGCCCGACCGTCATTCGTTTCGCGCACGCCCAACTCGAACCGGGTCTGCGCGAAGCGTTCGACGCGCTCGCCCGAGACTACATGGCAGTCCGGCCAGGCATTCGCGTTGAACAAATCGCGGTGCCGCGACGGGTCTGGGCCTCCTGGCTGCGCACGCAATTGGTCGGCGGCACGGCGCCGGACCTGATCCAACTCGTCGACAACGATCCGAACATCATTCTGCAAAACTTCCGCCCGCTCGACGAGTGGATGGCACAGCCAAATCCGCACAACGCCGGGACGCCGCTCGCCGGCGTGCGCTGGCAGGACACCTTTGTGCGTCCGCTCGCGGCTCCGCCGGCGTACTGGCCCGTGTATCTCGGCTTTTATGCAGCCCCCACGACGATCTTCACGATGCGGCTCTACTACAACCGCACCCTGCTGCGCACGATCACGGGGCGTGAAACGTTGCCGGCTTCGTTCGACGAATTCCTCGCGGTCTGCGATCACGTGCGAACCTGGTCGAAGGGACGGGCGCAACCGGTCTACGCGATCGCGAACGCGCGACCGACTCCGTCGACGGACGTCCTGTTTCAAAATCTGATGGCCGCGACCTCGCAACGTTTTGTCGTCGACCGTGATCCGACGTACTCGCTCGGGGCAGGAACGACCGATTCAGCCCGATACATGATCCATGACGCCTTGTTCACCGGAACGCTGACGCTGCGCGATCCGGCGATTCAGGCCAGCCTGCGGTTGGTGCGGGACGTCGGGCGACACTTTCAACCCGGCTTCCTCGCCGCGGACCGCGATGAAGCGATGTTCTATTTTCTCCAGCAGCGCGCGGTCATGATGGTCACCGGCAGCTGGGACTATCCGACCCTCAGCAGTCAGGCAAATTTCGACACCGGCGTGCAGGCAATTCCGCTACCGGGGCCGAAGCATCCGATCTACGGGCGCTTCGTGCTGGGCGAGACGTCCGAAGCCGACATGTCCTTCCGCGGGGCATTCGCCCTGACCAAACGCTCGCCGCAGCCGGAAGCGGCGATTGATTTCCTGCGCTATCTCACGAGCGTAGAGGCCAACGCAAAATTTTCGCGGGTCAGCGGCTGGGTGCCCGCCGTGCGTGGGGTGGAGCCGTCGGACAAAGTAGCGGCGTTTTATCCGAGGCTGAACGGTTATCCGCGCGGCTCCGGATGGACCGTGGGGGTCGAGACCCAGCGACTCTGGCAGACCTATGCGTACCTGCTCTTCGCGACCGACGACGGGGTAGAGCGTCTGACGGCGACGCTCGAGCCGCTCCTCAACCAGGCGCTCATCGGCGACGAATTGAAGGAAACGCGGGAGTCACTCTCCAACCTCGCAAACTACGACACGCGCGCCATCGCGGACTGGGCGCTGCGCCAGTCTGGCGCCGAGCCACTTTTCAGTCCCGAGCGGCGCAGCGAATTGCACGAAGCCCAGACCGCGCTCGAGCAGGCGTATTTCCGATCGCGCTACCTGCTTGAAACACATGCGAAACCGTAAGTGGCGTCACTTGACGCAGCGGATCCATCGCGCTCCACATGCCGGAATGGTGACGGCAGCGCCGCGGGGCAGAGACCGACCGGAGACGGGATCCTCCCACGCGCGATAACGATAGGCCAGCGGCACAAGTCGGGCGCGGGTGGCGGTATTGCGGTCGTTCATCAGGAAATAGTGGTCGGCCGTCGGCGCCGAGAGACGATAGGCGATCGCGCCGCTGCAGGAGTAAGGAGAGTGACTTTTCTCCAGGACATGCCGGAGGATCTGCGATTGGAGCCACGTGTTCCCCGGCTGCCAGCAACCGAGGGACGCCTCGTAGCCGATGACGACGGCGGTGCCGCGGCCGAGACGATGCTCCGTAACGGCTGCGCCACCGCGGGAGAATTTTTCGACGACGCGGGCCGTCGTGGGTTGCAGGTCGAGGACGAAGCCCTCGAGGACCTTGCGGCCGATGGACCGGGTGACATGGTTCGCACGTGAGTACTGGAAGTCGCCGATCCGCGTGCCGAAGAGTTTCTCGAAGGGCGAGCCGTCGTCCGTAGGCAGGAGGCGACCGTCGTACCCGTACCACGCGGCCGGGGTGTCGAGCACGACACGGCCGCCGCGTTCGACATAGTCGCGGAGCAACACGAGGAGGGCCGAATCGATCGCGAGGGCCGCCGGCAGGTAGATGACGCGGTAACGGTCGGCCAGACCCGCTCGAAGGTTACGGGCGGTGACGTGTTCCCACGGCACGTTGGCGTCGATCAGAGCCCGTGCGGCGCCAATGCGGGCGCGCTGTGGCCAATGCTTGTAGACGTCGCGCCCGACGACGGCGAGGGCGGCGTAAAACGCGTCCGCCTCAAAATCCTGAAACACGCCGACCAGCGGTTCCTTTGCGGCCGACCACAATTCGTCGCGCAAGCGTGAACACGCGGCGCCGATCCGTCCGGCTGCCACAGTGCGCGCGCAAGGCTTCTGATTGCGGTCGAGGAGCGCGTACTCGCCGGCCTCCCAACCGAAGCTCCGCGCGTTCCAACACCACTGGCCGAAGCCCTTGAAGCCGCCGGCCACCCAACTGAGCATCAGTTGCTGGATCGTGTTTTCGTCGATCGTGAAGCCGGCAACCTGATCGCGCACCTCGGGTACGAACGGTGCCTTGCCTCCGCTCAATTGTTGCGGACCACCGGTGGACTCCCAGCTCGCCGCCCAGCCGCCCTTAAACCAGTCGGACGCAAGCGATGACTGCATGTAGATGGGGCGGACAAATTCGAAACCGACCTCCTCGAAGTGCCAGCCCGGGTGAATCGAAGGGTAGAACGAACCGCCGTCGGCCATCAGTCCGGCGAGTCCCTCCATGTCGGTGGAACGGGCTGCAAACGGGAGAAACAACCCCATCTCACCGCCCGTGCGGAACGGCGCATCGGGATCGTAAGCCCGCTGGGCATCGCGCGCGTGGATGATTTTCTCGAGGTGGGCGTCGGCGCGAAACCGGAACACATCCACCATGCGGCGGTACTCCTGCTTCTCGGCATTGACGAACGCGGCGACGTCCTTGCGGACCTGCGGCCACGTCCGCCAGGGGCGGATTCCGACCATCGCGTGGTCGAAATTCCACGCGGTCTTCAAGGCTGCCACCGTGCCGTATTTTTTCCGCAGCCAGGCGGTAAACAAACCCGCCGCTTCGGGCGCGATGCCAAATGCGTCGCGCTTGAGCGTGCCGGGAAGTCCGTCGGTTTCGTGGGCCGCCTCGACCTTCGGCGGCGGATCGCGGCGGTCGATGCGGGCACGATGGACCCGCTCCTGACGCGCGAGCCACGCGGGATGCGTGCGAAGTTTCTCGGGTGCGAGGTCGGCGGGCAGGCCGAGCGAGCGCAGGCGGGAGGGGGTCGGTTCCTCCCAGCCGGCCTCGCCGTACCACCACGGAATCACGCCCTCGTCCAGCGCCGCATGGAGCACGGCCCGGCGATCAGTCTCCGGGCAGAGTTCGCACTGCTTCAGGCAGTTGAACCCAAACGTCTTCATCAATTTGAAATGCCCGCGGATCTCCGCCAGGGTCATTCCCGGCCGCTCGATGAACACCACGCCCACGGGCCAGGGCCGGAGAGCCCGCAACTTCGCCTGCTGCGGCGTGGCGTGCAGTGCGTCGTGAAGCGCCCGCAGAAACGGATCGGGGTTTCGGCCGGCAGAGACCGCAAGATTGCCTTTGAGCATTTTGGCGAAACCAATGACGTTCGCTCAGGAACGCCAACACAAAATCACGGAGCTGCCGGGAGCCTCTACGGACACGGTCCGGCGCAGCCTCGCTCAACGCCCGCGTATCGGAAACGTGGTTCGGACCCGCCGCAGCGTCCTGAACCCGAATAATTTTCCCGGGGCCCGTGTCGCGTGCAAGGTCCAGGAGGAGGCGGTCAAAAAGGAACCCGGGCCAGGTCGCAGCCTGCTAAACCGACGGAGGGGAGCTCAGGTCGGGCGCGCGCTCAGGACTGATTCGGGAAACGGGCCGGATCGTTCGCCCTTCGTGCCAGCGACCCTCGACGAACTCGGTCTTCGGCTGGCTTGAGAGCCCGAAATCCCGCTGACCGATTCGTCCCATCAACATGTCAATGCCGCACCGACCGATGAGCTCATGATCCTGTCCCATTCCGGCGTAGCGAGCCGGTCCGGTCCGCACCCCGAGGGTGGCAACACCAAGATCGCGCGGCAGAAGGACCCCTTCGCGTCGGAAATAGCCCTCGAGATCACCGTAGAAGGCCGCGGGCTGGTTGATCACAATGACATCGGGTTGGTGTCTCTGTCGCCATTGGCGCAGAGCGGATTCGTCCCAACCATCCAAGTGCAGCACCGGTACGGTGATCTGCCCATCGATCTGCGCCTGGAAGAAAAGGAGCGACGCAGCGTAGATGTGTCCCGTGCGTTTCTCCCAGTCGGGGTGAATCAGCAGTCCCGGGCGCCGATAGCCCCGCAAGGCGAGTTGGTCGATCAGCACCTTGGCATCAGCGTGGTGGTGGCTCGCCACACGATGAATCGGCGCGGCGACAGTCAGGCCGTGGGTCACGAGCGCAAAGCGGTCCAGCTCGCGGGGAAAAGCCTCCTCCACGTCGGCGCCGCCAAGGCAGAAGATTCCGGCGATACCACGGGCTTGCAGGATACCGCGAAGCCGGCGCGGAGTCATGCCGGGCGCCCGCAGCCAAAAGCGCTCCAAACGGTATCCGACCTCCGTTGCACGCTGCTCGGCACCGGAGATCAACGTAAGCAAATGCGGATGCTTCCTCTCGGGATCCGGCTCCGGAAAAAGTCCGATGAGCGCGAGAGTGCCGTGCGTACCGATGGAACGTACGAGACGAAGTTCACGCATCAATTCGCTGACCCGCGGATCGAACACGTGGCCACGCGCCCGCGCGATCGCAAGGATGCGGTCACGCATCGCCTTTGACACACGCGCACTGTGGCGCAGCGCCAGCGAAACCGTCATCGGCGAAACCCCGGCTTCCCGGGCGATGGAGCGCATGCTCATGCGCCTTCATTTTCCACCGACGTTTACGTATAGCAATGATTCGTTTGAGAAAGCGACGGCAACTCGAAGGCTCGGCCTTACCCAACGCGCCGCCAGCGCCTGCAGCTTGCGGCCAACGTTTGCCAAATCCCATGAATGCTACCCTGAGACTGATTGTACGCGGGCCCCTCGCGGCCCTACTAATCGGACCGAGCCTGAACTCGTTGTCCGCCCAAACCATCCCGGCGCCCGCCCCGAACAAGGACGAGCCGGTGCAACTCTCCCAGTTCCGCGTCGATACCTCGAAGGACAAGGGTTACCTCGCGACCAACGCGGTGTCCGGCACGCGCCTGAACACCGCGATCAAGGACCTGCCGATGCCGATCGAGGTGGTAACGAGTGAGTTTATTCGCGACATTGGCGCAAGCGACATGAAGGACGCGCTGGCGTTCAGCGCCGGCATCTACGGCAGCGACAACTTTACCGTGGAGAGCGGCGGTCCCGGCCTCTTTGACTTCTCGCCCTCCCGCCCGACCAACAAGCCGCTTTCGCAGTTGCCGACCGCGGTCAACATCCGCGGCTTCTACACCGGTACGCAGCTCCGGCTCGGATTTCGCAACGGCACGCAGTTCGACGCCACCGTGCTCGGTGCCCCCATTGACGCCGTGGACATCGACCGTGCCGAAGTGGTCCGCGGCCCCGCCGCGTTGCTCTACGGCGTCAGTACGCTCGGGGGTGTGGTCAACATCCTCCCGAAAATGCCTTCCCCGAAGAAACACTACGAAGTGTCGCAAACCTTCGGCACCTTCGATTACACCCGTACGACGATCGACGCCACCGGGCCGCTGCTCGCGGACGGCAAGCTTAACTACCGGGTGCTTGGCACCCACCAGTCCGGCGGCGGCGAAACGGATTTCTACAAACTGAACGTCAACTATCTCGCCGGAAAGCTCGAGTGGCGGCCATTCAAATATACGAGCCTCTATGGCGAGTACCTGTGGCAGGATTCCAAGCAAGAGGGCCTCGGTTTTGGCGCCAGCACGGCGAACCGGGATATTTTCGACAATAACGATACCACGATCGCGCGCAACCGTTACAACGAGCTCTACAACTGGACGCGCGACGGCGGCGGCCTTTCGCGCCGCACCTTCAATCTCGCCGGTCGTGACACCTTCGAGCGCAATAAAACCTGGAGCACCCTGATCCAGCTGGAGCAAAGGATCTTTGACGGGCTGACCTTCGTCGCGGGTTACCAGTTCTTCCACTCTGACATCACCCAGCGCCGCATCATCAGCCAGCAGACGTTGAGCCTGAACAACACCCAGTACACTCAAGTCCCGGACCAGTCCCTGCTCACGATCTACCCGAACGGCCAGGCCAAGGTCATCCGGTACGATTGGGACAATGACCCATTTGACGTCGATTCGACCCAGTATCGCGTCGAACTGACCTACAAGTTCTCGGTGGGCTCCACCCAACACAACCTCCTGCTCGGCCGCCAAAGCACGAGGGATGAGGTCTTCAGGCCCAATAACAATCCGACGATTCAGAACACGTCGACCAACGCGGGCCTCGTCCGCACTGAATTCCGCAAGGTCACCGATTTCAGCCCGATCCGCTACGACGGCACGACGTATGAGCGTGCCCGCGACACCACGCAGTGGAACTGGTTCGACGGCGACTACGCGGTCTACAACGGCAAATTCTTCTCCGATCGGCTCACGCTGATCGCCGGCGGCCGCCGCGACCGCTTCGCCTCCCGGGTCCTCGATTTCGATTACGTCGGCGGAGTGCGCAACGCGCTCCCGACCAATCCGGACAACGGTCCAGGAACCCCGCGCGTCGCCGCCGCCCCGCAGCGAGCCGGTTACCGCTTCGGTGGCAAGCCGCAGAAGGAAACGACCGGCACGCTCGGCATGAACTACAAGATCAACAAAGCGGTCTCGGTCTACGCGCTGACGGCGCAGGGTCTTTTCCCGAATCCCGGCCAGCGCGACGGGGCTTCGAAGAACTTCGATGCCGAGACCACCCTCAGTGAGGAAATCGGCGTGAAGGTCGACCTCCTCAACGGCAAGATCTCCGGCACGCTCTCGGCCTTCAAGATCCGTCGCAAGAACGCCACGTATTTTTACAGCAACGCCCCCGCGCCGCGCGCCAACTATGCGCCTTCGATCGACCTCGTGGCGAACAACGCAAATTTCAATCCGACCCGCCCCCGCACCTTCGCCGTGCGGTCGCAGTACTTTCCCGCTGGTTACGCCGCCCTCCCGGCAGCCTCGGCCGGCTATTTCCTGGTCAACTACGAGACGCTCGGCAGCAACGCGGTGGAGAAGGCCGCAATGGAGGCCGCGTTCAAGGATACGCAGACGACCACCCCGATCAACTACGGTGACACCGCCAGCAACAACCCGAACCGGGGCCGCGGGTCCGACGTATCCTACGAGGAGGAATCGAGCGGCATTGACGCCCAGGTGATCTTCTCCCTGCGGCCGAACTGGCAGGTCATCACGAGCTTTGCCCACATCGACAAGGAGGTCTCCGACGGCTTCCGGCTGGTGGATGCGGTGGACCTGAACAACAGCCAGAACTACGGTACGGAATACGACGCCTGGCTCTACGAGCTCGGCCGCGACAACTTCAGCGACCCGAAGCGCGCCTCGACGTGGAATCGCCAGAGCATCGTCGGCAAGACGCTCGACCTTGGGCCGAAACAGACCGCCTCGTTCTTCAGCAACTACAAGATCGAGCAGGGCGCTCTCAAGAATCTCAGCGTCCGCATCGGTGCGATCTACTCCGGCTCACGTCCGACGACGGTGGACTTCGGGGGCGGCAATACCAACGTCAACCTGCTCCGCACGCCGGACACGTCCAGCCGGATCGAACTGCGCGGCGGCTTCGGCTATCAATACCGGACAGGCCGGCAGAACTGGCGCTTCAACCTGTCGGCCGACAATCTGCTCGGGAACGTGAAGGACGAGACACTTGTCAGCTACACGCTGCCGACCGGCTCGGCGGAACGACGCCAGGTCTCCTACTTCCGCCCACGGAGCCTCCGGTTCTCCGCCTCGCTCGAGTTTTAAAGGGCGGGTTTGGCAGGACGGTAAGACAGAACCGGGACGCCCGTGGCGGCGTCCCGGTTTTTTTGTCTGCCGAGCGCGCTTGCCTCGGAAACATTTCGTCGCGCTCATAGACGCGCATCGTTCCCCATGGCCATTCCCATTTCCTCGCGAAAAGCGCTTCGAGAATGGAAACTCTACGGCTTCATTGTGCCATCGCTCGTCCTCGTGGCGACATTCGCGTACTTTCCGGCGGTGAGCGCCGTGTACCATTCGTTTTTCGATTGGGCCGGGGGCGACGCCAAGCAGTTCATCGGCTTCGACAACTTCCGGCGGGCGTTCCGGGACCAGATGCTTTGGGACTCCTTCCAAACGGTCTCGATCCTGATTGTGTTCAATCTGTTCAAGATGGTTCCGGCGATCCTGCTCGCGGTCCTGATTCACCGGCTCCGCAGCGAGCGCTGGCAATACTTCTACCGTGCGATGCTCGTCGTCCCGATGATCGTGCCGCACCTCGTGACGCTCTTCATCTGGAAATTTTTCTTCGACCCGAATTTCGGCGCGCTCAACCGCGTGTTCGACCTCACCGGCCTGAAGCAGGGGTTGGTGTGGCTCGACCAAACCGTGTTTCACTGGGGTGTATTCTCCGAGATGACTCCGATCGGTTGGTTGTCACAGCCGGACTTGATCCTGCCGGCACTATTCATCTGGGGCTTTCCGTGGATCGGCACGGTCGGCGTGTTGATTTACCTCGCCGGCTTGCAATCGATCAGCACCGAGGTTTACGAGGCCGCGGAACTCGACGGGGTGGGAGCAATCGGGAAGTTTTTCTACATTGAGCTGCCGCTGATCCTGACGCAGGTGCGGCTCAACCTGATGCTCCTGATCGTCGGTACCCTCCAGGGCTACGGACTGATGCTGCTCCTGCTCGGCGAGTCAGGTGGACCCGGCGGGCGCGGCATGGTGCCCGGGCTGTGGATGTACAACCGGGCTTTCATCGCGGGCGAGTTCGGCTACGCCTGCGCGGTCGGCATGATTCTCTTCGGCTTCATCCTCGCCCTGACGTGGGTCAACAACCGCTACGTGCGGGTGGAAAAATGAGCGCCAAGGTCCGCACCGGAACGTCCGCGAAGCCTCCCGCGACCCGCGACTGGCTCAAGCATTGCGTGATCCTTGCCGTGGTTGCCATCGAACTCTTCCCGCTCTACATGATGCTGCAGGTGTCCTTCAAGGATAACACCCGCTTCCTCGAGCAGCCATGGCTCCCGAGCCACCCAGCGACCTGGCAGTGGGAGAACTGGGTTTTCGGCTTCAAGTTGATCGCGCCGTACCTGGCGAACACGGCGTTCGTGGCCGTGGGGGGCACCCTGGCCTCGATGGGACTGGCGATTCTCGGTGCCTATTTCTTTGCGCGCTACCGGATGCCGTGCTCCGGCCTGCTGTGGTCGCTCTTTCTTATCCTGATGATGCTGCCGAGCGTCGCCAACATTGTCCCGCTGTTCATGCTGCTGAAGTCGTTCTCCCTGCTGAATACACTTTGGGCCTTGATCATCGTGGGCGTCGCTGGCGGGCAGGTGTTCAATATCTTTGTGCTGCGAAATTTCATCGAGGATCTGCCGAAGGATCTGTTCGAAGCGGCTGAGATGGACGGGGCGAGCCACCTGCAGCAGATCGTCAACATCGTGATTCCGATGTCGGGTCCGATCATCGGCACGCTGTCGATCCTCGCATTTCTACAGGCGTGGAACGAATTCCTGCTGCCGCTGATTGTACTGCGGGACAAAAGCCTGTTTACCTTGGGCGTCGGGCTGATCTATCTCGACGGGGAATATGTGAAACAATGGGGTCAGATCATGGCCGCCTACTTCATCGCGGCAGTCCCGCTGATCGTCATCTTTCTGTTCACGATGCGCCTTTTCGTCCGCGGGTTGTCCGCGGGCGCAATCAAGGGCTGATGCCTTCCCCAGGAACTCCCAACGAGTTTTCTCGCATGGCCCGTCGGCGCGGCGTCGTCCCCAAGCCGTTTTGAGCTTTGCGCGGTCGGCCGTAACCGACAGGATCGGCCACGAATGAGTCCATCTTCACCGGCCGTCCAACCCGGCTCGAACCCAGCGCGTCCCGACGCCGCGGGAATGTTTGGACACCCCCGCGGCCTCGGGACGCTTTTTGTCACGGAGATGTGGGAGCGTTTCAGTTACTACGGCATGAGGGCCCTGCTGATGCTCTTCATGGTCGCCTCCGTGGCGGAAGGTGGACTCGGTTACGAGACCAAGGACGCAGCCGCGATTTACGGCACCTACACCATGAGCGTGTACCTCCTGTCGATCCTTGGAGGTTTCATCGCGGACAACTTTATCGGAGCGAGGCGGGCGGTGCTTTGGGGAGGAATCATCATCGCGTGCGGACACTTCTCGATGGCGTTCAACTCGCTGACCACGTTCTACACCGGACTGGTCCTGATCGCCCTCGGGACCGGATTGCTGAAGCCGAACATTTCGACGATGGTCGGCAGCCTCTATTCGACGAGCGATGAACGCCGCGACGCCGGGTTTTCGATCTTCTATATGGGGATCAACCTCGGCGCTTTTCTGTCACCTCTGGTCACCGGATATCTCGCGCAGAGCAAAGGTTGGAAAGGAGCGATGTCATCGTGGGGCTTGGATCCGACCCACAGTTGGCATTGGGGCTTCGCCGCAGCCGGTGTCGGCATGACCTTCGGACTGATTGCCTATGTCCTGCAGCGCAACCGGCTGTCCCACGTCGGCAATCCACCCGCCCCCAACCCGGACGGATCGCGGCCATGGGGACGACTGGTCCTGGTTGCCTTGGGTTCGCTCGTCCTGATCGCGGCGATGAAGGCCAGCGACGACTACCCGGCGTTGGTTTACCTGCTCTTCGCACTGCAGATCGCGGCCGTCCTCTTCTTTGCATTCCGTCCCGATCCCGATGACAAACGCATCGCCGCGATCCTTGTCTTTTTCATTGCCGCAGAAGTCTTCTGGGCGCTCTTCGAGCAGACCGGTTCGACGATCGCGCTGTTCGCCGACAAGCTGACCCGCAACGAGATCCTCGGCCACGAATTCCCTTCGGCCTGGTGGCAATCCGTCAACTCCGTCTGGGTGATCCTGCTCGCGCCCGTCTTCGCCCTGCTGTGGATTCGGCTTGGCAGGAAACAGCCCTCCAGCCCGCTGAAATTTGTCCTCGGGCTGCTGTTTGTCGGCCTTTCCTTTGTCTGGATGGTCCCCGCCGCAAAACTGACCGCAGAGGGCAAAGTCGGCCCACTTTGGCTGGTCGGGCTCTTCTTTCTGCAGACCGTCGGAGAGATGCTGCTCAGCCCCGTGGGTCTTTCCACCATGACCAAGCTGGCCCCCCAGCGCCTCGTTGGGCTGATCATGGGCATCTGGTTTCTCGCAGCCGCCCTCGGCAACAAGCTGGCCGGCGTACTCGCCGGCGGCTTCTCACCGTCCAACGCCGATGACCTCGCCCAGTTCTTTCTCAGACAGGCACTCTGGGTCGGTGCCGCCACCGTTGTACTGCTGGCCCTCGTACCGTGGGTCCGGCGACTGATGGGTGGCATCCGTTGACTTCGCCGCTCCACCTTCAACCCCTTCACTCCGATGCCCGTTCGTGCCTGGTTCCCCACCCTCATCTACTGCGAACCTCTGCAGGCCGGCGGACTCGCCCGGCTCAACGCCGATCTCGCGGAAGAGTGCGCGCGCCTGAGGGACTACGACGTTGCCGGACGCCGCTGGTCGGCGAAGAACTATCCTGGTGGATACACCAGCTACGCTTCGATGAACGCACTCCATGGATTTTCGAGCACCTTCGCCGGGCTGGAGCGCAAACTCACCCGGCACGTGCGTTCGTTTGCCCGCGCGCTCGACATGGATCTGCGCGGGCGCTCGGTCTCGATGACCGACTGCTGGGTCAACATCATGCCGCCGACGGCAGTCCACTCGATGCACCTGCATCCCCTGTCATTCATCAGTGGAACGTATTACGTCGCGACCCCGGACGGTTGCCCGGGCTTGAAGTTTGAGGATCCCCGTCTCTCCAACCTGATGGCCGCCCCACCGAAACGGGCCAACGCCCGCGAAGCCAACCGAACCCACGTCACCTATCCTGCCGAGGCCGGCAATGTGATCCTCTTCGAGAGCTGGCTGCGACACGAGGTCGCTCAAAACCGCGCCGAAGGCGAACGCATCAGCATCAGTTTCAACTACGCCTGGTCCTGAGCCGTAAGAGTGCGACCGACCCTCGCGGCTCGCGACGCTAGGTCACCGCGAGAATGACCGCGAGGGAGACGATCGAGAAAAGCGTGCTGACCACAATTGAGCTGGCCGCAATGGCATCGTCGCCGCCCAGTTGGCGAACCATCGTATAGGAAATGGCCGCTGTCGGACACGCCATGAGCAACAAAACCACGCGGGTCTCACCGGGCTCCAATCCCAGAGCGCGCGCGACCACGTAGCCGATCAGCGGTGAAACCAGGGCCTTGAAGAGCGCTGCGCCGACGGCGAGTCGCCGGTTTCCCCGCAGGGGGGTGGTCACCAAGGCCGAGCCAATGCAAAGCAGGGCCAGAGGCACCGCCATCCGGGAAACCAGGAATACCGCCCGCTCCAAGGGCGCCCACAACTGCCAGTCCACGAGGTAAAACAACCCTCCCACGATACTGGAAACCACGATCGGATTCCGCACGACTTCCCGCAAAATCAAACCGCTCATGCGTCCCACCTGATGGTTTCGACTGGCCAGCAGCATGGCGACCGAGGCGCCGTTGTAGAAGACCAGCATGGG
>ENA-ORBV01006743-ORBV01006743.1-microbial-mat-metagenome-genome-assembly--contig:-NODE-6743-length-20067-cov-5.607004_pt1 | contig 20067 bp, 17 predicted proteins | sample MGYA00237777_ERZ505514 | MGnify/ENA primary metagenome ERZ505514 (study PRJEB26160, sample SAMN06269048) | microbial mat metagenome | isolation source: Oligotrophic lake microbial mat | place... | reverse complement strand
TTTCAAGCAGAAGACGGCATACGAGATTCGCCTTAGTCTCGTGGGCTCGGAGATGTGTATAAGAGACAGTGCGAGAAGAACCCACCACACGCGGCCTGCTCTATTTTGTGGGTTGTTTTTTCCCTCTCCAAAGTCTTTGGCAATGGAAAATGTATTACGATTCACGATTTTATACCCTCAATGACATGTGGCACAATTTTTATGACGTTTGTACCTTGATCGTATTGGGGACGGCCGTCTTGCACATTCGGACCGTTGCCATTATGAGCAACCCCGAAGAAGAGAATGATTTGTTTATTTTTTGTTTGGCCATTTGCTTGGGAATGCTGTTGATCATGGGACGGTCCTTGGAAGTCCTGTTTTGGATTGACGAAGGAGATCCGCAAGCCGCCAAAAGTGCTTCCAAGCGGGATGCGCTCATGTATACTGCAATGACAACCTTTTTTGCCGCAGCCACCATCTATGCCGGGGTCAAGCACTATTCTGCACAACTTGATGACTCTTATGGTGGTAGTAGTGCCGCATACTACGATGACCATCACGGTGATGTGGATTCGTATGGCTACTACAATGCCACAAATAGTAGTGCCTATACGCTCTATGACAACAATACCACAGGTGAATACCCCGCACCAGCAGCAGAAGATGACCATCACCTTCGCTTTCTGGCAGGAGATGCTGAGGAGAAAGGTGCATCTGGGTACGACGACAAAAAGGGCAGCGTTTACAGTGGCGATATTGCCATGTATATCATGGTAGCAGGATATGCATTCAATCATCTATTGTGGTTTTTGAACATGTTCGTTATTATGCCTAGGCTAGGTGATTTCCGAAAGTGAGTACGGATAGATTGATGTGCAGGTTGGGGTCTCCCACTTTGTTGTAATGGCTGTGTGGCGACAAGCATGTGTATCTCACACCCTTGTTTGTCACGTTTCCTAGAGTAACGGTTCCCATGAACATTGACTACGGTACGTTTCTTGCTCATGCATGTTTGACTCACCACATACTGCCATTGAAAATGAAAAACCTTAAAACTTTTGCAACTTTTTTTCCTTCTCCCGCCATACTTAGCAATTCATCGATACGGCGAGTGGACAATGCTCATGTGAGTACCGATGAAGCGTTCGATTTCTGAATTTTCTGTGTTCATATGAGGTCAATTTCGTTTACTGGCGCTCTTTGTTTTTAAGTTTTATCACTCATCAAAGAATTTTATTGCTTCAGGCTTGGTGAAAGTGTCCTCTCTTTGCTGGTTGTCGGTGTGAAGAACGAACCAAACTTTTACAAGACCTTCTATTGCGGGATTATATCTGTTGCACTTTTAAACATTATGCATTTCCGGTCGCAACCGCATCATGCGGATGAACACGCCATGCGGCGGAAGAAAGAACGTGGGTATGCCTTTCTATTACTGCTACAGTGGTACTCTGCAGCCTTGATCATACTTGGGGCCAGCTACAAGATGTTGCTGTATGAATTTATGTACGAGGACTATGGCGGAGAGAAAGATGATGGACATCGAATGCTGTTTTTTTCAATGCCCAGGCGCACTATTTTGCATAGATGGCTTGCAGGAGGGGGCGGCGGGGCTCTCAACTTTGACAAAGATGACCGACAACAACGTGTGGCGAATTTGTTTTGCGGGAGTTTGGCTGCGGTATTTCTTCTAAGTGATTTACTGATTGTCATTCACAAGGGGTTCAAAGAACACATGGAACACTGCAAAAAATCAGAGGCACCAAAGATTACCAAACTTATTGGTTCAGTCCTCCTGATTATTCGAATTGGAGTAGTTGCTTTCATGGCTTCCCTGAGCCAATATGAAACGGATGGCACTCTGCTGTCTTTCTTGGGTCTTATTGCCATCTTCGTCTCCGTCTCGGTGAGAATTGTAGGCTCTGCGATGTTTCGTGAAGAAACCGAGGAAGACGAAGCATTGCAGGAAATCATGAATCACGGGGTGCCAGCAGAGTGAATGCATACCTGATAAATGTACAAAATCTCGAAGTTCTCTATAGTCTGTAGATTGGTTGAAGCTTGAAATATTGCAGCAAAGCTGGTATAAATACGTTTACAAATAGCAATAATTAGAATTTCAGGGAGCGCTATCTTTTGGGGAGCAAACGGTCTGCTTGATCTTGAACCAAGAATTGTTTCCTAACCCCCTGACGTTCCACGAATGGTCACTGTTTTCAGGTTGTACATTGAATGCCATATCAACCGCTTTGGAAGCCAATTCAACCTTTCCATCCTCTCCAACTTTAGCTGGAATATCTTTGCATTCCCAGAATGTCCAAGCCCATGCTCGACCGAACCGTTGTACTGCACCCTCTTTGAGTGTTGCCGTGTTCCAGGTCTCTCCATTGTTGCTTGTGATGTCGACTCGAACAATATTGCGACCACCACCTGCCCATGCCCATCCGCTAGCTTTGACCAAGATGGTGTCCCCCGGTTTGATACTGCCCTTGCGGTGACTTGTTGTAATCTTGGTAATTCCAGAAAACACACTGGCTTCCGTCATGGGGGGCATTTTGGCAATGTCTACGTCACCAGCATCCACAACATTGGGAGGAAGTGTCTTGTAGTTGAGCCCACGTTGCCATGGCCCTTCTGCTTCCGTGGCGGCGACCTCGATGCGTTGAACCCACTTCACATTGCGGACGGCAGAATAACCGGGAACAATAACACGTATGGGGCCTCCGTGGTCCCGTGGTAAGGGTTCTCCGTTCATTTCATAAGCAAGAATCACATCACCATAGGGATTTACCGCCTTTTCAATGGGTATGGAGGACATCATTCCATCGAGACCCGAAAAACGAACGTGCTCCATGCCCCACACTTCTTGCGCTTGAATGGGGTCATGCAAGCCGGCTAGCAGCAATACATCGGAAAGCTTTACGCCACCCCACTTGGCAGTCGAAATGGCACCTTGACCCCACGTCGTGCCGGATGTACGACGAAAGTCATTAAAACCAGTTCGACGGTTGCCACTGCATTGCATCGTCGTCACGACTTCAACCTTTTTAAGTTGCTTCAAATCTTCCATGGTCAACGTCAAGACGCGACCCATTTGATCATAGGCCGACACATCAATTTCCAAACGATACATATCCAATTGGGCAGGTGTCAAATAGGGGACAGGATGGTGATGACGAATATAAAACAAACTGACAGGTGTCAGATAGGATTCGGTCAATAATCGTGCCGGGCATTCGGCATTCATGGGTGTATCAGAATGTACAATCAAACGTTCATCCCGGGATGGCTCTCGCTCATACGGATCTTCACTGCTTTCTTGAAGCACGGTCATTTGATCTTCAATATTTCTTGATCGGATTCCTTGAGTCGTCCAATGGCCATGTGTTCCATCAAACGAATGGGTAAATCCGAAGCAAAATGTTGTCGGTAGATATGCCAAAATGGTTCAATGGCCTGTTTTTGCAGTATCAATATTGGCATTAGGTAGAATTTATAGAAAGCAGATTTGATAGGAGGAGAATTTGATCGGAGTATCCATTTAATACCCATTGGCAATACAATACAGATTATCGTTAAGATGCATTCATTCATAAGCAGGTAGACCTGGCATAAAAAAACAGATGAACACAATCAAACATGTCCACTTACCGAGCCAGCAGCTGTCAGAATTTTCTCGCTTCCACCTGGGTGATTGGGGATAAAGTTTGTGACATCATAGACAACTCCTTTAAAATGATTTGAAATGAAATGGATGGTTTAGAAGGTACAGTACAAAGAAACCATGAGCGTGAGTAAGTGAGTTCAAAAATTGACAACAAGGTCTCAAGTCATGACACAAAATACTCTCATGATCACAATAACCATCGCAACAATTTGATAATACATTTGTATAACATACCTCCATACGACATCCAAATGGGCTTGCCATCTTCTCCATTGTTTTCGGCTACTTGATCGGAGGTGTAAATGGGCATGCTATTAATATCGTGGGAAGCCTGTACGGCTTCAAAATTTTCTTTGCCCACATCGGCTGGGGTAAGACCGTAGTGCTCCAAAACTTCAATGGATTTTTTGGCATCCTGACTGGGTGCATTGGGAGTACTATTTCTTCGATCACAGCTGGTTGTTGTTGTTAGAGTTGAAACAGCAGCCGCGGTGGACAATAAGGCTGCCGCTGCTGCGATGAGGCGCTGATGGTGGGCATTATTTGAGTCAAAATGATCACTCTTGGTCGCCAGCGATGCAGCAGCCGTGTTTTGGTATCTTCTTCCAGTAGTGTTGATATTTTCAAGGAACCCCGTCAACGACTTGGATCTCCTCGCAGCTGCTGGCACAGATAGGGATCTCTTGGCGGCAAATCCGAACATCATATAGTGATAATCGCAATGGGAATAGTGACAACGACAGGAAGAAAAACTTTCGAAAAGTAGGATAATGAAGCAGACGGAAGGAGAAGTTTGCAAATGAGCTTGGAGCTTAGCCCTCTTAATACTTGAAATCAATGACGAAAGGATAAAATAATGGCCTTGGATAGTCAAATAGTTCACGACCTCCCAAGTATTTGTGTAGTATTTGTGTCTTCTTAGCTGAGGGTCATCTTTATATCTTCAGGTTTTTGATCTTGGGTTGTTGTTTTCCCGGAGGCCTTCTCTGCCTTCTCTCTGTGGGCTTCGGAAAAAGTTGAGTTGTTGCGAAGAGCCGAAGACTTGACTCAATCGCTGACGTCAGTCTCGAGTTGTTTTTAAGAACCTTAGCGCTAGCTTTAACCCTCTTGCAGATAATTGTATCAACTTTTGCAAGATTCGATCGATCACCACCGGCTAAACGACTGGGAGGGCAGAAAGAGACCGACCACACTACTGTATTATTATTTGAAGGTCGTGCTCTCATTGTCAAATAGCTGGCTGCTACCGCTATTAGCTGGCTATTAGCTAGTAAGCTATTACCCAAACAAAAGGAAAAACAAGTTTTATATAAGACAAGCTGACAATATCGGAGCGAAAAAAATGACGGTTACACATCATTTATTGATCCTTCCAGCATTGGCACTTCTCCTGATATGCGCCGGCAAACATTCCATTGGAAGAGTCCATGGCTTCTGCCTGGCCAAAAGCAGAAGTTCATCATCACCAAAGTATCTCACTCCTACGACGGCACTTTTTAGCAGCGCGTCCACAAGTGCTGGCAGTGTCGGTAGCGAGAATACGGACAAGAAGGACAATAACAACGATGGCAACGCCCAAGTCAAAGTTTGTGTACAGCAGTCCTTGCCAACAACACTCAAGACGCCTCAAGAAGCACGAAGAGCTTGGCTAGATTATGTCTGGGAAAAAGGAGGTGGGCTTCCATTTTTGCGAGTTATTCCCAAACAAGAATCTACGACTCTGGAGCTAGAAACAACGGTCCAACGACGAAAATTATTTCCCATTGGCATGGAAGAAGAACTCTTGGCAGTGGAGGAAGACGACAAAATTGACGGCACTTGCCAAATGCAATACACAGTCCAAGATGGCGGACTCTTATCGACGGAAATTGTACCGGGATCTCACTTGGGCGTTGTAACCTTCACTTATTCTCCTCCTCCTGATAACAAAGGAGATGAAGAGGCTAGAAAAGAGGGCGTTGTCCAACTCGTGTGGGACGTCACCTTTGATACCACTTCAGCCAGTCGCACGTTTATCTGGCAAGCCGTGACGAAACAAACCATTTCCGACACCTGCAACAATTTTCAAGCCGCCATGGCGGTTCCCAAGCTTTATTCACGACAAACCATGTTGAAATTATCACCCAAAATGAAGAGTGCTATTCTGAAGACAGCAGCTTCTAACAATGACGACGATGCTCGCAGAATCCTCCAGCATGTCATGGATGAATGGATTCAATTTTGTTGGAAAGACGGAGCTGGGTTTCCCTGGCCCGTTCCTCCCATTTTCCCAAAGGGTCAGGATACCCGGTGGATTGTACCACCCTTTTTATAGGAGCGCTTGGTCTCGGCCACCATTATCACCAACAAAAACAGCGAGGCCAGTCCTTATGCTGAGATCCAGTACCAAGTCCGAGAACCCAAGTCTCTTTACGTATCAAGTCCATTCTCATTTTGGACGTATACGATTTTCTCTTGTCGACAAGGATAATGATTCCAACAACAACACCGGCAAGGACAACAAAAACGATGTCGTCATGATGAATTGGGAGATTGAAATTCGACCCCTCTTTGGTTGGTCAACTTTCGTTCAGGCCTTCACCGCTGCCGTTGTCTCTTGTTATGCGCGAAATTTGAAATGCTATATGCAAGATGGCGCCGATGCCACGGTAGCCTTGAAACCACCTCGTGGCGGTGGCACCCGCAGCAAAACGCTTTGGCAAGTGCCCAAGGCTTCCTATATTGGTGGTGTCTTGGAAGCTCATTTGAAGGATCAACGCAGTACAGCCCAACAAACAATTGCCATCTTTCAACCCTGGACGTGGGGTCGGACACAAGACTTTGACGAGGACAATGAAGGAGAAGAATGGAATGATGGATACCTGGATCTTGAAACGTAAAGCAAAACCGTAGAACGCAAGCACATGTTTTACTATGGTAGGGTGCTGCGCAAACAAGCAGCGCCTGTTGTCTGTACTACTGGTAGCAAAAGGTGACTATCTAGGGGCAACCGAGCCAACCAGCATACGAAACAACGGCACTAAAGGAGAGGTGATTGCTTCTAGCTGGTGAAAAAACCGGAGGACTAATGAAAAACATCGACTGCCAGATTCATCCTCTCACTGGCGTCCATACCACCCATCGAGTTCTTCCTCCTTGGATACTTCTCCTGTTCTGCCTGCCCCAACGCAGCAAATTCCCTTAGGTTTGAACCAATAGAATCCCGAAGCAAGGAACCTTTTGGAAGAAGCATCTCACACTGCTCCGCAACCGGAAGGACCTTCTTTTCGATAAACCTGACGCACTGCTCATTCCAGACAGGAGTAGGATCCATCCCGCGACCTGCCAGGCTGGCTAGCCGCTTCTCGGCAAAGGCCGCTTCATTCCACACTATAAAATCATCGTATTTCAGCGCAAAGTGGGCAAGAGATGTCATTCGGAGCACGATGGCCATTGCGGCAAGAGTATCTGTCAAACCATTCCGATGGCCTACTGTATCGCTTGGGGGTTGAAATGCCGCAGGTGACTCTAATTTCTTCATGAGATAGAGAAATTGAGGAAATCCCAACACAATGTCATCGTAAAGAGCTTGAAACTGGTCCGACAAAAGGTCGAGACCGAAACGAATTCCAAAGCTAGTTTGGCATGTATTGCCACCATGCATCTCATACAGCATGTGCTCCTCAAACTCCAACTGTCTGTCCGAAACACCCCTGTGCTTACAGTCTCGGAAGAGGGCCGCCAATGTGACAGTCAATCGAAACCAGGGCCCATTGTTGACCGACTCGGTCCGTCCCGCCCCTTTCTCTTGCACTTGTTCGAAGAGGTAATTGGCCCATGCGGCCATGTGCGCCGAGCGGCGAAAGCAGTGAAAAGGATTGTCGCCTTTGAATGACCGAGAAAGAAGGTCAATGAAAGAACGTAGCTGCTGATCTCTAGGGTCGTCGTCGATGGGAGGGTCACTTGTAGACGATTCTGATAGGCAAAGTCGGAGGAGAGGCGACAAGAGACGGTGTAGGTAGGAAACCAATTCCTCTTGGGTTAAATTGTCGTCCAAAACAAGAGTCAGCAATCCGTTTCCTTCTGATAGTAGAGAGCTGCTGCCTTCAGCCTGTGACATGGCGTCTAGCTCATCAGAGTCCCGTGCCGAAGAGTGGCTGTTACCGCCACCCTCGTCCGAAACTACTTCTAGGATTTTGACGGTCGATGATGTTGCGGCAGTAGGTGTGTTGTCGTGTGAGTCAGATGAGTCTGCAGTTGATGCCGTCTCTCGAGAGTCTCCGCTGAAGACAGACTGGGATTCAAAGCAGCTACGTAAAGTACCCGAACGTTTAAAGTAGCTGCGTCTTCTCCAACTCTTTTGATCTAGAAGTTGCTTCACTTCATCCGAAAGCATCTGGACGGAAATAGGGCAGGCGTGTTCATTTGCATCAGTTCCCGATTCCAGCCAATATGTATACCGTGATCCTTTGCCCTTCATGTCCACTAACCCCCGATGTGAAATAGTATATTGCTCCTCATCATACATGGAAAAATGAGTCAGTCTTCCAAAGAGCTCACTGGAACACTGAATTTTTCCTGTTTTTTTTTATGCGAATGTACGATCGACAACGTTAACAGACAAATTAAAAGTCACCGCTTGTCAATAACAAGAGTAGATTTCTTACCAGCTAATCCCGTGGATTCATGCCTTGCTGTGACATTAATCATATCACCAAATAAGCAATAGTGAGGCGTCAAACTCCCAACTGAATTTTAAAAAGCGATAGGGCAGGTGTGAGCTCAGCGTAGTATAACAATACTAAAATATTCCAAATTTTGCGGATTTTTGCTGCTGGACCTACCTACTCCCGCAGTGCAAGACCCCGTGTGGATCCCAATGCGTAAACTAATGGGAGTTCCATCCACAGGTGAAAGCACATGTTTGACGCACTCCAAAACAGCCACGGCAAAATTGGCAACATTCTCGGCATGATAATCATCTGGAAATGGAAGACCACTGCAGCACATGTAGGCATCACCAATGGTCTCAACTTTGTACTGCCAGTCCAAGTATAGGAGAGAGAAAATCATTGGGTGAGAAAGGATTGACTCCACAGCAACTGCAAGATGCCCATGCATGACTGATCCCATTTTTTCTTTCAGAGAGACTTACCAAATTAAAGTGACTGGCCAGATGATCCATGACGGAATACAGTTGATTGAGCATGTCAATGACCGCCCACGGATCGACCTTGTCACAAATACTGGTAAAGCCGACAATATCGGAAAAAAAGAGCGTGACCTTTTCATGATGTTTGGGTTCCACGGTATTTCCACTTCGCAAATCATCGGCAATTTCTTTGGGAAGCATATTGTATAGTAGCATATTGGACAAGTTCTTTTCCACTTCTAATTTCTTGCTGAGTTTGTCCAAATTGTTGGCAAATTCGACTTCTTGGGCAATGTATTCTCCCAAAAAGACGGCATCCCGTTGACACGTGTGCAACGGCAAATCCGTCATGGTCAATCCCATGCGCCGCAAATCCGTCACATCGTGAGCATCCGGGGCCAAGACAAACATGACCACGACGCCATCATCAATGGGATCACTGCGTCGTCGGCGCCGTACTTTTTTGGCACCGGCTTCCATTTCCACCATGGACCCCTTGAATCGGATGGGATTATCGGCCATACTCACCTTGCGTTTCATCATGGATCGTTCGGAATTATTCTTGAGCATGCTGTTTCGTTTGTTTTTGTTGGCTTGCTGCTTGTACTTGTTGGGGTTCTTGTTATTAGGAACGAGAAAGAAGTGTTGATCTTCCAATTTTTTAAGGGCCTTCCAATCCCAGGAGGATCCCATGACGGGTCGACTGATATCCAAAACATCCCCAATATGTCGTCCAAAAAACGAGTCCTCGGTCCGTCCCATGATCGTGGGTAAGGATTGGCCCACTTGCAGAATGGTAAATCGTCGATCGACCAAGACATGAAAGGGGAAGACTTCTTGTAATTTTTCATAATTCAATCCTTCCCGGACAATGGGAAAATCGTCTGCCGTTCCCACGGAAGAAGCACACGTGGAAAGGGCTCTTCCACTAAAGGGACAGTGACTGGGCATTTCCATTTGTGAAAAATCAATCACATCGTCCATGGCGACTGTCGGTGATAATTTCCATCGCTTGGCAGGATCGGTGGCGGTAATTCTCCAAGTTGTAAATTCTGCACCATTCAGACCCTGCAAGGCCAATTGATCGAGAGTGACGTCAATGGCAAAGGTAAATTTGGCCAACTCCTTGACAATCCCCACTGTCATGGGCACCAGTGTAATGCCTCGAAAACTGTAGTAATGCAACAAGATGGAAGCTTCCACTTCGTCACAATCTTCACACCAATAAATGGGAGCTTGAAAAAAGGCTTGATGATTGGCAAAGGATTTGGCGACATGATCATGCAACGAATTCAAATTGGATAACCACTGCCTCAGAGTGGCTCCATTGGCACGCAGCAATTCGTTATAGCCATTGGCAAAATGATGACGAATCATGTACCGACCAAAAACTTCCAGTAATTCCTCTTCTGGCGTATTCAGCACTTCCGACGTGGCATGAATCAAATCAAAAATGTCACTGTCCTCATAATGACTTCGCCGCAAAAAGGCTTGATCGGGAACATGACACCCCGCTTTGGCTTTGATGGTATGCCAGAGTTTGCGACCGTGCTTTTCACAGACAAATTCTTCGATAATTTCAAAGACCAGACCGTACATCCTGAAAGAAGACTTGGTGATGGTATGTTATGTTTGGTGCACTCCAATAAAGTAGTCTGTAGCTCTGCCCTAATCAATGTTGCCGGTCGTGGAGTGGAGCTCCTCTCTTCTCAAGTTGTGGATTGTAGTAAGTAGTAGTCGATGCGTAAAGGTGTCGTCGTTTTATGATTGTACATTTGTGGATGGCTTGACGCAAAAGTGGTTGGTGGAACATTCTACGGTACTAGCTAGTACTTGAGTTGTGTGATCGCGGGATAAATCAACTATTTAAATTTGCCACCGGTACTCTACTAGCTACCGGCTACTGAAGTAACTGCTGGCAGTTCGCTTTGAACACAACACGATGCATGACCATAAAAGTTAGTGGTACACACCAGTACTACTTCTACGTACAATTGGCGTCAATGACTCCAAAAGCGTAGAAAATTGAGGTTTCTCTTAAATCTCGGTGCTCCTTGTCAGGTCTTCGGGATCCCATTTACGTACCGCACTTCGATGGCCAACTCACGAACGGGATTCAGTTATTAAGACGCGCATATCTTCTAACCACGTCAGTGACTCATTCATGACGATGATGAAAACAGAATAAGAAACATGCAATGATGATGGGTGTGTGAAGTGTACTACTAGTCTTCTAGTGTCGTTTCGGAGTCAGAGACCATGGCCAACAAGTTCGACTCTTATATATTTGAATGGACACCGGGTCTATCTTAACTGATACTTTTGAGCCAGCATACTGTAAAGAAAGGAGTTCCAACTAGAAAAGGAAAAACCATGAAACTGTCATCGGCCGCATTTTTCCTTCTCGCGGCGGCTGCACTGCCTGGCCCGTCGGCGGCATTTCACACGGGAGTTTCTCCTGCTGCTTTTCGTGCAAGCGAAAGGAATGTGTACTCTTCAAAATTATGTTCGACTCCATCGGGAGAAGATGTCGCTGTTTTGGAAGACGACAAAACGACAACCACATCGAAAAAGAGCCTTACCGAGCGCATGATGGCCAAAGCTCCTCAGGAAGGACAGTAAGTATAGCAACGACTTTTCTTATCCATGCAGTTGTTTTTGCATTCTGTTGTTGGAGGCCTCTCCTTCTTGATGATCTGTACTCACAAAAAAATCGCTTGTTGTATCCCCTAACCCATCCATCTTTCAAATCTAAAAAAATAGAGCCACGGGAGCGGGAGGCTTTTCTACCTATGACGCCTTTTTAATGACAGAACAACGGTGGGCCAATTTAAAAGCTTCCAAACCATTTACGTACGACACAAAATTATTACAGAAAATGCAAAATGGAATTCCACCTCCACCTGCCTTTGTCACGGACGACGGTGCTCAAGGCAATCCACAATGTTGGGCGAAATTGCGGCAGCAAGAAGGAAAGGAATTGGATTATGACGTTGTCATTTGTGGAGGTACCTTGGGCATCTTTTTTGCCACGGCTTTGCAATTGCAAGGATTAAAGGTGTGTGTCATGGAAGCAGGAGCCTTGCGAGGACGAGAACAAGAATGGAATATTAGTATGGATGAAATGTTGGAATTAAAGGAATTGGGAGTCCTGTCCCAAGAGGACATTGATGCGGCCGTCAAAACGGAATTTCCGGGGTGTCGATCGGGGTTCAAAAACAAAGAAGTGACACCCACGGTTGGAGGATATTTTGAAAATGGTGTTGGATATGAGTGTGTCACACCGGATGTGTTGAATCTTGGTGTATCCCCAGCAGTGTTGATTGAACGAGTTGGAAAACGATTCCAGGATCTGGGCGGCGTGCTTCGTGAAAAGACACCCCTCAAAGGAGTGTGCACATCGGAAGCACTTGGAGCAGCCATTGACCTGGGCAGTGAAGAAGAACCCATCACAACAAGTCTTGTTTTGGATTGTATGGGAAATGGATCACCTATTTCAAGGCAGCAGCGGTATGGAATGAAGCCGGATGGCGTCTGTGCCGTGGTCGGTTCTTGTGCCGCTGGTTTTGAAAAGGAAACCAATTTGATTGGAGATATTATCTACACAAACACAGAGATCCAAGACAAGGGAGAAAATGGAAATCTACAATACTTTTGGGAAGCATTTCCAGTAGGCATTGGCAGAAATGGAAATGAACCAGGTTCGAGTGATGTAAAAACCACATGTAAGTGCATTTACCGGTCACTGCCGTTCAGCTGCTTTTTGAAGGGCATTGTGTATCGCTGACATCATAACTTGTTCACGCAAAAAGATATGTTCACGTACATGGATGCCCACGAAAAGCGCCCGACTCTGGAGAGCCTGATGGAGGACTATTGGAAACTCTTGCCAGAATATCAGCCATCCATTAAAGATCCGGAGACAGATCTCGATATTAAACGAGTTTTGTTTGCCTACTTTCCCACCTACCGTGATTCTCCCTTGCAGCCCAAGTGGAGCAGAGTTTTGGCCGTTGGAGATGCGTCAGGTATCCAAAGTCCATTGTCCTTTGGGGGCTTTGGCGCTCTGACTCGACATTTGGAACGCATCAGTGGTGCCATTGTGGAAGCCGTCGAAAGCGGGACATTGCACAAGGACGACTTGGCGCATATCAATGCTTACACGCCAAACCTCTCTGCAGCCTGGATGTTCCAAAAGGCCATGTCGGTCAGCATTGGTCAAAACGTGGACCCAAAATTTGTCAATCGACTTCTAGCCGTCAACTTTGAGCAAATGGATGATATGGGTCAGCGAACCATCAAGCCCTTCCTGCAAGATGTTGTTCGATTCGATGGCTTGATCGGCAGCTTGGCTCGTAGTTTCGCGGCGGATCCAACTTTTATGCCAGCCATTGTTGCCCACGTGGGCATTCCGAGACTTGTCGATTGGATGGGTCATGTCGCCATGATGGGACTGTACAGTGCCTTTGATTCGGCTGTAACACCAGTTATCACGCCATTTGTGGATAAGATGGACAATCCTCGGGAAAAGTTCATTTGGCGCCGAAGAATGGAAGCGTGGAAATTTGGCAGCGGTAATGACTACATCCTTCCGGAAGAAAATTAAATACCCCACATTTGCCAGCGGCCCCAAGTCCCCACGAAACACTGGTAATACTATGCTTTCCGGGACTGCTTATACCTGTAATTAGTAAGAAAAAATCATTTTGAATCACATACAGTTGCAACCTCTTCATTCTTGGGTGTCGTGTAGGGTCTGAACTGAACCGGGCAAGACGACGCTAGCTAGCTGCTTGAGTAGGCTGAGTGCCTGGAAGCACTCGTAGTAGGAGTATAAATTGCAGTATATATTGTGTAAATAAAAGTGGGTCTAAAGGGCACCAGCTCCACTGTTTCTTTCTGCGTAATTTGTAGCTAGTAGTAGTAGTAGTGTAGTACTGTGTCTTGCTGTCGGAACGATGCTAACCAATGCCCGAAGATATGGGGATCTCACCATATACAGTATTGAGATGCTATGACACACCTTTTTTGATTGGCACCTTAGAGAAGAAATAGCTGGCTGTCCCGGCCACTTTGGTTTCAGCTGGGAAGAGATGACCACACGATACCTTGTTTCAGCTGCTCAATAACCAAGTGAATCGTCGTCGGCAAAATTTATTGTAGTAACCCTAGCTGAAAGACAATCGCAGCCGAGCAAGTTTTTCAAAACTTCGTTAAACTTTGGACGATCGTCTCGAGAACTTGGGAAGGAACTTTTTCACCTTTTGTAAAAGTGGTCTTCGTTCTGTTTGTTGCTCGCTGCGTTCCGCCGTGTCGCTGGTAGTGTCTTCGTGCTGAACCTTTTCGGACACATGGGCTAGTGCAGGAAGCAGAATAGCTGTCGTCACAATGGCAAGAATACCCTGCAGGAGGATAAACAACCATGGATGGTCGCAGTGCTTGGATCCGCAAATCCCCAGAGCCGTCGACATTTGATTCGTAGCATTCGTAAGCATACCGGAAGCCTGAATACTCGTAGCCAATCCCAAGACAAAGGCAATGAGTTCTTGCCACCGTTCCTTCACGTGTATATCGGGTGTGATCCCTGCCAATATCCACAAAAGAGGAATCCATGGGCAACAGCACCAGACACACGGACAAAAAATGAGAGCGTCCATGGCACAACACGTTCCAAAACCATATTCCCGTGAGTGCCCTCCTTCTTCCAACAAAGTTGTTTGTCGTTGCTCTGTCCTGTCCATATCTACCGAGGCGACTGCCGCTGACAGAACGGAAGCCAGCAACATGAGTATCACAAGACAAAGTCCATCTCCCACCCAACCAGGTAGCAACAAGGCACTGACAAAGGCCACCATTGTAAAGGCACAGACGACATTAAAGGCAAAGGACAACATATCCATTGTTCTTTGAATCAACGTTGGTTGTTGTAGAGTTGGATCCGACATGGCTGCCAAACGAAAAGCAATCACCAAGACGACCATCAAATATCCAAAGAGGCCAATGATATGACGTGCATCCATATCTTCTGGCGCCAATAGTTTCATCAAAAAGACGTTCCATGCCACTCCCAGTCCAAACCCCAAGGTGTCCGCTAGAATTGGTCGAAATCGGTGCAGCTGCTTGGGAAGCTCCACGCGACTGGTGGCCATGGTGGAATCTTGGGCCGCATGAGCGAGAAAGGCGGCAAAGGCCGTGGCCAAGAGGTTCAACAAGACCTGGTGCACATCACTCAAACGCGAAAATTGTCCTAAAAACGCCATGAGCTTGCCACTAAAGAAGGGTGCCGGTAGGAACTCGACGGCTTTGATGGCTGCGGCACACCACAGTTTCTCCTCAAATCGAACCGAAAGGTCAAAGGATAAAACAGCGGCCAAACCACAGACGACCAAATACTGCAACAGCAGAATGGGGAGATATTTGGGGGAATGTTGGTCGTCATCGCCAAAGCCAAGCTGGTCCCGCATTGGATTTTCGCCGTTCCAGACATGGGATATCCCATACAACATCAAGTCATACGACCACGCGATCACAAAGGATCCCGTGATAAACAACGTAAAGCGAAGGTGGGGTGTCGTATCCTCCAAGGAGATGGGCGCCATGATGGCCATTTTGAATTTAATTTACGATAAGTACTGTATGTATCGAACGGCGACGATTGTATTGGCTACAGCCCATTTGATTAGTCATACGCGTGAGATTACTGAACTGTCATCTTTATTTGCATGCTACTCTCTAGCTAGCTAATACTAGCTAGGTAGTGGCTATTAGAATAAGAATAATTTGAATCAATCAGTCGATCACTGTCACTGTATTCTTCTTCGCTCCTGGAAAAGGAACAAGAGAGCATTATTCCCGTTCCTACTGTACGTACGTCGTTAAAGATCTATGCCGACCACCCGGGCAACTCTAGCTAGCTAGTAGTGAATCAACTGGCGTCTCATTTTTGTCTTCAACACTTCACAATTCCGTACTTAGTAATGCTCTGACTGTTGTGCATATTGCTACATGACCACCCTGATAACCCCACACTCGAACGATTAAGCACCATAACTAATATTTATTCATCTTCAATTCTCATGATAGACAATGCCCCACGAAGTTGCTTAACCAACCCTCCTGGCAAAAAGTATGAAATCTCCAAAGGCAGCAAGAGGCGTCTTGATTTTCTCATGCCTATGCATGGAATTTAGAAGTGGATCCGATGCTTTCATGCCTCTGCATGCGTCTGTAGTCAGTAGGACGCCGTTTCATCCAAGTCCTCTTCCAGGCGAAACAACCCAACTGAATGTATTCCAATCGTCATTTTCCATGCTACCAGTCGCAAGCAGCCCTCGTTCCTCTCTGGTACTAGGCGCCATTGGGAATCATATCCCTGCCATGGCTGCCAGTCTTTTGATCGTTGGTTATCATCTCCATTTGTTTCAAAAAGAGTAATCTGGAAAACGAGCCTGGCGAAGTGCTCAAGCCGATACACGAGAGGCATGGGCCCAATTTGTTCGCCAAGATCAAGCCTGGCTCTATGCGATTCAAACCTTACGAAATGCCATTACGGCACAAACCTTCTTGGCCACTACTGTCTTGACACTGTTGACGGTTATTGGAGGGCGACTTTGGGGGGCTGGAGGTAATCCATATCCTTATCAGCTACAATTTGCACTCTTTGCTGCTACCATGTTATCGAGTGCGTATCATTTCTTACAATCAGCCCGTCTCATGACTCATGCTGGATTCATGTTTCCTGTGACACCCAAAACGACAAAAGTTGATCGCATCATGCGCAAATCTGAAAACTCTCAGTGGTTGGGATTGCGATGTCTCTATGTTTCGGGTGGACTCTTGACGTGGATCATCGGAGGACCAAGAATCTATTTGGGAGCCAGTATGTTGTTGACCTTATTCTTTTATAGAATTGACAAGGGACCCGAAGGAATTGATGACTGATTTGCATTACGAAGGGCAGAGCCCGAACACATGGCACTGCTATCTGCCTTTGTTTGGTCTACAGATGGATGGAGTGTGGCAGCCTAGTGACAACAAACTACTTGGTGGTTTAAGTTTTTCTTTTTCTTTTACAAAAATTAGGGAAAAGATTCGGCGTAGAGCTGACACAAGGCCACGCGGAACTCTCGTCTGGCAAGCTTTTCTCGGTGGAGATCTAATGTTGTGCACAAATCAAAAAAGGCGGATTCCTCCGAAAAAGCAGAGTTGATGGGCAGTGCCTCATTCGAATTGTCTAACCTAGCGACACAATCAGCCAAGCACGGGTACTGTTGCTGGTTGCTCTCTATATCTAGCCACCTTTGAAAATCCCCTACGGTCGATACGCGACAATCCGGTGCGACAAGCATCGCTGGAAGAGCCGGATCCAGCGGCACATCTACCACGATGCAAGGACGATGAGGTGGACATTCTTCGGTTTCGGAATCTAGATTGGAAGCATTGACGAAGAGTGTCTGCCCGTCAAATGACACTCCATAGCTTTGATGAATATGTCCAAAGATGTGCATGCGGGGCTTGACACGATTTTGTACGTCTTGGAGTAAGTCATGGCATCCAGTTCTACCCGAGTTTTTCGTGAAATCTCCTCGACCCAATGGCGGACCATGAGTCATTAAAACGTCGATACTGCTTGGAATTTTGGACCATTCATCTTGCAAAGCTTTTCCTCTGGGAAGATTGAATGCCCCAATCATAAAATGCCGGGGTCCAGGGCGATCCATACAGCTCCACGGAATGTTTGTCCCGTCCAATATCCACAGACGAGTCTTCCAGATATGTGCGATTGTCGCTGTTCTGTAAAATTGCCTTAGTTTTGTCGGGATCAAAGGCCTTTGGTTTGTGTTTTCGTTTGGCCGTCTTGTAAAACTCAGTCTGAAAGGTCAATTCATGATTTCCAGCAATACAAATAATCTTGTTGAAGGCATTTTTGTGCTCTTTGAAGTAGTCGTCCATATCCTGAACGGTTCCAATTTCACCAGATTTTGTAAAATCACCTCCATGTACCAAAATATCGCCAGGGGGTACAAAGGGAATGTCTCGGTGTTGTCCATGCGTATCGCTCATACAAACGATTCGAGTACAATGGGTCGACTTTTTAGTAGCTGCAGATGCCATTGGTATGGGTGCAAATATTTGATCTTTTTTTATTCTCTCCCATACCAGATTGGGATCCAGCTTGTCATCGCCGACGAGGGATGGTGACAAGGCGCACTGGGCCGAAAAAGTTTCCGTGAAATGGGCAATGTTGTCTGTAGAATGGATGGTTGCCAACTCGTTGATTGCACTGGCCATAATAGTTTCATTTGAGTCGTCCCCTCCGAAATCTCCTGTTGGAGGAATGTTTGGGTTATTCTCGTCGTGGTCACTGTCCGTACTCCAGCTAACACTGCCATCATCGTTGTTGTCCTCATTGTCGCTGGCGCTGTCGCCACTGGACGACGACGACTCACTGTCGTCGCTTCTTTTGGACCAGAATTTGCTCATGATTAGGTTTTCGTCCCTGCAAATACCAGGGGATTATCAGAGATGTTGGTTACAAGCTGCTAGATAGATGGCTATATTGTATTGTAGCATAAACGTTTCAACTTTATGAAAGATCCGATGCTTTTATTCTTATGGAAAATAGGACGGGTGATAGCCTGGGAATGAAGGGTGCACGTCTGATCGCGGCCAGCCGCACTTCACACGACTCGACTTAACTTTTCCTTAACGTTGCTCCACACGAAGGTTGGACCGTGTGCGTCCTAGCTAAAAATCAACCGCTTTTACGTGTAATGTCAACACACATCGCATGAGATGTAAGATGAGATAACAACAACCTAGCTAGCTAGTTTATATAAAGAGACTCTATTTGCTATAAGACATGAGCATGTTGTGTTGTTAGGAGACGCATTCACCTTGCTAGGGTTGGGTGCTTGTTTGTTTAACACCGGTGTCAGTTCTTGACATCACCAAGCCAAAATCGGTCATGACAACGACCGACGTCATTCGTTGCTGCAGATGTTGATTAGTAGAGTAAGGATCGCAATTAAGCTTGCTTGTAGCACAGTCTAACACATAGATAGAAGCAATGCACTAAGTGATAAAGACATAACTGTTAGGCAGACTACTTTTATGGTAGCTCAAAGTAGTGCGATCTGAAAGCATGGTTGTGATGACAAAACTCGTCTGTTTTGTTGATACTCAAAATTTAACACCAACGGCTTCTGCGCGGGGCCGCTCCTACGCAGTTTGTGTAGACTAGTGCCAGAGCAATCCGGCACGGTTTTTGAAAAATGTGAGCTCGTTGGAATCGGACAAAGCTGCAAATCATTCAAAAATTCTACTATCAGACTAAATCACAAAAAATCAAACGGTAACACTAGTAATTAGAGTTTTGGTGGTAAGCCATCCGCATCATCTAGATCATCTTCACCTTCAAATGAATCAAAAAACTGATCATTATCATCATCAAATCCTAGCTGGTCCAACGGCGTAAGCTCCTTAGCGTCGCGCTGGGTTGAGGCATCGACTGTTGGTTTGTCTTCTTCTGGTATCAAGTCATTGGTTTTGGATTCTTCATCAGCCGGTGTGCTGTTCTTTTCTTTGTTATCAGGGTGTTCACCACACTTCTTGCTTTTGGCAGTCTTGTGACCCTTACCACCACATAGTGGACACACCACAGCCACTCGCGTCTGACGTCTTGGTGCTGCAGGCACGTCGCCGTGTCCTCCATCCATTCCAATGCCCGGGCAACACTCTCCACTTCGTTTGGCGCGTTCTTTTCGTGCCGTGGCATTGTGTTCCTTGAGCTTCTGATGGAACCCTGTCTGTCTTTTCTTTTTTGCCTTTGTTGTTTGAGATGATTTGATGCGCTTGGTTCGAATGGCATCAACCTGCGTGAGAAAGCACAAGACGTCCGGCTGCATAGAAATGCCAAGCCGGTCAAACAATGATTGAAATAATCCCAAAATGCCCCTGGAATTGATGATAAGAGCAACACATGCTCTGTTAGTCAGCGACATAGATGTAGAATGCGTTTTGTTTTTTGGTGCCATCCACGAGATTGTGTTGTTGAGGGACTCATTGACAAGGGTGTCCATGCCATGACCCACTTCGATCAGTGCACCTTTGGTTGCTGTACAAATCGCGCAACCTTTTGTTGTAGCAGCTCGCACAAATCTTTGTCTTTTTCTTTTGACCGGTAGAAGTTAGTGCTGGCCTTCTGTTCATCTTCTGTTTGTTTCTTCCCTGTCTCTTATACACATCTCCGAGCCCACGAGACTAAGGCGAATCTCGTATGCCGTCTTCT
>ENA-ORBV01006741-ORBV01006741.1-microbial-mat-metagenome-genome-assembly--contig:-NODE-6741-length-20072-cov-3.931133_pt1 | contig 20072 bp, 14 predicted proteins | sample MGYA00237777_ERZ505514 | MGnify/ENA primary metagenome ERZ505514 (study PRJEB26160, sample SAMN06269048) | microbial mat metagenome | isolation source: Oligotrophic lake microbial mat | place... | reverse complement strand
GCACTCGTGCGCGCGACGAAGACCGATGCCCTGTTGACCTTCGGCATACCTCCCACGCATCCCGCGACCGGATTCGGCTACCTTGAGCTGGGCGAGAAACTCGAGCAGAACGAGGACGGCGAGTTTCGCCGGGTGAAACGTTTCGTGGAGAAGCCCGACACCGTGACCGCGCAGCACTACGTCGACAGCAAACGCTTCCTGTGGAACGCGGGCATGTTCGTGTGGCGGGCGGAGGCATTTCTCGCCGAGGCCGAGAAGAACGCGTCTGGACTGGCCAAGTTCATTCGCGAGTTTCCCTCGGCGCATCCGAGCGTCGGATCTGGCCAGAAATCATCGCCCGGGGCAAACCAGGCTGCACAGCTGTACATCGAGGAGCGGTTTCCGACGCTCGAGCCGAAGGTTTCGCTGGACTACGCCATCATGGAAAAGGCCGCGGCGGTCGAGGTGATGACCGCGGAATTTGATTGGGATGATGCCGGTTTGTGGACGGCGCTGCCCAAACACCTGCCTCCGGATCCGTCAGGCAACACGCTGCGCGGCCCGGTGACGACGGTGGCTTCGACCAACAACATCGCGGTGAGCAATGGCCGACGCATCGCGTTGTGCGGCGTGAAAGACCTCGTGGTGATTGAGACCGCGGATGCGATTCTGGTGTGTCATCGCGACGCGGTGCAGAACATTAAGCAGGTTGTGGCGCAGCTGCCGAAGGAGTTGCTGTAGGATAACGCGGGGTCGAGATGGAGCGGTTTGTCCCTAACGCGCTGCGAAGCTGGAGTAGGTTTTTCCGTCCATCAAGGGCGCTGGGAAAAGTCCCTCCTAATCGATCCTCGGATGCGGCCGGGGGCGGCCGCGGTCCCAGGGTGCAGCAGTCCCAGGGTGCAGCAGCCGAATCGAACACGCTTTAACTACTCTGCATTTCCCGCCCACAAAAAAGGCCGCTCCGGAGAGCGGCCTTTTTGCTGAAGAAGAGAACTTCTCGTTCTCACTTCGTACCTTACTTCGAAGACTTCTCCTCTTACTTCGAGGACTTCGCAGCCTTCTGGCGGGCGCCGTTGCTGAGGATGCGCTTGCGCAACCGCAGGTTCTTGGGTGTAACCTCGACGTATTCGTCTGCTGCGATGTATTCGATGGCGCGTTCGAGCGAGAGCTTCGTGGCCGGGGTGAGACCCGCCGCGACGCCGTCGCCCTGCGAGCGGAAGTTGGTGAGCTTCTTTTCGCGCACCGCGTTACAGGCAATGTCTTCGTTACGCGGATTTTCGCCCACGATCATACCTTCGTAAACCTGCTCGCCGGGGCTGCAGAAGAGCTTGCCGCGTTCCTGGACCATGAGGAGCGCGTAGGTCGTAGTCTCGCCGGCCTCGGTCGCGATGAGCGTACCGGTGATGCGGGTGAGCACTTCGCCGGCGTAGGGGCCGTATTCCTTGAACAAATGGCTGAGCACGCCGCGGCCGCTGGTGGCGTTGACGACGTCGATTTCCATGCCGATGAGGCCGCGCGTGGTGATCGTGGCTTCGATCATGGTGGAGTGCTGATGCTTCTCCATGTTCGTGAGTTGACCTTTACGGTTGGCCAAGTTCTGCATGATCGCGCCGACGCACTCGTCTGGCACTTCAATCCACACCGTCTCGTACGGCTCGAGGCGTTTGCCGTCCTCGGAGCGTTTCTCGATCACGGTCGGGCGGGAGACGAGCATTTCGAAACCTTCGCGGCGCATCGTCTCGACAAGGACGGCGACCTGCATGGCGCCGCGGGCCTTGACGTTGAAGATGCCGGCTTTGTCGGAGTCCTCAATCTGAATCGAGACGTTGACCTTGAGCTCGCGCATCAGGCGCTCACGGAGCTGTCGAGAGGTCACGAGTTTGCCTTCGGTGCCGACGAGCGGGCCGTCGTTGACGCAGAACTGCATCTCGAGGGTCGGCGGATCGATCTGAGTGAAGGGTAGGGCGTGACCGGCTTCGTCAACCGTAAGGGTGTCGCCGATGTCGACGTCCTCGAAGCCCGAAATGCCGACGATGTTGCCGGCGACGGCGCTATCGGTTTCGCGGGTGCCGAGACCGGTGAACTCAAAGATCTTCGTCATCTTGGCGCGGATCCGTTTATGGTCGGAATGGCGGACGATGAAGACATTGTCGCCAATCTTGGCGACGCCGCCGAGGATCTTGCCGACCGCAATACGGCCGACGTAGTCGCTCCAATCGATGTTGGAAACGAGCATGTGGAACGGCTCGTTGGGCTTGGCGAATGGAGGCGGAATGTGGTCGAGGATTGTCTGGAAGAGGGGCGTCATGTCCTTCTTCTCCTCGCCGAGGTGATACATCATGTACCCGTCGCGGCCGGATCCGTAAACGACCGGTGCGTCAAATTGTTCTTCGGTCGCGTTGAGTTCCATCAGGAGCTCGAGAACCTTGTCGTACATCTTCGCCGGCTCGGCGTTTTCACGGTCGATCTTGTTGATGACGATCACGACCTTGAGGCCGTGGGCGAGGGCTTTGCGGAGCACGAAACGTGTCTGGGCCTGCGGGCCGTCGTAGGCGTCGATCACGAGCAGCACGCCGTCGACCATGCGGAGGGCGCGCTCGACCTCGCCGCCGAAGTCGGCGTGGCCGGGAGTATCGACGATGTTGATGATCTTGTCCTTCCAGTGAACGGACGTGTTCTTTGCCTTGATCGTGATGCCCTTCTCCTTTTCGAGGTCCATGGAATCCATGGCGCGGACCTGAACCTGCTGGTTGGCGCGGTAGACGCCGCCTTCCTTGAGGAGCTGGTCGACGAGGGTGGTCTTCCCATGGTCGACGTGGGCGATAATCGCGATGTTACGGATGCTCTGGTTCATTGGCGGACGCGGTCTTTTGTTGGAAAAAGAGGCCCAACGTGCAGGCCGCGCCGGACGATGGCAAGGCCGAAGGCGTGCGGAGGGCGTTAAGCCAAATAAAGACCGGTGAACCGCTGCTTTTTGCTTATGGGAAAGTAGGGCCCGAGCTCGCTCGTGGCCAATACGTTCTCGCCCGACTTTCAGGCCACGACCAAGGTCGGGCTGTACCCCGGAACCCCCAAAACCTCATCGATCGGTCTGATCAGCTTCCGAGCGGCAGCTGCGTCCGTTCCACCGGCGGGAGTTTCCGCGTGAGCAGCGGCGAGCTGAGGCCGGGCAGTCGCTCGGAAAAGTCGTCGTGTTCGGGCGTTTGCCGGAGCGCGCGTTGCACCATGCCCATGCGCGCATCCAGATTATCTATCATGGAAACGAAGACGGCCTCCGGCGTGGCGGCATAAACCGCCGCGCCCCATTCCGGCTCACCTTGGTGGGAGAGGATGATGTGCTCGAGGCGCTCAAGCCGGTCCGGGTCGAGCTTCGCTCGCATGCCGTGTTTGCGCGCGAGCTGGTAACCCAGCACCACGTGACCCTGCAGAATTCCCCGTCGGCTGCGCTTCGTCGCCAACGTGCCTTCGTACTCGATGGCTTTGCCGGTGTCGTGGAGGAGGATTCCTGCCAGCGCGAGGTTGGCGTCCACTTCCGGATAAAGCGGCAGCAGCGCTTTGCAGGCGCGCGCCATGTGGATTGTGTGTTCCAGCAAGCCATGGCGATACGCGTGGTGCATGGCGACAGCGGCCGGTGACCAGCGAAACGTCTCGCCGACTTCTTCGAACACGCCACGAACTGTCATTCGCAGTTCGTCGTGACTGATCGCGTCGATGCAGCCCTGAAACTCCTGCCAGAGTGCGGCCTGGTCTTCGGGCGCGGTTTCAATCAGGTTTTCCAGCAAGCCGGGTGCACCGAGTTCGTCTTCCCGCAGGGCCACGGCTTTACCAAGTCGCGGCGAAAATCTTCCTTGGTAGAACTCCACTTTTCCATCGATCCGCACCACCGAGCCTTCGCCCGCGAGTTTCAGCGCTTCGAACACCGGACTGTCGTTGAAAACGGTGCAGGAGAATGAGCCCGAGCGGTCGCCCAGCTCGATACTGCAAAAGGTGTTTCCGTTGGAGGCGGTCTTTGCGGCGAGCTTCTTCAGCACGAGCACGCTGCTAAACGGCCGTCCGTTATCGGCGGTATCGAAGGCTTTGAGTTCGCGGACAATGAGGGACGTGGAGTCTTCAGGCATGGCGGAGGGCGAGCGGGATAGGGCACGTTGACGAACGGTGGCGCTGGCGACAAGCCCTGCCATCACGAGGCGGACTTTACCAGCTGCGTATAACCCCGAAAAAAGGGGTGACTAACATCGCGCAGCAGGGCGTAGAAAACGGTCTCGACCGGCAACACGTGCACTCCGGCCCGGGTGAGCGCATCGAGGCACGTCCGGGCGTCATCGTCCCGGCGCGCTCCTACCGCGTCGCTCAAAATCGTCACCTGCAAATCTTCCGCGAGCGCGGCAATTGCGGTTTGGTAGACGCAGACGGGCGTTTCGATTCCGCAGATGAGGAGGTGTTGAACATTGCGCTGGCGGAGCACGGCGTCGCGGATGCCGTCGTCGCCCAGCGCCGAGAATGCATTTTTACCCCACACGCTCGCTTGGGGGGCCAAGTCCAGCAGACGTGGAAGCGTCCCGCCGAGTTTTTCCGGAACCTGCTCCGTGAATGCGACCGGCATCCCCAGGCCGACGGCCGCGGCAATCGCAAATTCGCACCGCTTTTGCAGGCGTTCTCGCTGCGGCATGACCCGCAAAAACGGTTCCTGCAGGTCGACGCACAGGAGCAGGGTGTCGTCGGGAATAGGGTCGTGGGGCGCGGTCATGGGCGGAAAAGGATAAACGACGCGAAGCCGCGTTGGGCGGGGAGAGTTTTAGAGCCAGTAGCGTTGCCGGGCTTTGACCTGGAAAAACCGTTTCTCCGTCAGCTCGTAGGCGGTGAGATAACCGCCCTGCACGCAGGCCGTGTCGATCCCCAGCGACCACTTGCGTTTGTAGACTTCGGATCGCGGCGTGTGCCCGTACACCACGAACGGTGGCCCGACCCACAGGTCGGCCCACGCCGGTGCATCGGGAGCATCGGCGCGTTTCGCGGGCCGGCCATCCGCGTCTACGACTTGAATTCGCGTGACGATGTCGGCGGTCTGTTTCTGCCAGGGTTCGCTGGGCAGGAAGCCCCCGTGCACGAGCACCGTGTTGAGCTCCGGTTCTTCCAACCAGAGCGCCATCGTCTCAAGGTAAGCCCAATGTTCGTCTTGCAGCAGCGCCACCGTGTCGAGGTCGCCATCCTTGAGCACACTCTTGTCGACCGTACGCCGGTATTTGAGCAGCCGCCGTTCGTGATTGCCCAGCAGCGAGATCGCGCGGTTTTCCAAGGCGAGGTCGATGACCTTGGCGCTGTTGGGTCCACGGTTAACCAGATCCCCCAGTAGCACCAGTCGATCCGCCTTCTCCAAAGTGAGTCGACCGATCAGGTCGGAGAATTCCTGGTGGCAACCGTGGATGTCGCCCACAACGATAAGTCTCCCGTTCATGCAGTGCAAAAGTGCTAGCTTCCCCCTCGCGCGGGAGTAAACAAGAAACCTATGGAAATGCATCTGCAGCCTCTCGCCGCCACGTGCTCCGTCTCGGGTGAGCCCTTTGGGGAAGGCGCGCGGGTCGCGAGTTTCCTCGTCCGCAGTGGCGCGGCGCTGGAAATCGTTCGCTATGACGTGCTCGAGCCGCACGCCGCGACGTTTGCCCCGGACGGGGTGATTGCCTGCAGCTGGGTGCACTCGTATAAGCCGCGCAAGCACGGCGAGAATGCAGATCGGGCGCTCAAACTCACCGCGGAACATCTTTTCGTGGCACTCGCTGATCCCACGACGGAGCCAACGCCGGAGAACACCCGCCTGGTTCAGTTCCTCGCGTTGATGCTCGAACGGAAGAAGATTCTCCGCCCGCGTGGCCAGAGCACGGATGGGGCGCGCAACCGCTACGAGCACGCCAGGAGCAAACAGATATTCGAAGTGGCCGCGGGCGATCTCACCCCGGAATTTTTCGTGGCCGTGCAGGCGCAGCTCAGCGTGCTCGTGGGCGCGCCCAAGGTGAAACCCGGAGCGATCCCTGAGTCGGCGGCGCCGGCGGCGCCCGCCGCCGCTGCAGCGGTCGATGCCGCCGGCGCGCTGCCGGAGCGTGCTGACGCCGCGGATACGCCGCCGGACGGTGATGGCGTGGGGGACCCGCCGGCGCTTGCGGCCAGCGCGCCGGACGTTTCACCTCGTGACAGCAGTGGCGGGACGGCGGCGGCCTGACGAATCAGGATGGGCTGGATCGACCCTGGGACCGCGGCCGCCCTCGGCCGCATTCCGGAAAGCGGCCGAGGGCGGCCTCGGTCCCAGGTTGGCAATCCCATTCGCCGCCCCATTCGCCGCCCGAACCGCTAGACGCGCACCGGCACGCCGTGCGTCGCCAGGTGATGCTTCACCTGCGAAATCGTAAACGTCCCAAAGTGAAAAAGACTCGCTGCCAGCACCGCGCTGGCCCGACCTTCATCGAGCACATCAGCGAAATGCTGGAGGGTGCCGGCCCCGCCACTGGCGATGACGGGGACACTCACGGCGTCGCTCACGGCGCGCGTTAACGCACAGTCGTACCCTGCCTTCGTTCCATCCGCGTCCATGCTGGTGAGCAGGATTTCGCCGGCGCCAAGTTCAGTCGCGCGTTTCGCCCAAGCGACCGCGTTCAAGTCGGTCGGATTGCGACCGCCGTGCGTGTAGACCCGCCACGATTTTCCGTCCGGCTCGCGCTTGGCGTCGATCGCGAGGACAATACACTGGGCTCCGAAGCGGTCGGAAGCTGCCTTAATTAAATGGGGATCCTTGATTGCGGCCGTGTTGAGCGAAACTTTGTCCGCGCCGCTCTTCAACATCGCTTCGATATCGGCAACCGTCCGCAGGCCGCCACCGACGGTGAGCGGCATGAAGCATTGCTCGGCCGTGGCCGCCACGACGTCGTGCATGATCGACCGATTATCGCTCGACGCGGTGATATCGAGGAACACCAACTCGTCGGCACCCTGCGCATCGTAGGCCTTCGCGCACTGCACCGGATCACCGGCATCACGAAGTTCCTGAAACTTCACCCCCTTGACCACGCGGCCCGCGTTGACGTCCAAACAGGGAATGATGCGACGAGAGAGCATCTGGAGAGAGTAGCAGGTGGAAGTGAAAAGTAGCGAGTAGTGAGTAGCGGACGGAAGTAGCGAGTAGCGGGTAGGCGATCCGGGTTGGCTTCAAAATGAACGTCCGCTGGAACGGCTTGAAGGCCCACGCGTACGTGATGCCTCCGGTGCCTTCTGAAGCCTTTCTGCACGGGAATATTTTCGCGCGCAAACAAAGATGGGTTGCGAGTGCGATATGCTCGCTACTCGCTACCCACTACTCGCTACTTTTTCCGCAGCACCTCACGCATCCATGTGCGCGACGTCCGGCTCGAAGTTTACCGCCAGGCGGTAAACGTGGCCCGGACGCATGATCAAGGGATGATCGCGCACGAGATATTGGAGATAATGCACCTTACCGTAGTTCGTGCGGTAGGTCGGGTCAGCGCTCACCACTTCGGTTTCGCGCCAGGTCGCTTGGAAGTCGTCCTTCGCCACACTGCAGCGATGACCATTCGGTCCGAGCGAGAGCGCGCCGCTGACGTGATACTTTGAATGCGGCGCCGCGATCGCGAGGCAGTAACGGAATTTATCCAACGTGACCTGCTGCTTGACGGTGTAGGCGAACTCGACGCCGATTTTATTGCCGGCAAAGGTCCATTGCACCTTCACGCTGCCGAGGCCCTTCACGAGTTCCTCTCCGAGGTTAATCAACTCGGGTTGTTCGTACCGGAAATAAAAGCTGTTGCGCAGACCGAGGCCGGTGACGCAGTTCTTGCCGTAGAACGAAGGCAGGGTGACGTGTTCGCCGAACGTGAGTTCGGGCAACATCACCGGGGCGTAAACGTTGTTCGGCCAGTCGAAGATCCCTGGGCAATGCGGGAAGGCGAGGGAGTCGCTGGTGAGCTTCGAACCTGCGCTGATCAGCGGCACTTGGAGGTGCAGGCCGGATTCAGCGTCACGGTACAGGAACAGGCCCTGTTCCTTGCGGTTCGACTTGTCGAAAATAACGAAGCGTCCGGACGTCCGCTGCGCTTCGATCTTGGGCGCGCCCGCCGGCATCTGGACGGTCTTGGCGAGACGCGACCATTGGCACAGGTAACGCGCGGCGTCGAAATTCGCCATGCGGGTCGTGTGGTGGGAGTACGCGGTGCGCTCGTCGTCGCGCAGATCGAGGAACCCGTGTTCCTGATCCAGATAAGTCTCGTAGAAGAACATGAATAACCGGCGCAGAATGTCGTAGTATTTGACCTTCTGATCGTCGGGGATCCAGCCGTCGCGGAGGCCCTGAAGAATGAGGCTGATGCAGTGCATCTGGCCATAGGCACCAGCGGCGCGGCCAAACGCCCAGCCGAGTCCGTCGTGGCGGACCAAGTCAGGCATCATCTTAATGTACTTCTCCGCATAGGTGCGGAGCGTCGGTAGCTTGCGATCGCGTACGCCACTGTTCGCATGCAGCTGCAGCGCGGAGCGGATGAACACAAAGGTCATCACGCCATACAGATTGAAATTACCACCGAGCCCGTGAGTCGAATCGTCGAAGAAGCCGGCCGAACTGGTCTGGTTGATCCGCTCGACTACGCGCTCTATGAGGCGGGACGTTTCGTCCTTCTTCGAGAGACCGAGGGAGAACCGCGCCACCGCTTTGGCGATATTGAACGCCTGCCAGTGATTGTCGTAGTCACTGCGATGCAGCAGCGATTTGTCGATGCGCAGCTGCGTCTCTTCGACGAGGCGTTCCCAGACCGGATTACGTTCCTTGGAGGGACCGAAGGCCAGCAAACCCAAGGCGGCGTAGGCCAAACCGTTTTCTGCGGCGGGCTCCGTGAACATCTGCGCCGTGATACATCGCGCGGCGAGATCGATCAGGTCGTGGCCCTTCAGGGTCGTTTCACCGGTTGCACGATAAAATTCTCCGAGCGCAAATGCGACATGGCCGGGCTCGTCGGGGCGTGACTGCTCACCATTCGCAGGAAGAATGGTGCCGTCAGGTTGAATCGAGTCGAGATTGTGGCCCAACATCGAGCGGGCCATGTCGAGACATTGCTCGGAAAAACTATGCATGAATTGGGTTGCTGGTGGCGGAAGCAGAACGAGTCGTGGCTTGAAAGAAGGAAATGAATCTCAGGAGAATTCCGGACGGGCAAGAGGGAAGTTCGACGGAAAAGGCGATCGGCGCATCTGGCGGTTGGCGGTGGCAGCCACCGCGGCGGCGAAGGGACTCGCCGCCCTACCTATCGTGACGTTTGAAAAAGGTAGGGCGCGGACTCCGCTCCGCGCCGGAGAGGCGGCGAAGGGACTCGCCGCCCTACCTATCGTGACGTTTGAAAAAGGTAGGGCGCGGACTCCGCTCCGCGCCGGCCGGAGCCGGAACCGCCAAACGGCAGGTGCGCCCAAGGCGATCAACGGGCGATGAGTTTTAGGAACTCAGCGTTTGTCTTGGTCTTGGAAAGACGCGCGATCATGGTATCGGTTGCCTCCTCGATCTTCTGTTGCACCAAGGCGCGACGGAAGAAATGAATTCCCTCCAGCGTCTTGGCGTCGATGAGGAGTTCTTCTTTCCGCGTGCCGCTCGAGGCAACGTTGATCGCTGGCCAGAGCCGCATTTCAGCGGCTTTCCGGTCAAGCACCAACTCCATGTTACCGGTGCCTTTGAACTCCTGGAAAATAACGTCGTCCATGCGGCTGCCCGTTTCCACGAGCACGCTGGCGATAATCGTGAGCGAACCCGCTTCTTCCGTGCGCCGCGCGGTGGCGAACAGCTGGCGGGGCTTTTCCAATGCGCGCACATCCAGACCGCCGGAGCCGGTGCGGCCGGAATTCCGGGCCGTGTTGTGCGCCCGCGACAGACGAGTGATCGAATCAACGAACAGCACGACGTCGCGGCCCGTTTCAACCAGGCGCTTGGCGCGTTCGATGCAAAGATCCGCGATGCGGACGTGATTTTCGATCTGTTCGTCGTTCGACGACGCCCAGATCTCCGCCGAGGCCACACTGCGCTTGAAATCGGTGACCTCCTCAGGACGTTCATCCACGAGGAGAATCATCACGTGACACTCCGGATTATTTTCGAGCACGCCGAGCGCCATGTCGCGCAGCAGGGTCGTCTTGCCGGTGCGCGGCGGGGCGACGATGAGGCCGCGGGTGCCTTTGCCGATCGGACAGAAAAGATCGACCGCACGCGTGGTCAGCCGGCCGTCCTTCATCTCCATCTTGAGATGCTGATTCGGCGAAATCGTGGTCAGCGCCGTGAATTCGTGCTTCGCCCGGCGCTCCTCAATCGCGACGCCATCGACGGTTTCGATGAAGCGCATCTTCGGATTGGGGAAGCGTCCATCCGGCGGAAAGGCGGTCCCGCCGATCATCGAGCCGTTTCTCAATTTGAAACGGCGAATCAATTCTTTCGGGACGAACGGGTCGGTTGGACGGCGTTTTCCGCCGCGAGCAAGATCAACGAGCTGGCCGTTGCCGCCGCGTTGGATGTCGACGTCGAGCACGCCTTCCACCCGGATCGTGTTTTCGATCGGGGCAGGAGCGGGCGCGTTTCCTTCCGCCGAGGCGGATTGGGGTGCGGCGCCGGAAATTACGGTCGCAGCGGTGGTGTCCGCCGGAGCAGACGCAGGTTTCTTTTCCATACAGAGAGGGTGAAGGCAGACACGTCCCGCTTGACGCTTGAAACTCTGGACGGGATAAGAGCCGCAGTTTGCGTCCTTTAACCCTACAATCCGACACGCACGTGCCAGATCAGACGATTACCTCAGTATCCCGGGAATCCCGGAAATTCAGGCCTTCGGCCGAGTTCAAAGCCCAAGCCAATCTTGGGAGTGATGCGGCCTACAAAAGGCTCTACAGCGAGTCTGTCAACTCCCCAGAGAAATTCTGGGACCGCCAGGCGAAGGAACATTTGGTCTGGCGCAAGCCTTACCGCAAGGTCCTCGAATGGAAGGCTCCCTTCGCCAAGTGGTTCGTCGGCGGGAAACTCAATGTCTCCGAAAACTGCATCGACCGGCATCTCGGTACCTATCGCGAGAACAAGGCCGCGCTGATTTTCGAAGGCGAACCCGGTGATGTCAGAACCATCACCTACAAGCAGTTGCACTTCCACGTGTGCCGTTGGGCAAACGCGTTTCACAACATGGGCGTAGGAGAGGGCGATCGCGTCGCCATCTACATGCCAATGATTCCCGAAGCGGTGATTGCCATGCTCGCCTGTGCGCGGGTGGGAGCGATTCACACCGTCGTTTTCGGCGGTTTCAGCCCGGAAGCGCTCAAGGACCGAATTAATGATTGTAAGGCAAAACTTGTCATAACGGCGGACGGCGGCTGGCGCCGCGGCAAGATTATCGAGCTGAAGGCGAACGTCGACAAGGCCGTGGAAAACACGCCGACCGTGCAAACGGTACTCGTCGTCAAGCGCTGCGGCAATCCCGTCACCATGGTGGAAGGCCGGGATGTTTGGTGGAAAGAAGCCTGGGAAGGCGCGCCGAATGTGCACAAGGCGAAGGCGTTCGATTCCGAACACCCGCTTTTCATCCTATATACTTCGGGCTCCACCGGGAAACCCAAGGGTGTATTGCATACGAGTGCCGGCTATCTTCTCGGGGCGAAGTTGAGTGCCCACTACGTTTTCGATCTGAAGGAAAACGATCGTTACTTCTGCTCGGCCGATATCGGCTGGGTTACCGGCCACAGCTATGTTGTGTACGGCCTCCTCTCGAATGGCGCCACGGTCTTCCTGTACGAGGGGGCGCCGAATCAGCCCGAGCCCGATCGTTTCTGGCAGATGATCGATCGCCACGGGATCACTATTCTATATACTGCGCCCACCGCGATCCGCTCGTTCATGCGCTGGGGGGATAATTACGTGCTCCGCCATCGGCTGGACTCACTCCGGTTGCTCGGCTCCGTCGGTGAACCCATCAATCCGGAAGCTTGGATGTGGTATCGCACGATGATCGGCAAGAAGCGGTGTCCGATCGTCGACACGTGGTGGCAAACGGAAACGGGAGCAATCATGATCGCGCCGATGCCCGGCATTACTCAGACCAAACCCGGCTCCGCCACGCGTCCGTTCTTCGGCGTCGTGGCCAAGGTGGTGGACGACAAGTGTCGCGAAGTGCCACGCAATAGCGGTGGCAAACTCGTGATCACGCAGCCGTGGCCATCGATGTTGCGGACGCTTTGGGGCGACGACGATCGCTATGTTCGCCAGTACTTCAGCGAGTTCCCCGGACACCCCGACGTTTATTTCACCGGTGACGGCGCCCGTCAGGACAAGGACGGTTACTTCTGGATTGTCGGTCGAATTGACGACGTGCTCAACGTTTCCGGCCACCGCATTGGCACGGCGGAGATCGAAAGCGCGCTCGTTTCCCATCCGGCGGTGGCTGAAGCTGCGGCCGTCGGCCGGCCCGACGAACTCAAAGGTCAGTCACTCTGCGTGTTCGTCACGCTCAAGGCGGGTCAAACCGCGAGCGACGAACTCAAGGAGCAACTCCGGGCGCATGTCGGCAAGGAAATCGGGTCGCTCGCGAAACCCGACACGATCCGCTTTGCCGCGGGTCTGCCCAAGACCCGGAGCGGTAAGATTATGCGCCGCATCTTGAAGGAGCTCGCCGCGGGCGGGGAAATCAAAGGAGACACGAGCACGCTGGAAGACTTCAGCGTCATCGCCGCGCTCCAGGCGGAAGAATGATCGGATAGAAATTGAAAGGGTAGGGCGGAAACAGAAACGCCCTACCTTCCTGTTTCGCCTCTCGGCTCCGGTGGGACCGCGGACGCCCTCGTCCGCATGGCTGAGTCGTACTCATGCAATTGAGTTGGAGCGGCTTGTGCCCAAGCCTAACGTGAGAGCGAACCTTCGTCCGCAGCGGGCATACGAATCGAGGAATGTCTCCGTCGTGACACCGGCATTCCTGCCGGTGCGGTCGAATCGGACGCGCACAGACAAGAATGTCTGTGTCACTCCAAGCCCCTTCGGAAGCGGGTTGGGGACAACCCACTCGACCGGTGGGACCGCGGACGCCCTCGTCCGCATCGGTTAGTTAGTTAGAAAGTGCGGCCGGGGGCGGTCGTCGTCCCAAGGGACAGGCACCGTTTCCGCCTCTCCCTCTGAATTGGTCCACTTTCCATTTGCTGCGACTGCAACTCTGGCGCTTCACTCGCGTCCTTGCCCAACATGCCAGTCGCGCGCTCCAACCGCCGCAGGTCAGCCTTCACCTTGTTAGAGCTCTTGGCCGGCATGGCGATCATCGCCATCCTGGTCTCGCTGAGCTTTGGGCTGGTTCGTAGCTCGAAACAACGCGCCGCCATCGCGCGCACCCGCGGCGACCTCGCCGCCCTCGTCCAGGCGTTGGAAGCGTACAAGCGGCACTACGGCGATTATCCCCAAACCGGAAACGCCGCCCAAGCCGCCCCGCTGATCGGCGCGGTCATTGCCCAGGGGCAGGCGCAATCGCAGCTCTTCAATGCCCTCACCGGGGTCTATGGGCCAACGAATTTTACCATCCGGCTGAACGGCCCGACCTTGGTCGATCTCGCCACACTTCGCCCGGAAGTTGCCCTCGTGCCGATCACCTTCGGCATTCCCCAAGGTTCGCCGCCGGCGAAGCTCGTTGTCCCCAATTCTTTCGTCGATGCGTGGGGGAATCGCTACCTTTACTATTACCGGCCCGCGCCAATTGCCGGCCGCCCGTCGAACACGCAATGGCAGCTTCCGGTCTACCTGCTCTATTCCGCCGGCCCCGACGGCCAGCAAACCACGCCCAACCAAAACACCGGGCTATTCACCGGCACCACGCAGACCACGGGCACCAATGCCGACAATATCTACGCGACCCCTTGATTCCATGATGGCCCCGCCCCGTCCTCGTCCTCGTCCCTCGATTTTTCCCGGTTTCGGCCGATCGTCGCGGCGACGCGGTTTCACGCTCATCGAACTGCTCACGGTCGTAGCCATCCTGGGGATTCTGGCGGCGATTTTGTTGCCCACCGTGCGCAGCGCACGCGTCTCAGCTAACCGGGCGAAAACCCGCGCGCAATTCAGTCAGTGGTCCGCCGCCTTCGAGCAATTTCGACAGGAGTATGGCTCCTACCCGCAACTGTTTCCCAACGGAGCACAAAAACTCGTGAACCAGGGCGCCACCACGCAGGCCGCCGGTAATCATCTGTTCCACGACTTGCTTGCCGGCACCCGCCGCGACGGCTCGGCTCTCGCGGGGGCCACCACCGGCAATCCAACGCCCGCCCTCGGTCAGAATACCCGGCGCATTCGCTTCGTGTCGTTCTCGGAAAGCGACCTCGTGACGCAGGCTGATGTCACCGCCGGTCGCGCGGCGGCGGCGCAACTCAACTTCATCCGTGACGCCTTTTTCAATTGGCAGATCGCAGTCATCACCGACACGAACCTTGACGGCGTGATCAACGGCCGTGACACGCCCGGCGGATTTCCGCAGGTCACTCCGGCAGGCGGCACTCTCGCGATCCGGCCGACGACCGTCGTCACTCCCGGCACCACCGGTGGCACGCGCGCCGGCGTGATGTTTTATAGTGCCGCGCCCGGAGCCACCTCCGAGAACGACTTGATCCTGAGCTGGCGATGATCGATCCGTCCATCACTGCTCCGGCCGCGCGCGTAACCGTAAACCCACTACGGACGGGACGGCGCGCGTTCACGCTGCTGGAGGTGCTCGTCGTGGTCGGTCTCATTGCGCTCCTGGCGGGAGGCCTTGGTTTGGCGTTGGGTGACACCGGCGGCAATTCCCTCGCCACCGCGCAGACGACGCTCGCCACGATGGTGGGCACCGCGCGCGCGCAGGCCGCCGTGCAGCAAACCGAAACCATTCTCGCGATTTACGCCACGCGCCCGCCCGGCGGCGACGCGCAAAAATACCTCCGCTTGCTGCAGGTTTTTCGGAATAATCGTCCCGGCGTCACCCCGCCCGTCTGGGTGCCCGCCGGGGCCCCGGTCTCCTTGCCGCGCGGCGTTTACATGGTGCCCACGACGACCACGGGCTTGCTCGCGGCGGGTATTGTCTGGCCGACGAATCCTCCACTTGTATCCACCCTCCGGGGACCGATCGGGTTGGCCCAGCCGGCCGGAACACCGTTTGGCACGGGCGCAACCGCCTTCGTGGTCGAGTTTTCTCCGGATGGCACGATCGCGCAGGTCGGGAATCTCACCCACGCCCGCTTGGTGCTGGGGACCGCGGCGCTCGCCAACAACATTCCCCAATTCAACAATAACGCCGCCGTGCGCGGCGTGATTCTGCGCCCGACGGGCGCGGTGACGTTTGTCAATCAGGCCAACGGCTTCTGATGATCATGCGTCCGACCTTTTCACGCCGTACCCTGCGCGCGGCTTTCTCCCTCCTCGAAGTGGTCGTCGCCGTCGGCATTTTTGCGGCCGGCATGTTGGGCGTCGTCGCGCTGTTCACCCCCGTGGCGCGGTCCGTTTCCGACAGTTCCGATGCCGAGGCTGCCGCGCGCATGGCGGATGCGTTGCGTCTCCGGTTGCAGGAAATCCCTTTTCTCGAAGTCGCCGCGTTGCTGAAGAATTCCAACGGCGCCCGCCACGCGTTGACGGATGCGGACGCCCGCGCCGATTACAATCCGACCACCGACGCGCAGATCCTGTTTGCGAGCCGCGATGGCGCCCGGATCGGACCTTACAGCGATGTGATCTGGCGGGATCCTACGACCACTCGGAATTCGGACCGCGATAAATATTTCGAAATCGCCCTGATTCGGAACGAAACGCTCTCTCCGCTGGCACCTCCCGTCGCGGCAGGCGAATCCGCCGCGGCGAATCCGGATGAAACGGCGTTCCTGTTGGCGTACACCGCGCGGGTGCGCTGGCCGGCATTTATCAAGGTCGGCGGCGCGGGTGCGGTCCAGGTGGGCAGCAATCCCGCCGCGACCGTGCGTTTCGATCACAGCTCCAAGCAGGTGCTTTTCTTCACGGGCTCGGTCACGCGATGAAAACCGTTCCATTCGCTCCGCGTCGCGGCCGGTCCGCTGGCTTCACCATCGTCGAAGTCGTGGTGGCCGTCGGCATCACCGCGTTGCTCGCCGGCTTCATGGTCGCCATCCTGACGAATGTATCCGCATTCTGGTCACGGACGTCCGGCCGGCTCTCCGCCGAGGCGCAGGCACGCTATGTGCTCGATCAACTCACCTTGGACCTGCAGGGCGCAATTTATCGCGACGACGGCAACACCTGGCTGGCGGCGACCATTCCCGGCAATCAGAACAACGCGGGTACGCTGTGGAACAACACTGGCACGACCACCACGGCGGTGAAGCCGACCAACGGCACCGGTTCTTTGCAGGCGATCGCCACCGGGACGTTGAGCGAAGCCGGTCCCACCGGACCGCGTTTTGGCGTGGCGGGCACCTGGCTGCGTTTCTTCACCACGAAACGCGGCAGTAACGCGAATGCGACCGACACCCAGTCCGCGCCGGTGGCAGTCGCCTACCAGATCATCCGCCGGGCCACGACCGCCACGGCCGCCAACCTCGACCGGCGCTACCTGCTGCACCGCACTGAAGTGCGCCCAAACGCGCTGAGCACCGCCCGCAACGGCACGCTGCAGGTCGGCTTCAACATCACCACGGCAGCGTATCAGCCGACCAATAACACCGCCCAGTTCCGGGATCCAGCGGAGATTCGCTATCCCACCTTGAACAGTGTGCTCGCCGAGAACGTGGTCGATTTCGGCGTGCGGTGCTATGTGTATGCACCCAACGCCACTACAGGCGAAACGCAGCTGACCCGAATTTTTCCGTCAGGTAACAACGACCTCACCCACACCGCGAACCTGCCGCCGCGCGTGCCCAATGCCGCGGGAAACCATACGAACAGTTTCCCCGAAGTGGTGGATGTGATGATCCGCGTCCTCACCGACGAAGGCGCCCGCCTCATCGCGGGCTATGAGGCCAATCCCCAGCGCGTGACAACCCTGGCGGGCCGCACGGCGCAGCAGTATTGGTGGGATCTCGCCCTGGCCAACTCCCAGGTGTTCACGCGCCGCATCGTGCTGACGCCCAAACCGCTTTGATTTCGTGGGCACTCTCAACGTAATGACTCGTTTTCCGCTTCGCCCTCAGCGCGGTTTCGCTCTGCTGCTCACGCTTACGCTGCTCTCCTTTGTGGTGCTGCTGCTGGTGGGCTTGGCCACGTACACGCGCGTGGAAACCGCGGTGGCCGGAAATACGCAGCGGCAAGCTCAGGCGCGCGAAAATGCCCTGCTGGGCTTGAACGTGGCACTTGACCAATTGCAGCGGCACGCCGGGCCCGACACGCGCGTCACCGCCACCGCCGCGGCGCTCACAGGAGTCAACGCCCAGAAGCGATATTACACCGGAGTGTGGGACTCCACTCCGAGCGATTCTGGTCCGAGGGCGTGGTTGGCCAGCGGTGCGGAAACGGCTGCGGGCATTGATGTCACCGCCGCGATTCCGGCCGCGCGCCAGGTGCCGCTCGTGAGCACACAGACTGATACCTCTACTACGACCAATTTCCCCACGCCTATTCCCACCGAGGCGGCGCTGCAGGATATCACGGCGCCCGGCTTGCCCGGGCAAGTAGGCGCGGCCCGGGCCACGATCGGCCGGTATGCCTGGTGGGTGGGGGATCAAGGGGTGAAAGCTCCGATCGCGGTTCCGGACACGGTGAATGATATCGATTACGCGCCATTCGCCGATGGCGGCGCCACGGACCTGCGGACGCGCATTCGCCAGCAGATTTCCCTCGGGCCTGACGCAATCGTCGCTAGTGGCAGTTCCGCTTTCGACGCCCGGGACGCCAATAACCGCGGGCTCGTGCCGAAGATCGCGGCGATGAACCAGGTCGCCTTTTTGCGCAGTCCGGCGAATGCCGCCCTTGGAATCGGGGTCGTGCGCGCCAATTTCCAAGCCTGGTCGCCCGGCATCTTCGCCGTGCTCGCTAATTCGAAGTCGGGGGGACTGCGGCAGGACCTTTCACTCCGTCCGGGCCTTCTCGGCAATGCTTTTGCGGCCTGGGCTGATTATGCCGCGTACATGGAATCACTCGTCCCGGCAGTCGCTGCTGGCGAAGTCACGGGCGCCGCGACGTCGAGCAGCAGTGCGCCGAGTATCCTTCCCGCCTACGGGACCGATCCGGTGCGCCGACGGTATGTGATGACGCCGCATCAACGCGATGTCGACGTTGGCGGTTCGCATCAGGTTGGACCGGTTTTGTCGGAGTTCGGACTCACGTTCAATGTGCGGACGCTGCCGAGCGCTTCTGGCAATTCAGTCGTGAGTATTCAGCCTTTGGAGACGCGAGCGGCATGGATGATTTCACTTTGGAACCCGTACACGTCGGCCTTGGTGCCGGAGAATCTACGGATTGAAATCTCGGGCTTACCGCGGGTGAGTGTCGTGAAAGAAAGTGACGGCGCGACGGTGTCATCGTTCTCGATTGCCGAGTTATATGGTGATGACGCCGACGCGCCCCTGCGGGTGAGCCTACCATGGGATGCGGAAAACGTCCCCAGTACGGCGCCCGCGGAGGATCGCCGTTCGTGGCTGCCCGGGCGGGTGTACACGTGGCGGTCCATCGAAGACACGACCAAGGGAGCTATTCCGGCCGGTGGTTATCCGTCACGGTTCTACACGCGCGACTTTACCGCGACCGGCGAAACGAATGGCGGCGTGCAACGCTCGGCCCCGGGAACCGTTCGGGGAGATGAAGTCTGTCATCTTCTCGTTGAGGGTTCGGACACCCCGACGAGCAATCTGATCGTCGCCGTGTACGCAGTCCGGGACGGCGGGGACGTACTGCTGGGCCGTTTCGAATCACCGGCATTCATGTCCTCATTTGAGACGACGGCGCGGATGATCAACGCGAGCACCTACCAATTCGCGTACGTTTTCCGGCTCAAGGAGAGCATCGACACGATCGCCGAGCCGTCGTCCTGGTTGACCACGCCGACGATCGATTTTCGGCGCACGCGGGTTCCCGGCGAGGCCTTCGTGCTGGAGAATGGGGATAACCCGGCGGTGTACGAGAACGGTCTAACATCCGGTTTCATGACCGCGAAACCTGACCGGCTGCTCTTCCGCGCGGGCGACGCGTATTCATACAATGAGGACGTGCCGTTGTTTGAGTTGCCGCGGGCGCCGCTGCTTTCCCTCGGGGCACTCCAGCATTTCCGGATCGTCAATTCGCGCCCGTTCATGATTGGCAACCCCTGGGGGAGCGCGGCGACCCTGAACTCCATTCCGTTGGGTGAACTCTTCGATCGCTTCTTTTTCTCGGGTCTGGCTCCCGGAGTGACTCCGGGCACCACTGCGTCGGGTGAGCTGATCATGCCCAATCCGCTGCTGAAGTCGTTCCGCAAAGCGGACGGAGCGCGGCCCACCATCAATGATGTTCGGGCAACTTCTGCCGTGGTGGCTTCCGAAGATCCGGATGTACCGAGCGTCACCGGCGACGCGATGTCCTCGCGGTTTTTCCTGCAGGGTGCGGTGTTCAACGCGAACTCGACCCAGCGGCAGGCGTGGATCGGAGTGTTGCGTGGCATTCGCTTCACGGCTCCGCTGGCGTTCACTTACCTCGATGCTTTGAGTGCTTCGGGCACGGCTGATGACACCGCCCTCGCGTCGGTGCAATCGAACGACGCGCAGTTCTTCCGCTTCTCCCAGTCGGCCCAGGAGACGTACAAGGCGGAGGCTGGCTCAGCGGAGAGTGGCGAATTTTCCACACCGTCGGTGGCCAACACGCATCTATTCCGAAAAGGCATGCGCACGCTCACCGCGGATCAGGTGCGCGATCTGGCCGAGAAAATTGTCGAGCTGATTGCCATCAAGCACAACGCGTCCGCCCCGGAAGGCGGACCGTTTCGCTCGCTCGACGAATTCCTCGCGCCTTCTACTTTGTTCGCCGGTGCGGACGCCGCCGGCAATGCGCTGGCGCCGCGCAGTCTCCTCGAGGCGGCAATCGAGGCCGCACAGCTCAATCGCGAAGAAGCATTGGGACTTGTCAGTACTACTGCCGAGTTCAGTTC
>ENA-ORBV01006740-ORBV01006740.1-microbial-mat-metagenome-genome-assembly--contig:-NODE-6740-length-20075-cov-16.468397_pt1 | contig 20075 bp, 10 predicted proteins | sample MGYA00237777_ERZ505514 | MGnify/ENA primary metagenome ERZ505514 (study PRJEB26160, sample SAMN06269048) | microbial mat metagenome | isolation source: Oligotrophic lake microbial mat | place... | reverse complement strand
ATGTAAGCCTCCTCTAGGTCTTCCGTCAGGGAAGATCTATGGATCTCACCAATCGCCAATGGGAGATTGTAGAACCACTCCTCCCTCCTCTGCCCCGGTGCCCCGATGGCCGCGGCAGACCTTGGCGCTCCAGTCGGGATGTTCTCAATGGCATTCTCTGGGTACTGCGCACGGGAGCGCAGTGGAAGGAGATGCCAGACAAATATCCACCGTACCAAATCTGCCACCGCCGGTTTCAGTTGTGGGTCAGGCAAGGAACCCTTCATCATATTCTGCAGAGACTTGCGGAGGATTTAGACTTGGACCTGTCAGAATCCTTCATCGATGCCACATTCTCCTCGGCGAAAAAGGGGGATCTGGAGTGGGGAAAACTAAACGTGGCAAGGGCACGAAGACCATGGCAGTGGCAGGCGCTTCTGGCCTGCCGTGCGCTGTCTTCACTGCCTCCGCCTCTCCTCACGAGGTGACACTCGTGCAAGAAACGCTGAAGCGGATGTTCACCACAGAGATGCCTCAGCGCCTCATCGGCGACGGAGCATACGACAGCGATCCGCTCGATGCGGAATTGCGGGGGCAAGGAATTGATCTCATCGCCCCTCACCGCAAGAACCGCACGAGAAAACCAACGCAGGATGGCAGGAAGATGCGCAGATACAAGCGCAGATGGAAGGTGGAGCGTCTCTTTGCTCATCTGCAAAACTTCCGCAGACTCGTCACTCGCTATGAATATCACCAAGAGAATTTCGAAGGCTTCATGCTCCTGGGATGCGTTCTTTTACTCCTCCGGCATTTATGAGACTGGTTCTAGTTTTCAGGCCATTTTGCACCCGAGCCTATCTGGAAAGGATTGCATCTGACTCCTCCGCGAAAGCCATGCCGAACCCCGTTGTCCAGACCAAAACCGCCTATCCATTAGAACTTCGGAGGCGGATAATGCGTACGCGCCCCGTGGATCACGTCCCTTGACGGGTGAGGTAAGTTCGGCGGCATCCCAACCCTGTACCGGAGGATGCCGACATGCCCGCACGCCGCGACCCCGACGCCACCCGCCGACTCTCCATCGCCCAGCTCAGCCGTTGAGAAGATCCACCACCGAGGCGCACAGACACTGAGCAAGGCAGAGCCATGGCCCTGCCCCGACCCTCGCCCGCATCCGCCCAACCCCTCTTCTCGCCTTCCTCTGTGTCTCCGTGCCTCCGTGGTTTACTCCCTTCCCCCGAGACCACCCATGCTCATCCTCAACCCCCGACTCGTCAAGTTCGGCCCCACAACCTGGCCCGAGGTTTCCACCATCGCCATCGACCGCGACTCCTCCCGCCTCGCGCTCGAATGGTCCGACCTGGGTCCACACCCCGTCTTTGCCGACTCACCCGAGCAGCGCCTCACCATCCGCATCATCCAGGAGATCGCACGCGATGACCTTGACACGCCCCGCCCGGGCGACCAGCAGACCCTCACCTTCTACACCGCACCCACCGGCGCCGACGCCCGCCGACGCAAAGTAACAACCACCGCCGTCATCACCGCCGTCTCCCACGACCTCTCCCTCTCCCGCGGCACCCAACGCCGCATCACCCTCACCGCACTCTCCGCCGACGGCAGCACCGACCCCATCACCATCACCGACCCCGTCCTGGGCGAAGTGTGATCGTGCGGGCATCAGTGTCATCGTGGTGGCACAGGCTTGCAGCCTGTCCCCGGGGCGCCTCGCCCCGGACTCCCCGGTCTGAGATCCCAAGTTGCACATCTCAAATCCCGACCACGCCAGTCCCCACCCGCACGCCGAAACCTCACAATCTTTCTGCCACTCTGCCACTCTGCCACTCTGCCACTCTGCCACTCTGCCACTCTGCCACTTCGTCGCTCCGACACTCCCCCCAGGACTCCCCATGTTCGGCCAGACCCGCTCACTCATCGGCATGGTCCACGCCGGCGCGCTCCCCGGCACGCCCCGCGCCTCCGCCGGAATCGACCAGCTCGTCCGCCACGCCGTCGATGAGGCCCTCATCCTCGCCGAGGCCGGCTTCGACGCCGTCCTGGTCGAGAACATGCACGACCGCCCCTACGTCCACGGGCGCAAAGCCCCCGAAATCACCGCCTCCATGACCCGTATCGCCCATGAGGTCCGCCGCGCCTGCGGCCTGCCCACGGGCCTCCAGATCCTCTCCGGCGGCAACCACGAGGCCCTCGCCGTCGCTCTGGCTGTCGGCGCCGCCTTCATCCGCTGCGAGAACTTCGTCTTCGCCCATGTCGCCGACGAGGGCTTGCTCGACACCGCCGAGGCCGGCCCGCTGCTCCGCTATCGCCGCCAGATCGGCGCCGACCAGATCGGCATCTTCGCCGATCTCAAGAAGAAGCACGCGGCCCACGCCATCACCGCCGACGTCACCCTCGCCGAGGCCGCCCAGGCCGCCGAGTTCTTCGGCGCCGATGGCGTCATCGTCACCGGCGAATGGACCGCCCAGCCCACCAACCCCACCCACGTTGCCCAGGTCCGCCAGGCCACGGGCCTGCCCGTCATCGTCGGCTCGGGCGTCACCCCGCCCCAGATCGCGGGCCTCTTTGCCAGTGCCGACGCCCTTATCGTCGGCTCTTTCATCAAGCGCGAGGGCGTCTGGTCCAACCCCATCGACCCGGCCCGCTGCCGCGAACTCGTCGCCGAAGCCAACCGCCATCGCAAGTAGCCCTCGGCCCTCGCGTGCGGGGGAGGTGTCAACGAGGCTCTGCGAAGTTGACGGTGGGGGTGTTCCGACCAACAGAACCGGCTGCGCAAGCGCTCGCCCACCACACAAACGGCCGCGACACCCGATCTTGCTCCACATGCCGGGTCGGGTTCTGCCACGCGGGCTGAGGGGGAGGTTCCCCCGGTGGGTTGATCCGAGATGTCGCAAAAACCGCACAAATACTTGACACGACCACTATCGTCCAATATCCTAACGATATGGTCGCTTCCAGTCAAGGTGATGCCACCGCCCAACTCATCCGCCACCTCCGCGACCGGTGCTCCTCCCTGGGCGCCCGCGCCGTCGACCTCGGGGCTGTCTCCACGGGCCTGTCCGACCTCGACGCGGTTCTCCCCCACGGCGGCTTGGATCGCGGGGCCGTCCACGAATGGCTCGGAATCGCCGAGAATCAGCCAGTCGAGCCTGATTTCACCAGTTCACACGCCGCCCCATCGCCGGTCTCCCCCGCCGACCGCCTCTGGGCCACCGATGTCGCCCTCCGCAGCCGGGCCGCCTGCGTCGTGATCGCCGACGCCACCGGGCTGGACCTGGCCTCGACCCGTCGTCTGCAACTGGCGGCCGAGGCCGGCGGCGGCCTCTGCCTGCTCGCCCGCCCGCCCCACGAATCCGTCGAGCTCTCGGCCTCCAGCACCCGCTGGCTGGTCCGCTGGTCACCAAGCCCCGCCGCCTCACGCCGCTGGAGCGTGGAGTTGCTCCGTTGCAAGGGCCAGCGCCAACCCAGCCGCGTGCGTGAGCATGTGAGATCGCTTCCAACGTTCAGCCACGTTGTCCACGACGAGCAGGCCCCGCGTGCCCACGCCCGCGGCCCTGACGCCATCTGGATCCTGGAGCGCGACCATGAAACGCGTCATCTGCGTGTGGTTCCCGACCTTCTCGGCGGATCTGGTGTGGAGGAGACTCCAGCGCCGCCAGTCAGATTGGTCGGGTAACCCACATACAGATGAGGGGGCGGGGCTTTCCAGCCCCGCCTCCTCGCCCGGAGGGCGCACGAACGCAGCCAAGAGCCTCAGCCCCTGGAAAGGCCCCTTGGATCCTCCGATCCGCTCCCGCCCCCTCACCCTCCTCACTCGCCGCGTCGCCTCCCGCGAACTCGTCGCCGCCCTCTGCGCCCGCTGCGCCCGCGCCGGCATCACTGTCGGCATGGACCTGGCCCAGGCTCGCACCCTGCTCCCGCCAGGCGTCGCCACCGACGCCATCGGCCCCGCGCGACTGCACCTCCAGGAGCACCGCCCCGACCGCGACGCCGCCGCCCTGTACGCCCTGGCTTGCTGGATGACACGCTTCGCGCCCACCGTCGCCCCCGACGCCCCCGACGCCATCCTGCTCGACATGACCGGCACCCAGCGCGTCCACGGCGGCGAACCCCGCCTGCTCCGCGCCATCGCCGCCACCCTCGCCCGCATGGGCTTCCTCGCCCGTGTCGCTTCGGCCCCGACATTCACCTGCGCGTGGGGCGTCGCGCACTTCGGCCCGCACGATCTCTCCCTCGTTCCGCCCGGGCGCGAGCGCGACGCGCTGGCCGACCTGCCCACCGCCGCCCTCAACCTCGACCCCGCCACCATCCTCGCGCTGGATCAGATCGGCATCACCCGCATCGGCGAGGTTCTGGCGCTCAAGCGCCCGTCGCTGGCCGCTCGCTTCGACCCCATCCTTCTTGATCGCCTCGACAAGGCCTTGGGCCGCACGCCCGAGGTGATCGAGGGTGTCCGACCCGAGCCGCCGCTCCGGGCCGAACTTCTGTTCGACGGCCCCACCGACCACTGGGAATCCGTCGAGGCCGCCACACGACGTGTGGTTGAGGACATGGCCCATCTGCTCGAAGGCGTGCAGCGTGGCGCGCGCCGCCTGGCGGTCGAGCTCACCCGCCCCGACGCCGACCCCGAGCGATTCGAGATCGCCCTAAGCCGACCAAGCCGCAACGTCCGCCACCTGTGGTTGCTGGTGCGGGCCAGCCTCGAGAAGATCGACCTGGGCCAGGGTGTCGAGGGCGTGACCCTTATCGCTCTCCGCACCGCCCGCGTCCGCCATCGCCAGGCGACCAGTCCGGGACTCGGCGCCACGTCTCTGGGCGGAAGTGCGGGGGGCACAGGCGGCAGCGACGACCAGACCCCTGAAGCCGTCTGGGGAGAACTCGTGGACACCCTTGTGGGCCGCCTGGGGGCTGACGGTGTGCTCCATGTGCAAACCGTCGAATCCCACCTGCCCGAGCACGCCTTCCGCCACCGCTCGGCCATGTGCCGCTCTGGGGAGCCCTCGGCGGGAGGCGACGGGTCGAATCACCTTGCCGATCGAATCGCACGAACGTCCAAGATCCGGACACCCTGGACCACGAGATTTCTCGTTGCCCCTACCGATCGCCCCACCGTCCTCTTCCCCCCCGAACCGGTGGATGTGCTCGCCCTCACCCCCGACGGCCCGGTGCTCGAAGTCGGCTGGCGGGGCCAGCGCCGCCGCGTGCTCACCTGCACCGGGCCGGAGCGGATCGCCCCCGAGTGGTGGCGGTGGGGGGCTGGCGATCAATCCGACGCGCCAGCCGCCTCTCCCGGCGCGACCAAGGGCGTGACTAAGGACGAGATGAAGGTGCTGGACGCCTGGAAGGCCGGTCATGGTGGATGCGGCGGCGGGTGCGGGCGATCCACCCCGGTCGTGGTCCCCCGCGCTGGCCCGGGCGTCGCCCGCGGGCGATCCCCCCCGATGCCGCCCCCTCCGCCCGATCGCGACTACTTCGCGGTGCAACTCGAGGAAGGCCGCTGGGTGTGGCTGTGCCGCCAGGTGGGCGCGGGGCGGTGGTACGCGCAGGGAGAGTGGGGGTAAGAACTCCCTTCATGGACCAAGGCCGACAAACGCACATGGGATCGGATGATGCAGCGTGCCCGAGAACGAGTTCCCCAAACTGAAACTGCACCCGTATCAGGATCGCCAGGGCGTGATGCCGCCCGAAGCTCCCGACGCGGCCATCGCGCCCCCGTACGCCGAGCTGTGCGTCACCAGCAACTACACCTTCCTCACGGGCGCGAGCCACCCCGAGGAGTTCGTGCAGCGGGCCGCCGCCCTGGGCTACCGCGCCGTTGCGCTCACCGACACCAACACGCTCGCGGGCGTGGTGCGGGCCCATGTGGCGGCCAAGGACGCCGGCCTCCGCTTCGTCCTGGGCTGCCGCCTGCGCCTGCTCGACCTGCCCGGCGTGTCCCTGTTCGTCTATCCCACCGACATGGCCTCCTACGGCCGCCTGTGCCGCCTGCTCACCACCGGCAAGCGCCGTGCGCCCAAGGGCCAGTGTCACCTCCGGCTCGAAGGCGTCGAGCAGTGGAACCAGGGCCTGCTGGCGATCGTGGAACTGGAAGGCCGAGACGCGTGCAACGGGCGGCATGGCTGCGGCTCTGAGCAACCCTGCCTCGCGCCCGAAGACCAGGGGCCCGCACAATCTCAGTCTCCGCACGCCGCTTCGCGATGGATCGATTCTGAAGAAGGCATCCAGGCAGCGCGGCATCAAGGCATCGAGCCGGAGCCCGAGCCCCTGGCAACCCTCTCGCGCCTGCGCCGAATCTTCGACGACGACCGCCTCTCCCTCGCCCTGCGCCCGACCTATGGCGCGGAGCGCGGCCTCGACGACGCGACCGCCATGGCTCGCACCGCCGACCTCTCCCGCGCGGCCGGTGTCCCCCTGTGCGCGACCAACGGCCCGCACTGCCACGTCGCCGGTCGCCGCATGTTGCAGGACGTGCTCACCTGCATCCGCCACACCTGCACCCTGGCCCAGGCCGGCTTCAGGCTCCACGCCAGCGCCGAGCGGCACCTGAAGCCGCCCGACGAGATGCTCCGCCTCTTCGCCGCCTGGCCCGGAGCGATCGACCGCGCGCTGCGGATCGTCGCGCGCACCGCCGGCTTCACGCTCGACGACCTGCGGTACGAGTACCCCGACGAGGTGGTGCCCGAGGGCACGACGCCCCAGGCCCACCTGGCCGCGCTGACCTGGAAGGGCGCGGCCGATCGCTACCCGCCGACCGCGGCGAACCGAGCGCCCGCCGACACCGCGCAGGTGCCCGACCTCTCCGCCCTGCCCGACAAAGTAAGAAAGCAAATCGAGCACGAACTGGCCTTGATCGACGAGCTCGGCTACGCCCGCTACTTCCTGACCGTCCACGACCTGGTCCGCTTCGCGCGGGAGGAGGCGGGCGAGACGCCGATCCTGTGCCAGGGGCGCGGGGCGGCGGCCAACTCGGCGGTGTGCTACTGCCTTGGCGTCACCAGCGTCGATCCCTCGCGGATCGACGTGCTGTTCGAGCGGTTCATCAGCCGGGAGCGCAACGAGCCGCCCGACATTGATATTGACTTCGAGCACGAGCGGCGCGAGGAGGTCATCCAGTACATTTATAAGAAGTACGGGCGCGATCGAGCGGCCCTGACCGCCGAGGTCATCTCGTACCGACGCCGCAGCGCGGTCCGCGACGTGGGCAAGGCCCTGGGCCTGTCGCTCGACACCGTCGATCGACTGGCCAAGAGCGTGGACTGGTGGGACGCCGGCGTGCTGAATGGGCCGGCGATCCGGGAGATGGGCCTGAACCCCGAGGACCCGACGCTGAAGTGGCTCGCCCGACTGACCGCCGAGATCCTGGGTTTCCCGCGGCATCTCTCGCAGCACGTCGGCGGCTTTGTGATTACAAGAAAAGCCCTGTGCGAACTGGTCCCCGTCGAGAACGCGGCCATGCCCGACCGCACCGTCATCGAATGGGACAAGGACGACATCGATGCCATGGGCATGCTGAAGGTGGACTGCCTTGGCCTGGGGATGCTGACGGCGCTGAGGAAATGCCTGGATTTCGTGAACGGCCCCGGCGGGGCCACGGGATGCAGCCACGGGTGGAGCGAGTCTTCGAGCGCCACCCGTGGAAGCCCGGTGTTGATCGAACCGCCCCGCGGGGGCGGAGGAGTCGGGTCGGATCGGGACTTCGATGGGGTCGCTTCGCCACTGCCGGGGCGAAACGGCGTTGTGTGCGCCCGATCCACGGGTTTCGCCAGCGAAGCGCCAGCTCCACCCGTGGCTACAACCCGGTGTCCCTCCGGGACACGCCCCAGGCCGTCCCTTGCGCTCCACACGATCCCCCCCGAAGACCCCGCCGTCTACGCCATGATCCAGAAGGCCGACACCGTCGGGGTGTTCCAGATCGAGAGCCGGGCCCAGATGTCGATGCTGCCTCGCCTGAGGCCCGCGTGTTTTTATGATCTTGTCATCGAGGTCGCGATCGTTCGCCCGGGGCCGATCCAGGGCGACATGGTGCATCCTTACTTGCGTCGGCGCAACGGCGAGGAGGACATCCCCGAGAACGCGCACCCGGCGTTCAAGGAGGTTCTGGGCAAAACCCTCGGCGTTCCGCTGTTCCAGGAGCAGTGCATGGCCCTGGCCGTCAAGGCCGCCGGCTTCACGCCCGGCGAGGCCGACCAGCTCCGCCGCGCCATGGCCGCCTGGAAACGCAAGGGCGACCAGATCGTCCGCTTCGGTCGCAAACTCATCGACGGCATGATGGAGCGCGGCATCCCGCGTGAGTTCGCCCAGCGCTGCTTCGAGCAGATCAAGGGCTTCAGTTCCTACGGATTCCCCGAGAGCCACGCCGCGTCGTTCGCCCTGCTCGTGTACGCGTCCGCGTGGCTCAAGTGCCACCACCCGGCCGAGTTCACCGCCGCGCTCATCAACAGCCTGCCCATGGGCTTCTACGCCCCGGCCCAGTTGGTGCGAGACGCCAGGGAGCACGGCGTGGTGGTGCGCGAGATCGACGTGAATCAGAGTGTGTGGGATTGCAGCATCGAGGCGTCTTCGCCCGGATGGCGCGCGAACGTTGCCAGGGGCTTTAGCCCCCGGTTCGCGAGAGAGGAGCCCTCGACCCCGAAGGGGTCGACGGGCGGTGTGACTCAGTCGGTCATCGGACGCCCGTTGGCACCAGAGGTCGGATCGCTCGTCGACCCCCCCGGGGTCGAGGGCTCGCTGGGCGTCAACCAGGGGCTGAAACCCCTGGCAACGTTCGTGCGCCCTCCGGGCGAAGAGAGGAGGCCATCCATCCGCCTGGGAATGCGCCTCATCACCGGCCTGTCCCAGGCCGAGGCCGACAAGGTCGCCGCCGCCGTCGCACGCCGGGGCCCGTTCGATTCCATGCTCGCGCTCTGGCGGGCCAGCGGCGTCAAGGCGGCCACCATGCGCCGTCTGGCCGCCGCCGATGCGTTCGGCTCCATGGGCCTGTCGCGTCAGCAGGCGCTCTGGAACGCCAGGCTGCTGCGCGACGACCACCTGCCGCTCTTTGACGCCATTGGATCCGAGATCGCCGCTGACGGCTCCAACGCCGCACGCCACGACACTCTGGAGGAAGATGAGCCCAACCTCCCCGACATGGGCCCGCAGAACCAGGTCGTCCACGACTACAACACCACCGGCCTCTCGCTCAAACGCCACCCGGTCTGGTTCGCCCGCGAGCGACTCGTCTGCCTTGGGTGCCTGCCCTGCGAGGACCTGCGCGACCCCGCGAAGACACCCGACGCCAAGGCGGTCATGGTCGCGGGCCTCGTGCTCGTCCGCCAGCGCCCCGGCACCGCCAGCGGCGTCACGTTCATCACCCTCGAGGACGAGACTGGCATCGCCAACCTGGTCATCTGGCGGCAGGTCTACGACCGCTTCAGGCGGCAGGCGGGCGCCCGCTTGCTCGTCGCCCGCGGCAAGGTCCAGAGGCAGGGCGAGGTCGTCCATGTGGTCGTGATGCGCCTGCGGAACGAGGATGCCGCGCTCGACGGGATGGACGCCCGGTCCAGGGACTTCCGATGAGTCGACCACGCGGCGATCATGCGAGCGCGAAGCGGTGGCGTGCCTCCGATTATCGGCCCGCGCAAGAACCGCGCACGCGCGCGGACCGATCGCTCTGGGCTTCTCTGCGGGTACGAACGCAGTCCGCCCGGCAACTTGCCGATCTCCACCACATGCAGCCCGCGCGCGGGGCACCCGGAGTTGAAGAGTGGCAGCGCCCGTTCCAGCGAGCAGCCCGACGCCCGTCCCGAGCCGACCGAGTCGCGCGGGTCCGCGCGCGCCCGCAGGGCGCAAGACGCCGGTGTGGTTGCCCGGACTGGTCGGGGCGATAAGCGTGGTGCTCAGCGTCGTGGCCGCCAGGGGATCGTGGAAACTGGGCAACTCGCTGGTCACCGCCGGCATGATCGCCGTCGGTGGATCGCTCGCGGGTATCCTGGTCGCCATCGCGCTGCACGCGCAGGCCCGCGCCCTGATCCGGGCCCGGCGCCTGGCCGAGGAAGCCGCCAGCAACGCCCATCGCCTGGCGATGGTCGCCCAGCGCACCACGAACCTGGTCGTGATCTCCGACGCCCGAGGTCGGATCGAATGGGTCAACGACGCGTTCACCCGCGCAACCGGCTACGCACTCGACGAGGTGCTGGGGCGGACCCTCGCGGACATCTTCGGGTTCGACCGGACCGACGCCCACACACTGGCGCGGCTTCGCGACGCGCTGGCCGTTGGCGAGGCCTTCCGCGGCGAGTTCCTTGGGAGAACCAAGGGCGGCGCCGACCTGTGGGTGGACCTGGACACCCAGCCGCTGCGCGACGAGGCCGGCTCGCTCATCGGCTTCATGGGGGTGCAGAGCGACATCACGCCGCTGGTCAACCAGCGCCGGGCTCTGGCCGCCAGCGAGGCCCGCTACCGCTCGATGGTCGAGGGCGCGGAAGTGATCGTGTGGGAGTACGACGTGGAGGGTGACCGCTTCCTCTACGTCTCGCCTCGCGCCCTGAGCCTGGGATACACAATCCAGCACTGGATGCGCCCTGGCTTCTGGCGCGAGCACCTGCACCACGAGGATCGCGACCAGACCCTGCGGTTCTGCGCCGAACAGATCGGGCAGATGCGGGCCCACCGCTTCCAGTACCGCATGGTCGCCGCCGACGGGGGCGAGGTCTGGATCGACGACTTCGTCTCCGCGCCCGAGCGGGTGGACGGACGCCTGGTCCTGCGCGGCGTGCTTGTGGATGTGACCGAGCGGCACCGGATGGAGGTCGAGGCCCGAGAGGCCAGCGATCGCGTGGCGGAGGTGAACGCCGCTTTGGAGGAAGCCCAGAACGTGGGGCGCCTGGGCAGCTGGCAATACGACCTGCGCAACGGGTCGTTCACATGGTCGCGCCAGGTGTTCAGCCTTCTGGGGCGCAACCCGGCCGATGGGACGCCTAGCATCGACCAGGGCGTGAACGACTACGCGCCCGAGGACCAGGTCCGCCTCCGCGCCGCGGTCGAACGCGCCTTGGCCACGGGCGACTCCTGCTCACTCGTGCTCCGCACCCGCGACGGCTGCACCGGCGTCAGGTATGTGCGTGTCGACGGGCGGGTTCGACGCGACGAGCACGGGTGCATCGTGGGCCTTTACGGCACCGCCGTCGATGTGACCGAGCAGATCCAGCGAGAGAGCGAGCTCAACGAGAGCAAGGCGCTGCTCTGGAGCGTGCTGGACATCCTCCCCCAGCGCATGTTCTGGAAAGACCTCCACGGGCGGTACCTGGGGGCCAACCGCGCGTTCATCCTGGACGCGGGCATGGACGACGTCGCTGGTAAGTCCGACCACGACATGCCCTGGGCCAGGTCGCAGGCCGACAGCATCGCCGCGTGCGACGCCCGCGTCATGCGGACCCAGGAGGCCGAACTCGACATCATCGAGCCGCGGAACCGCGCCGACGGGTCCAGGGGCTGGCTCAGCACCTGCAGGGTCCCGCTGCACGACCACGCCGGGCGGGTCATCGGGGTGCTGGGCACCTATACGGACGTGACGGCCTCGAAGCGGGCCGAGGAGGACCTGCGTCAGGCCCGCGACCAGGCCGAGGCCGCCAACCGCGCCAAGAGCGAGTTCCTGGCCAACATGAGCCACGAGATCCGCACGCCGATGACCGCGATCCTGGGCTTCGCCGACCTGCTGGATCAGGACGGCGAGCGGACCAACGCCCCGCCGGAGCGCCTCGAGTACATCGACACGATCAAGCGCAATGGCGAGCACCTGCTGGCGGTGATCAACGACATCCTGGACCTGTCGAAGATCGAGGCCGGCAAACTGAGCGTCGAGCAGATCATCACCCGTCCCGACCAGATCGTGCGTGAGGTGATCGGGCTGATGCAGGTCAAGGCACGCGGCAAGGGCATCGAGCTGCGCGTCGAGCAGGGCGGTGCGATCCCCGCGGCCATCCGCACCGACCCGGTGCGCCTGCGCCAGATCCTGATGAACCTGGTGGGCAACGCGATCAAGTTCACCCAGGCGGGGCGTGTCACCCTCCGCGTCGAGGCCGCACGGGGCGAGCAGCAGAATCTGGTCTTCGAGGTTCGGGACACCGGCATCGGCATCCCGCCCGAGCAGCAGGCCCGACTCTTCAAGCCGTTCGCGCAGGGCGATTCCTCGACGACGCGCCGGTTCGGGGGCACGGGCCTGGGCCTGCTGATCAGCCGGCGTCTGGCGCTGATGCTGGGCGGTGATATCGGCGTCCACAGCGAGCCGGGGCGCGGCAGTTGCTTCACACTCACCGTCGCCACCGGGCCGCTGGAGGGTGTGGAGATGGTCTCGACGATGATGACCGGATCGGGCGACGCCTCGAGTGCCCGACCGGCCTCGGGCGCCGGTCCCCAGGCCGTCGCCGCCGACGCGCTGGCCGGCCTGCGGATCCTCTTCGCCGAGGACGGCCCGGACAACCAGCGACTCATCGGGTTCCATCTGCGCAAGGCCGGCGCGGAGGTCACGGTCGTCGGGAACGGCCTGCTCGCGCTGAGCGCGTTCTGCACCGCCGGCGATGAGCACTCGGCATTGCTCGAGCCCCCGCCCTTCGACCTCTTGCTGATCGACATGCAGATGCCGGTGATGGACGGGTACGCCGCCGCCGCCGCGCTGCGGGGCAAGGGATGCCGCTCCCCGATCGTCGCCATCACCGCGCACGCGATGGGCGGCGACCGCGAGCGGTGCCTGGACGCCGGATGCTCGGGTTACGCCACCAAACCGATCGACCGCAACGCCTTGGTCGCGCTGCTGCTGGATCAGCTCCGACAAGCCGAGGACGCCCATCGGTCGCAGCGCCGGGCCGCCTGAGGCGTTGCTGGGTGACACGCGCCGCGGCCCGGGCCCGTACCATCGCCCCATGCGGCTCGCGCTGGCCCAGCTCAACCCGACGATCGGCGATCTGGACGCCAACGCCGCGCGGATCGCGAGCGTTGCCACCCGCGCCGCCGCCGACGGTGTTGACCTGCTGGCCGTGCCCGAACTGGCGATCTGCGGGTATCCGCCCAAGGACCTGGTGCTGCACGACGGCTTTGTCGAGGCGTGCGAGGTCGCCGCGCTCGGGGCCGCCGCCGACGCACCCGCAGGACTGACACTTGTGATCGGATCGCCGCGCCGCTTGCCCGGCGGGGGCATCGCCAACGCGGTGCTCGTGTTCCGCGATGGGCGGCGCATCGCCCACTATGACAAGCGTCTGCTCCCGACCTACGACGTCTTCGACGAGGACCGCTACTTCACGCCCGGCTCGCGGCCCGTGGTGATCGATGTCGGCGGAGTCCGCGTGGGCCTGGCGATCTGCGAGGACCTGTGGAAGGGCGAGGACGCCGGATTCTCCAGCCACTACCTGCACGCGGTCGATCCCGTCGCCGATCTGGTTCGGGCGGGCGTCCAGGTTCTGCTCGTGCCCTCGGCCAGCCCCTTCGTGCTGGGCAAGGGGCGTCGACACCGCGACATCCTGCGCTGCCATGCCCGGCGTCATGGCGTGTGGGTGGCGGCGGTCAATCAGGTCGGCGGCAACGATGACCTCGTGTTCGACGGGCACGCCGCGGTGTACGACTCCGCGGCGACGCTTCGGGCCGCGGCACCGGGATTCGTCGAGCACACATTGGTCTTCGAAGTAGACAGGGGACGCACCCCGCCTGCCGCTCTGGCACCCGCCGCAACAAGCGAGGCCACCGACCCGGTTCTCACGACGCCCGACATCCAACTGCTCACCGAAGCGCTGACCGTCGGCACCCGCGACTACCTCGGCAAGACCGGCTTTCGGTCCGCGGTCCTGGGACTCTCTGGCGGCATCGACTCGGCGGTGACCGCCGCCATTGCCTGTCGTGCGATCGGCGCGGGCAATGTGCTGGGCCTCGCGATGCCCAGCCGGTACTCCTCGACCCACAGCATCGAAGACGCCCATGACCTGGCCGCGCGGCTTGGAATGAAGTGCCTTGATGTGCCCATCGAGGCCGGCGTCCACACCGCCTCGCAGTTGCTCAACACAACCTTCGACGCGCTCACGCAGCCTCGCCTCGGTGCGGCGCTGCCCGACCTGACCGAAGAGAACCTGCAATCTCGCCTCCGCGGCCTGATCGTCATGGGCGTGTCCAACCGCACCGGCGCGATCGTGCTGACCACCGGCAACAAGTCCGAACTGGCCGTCGGATACTGCACGCTGTACGGGGACATGAACGGCGGCTTGGCCGTGCTGTCCGACGTGCCCAAGACCATGGTGTACACGCTGGCGGCCTGCTTGAACGAGCACTGGCGCGAGCTGGGGTTTCCGCGGGAGCCGATCCCCGTGCGCTCGATCGCCAAACCCCCCAGCGCGGAACTGCGCCCCGACCAGACCGACCAGGACTCGCTGCCGCCGTACGGGGTCCTGGATCAGATTGTGGAGCGGTATGTCGAGGGGCGGGAGTCGGCCGGGGCCATCGTGCGGGGCACGGCCATCGACCCGGCGGTCGTTGCCCGCGTCATCCGGATGATCGACCTTGCCGAGTACAAGCGCAAGCAGCTGGCCATCGGATTGAAGGTGACGGGCGTCGCGTTCGGGCAGGGACGACGGATGCCGATCGCGCAGCGGTGGCGCGACCGCTGAGCCGGAGCTGGCACGCCTGCGAACGCGATGCGCGAGCAAGAGAGCGCCGATGGGTTCGAGTTCGCCGTGCGCATCAACACCCAACCACTCGCGCGCGCGTTGCGTTCGCCACGATGGGTGCTGGCCCGTCGCATACGCTGGGGCGTGGAACTCACCCAACTCCGCTACCTCATCGCCATCGCCGACGCCGGGCACATGACCCGCGCCGCCGAGGCGCTGGGCGTCACGCAGCCCGCGCTCTCGGCCATGCTGCGCAAGGTGGAGGGCGAGGTCGGCGCGGAGCTGTTCCATCGCACGGGCCGCGGCGTCGAACCCACCGCGGCCGGCCTGGTGTTCATCGAGCACGCGCGGGACGCCGTGCGGCGGGCCGACGCGGGCGTGCTGGCGGTTCAGGAACTCGTGGGCCTGCGGGCCGGCTCGATCCGCGTGGGCGGAGGCGCGACCGCGATCACCTACCTGCTGCCTTCGGTCGTCTCGACGCTGCGGCGAGACCACCCGGCCCTGCGCTTCTACGTCCGCGAGGCCGGGTCCAACGTGGTCGCCGCGGCCGTGCTGCGCGGCGAGCTCGACCTGGGCATCGTGACGCTGCCGATCAGCGTGCCGGGGCATGACGACCTGCAGGAGATCGACCTGATCGAGGATGAGTTTCGCCTGATCGTCCCGCCGGGGCATCGACTGGGCGACAAGAGGTCGTTCCGATTCGCGGACTTGCAGGGCGAGGCATTCGTCGCGTTCGAGGGCGGGTCTGCGGTGCGCGACGTGGTCGACCGGGCGGCCCAGCGGGCCGGGGCGTCGCTGCATGTGGTCATGGAACTGCGTTCGATCGAGTCGATCAAGTCGATGGTGGATGCGGGAGTGGGGGTGGGGCTGATCTCACGCCTGGCCCTGCCGGCGAGGGCCGGTCTTCCTTGCAAGGACGAGCGTCTCGTGCGACGGCTGGCGATTGTGCGGCGTCAGGGGCGGTTGCCCAGCCCGGCCGCGGCCGCGTTCGAGACGCTGCTGCTGGAGTCGGCGCGGCGCGTTCTCGGTGGCCGCACAGAGCCGCGTGCGTGAGCACGCGAGTCCCCGCTCTCAACAGGGGTGTGGGGCCTCCGGCCCCACACCGGTCGTGCGTTCATTCTCAGAACCCCACACACCGGATGGGGCCGGTGTCCCCATCCTCCTACTGACGCGTCCGTCGCGTGCTGGCTCGCGCGGCTCGGTGCGCGAATCCCGTGTACCCTGACGAACGAATCCCGAGGCACCAATGAGCACTCCCCATCGCATCATCATCGTCGGCGGCGGGCTGGCCGGCCTGGCCGCCGCGGTCGAGTGCGCCGCCCACGGCCAATCCGTCACGCTTATCGAGAAGAACCCGCACCTGGGCGGCAAGATGAACCTGCTCACCGAGCGGGGCTTCACGTTCGACATGGGGCCGACCATCATCACGCTGCCGCAGGTGCTCCGCGGGATCATCCGGCGGGCGGCGGGCCAACCCGTCGGCAGCCAACGCGATTTCGCCCCCGACCCCGTCCCCGACTACCTCGACCTGCGCCGTCTCGACCCCCAGTGGCGCTGCATGTACGAGGACGGGACCGTCATCGACCTGCGCGACAACCCCGCCACCATGGCCGCCGCCCTCGACCGCCAGTTCCCCAAGGCCAAGCCCGGCCCCGGCTACCTCGGCTTTGTCGAGTGGAGCCGCCGCATGTACCGCCTCTCGCAGAAGGTCTTCTTCTACAAGGACCTGGGCGGCGTGGGCGACATGCTGAAGTCGCCCCCCAAAGAGCCCGGCATCATGGGCGATGTCATGGCGATGCGGATGCACTCGACGGTCGGCGACACGGTGCACAAGCACGTCGCCGAGCCGCACGTGCGACAGATGTGCGAGCACTTCCTGCAGTACGTCGGCTCCAGCCCGTTCCTCGCCCCCGCCATCCTGGGCCTCATCGCGTCGGCTCAGGTCGATCAGGGCTGCTGGTACCCCATGGGCGGCACCCGCATGGTCGCCCGCACGCTCGAACGCCTCGCCCGCGAGAACGCCGTCACGCTCATCACCGGCGTGGGCGTCTCGCGCATCCTGGTCAAAGACCGCGTGGCTGTCGGCGTCGCGCTCGAAGATGGGCGAGAGATCACGGCCGACGCCGTCATCTCCAACTGCGATTCGCAGCGAACGTATCGCGACCTGGTGGGAACGCCAGAGGCTGTGCAGGAGCAGCGGTCGATCGCGGTCAAGTACACGCCCGCGTGCAGCGGCCTGGTGCTGTACCTGGGGCTGGATCGCCAGTACCCGCACCTGGCCCATCACGACTTCCTGTTCAGCAAGGACTCGCACGCCGAGTTCCAGGACATCTACACGCTGGGTGTCCCCGCCCGCGACCCGACGCTGTACCTGGCCGTCCCATCGCGCACCGACTCCACGCAGGCCCCGCCCGGCGGCGAGGCCATGTACGTCCTTATCCACACGCCCTACCTGCGAAACGGGCACAACTGGGAGAACGCCGACGGCACGCCCGGCCCGACGCTGCGCGACTACCGCCGCGTCGTGCTCGACAAGATGAAACGCTTCGGCATGGCGGACATCGAGCAGCACATCGTCGTCGAGCGATTCCTGACGCCCCAGGGCATCGAGCGCCGTTACAACGCCGAGGGCGGCGCGATCTACGGCCTGGCCTCCCACGGCAAACTCCACGGCGGGTTCAAGCCGCGCAACCGGTCCAAGGTGGTCAAGGGCCTGTACCTGGCGGGAGGCTCGGCCAATCCCGGGCCGGGCGTGCCGATGGTCCTCATGTCCGGCGTCACCGCGGCGCGATCGGCGCTGGAGGACTTGGGCGTCACGCTCAGCAATGAGCATCTGAACGTGAGCGAGGACGCCGCGGCGGTGGAGATGAAGCCGACCTTTGCGACCGCGCCATGACCCCACCCACCGACCAGCCCACGCTCCTGCCCGCCGCCTTCGCTCCCGGCTTCACCCGCGTCTTCGGCTGGTGGGTCCGCCGGATGTTCCGCGCCGACTTCTTCGCGGTGCGACTCGCCCGAGAGAACTCATCGCTCCTGGCCGATCTGGCCAATCACCCTGCCCCCGTGATCGGAGTTTCCAATCACTGCGCCTGGTGGGACCCGCTTGTCTTCGTCCTGCTGCAGCGCCGCTTCATGCCCGATCGACTCGGCACCGGCCCCGTCGAGGCCGAGCAGTGGCGACGCTTCGGATTCATGAAGAAACTGGGCCTGTTCGGAATCGATCCCCACGACCCGCGCGCCGCCCCCCTCATGGTCGAGCACGTCCTCGAACGCTTCCGCGACAACCCACGCGCGAACTTCTGGATCACCCCGCAGGCCCAGTTCGTGGACCCGCGACAGAAGATCACCATCCGCCCCGGCGTCTCCATGGTCGCCGCCGCGGCGTGCGATGCGGGGCTGGACATCCGCTGCGTCTCGATCGCGATCGAGTATGTGTTCTGGGTCGATCGCCGGCCCGAGCTGCTGATCCGCCTCCAACCGGTGGGCCTTGATCCGGCCACGCACCCCAGCACCACCACTTGCCACCGCGCGTTCACCCGGGCGATGCGGGAGAACCAAGCCACTCTCGCATCGCTCTCCATCGCCCGCGAGCCCGCCGCATTTGAGACGCTGGTCGGGGGCGACCACGGCCGAGTAAACGCGGCGTACGATTTCTGGCAGCGGATCCGTGGCAGGTCCGGCGGAATTGAAGCACGGCGCTTTACAGAGTCGCGACCGTAAGGGTGGGAAATGTTTAGGTGGCGCGCCACTTCGGTCGAAGCTGGCGTCGACCGTTGTGGTCAATGACGCCGCACCGCCGAATCACGATGCCCGACCGCTTGCGCGATCGATTCCGTTGCCACGAAGCACCTCGCGAGCTCACGCACGCGGCTGCGATCGGAGCCTACCTCTCTGGTAACGGGCAGCTCCCGCCGTGCTTCAGGTGGTAGTCCTGGTGGTAGTCCTCGGCCGCGTAGAACTCCTGCCCCGGCTCCACCACCTGCGTCACGATCCGCCGCCCGCGGAACCGATCCGTCCCGCCGGCCTCGGCCACAAACGCCTTCGCCTCCTCAACCTGCTCTGGCGTGCTCGCGAAGATCGCGCTGCGGTACTGCGTGCCGTAGTCCGGCCCCTGCCGATTCAACTGCGTCGGGTCGTGGAGCTTGAAGAACCACTCCAGCAGCTCCCGATACGTCACGCGGCCCGGGTCGAAGGTCACGCGCACGCTCTCGGCGTGCCCGGTGTCGCCGTTGCAGACCTGGCGATATGTGGGCTGGTCAACCCGGCCACCCTGGTACCCGCTCACGGCACCGATGACGCCCGGAATCTGCTGCAGACGGTCCTCGACGCCCCAGAAGCACCCGCCCGCGAAGTACGCGGTCTGCGTCGCCACCGGCCGCGAAGCCTCCGGCATCTCCGTGCCCTTCTCGAAGAACTCCAGCGACTCGGAGTTGAGGCAGTACCGCATCCCCGTGGGCCTCGGCCCGTCCTCAAAGACGTGCCCCAGGTGCCCGTCGCACCGCGCGCACAGGATCTCGACCCGCACCATGCCGTGCGAGACATCCCGCACCTCGGCCACATGGTCCGGATCGAACGGCGAGTGGAACGAGGGCCACCCCGTGCCCGAGTTGAACTTGGAATCCGAGGAAAAGAGCGGCAGCCCGCACAGGCGACACGCGTACGTCCCCTCCAACTTGTTGTCCAGGAGGTTCCCGCAGAACGCCGGCTCCGTACCCTTGCTCAGCAGCACGCGAGCCTGCTCGGGCGTCAGACGCCGCGCCAGCTCCTCGACCTCCTCGCGAGCCAGTGGGAAGACGTCAAACCCCGACTGCGAGTACCTGATCGCGGGCTCTGCCCCACCCGCGCTGCCGGCCCGCTCTCCGACCACAGACGAGTTCGTTCTCGACTTCATGTCAGCGTTCTCCGGCTGGCCCACGCCTGCAACCGACGCGCTCCGCCACGACGTTTGCCCGAACACACGCAATGGCTGCACCGAGAGCAGCACGCGAGCCCCAAGAATCCCCACGATCAATCCCACAACCACCAGAATCGCGGTACGCATGTTAGTGGGCTCCAGGCGGGCCTGCTGGACCCGCGACGGCATCGCCGTGTGCGAGACCAATCCACGTCCAACCCCGGACTATTCCAACCCGAGCCGCGAGGTGCCTTACGATGTGGCGGCGTCCCCTTGACTCCGGCGGCCCGCAGTCTGGGCCTGCCCGCCCGCTTGCCTTGGATTTCTCCAAGTCTGGCCCGCCACGCACGGACCCACTGCTCCGAACACCAATCGTACGATATCCACGATCGGATTCACACCCGACGCGCTCAGAATCCAAGAATCCGCCCACGCCAGCTCGGAGAAGGGCTTGGGCCGAGTTCTCTCCCGGCTCTCAGTGTTCGGTACGACTGACCGTCGCCTTCGACCGACGCCAGCTCGCTTCGCCCCTGCCTTCCCGGAACACCCCCCGCCCCATG
>ENA-ORBV01006739-ORBV01006739.1-microbial-mat-metagenome-genome-assembly--contig:-NODE-6739-length-20079-cov-5.019798_pt1 | contig 20079 bp, 20 predicted proteins | sample MGYA00237777_ERZ505514 | MGnify/ENA primary metagenome ERZ505514 (study PRJEB26160, sample SAMN06269048) | microbial mat metagenome | isolation source: Oligotrophic lake microbial mat | place... | reverse complement strand
CACCGAGATCTACACCTCTCTATTCGTCGGCAGCGTCAGATGTGTATAAGAGACAGGTCGAATACGTCCGCGGCATCGCGCCAGTAAATGCCGCAGCGACGACCACGTCGGGTGCCTTTTCTGCCCTGAGCGATAGCGAAAAGACACCCGACGTCTTGACAGCGAAAGGAGGCCAGCGATGAACATGAACGACTTTTCGTCCATCGCTCCCATCCTGATGGTCACGCTCGCGGCCTGTGCCACGATGCTGGCGGAAGCCTTCCGCAAACAGGACGACCACAGCGGCGCGAAGTGGTTTGGCGTCTACGGCGTGATTGGACTCGTGGGCGCGATCGCCACATCGACTGGCCAGTGGAACGAAAGCCGGATCGGTTTCGGTGTGATCTCGGTGGACAACTACACCGTCTTCTTCAATATCACGATTGCCGCGATCGGCCTGTTGACGATCCTGCTCTCGGTCGGCAACGCCGAACGTGATCACCTGCCGTCGGGCGAGTACTACACGCTGATGTTGTTTGCCATCGCCGGCATGATGATGATGGCGGCGACCACGGACCTGCTCGTCATCTTCATCGCGCTCGAGATCATGTCGCTCGGCGTCTACGTGATGACCGGCCTCAAACGGGCCAGCGGCGAAAGCGCCGAGGCGGCGTTCAAATATTTTGTGCTCGGCGCGTTCTCGAGCGCGTTTTTCCTCTATGGCATCGCGATGGCCTACGCGGTCTCCGGCACGACCAAGCTGGACGAAATCGGCATGCGCGTGGCGTCGTCTTCGCTCGATCCCAGCATTTTGTTGATCCTCGCGATGATCCTGCTGCTGGTCGGATTCGCGTTCAAGATCGGTGCGGTGCCGTTCCACATGTGGGTCCCCGACGCCTATCAGGGCGCACCGACGCTGGTGACGGGTTTCATGTCCACCGGCATCAAGGTTGCGGCCATGGCCGCGTTTGTGCGCGTGTTCCTCTCGACACTCGAGCCGCTTCGCCTTGAGTGGATTCCCATCGTCTCGGTGATTGCCGCGCTCACGATGATTCTGGGCACGGTCGTGGGCGTCGCCCAGACCAGCGTCAAGCGCATGCTTGCGTATTCGAGCATCGCGCACGCCGGCATCCTCCTGGTGGGCCTGGCCGCCGCCAGCAGTGCCGGCAAGGCGGCCATCCTGTTCTACCTGGTGGCCTACAGCGTGACCAACCTCGGCGCGTTCGGCGTCCTGGCCGCCATCTCGTCGGCGGACCGGCCGCACGACGACATCCGCGACTTTGCGGGTATGTGGAAGGAGCGCCCGGGCCTCTCGGCACTGCTCACGGTGTTCCTGCTCTCGCTGGGCGGCTTCCCGCCGACGGTCGGGTTCATCAGCAAGTGGTACATCTTCAACGCCGCCATGCAGGAAGGCCTCTACACCCTCGCGATCCTCGGCGTGTTGACGTCGGTCATCTCCGTCTTCTTCTACCTCCGCATCGTCGTCATGATGTACATGAGCGACGAGACAGCGCCGGAGCATCGCCCTGCGGTGTCGGGCCTGACGGTGGCGGGATTGCTGATCGCTCTGGTCGGTGTCATCTACCTGGGCATCCTGCCGGGTGGATTGATCTCGATCGCCGCCGACTCGGTCGCGTCGATTTTCTGATTTTCAACATGGAACCCCATGTGCCCCATGTGCCCCATGTGCCCCATGTTGAAAAAAGAACTCTGCGCCTCCCTGTAAAACCAGAACTGAATCAGGCCTGTGCGATCAACCTGGCGAGCAGGGCATCGTGCTCAGGTGTGACCGTGCGCAGGTCGAGTAGTACCGCATCCTGCTGAATGCGGGTGATGATTGGCGGCGTGCTCGTGCGGAGGGCAGCTTCCAAGGCGGCGGCTGACCGTGTGGGCGATGTGATCGACAACAGTCGCGTGGGAATCTGCGACTGAGGCGCGGCACCGCCGCCTATCGTCGAGGCGCCGTCGACGATGTCGCACGACAGAGACGATGAGGCCGCCTGGATGGCAGCGGCAAGGGCGCGTGCGCGCTGGTCGATCCTGTCGATCGGCATCAACAACATCGCGACCACGGGAATCTCGGTGCGCGAGGGTTCGCGTTGCCACAGGCCGAGCGTGGCCTCAAGGGCGGCGTAGGTCTGTTTGCCCGCACGGACTGCGCGCATGAGTGGGTGCTTCCGCACGTTGTCCACCCAGCTCGCGCGGCCGACGATGAGTCCGCACTGGGGACCGCCGAGCAACTTGTCCCCGCTGAATGCGATCAGATCCACGCCGGCGGCGACGCTCTCGCGCACAGAGGGCTCGTCGCGCAGTGCCTCGGGCCACGGTTGTGCGTGCGGCACGCCGAGCCATCCGCTGCCGAGGTCTTCAAACAGCGGGAGATTAAAACGATGTGCGACGGCAGCCAGATCCGCGAGGGCCGGCCGTTCGGTGAATCCCTCGATGCGGAAGTTGGACGGGTGCACACGCAGGATCAGCGCCGTGCGATCTGAGATCGCCGCCGCATAGTCACTGACGCGTGTCCGATTGGTGGTGCCGACTTCTCGAAGCACCGCGCCCGACTGCGCCATGATGTCCGGGACGCGGAAGCCCCCGCCGATTTCGACCAGTTCCCCGCGCGACACGATGACTTCGCGACCCGTCGCCAGCGTCGCCAGCACCAACATCGTGGCGGCGGCGTTGTTGCCGGTCACCACCGCCGCTTCGGCGGCCGTCAGCGCGCAGAGCAGGCGTTCCGCGTGCACGTGGCGCGAACCGCGGGTGCCGGCGTCGAGGTCGTATTCGAGATTCGAATAGCCCGCCGCTACGGCCGCAGCGCGTTCGACGGCCGCCTGCGCGAGTGGCGCACGCCCAAGGTTCGTGTGGACGATCACCCCTGTCGCGTTGATGACCGGAGTGAGTGATGGCGCGGAAGCCTTCCCCAAATGCGCCGCCGCCGCATCCTCAATCCACGTCGCCGCATCACCGAGGGGCGAGGCCCGCCAGTCGTCGGCGGCCACGCGCAGGGCATCGACCACCGCCCCACGTCCGTGTGTCCGCACGAGCGTATCCACCCAGGGCCGACGGAGCAGCTGATCGATCGACGGAATCTCGCGGGGATGTGCCATGCGGCGGTTGCGGGTCTGCGAGAGGACAGGATAACATTCAGGCGTGGTGCCCGAACGCCCGACACACCGGCCACTGGAGCGGTTCTGGCCCTACGCTGAGCTGTCCGAAGCGCCCTCAGACGAAGAACTGGCTGCGCTCCATCCGGAGCTGCGCGAAGCCCTGTTTGGATCACCTGCGCGCCCGTTTTCCATCACGCTGGAGTTCCCGGCATTTGAGTCCGAGGCGTTCGCGAAGGCGCTCGACCTGGCGAAGGCGTCCGACGAGTTTCAGGCACTCACCAGCGGCGGCGCGATGCGGTATCGTGCACGGTTCTACCCGAGTGAAGATCCGCTGCGACTACGAAACCTGTATGAGTTGGTGGCCGGCGTGCCCGAGAGCCAAGTGCTGATTGACGACCGCCCGCTCCCGTTTGCACGTGAGCTCTGGCTGCCGCTCGTCTGGTGCCTGATTAAATAAGTGCGGAGTGCCGAGTGCAATGGGAATAGGTGAGGGCCGGAACACTGGGCTCCGGCCCCCTGAGAGTGGTCTAGCTGGGTTTGGTGACGTTGCCCGCCTGCGGCCCCTTTGGCCCGTCGACAATCTCGAATTCGACTTCCTGGCCCTCTTCGAGAGTGCGGAACCCGGCGCCCTGAATGGCGGAAAAGTGCACGAACACGTCGTTGCCCCCTTCACGTTCAATGAAGCCGTACCCTTTAGCGTTGTTGAACCACTTGACCTTGCCCGTAATACGCATCGTACTTGCCTGCCTTGCGAGAACAGAGACGGTGAATCCATCTCTCTAAAAAAAAGAGACCGCACCGGCGGTCTCCGTGCCGACGATGGTCTCGCCCAACGTCGATCGGCAATGCTAGTCGGCCCGTTGTACCCTGTCAAGCACTTCATTTCTTCGGTGTAGAAAGGTCCCCTCGTCATGCGCGCCCTGTTGAGTGTTTCCGATAAGTCCGGCCTGGTTCCCCTCGCCTCCGCCCTCGCGGCTCAGGGCTGGGAGCTGGTCTCCACTGGGGGGACCGCCAACGCTCTGACCGAGGCGGGCCTGTCCGTTATCGGGATTTCCGAGGTGACCGGCTTCCCAGAGATGATGGATGGCCGGGTGAAGACCCTGCATCCCAAGGTCCATGCCGGCATCTTGGCGCGGCGCCACCTGGCAGCCGACCTGAACGCCCTGGCCGACCACGGCATCGCCCCCATCGACCTCGTGGTGGTCAACCTCTACCCGTTTGCGCAGGCGGCTGCCAAGCCCGACCTGCCGTTCGACGCGCTGATTGACGAAATCGACATCGGTGGTCCCAGCCTCCTGCGGGCGGCCGCCAAGAACTTCCGGGACGTGCTGGTGGTGGTCGATCCGTCGGACTACCCGCGGGTCGTCAAGGCCATCCAGGCCGGCACCGTGCCGGTGGCGCTCCGATTTGACCTGGCGCGCAAGGCCATTGGTCACACCGCCGACTACGACCGCATGATCGCGTCCACGCTCGGCGAGGTGAAGGTGGAGGCCGATGGCACCTTCACCCGCGGCGCCACGTCCAGCCGGTGGACTCCGGTGCTCAGCAAGGTCCGCGACCTCCGCTACGGCGAGAACCCGCACCAGGCTGCGTCTTGGTTTACCGTGGGGCCCCATGGGTTTGGCGGAGCCGTCGTGCACCAGGGCAAGGAGCTGTCGTTCACGAATCTCCTCGACCTGGATGCCGCAGCCCGCATCGCCATGGAGTTCACCGAACCCGCCGCCGTGGTGATCAAACACACGAACCCGTGTGGTGTGGCCACCGGACTCTCGGCCGCGGATGCCTATGTGCGCGCGCGCGAAGCCGATCCCCTCTCGGCCTTTGGCGGCATCGTGGGGCTCAACCGCCCCATCGATCTGGACACGGCGCATGCGCTGGTCTCCACGTTCATCGAAGCCGTGATTGCCCCCGGTGTGTCGGCGGATGAAGAGACCCGTGCAGTGCTCGCGACCAAGCCCAACCTGCGCGTGGTCACCGCATCGTTTGACGGCATGGATCGCGACCGCGATGTGCGATCGATTCTCGGATCGTGGTTGGTGCAGGATCGCGATCGCGTGGTCGAAGCGGCGTCACCCTGGCCGGGGCCTGATGGCCCGCGCGTGGTGACTCGTCGTGCGCCCACGTCCGAGGAGTGGACGGCGCTGCGTTTCGCCTGGCGTGTGTGTGCCCATGTGAAGTCGAACACCGTGATTTTCACGACGTCTGACACCACCCTCGCCGTCGGCGCGGGTCAGATGAGCCGCGTGGATGCCGTGCGCACCGCAGTGCTCAAGGCGGGCGATCGCCTGCGCGGGTCGGTGGCCGCGTCCGACGCGTTTTTCCCGTTCCGCGATGGTCTCGACGTCGTGGCCGCCGCGGGCGCCACCGCCATCGTGCAACCGGGCGGCTCGGTGCGCGACGATGAGGTGATTGCCGCGGCCGATGAACGCGGACTCGCGATGGTCTTCACTGGGCGCCGACACTTCAGGCACTGATCGCAATGGGGCAATGGACTTCGGGACTTCGGGACTCCGGGACTTCGGTGCTGCTCGCCCTGTCCGTTCTCCTGCTGTTCCTCGGCCTGGGCGCCAACACGATATGGGACGCGAATGAGGCGTTTTATGTAGACACGCCTCGCCACATGGTGGAGTCGGGCGACTACGTCAATCCTCAGTTCAACGGCGAACCGCGGATGAACAAGCCGGTGCTCTCCTACTGGGTGGTCGCCGCGTTTTACCAGGTCTTCGGCGTGTCCGTCGCCATCGAACGTGTCGCCATCGCCGTCGGTGCGCTCGGCATCCTCTACGCCGCCTATCTCTTTGGCCGCTCCCTCGGTGGCACCACCACCGGTCTGGTCGCCGCGCTCATCGTCGCCACCGCTCCACGGTTTGTCATGTTCTCCCGACGCATCTTCATCGATGTGTGGGTGACGATGTTCATGGCGTTGGCTCTGGCGTGTTTTGTGCTGGCGGAGACGAAGCCGGAACACCGCCGGCGGTATCTGTGGCTCATGTATGCGGCGATTGGGTTGGGTGTGCTGACAAAGGGGCCGATCGCGCTGCTGTTTCCAGCGGCAACCATCGGCACCTGGCTGATCCTCGAGCGGCGTCTGTCTGATCTGAAACGTTTCTCGCTGATTCCAGGCACCCTCATCGTGCTGGCGATCGTGGTCCCGTGGTGGGCCGTCATCTACGCGCAGCAGGGATGGGAACCGGTGCAAGCCTTCTGGCTGGGCGAAAACTTCGGCCGGTACACCGAGTCGATGCAGCCAGGCGAGCGCGACGTCTTTTTCTACATCCCCGTGGTGCTCGGCGACCTGTTCCCGTGGACGTTGTTCCTTGTGGGCGGACTGGGTTGGGGGGCGATGTCACTCTGGAATCGTGAGTCGCCGATCGCGCGGCTCCTCATGTTGTGGATCGTCTGGCACGTCGGCGTGTTCTCGTTCTCGGAGTCCAAGCAGGATCTGTACGTCTTTCCGATTGTGCCGGCCCTGGCCGCATTGACGGCGTGTGTCCTGGTGCACGGTCTGCAGCATGGCGCGAAGTGGATCGGCCGCCTGTCAGTGGCCACGGCCGTCTTGATGGCCGCGTTGGGTGTGGGCCTGGTCTGGCTCTTCGGCGCGAAGGCGCAGGCCAATCAAATAGCGGGTGCCAACACCCTCGCCGCGATGCTTGTGGTAGGCGCACTCGTGATTGTGGTGCTGGCGTTGCGCGCCAGGAGCGCGTGGGCCGTCTCCGCCATTGCCGCCACGATGGTCGCGGGCAACTACGTCTTTGCGCTCGTCGCGTTGCCTGCGGTCGAAGACTACAAACCCGTGCTGCCGATGGTCAAGGTGATCGAGGCGCGGACGCTGCCAACAGATCCGCCGCCCGTGGTCGCGCACTATCGCAGCGTCCTGCCAAGCATGGCGTTTTATCTCAAGCGCCCCATCGAAGACATCTTCGATATGCCCACCCTCGTCGCGCGCAGCCAACAGGTCCCCGCGATGTACGTGCTGCTCAAACCCGACGAATTCGCCGAATTCCAGATGCGCGTCGCCCCGGCCAACGTCCCCACCTGCATCGTGTCCCGCCACACCTTGTTCGAGGCGAAGCTTCGTTTTGTGTTGGAGGGGAAACCCTGGCCGGAGATCTATCTCGCAGGCGCCGGCGCGGCGTGCGCTCGCTGACGTTATGTAGGGCGCGACCTTCAGGTCCGCCGTTATGGCGCGGCTAAAGCCGACGCCCTACGAAGACGCCGCTTCGATTCAGCGGTCAGAGTTCCAACTCTGACCGCGTCACCGTTGCTGCCCCGAACTTGCCGACCACAATCCCCGCGGCGCGGTTGGCGAGGCGGGCGGCGTCGCTGAGCGAGGCGCCGTTGGCGAGAGCGAGCGCGAGGGTGGCCACGACCGTGTCGCCGGCGCCGGTAACATCGGCGACTTCTCGGGCGGTCGCCGGGATGTGCAAATCGATCGCGGAGGCCCCTGACGCATCGAACACCCACATGCCATGTTCGCCCCAGGTGATGAGCACGTTGGCGCCAGTGGCCGCGTGCAGCGCACGTGCGGCCGCGCGACAGTCGTCGGCGGTTTGAATGCGGGTGCCGGTCATCAACTCGGCTTCGTGGTGATTGGGAGTGAGCACCGTCACACCGGCATACCGGGCGGCGTCGGGCACCTTCGGATCCACCACGATGGGACTTGAGCCCGCGGCCTCGCGCGCGGCGGCAATCACGGCAGGCGTCACGACGCCCTTGCGGTAGTCCGAGAGCACGATGGCCTGGGCCTCCGAGCACGCGGATCGCACCGCCGCCGCCACCTGCGCGGCCACGGCGCCCGACAGCGGGGATTCGTCTTCATAGTCCACACGCGCGACTTGTTGATTCCGCGTCGTGACGACGCGGACTTTGCGGGTGGTCGGACGACTGCCGTCGGCCACCAGTCGCTCGTCGCCGATGGCACGTTCGATCAACAGCCGGCGCAACGTCGACGCTGTCTCATCGGTGCCCACACAGCCGACCACGAGGGGCACCCCATCAAGCGCGCGCACGTTGGCGGCGACGTTGGCGGCGCCGCCGAGGCGGAACTCGTCGCGCTCAAATCGCACCACCGGCACCGGCGCTTCCGGTGAAATGCGATCAACGCGGCCGATGACAAAGTGGTCCAGCATCAGGTCGCCGATGACGGCGATGGTTGACGGGCGCAGGGTCATTCGGCCATCCGTGCGGCGTAAGGCAGGGTAATCAATCCAAGAAACAACATCAGGAACTCCGAGTCGCCGAAGTTGTATTCGAACAGGCCGGCCACCAGCATCGCGACCATGGCCGCGACGCCGGCGCCGGCCACGGCGGTCGCCTCGCCGCGCCGCAGTTGGCGCCAGAGGTCACGCGAGGCGATGAAGACAAACCACAGCCAGATTGCAAGCGCCGGCAGGCCACGTTCCGCCGCGATCTGCATCGGCACGTTGTGCAGGTGCGGATTGACCTCGTTGACCGCGTACGTCTCGTCGCGATACTGCGCGTACACGACCGGAATCATGTTGGGGCCCACGCCGGTGATCGGGTGGTCCTTGACGATCTGGACGCCCGACCGCAACATGGCGACCCGATCACGCGAGGCAGGGTCGTTGAGGTCACCGATCGACTGCACGCGGGAAATGATGGCGCTCGGCGCGATGGCAAAAAAGATCACACCCAGCACCGGCAGGGCAATCAGCAGCCGCCAGTTGCGTTCCGCCATCAACACACCCACGGCGGCCACGAGTCCCACCATGGCGTTGCGCGTTTGGGTGTAGAAGAGCGCCACGATCAACGCGGGCACGGCGATCGCGGGCCAGACCCATTCGCGCCCGACGTACAGCAAGCGAGCCAGCGCGGCGCCGGTAACCAGCATCAGGACGCCGGAGAAGGTCATCCAGTGGCTAAGGGGACCCACCACGCGGTTGTTGATGTCGTCGTAGCCGAAGAAGTTGTACTGGGCGATGCCGTAGAGGGCCGCGGCCGACCCAACGGCGATGATCACGTCAATCATGCGGGTGGCGTTCATGCCGCGGGCGAACGTCGCCACTACCGGCACCATCAGAAAGAGGAGGAGCTGCTTCGAGTCGATGACGCCCTCGACGGGATCGATCGAGGCCGCGGCGCTGACCAGCGTCCATCCGGCATACACGAGCAGGGGCAGAAAACACGCCGGCACGTCGCGCCATCGGTGCTCGCGGCTGTTGATGATCACCCACAACGCCACCGCCGCGAAAAATGCCCACTGGGCGATCTGCAATTTGATCTGGGTCGCCGCCAGGGCGATGGCCACCAGGATGAATCCCGCGCGTCGCAGTCCTGAGTTCGGGGTCATCGTCATCACCTATTCTCCAGCAGTCGCTCTGCAGCGGTCAGTACGGCCTCGGCCGGAAGGTGTGTCAGGCACCGGAAGTCGCCCGGCGCACAGACACGTTGGTCGCAGGGCCGGCAGGGCAACGTTCCGACATCCACCGACGTCCCTGGAATGGTATCCGGTCGCCAGGGAGCCGACCGTTCCGCCAGTGTCGGACCGTATAGTCCCACGATCGGCACGTCGGATGTTGACGCGACGTGCAGGGGGCCGCTGTCGCCACCGATGTACAGCGCCGCCGAATCGAGCAGGGCCCGCAGTTGCGCGAGCGAGACGTCCCCCGCGTCAACGATTCGCCCGCCGGCGTCGGGAGCGAGTCGGCGAGCCGCCTGCAGCACACGTCGCACCGCGTCATGATCCGACGGCCCGGCCGTCAGCAACACCCACCTGTCAGAATGTCCGCTCGATTGTCGCACTAGTCCCGCCGCGACGTCGGCAAATGCCGACTCAGGCCAGCGGCGGAACGGATTGCCGGCGCTGACGTGAACCACGATCAACCGGGCGGCCCCACCCAACGGCACGCCGCGTGCCTTCAGGCGCTCGAGCACCGAGGTCCGCGCTTCCTCGGACACCGGCATCTCGACACGGTCATCGTTGCGTGTAGGGGAGGGCGGAAAGCCCGGGTCGACGGCCGGGAGCAGGTCCCACTGATTTTCGACCGAGTGCCGCGGATGCAAGCCCCGCGGTCGATGCACCACCTGCGTGTACATCCAGGCGCGCCCGTCGATGTCGTATCCGATCCGCCGTGGTGCGCGCGACGCCCACGTCAGCCACGCGCTCCGCGGCCCCCCGTGCAGGTCGACCACCAGGTCAAAGCGCTCACGACGAATCTGCCGCGCGAGACGGATGTCGTCCTTGACGCGCGCCCATCCTCGGCGATGGGTGATGACGATGAGGTCGGAGAGGTGGGGGTTGGTCGCCACGATCGGCGCGGCAGCGGACTCGACGAGGTAGGTGATCCGGGCGTCGGGATAACGGCGGCGAAGGGCACGAATGACCGGTGTGGTGAAGACCACGTCGCCGATCAGGCGCAGGCGAACGAGGAGAATGTTCAACGGGCCGTGGCGGGAACCTCGACCGTGGCCTCATCAATGAGCATCACGGGAATATCGTCCTTCACGGGGTAGACACGATGGCACGAGCCGCACTGGAGGCCCGCGCCGTCCTTGACCAGAACGACCTTGGTCTTGCAGGCAGGGCAGACAAGAATTGCGAGGAGGGCCGGATCAATCGCCATGCGTGCCACTATAAGAAGAATGAGGCAATGAGGCAATGGGGCAATGGGTGTGAAACAATCGGAGCACACGCATCATGATGTGGATGACCCCCCCTCCGGTCCAAGCGCCCACCCGGCCCACGACCGCAGCCACCGGCGAAGCCTATTTTTTGTTTCTGCAGGGACGGACGCTGGAGGGCCGCGGCGATGTGGCCGGCGCCATCGCGGCCTATCGCGCGGCCATCGCCCTGGTGCCGTTGGCCGCCGACGTGCGTGCGGAGCTCGCGGGACTGTTTGCCAGAGAAGGTCGGGCGGCCGAGGCGGTGACCGAAGCCGAAGCGGCGCTGGCGACCGATCCGGCCAATCATGAAGCGCATCGGATTCTGGGACTGGTGCGCGCCGCACTGGCCGACGCCGCGTCCTCCACCGCCGATCAGGGGCGGATCGTCGTGTTGGCCATCGACCATCTGGAAAAAGCGCTGGCCGGTGGCCGACGCGATCCTGGCGTCGAGATTTCGCTGGGCCGGCTGTACGTGCGCACGGGGCAACACGCGAAGGCCATCACCACGCTGACTGGTTTCTTGAATGACCAGCCTGGCTACCCAGAGGGCATCCTGCTGCTGGTCGAGTCGCTGGACGCGACCGGCGAGGACGCGCGGGCGATCGCCGTGCTCGAACCGCTCGTACGGGATGAACCGGATCTGGCGCGCGCGCGCAGCTGGCTCGCAGAGTTGTATGACAGTGTGGGCCGTCCACAGGATGCGCTGGCGCAGTGGCGCGAGCTGGCAAAGACCAACCCCCGCAACATTCCGATGCGGACGCGGTTTGCCACGGCGCTCGTGAATCTTGGGCAGTTGGAGGAAGGGCGCACGGCCCTGCTTGAGCTGGCCGGCGAGTTCCCGCGGGATGCGTCGATCTGGTATCTGGTCTCGCAGGTGGAAAATCGTGCCGGGAATGCGGATGGCGCGGAGAACGCGGCCCGCCGGATCTCCGACATTGACCCGGCCGATCCTCGTGGCCCGCTCGCGATCGCCGAAGCGCGGACGGCGCGCGGCGATCACCGCGGGGCGGTCAGCACCCTCGATCCGCTGTTGACGGCCCTGCGATCCGCGCCGGAGACGGGCGTCTACGCGCGCGTGGCCGTGGAACTGGCGGCCGCGCTCGAGGCCAGCGGCGATCGGGATCGCGGGATTCGTGTACTGGAAGACGCGCGCACGCGTGACGAACGCAACCGGGAGGTTCGCGTCGCGCTGGCCGCGGCCTATGCGCGCGCCGACCGTCACGATGCGGCGGAGCGCCTCTACCGCGAGTTGCTCGTGGCCGACGCCAACAACCCGACGTATCTCGATCATCTCGGTGACGCCTTGTTCGCACTCAAGCAGTACCGCGAGTCGGTGACCGTCTGGGACCGCGTCCTTGCCGGCGATCGCGCGGGCATTGATGCCGGCGCGGTGACCAAAAAACGCGACCGCGCGCGCCAGCTCGCGGGGCGCGAGTGAAATCCTCCGTCTGGTTATTGCCGGTGGTATGTGTTGCCGCCGGCTGCGCGGCTCGTGTCTTGACGCTACCAGCCGGTCCGGCCGTCCCGTTTGCCGAGGCGCCGCAGGTGTGGGAGCAGGTCACCGCCGCCTGCCGTGATGCCCAGCGCTACGTCGCGCAACTCCGTGTCCAGGGGTGGGTGGGATCGCGCGATCAGCGGATCGCGCAAACGCTCAAAGCCGCTGTGACGCGTGGAGACGATGTGTATCTCGAGTTGCAGGTCTTGGGCACCACCGTCTTTCAGATGGCGGGGCAGGCAGGGCAGTCGACGATCGTGTTTCCGCGCGACGAGCGATTTCTGACCGCGCCGACGCGCGACATCGTGTCCGCACTGACCGGCCTGCAGTGGGGTGGCCGTGAACTGCTCGATGTCCTGTCCGGCTGTGTGGCCGCGCCCGCAGGCGCGGTCACCGGCGAACGGGTCGGATCCGCAGTGCGCGTGGCGATCGCGCCGTCCACACATGCGTGGCTGCGCGAGCGCGAGGGCCGGTGGCAGCTGTGGGCCGCGCAAATCGAAGGCTGGCTCGTCGAGTACCGCCTGTTCGACGGCCGCTGGCCCAGCACCGTGCACGTCACTGCGACCGGCGCCACCCCGCTCGACCTTCGATTTACCGTGTCGCAGGTACAGGTCAATATCGATCTGCCCCCCACGACCTTCACGGCCATCGTCGCGAGCCACTTTCAGACGATCACGCTCGACGAGCTTCGCTCCATCGGCCCCCTGCGCGATCGTGGAACGACCAAGTAAATGCCAAGAACGCTGATTCTTCGCCCGACGGCCAAGCTGAACCTCACCCTGAGGGTCGGGCCGCTGCGCCCGGACGGGTATCACGAGGTGCGATCACTCATGCAGTCGATCGCGCTCCACGACACGGTCACCATTTCGGACCGGAAGGGACCTCTGGGTTTGTGGTGTCGCACACCCGGCGTGCCGTCCGACCAGGCCAATCTGGCGTGGAAGGCGGCGAGGGTGTTGTGGAACGCGATGGGGCGGGACGGCGAACCGCGCGACGCCCACATCAAAATTGAAAAAACGATTCCGTCGCAGGCGGGACTCGGTGGCGGCAGCGCCAATGCCGCGGCAGCACTGGTCGGCTTGAACACGTTGTGGGGCGCCAAAAAGTCCCGGCGCGATCTTGGGCGCCTGGCGGCCACACTCGGGTCGGACGTCCCATTTTTTCTCCAAGGGGGGACGGCCGTGGCGACCGGTCGCGGCGAGGACCTGTACCCGGTGGACGACATCCAGCGAATGGGGGTGGTCGTCATCAAACCATCGTTCGGGGTGGCGACGGCCGAGGCGTATCGCTGGCTCGACGACGACCGGGCCAAGGGACTGCCCGAAGCGCCAGTCGGGGCAAGAGTGGGTCGCGATGTGGACTTCGGCTGGTCGTCCGGCGGGGTCCCCCTGGCCAATGACCTCATGGCGCCCGTCGCTCGTCGCCATCCCGGGATTCAGGAAATGGTGGACGCGTGCCTGGCTGAAGGGGCCTACGGCGCCCAGATGACCGGGAGCGGATCGGCGGTTTTTGGCCTGTTTTCAGAGGCCGCGGCCACCCGGGCGGTCAAACGGCTTAAACGGCCGGACTGGCTGGTCCTGCTGACCAGGACCCATGGCCGACGCGAAGCCGCCAGACACATTGGGCTCTAGCGGGGCCTTTGGACGCCCGCCGTGCTAAACTCTCTGTTTTGCTAGGGTCTCGTCTGTCTGTCCAGTCGGGGCCCAAGGCGGGGTGGGGCGTGGCCAAGCGGTAAGGCGCGGGTCTTTGGAACCCGTATTCGAAGGTTCGAATCCTTCCGCCCCAACCAATTTTTGTTGGCGATCGGTGTTGAGTTGGTATCGGCATGAGTCACGGACAGTTGAAGTTGTTCTCGGGAAGCGCCCATCCGGCGCTGGCGAAAGAGATCGCCGAACAGCTTGATATTCCGCTCGGGGCCGCGCGGCTGCACCGGTTTCCAGACTCGGAAGTCTCGTTTCAGATCGACGAGAACATTCGCGGCACGGATGTGTTCATCCTGCAGCCGACCTCGACACCGGTGGATGAACACCTCGTCGAGTTGTGCGTGATGATCGATGCGTTCCGCCGGTCGTCGGCCTCTCGGATTACGGCCGTGATTCCGTACTATGGGTACGCGCGGCAGGATCGCAAGGACAAGCCCCGGGTGCCGATTTCGGCGAAACTCGTGGCGAATCTGTTGAGTGCGGCCGGGGCCAACCGGGTGCTCACCATGGATCTGCACAAGGCGCAGATTCAGGCGTTTTTCGACATCCCGGTGGACCACCTGTTTGCGGCACCGGCGGTCATCGAGTATCTGCTGCGGCAGAACTACGGACCGGTCACAATTGTGTCGCCCGATGCCGGGGGCGCCGAACGCGCTCGCGCGTACGCGAAGCGGTTGGATGCGGAACTGGCCATCATCGACAAACGCCGCGGCGAGTCGGGGGCGGCCGAAGTGATGAACGTCATCGGTGAAGTGGACGGCCGGGTGTGCATCATCTCGGACGACATCATCGATACGGCCGGCACGATGCAGAAGGCGGCGCAGGCGCTCAAGGACAACGGGGCGACCCGTGTGCTGGCGTGTGCGGTCCACGGCGTGTTGTCCGGCCCGGCGATTTCGCGGATTGAAGCGTCGCCGATCGACAGGCTGATCGTCACCAATACGGTGCCGCTCAGTGCCGAGAAGGCCGCGTGCTCGAAAATTGTGGTGCTGTCGGTGGCGCGCCTGCTGGCGCAGGCCATTCGCAGCATTCACGAGGAGACCTCGGTCTCCAAGTTGTTCGTTTAATTGAGGACAGACTGATCATGAGCGCACTACTGGACGCGGTTCGCCGCGAGACATTTGGCAAAAACGAAGCGTTTCGCACCCGGCAGACGGGCAAAATTCCCGCTGTCGTGTATGGCGGCGGAGACAAGAGCGTGTCCGAGTCGGTGTCGGTGGATCCGAAGGAGCTGAGCCGGATTCTGCACTCCGAGTCCGGCAAGAACTCGCTGATCGCGCTCAAGGTCGACGGCGCGGAGACGCAGGTCCTGGTCAAGGCGTACCAGATTGACCCCGTCACCCACAAACTGCTGCACGCCGACTTCTTCCGCGTGGCGATGGACAAGGTCATTCGTGTGACCGTGCCCGTGCACATCACCGGTGAATCCAAGGGCGTCAAGATTCAGGGCGGCACACTCGATTTTGTCCATCGTGACGTCGAAGTGGAATGCCTTCCCGCGAACATTCCTGAGCACATCACGGTGGACGTCACCGAACTGATGCTCAGCCAGGGCGTCCGCGTGAAGGACCTGCCGGTCAGCGACACGTGGACCGTGGTGAGCGAACCCGACAATCTGATCGTGCACATCGTGGCGCCGCGTGCGGAAGCCGCGGCGACGCCGGCCGACGGTGCCGCGCCTGCCGCAGCCGCCGAGCCCGAAGTGGCCAAGAAGGGCAAGATCGACAAGAAGGAAGACAAGTAGGCCCGCGCAGTTGGGCCTACCCTGAGCGAGCGAAGCGAGTCGAAGGGTGAAGTTGGTCGCTGGCCTGGGCAACCCCGGTGGTCGTTACCGGGGCACGAGGCACAACGTCGGGTTTGAGGTGGCGGATCTGGTTGCGCGCCGCCACGGGTTGCACGTGAGTCCGTGGAAGGACGTGGCCGACGTCGCCGAGTGGCGACGCCCCGAAGGGCGGGTCTGGCTGATGAAGCCGACGACCTTCATGAATTTGAGCGGGGAAGCCGTGAGCGCGTTGACCGCGTTTTACAAGGTGGACCTCGCCGACGTCCTCATCGTGTGTGATGACGTCAACCTGCCGGTGGGGCAATTGCGAGTGCGCCCATCGGGGTCGAGTGGGGGGAACAACGGACTCAAATCCGTCACGGCCTCGCTCGGCACGGATCAGTTTGCCCGCCTCCGGATCGGGGTGGGTCGTGGAGATACGGCGCGCGATTTGGCGGACCATGTGTTGTCCCGCTTCGCGCCCGACGAGATGTCCGGGATCGAGGAGGCTGTTACCCGGGCCGCCGACGCGATCGAGATGTGGATCGATGACGGCACAGCACGCGTGATGAACGCGTTTAATTGAACGCTCCTTGCCGCTTCGGAAGAGAAGCGGCCCGCACGGCGCCCATGGTGGGTGGCCGGGAGTTGTCCATAAGGAGGCACATGAGCATTCACCGACAGTACGAACTCGTCTATATCGCGAGTCCCGACGCCACCGAAGAAGCGTTGGCCGAGCTGCATCAGCAGGTCGCCACCGTTGTCGCCCGGTTCGAGGGGACCATTGAACGCACCGAAAACTGGGGCCGTCGCCGTCTGGCGTACGAAATCAACCGCCAGCGTGAAGGTGTCTACGTGCTCGAGCTGCTCAATGGCCCCGCGGCCATGACCGCAGAACTCGACCGACGCCTCCGCGTCATCGATGGCGTCATGCGCCACATGGTGATTCGTGTGGACGAAGTCCTGGCCAAAGACGAACGGTCGAAGACTCGTCGCAAAGCCAACACGGTTGCGCGTCGTCTGCGCCGCGGCTTGCCTGCGGAGCCGACCGAGCAGGAATTGAGCCGCCGCAAGCAGGAAATGGATGATGCGGATGGCGGCAATGATTCATTCGGGGAGGGAGACCGATGAACGACTACGAGAAGGACGGCGGCGGACGAGGCGGCGGTCGTGGCGCTGCAGGCAAGGGCAAGGACGACAAGGACAAGGCCGGGCGTCGCGGAGGCGGATTTTTCCGTCGTCGTCGCGTGTGCAAGTTCTGCGTGGAGAAGATCGATTACGTCTCCTACAAGGACGTGAAGGTGCTCACGCCGTTCATCCCCGAGCGCGGCAAGATCCAGCCGCGTCGTATTTCGGGCACGTGCGCGAAACATCAGCGTGCGTTGCAGGTCGCGATCAAGCGCGCGCGGCAGCTCGCCCTTATTCCCTACGTCACGGACTAGCTGGGAGGCACATATGGCAACTGAAGTGATTCTCAGGGAGTACGTTGAACACCTCGGCAACCGGGGTGAAGTGGTCAAGGTGGCCGACGGGTACGCCCGCAACTACCTGCTGCCGCGCGGGCTCGCCCTGCGCGTCACCGGCGAAGCGAAACGTCAGATCGAACGCGAAAAGGTGAAAGCCGAATCGCGTGAGCTGGGTGAACGGCAGACCGCCGAAGCCCTGGCTGCGGCCCTGGCGGCCGTCGACCTGTCCATCGCGCGCCGGGTGGGCGACCACAACACGTTGTACGGGTCGGTGACGACGTCGGATATCGCCGAGGCGTTGGCCGCGCGCCAGATCGTCGTCGACCGCCGCAAGATCCTGCTCGACGACGCGATCAAGACGCTGGGTGACCACGTGGTGGTCATCAAGCTCCACCGCGATGTTCCGGCATCGGTGACCGTGAAGATCGTCCCGGCGCAGGCCGCCGGGACGGCGACGTCCGCCGCGCCTGCGGCGCCGACGCCGGGCGCTGACGCCGGGCGCTGACGCCGAATAGGTCCACGGTCCGGCAAGGTCCAGGGTCCAGGGTTCGCAGGTCGAACCCTGGACTATTTTTTTCGCGGTGCGGTTATTCTGTGTCTTCAATGGCTGAACGCACGCTCCCGCACAATTTGGAAGCCGAGAAGAGTGTGCTCGGCGCCATTCTCATCAACAACCAGGCCTTCAACCAGGCCGCCGAAGTCATTGATGCGCAGGATTTTTTCCGTGACGCGCATCGTCGCATCTTCGAAAAAATGGTCGGCCTCACCGATCGCAGTGAACCGGTCGACTTTGTCACGCTCACCGATGAGCTGACGCGGTCAGGCGAACTCGAAGAAGTGGGCGGTCCCGCCTACGTCAGCGGTCTGACCGACGGCGTGCCGCGATCGGCCAACGTCGAATATTACGCACGCATCGTCAAGGAGAAGTCCACGTTGCGACGCCTGATTCAGGCGTCGAACGAAGTGCTGGTGCGCGCGTACGACGCCGAAGAAGACGCCGACGATCTGCTCGACGAAGCCGAGCGGACGATTTTCTCCATTGCGGAAGGCCGGATGCGGTCCGGTTTTGTGAAACTGAGCGAGCTGGTCGACGGCGGCTACGCGATGCTGGAGCTGTTGCAGGCGAATCGGGGCCTGGTGACCGGCGTCCCGTCAGGCTTTGTGGAACTCGACGAAATGACGTCGGGCTTTCAGAAATCCGACCTCGTCATCGTGGCCGCACGGCCTGCCATGGGCAAGACCAGTTTTGTCATGAACATCGCGCTGAATGCCGCGCTTGAAGCGGGCAAGTCGGTCGGGGTGTTCAGTCTGGAAATGTCGAAGGAACAATTGTTCCTCCGTATGCTCACGTCGGAAGCGCGCGTCGATGCCCATCGGTTCCGCGGCGGTTTTCTCGGCGAGCAGGACTACGAACGCCTCAATGGGGCCTTTGCGCGTTTGCACGACGCGAAGGTGTTTATTGACGACACGGCGTCGGCCGGCATTCTCGAGATGCGCGCGAAGTCGCGCCGCCTCAAGCTTGAGCATGGGCTCGACATGTTGATCATCGACTACCTGCAGCTGATGCAGGGGCGTGGACGTTTCGACAACCGGCAGCAGGAACTCGCGTCGATCTCGCGCTCGCTCAAAATTCTCGCGAAGGAACTGCAGATTCCGATCCTCGCGTTGTCGCAGCTCAGCCGCGCCACGGAGACCCGCGCGGACCATCGGCCGCAACTCTCGGACCTGCGAGAGTCGGGTGCCCTCGAACAGGACGCCGACGTCGTCATGTTCATCTACCGCGAAGAGGTGTACGCGCAGAACGAGGAGGAAAAGCGGCCGGAGGTGGAGGGCATGGCCGAAATCATCATCGGCAAACAGCGCAACGGGCCGATTGGGTCCGTGCCGCTCGCGTTCCTCAAGCAGTACACCCGGTTCGAAAATCTGCAGTCCGGCCCGAAGGGCTAGGACGGTCGACACGTGATGACGCGACCCACCGTCGCCCTCGTGCACCTGGATGCGATGGCGCACAACTTCACGAGAATCACGCGGCTACTTGACGCGCACGCCGCACTCCGCACCCCGCACGCCGCACTCCGCACGCCGCACGCCGCACCAGGAATCATCTGCGTGGTGAAAGCCAACGCGTACGGCCACGGGGCCGCGCGAGTGGCGCTGGCGCTTGAAGCGGCAGGCGCCACGATGTTTGCGGTGGCCGACATTGAAGAAGGTGTCACCTTGCGTGACGCGGGTGTGCGGGCGCAGATTCTGGTGTTTGGCGCGCTCAGTGTCAGCGACCTTGATCACGTGTTCACCTCTGGGCTCACACCAACCGTCTCGACGCCGTCGGCGGCGCGTGCGATCGAAGCGGCCGCCGCGACACGTGGCGTCACGATTGCCGGACACCTGAAGATCGACACGGGCATGAACCGACTGGGATTTCGTCACGACAACCTGGCGCGCACGATGCCGCAGGTCCTGGCGATGCCGCACCTGCGCATCGAGTCCGTGTACACACACTTTGCGACGTCCGACAGGCCGGAGTCGCCGATGTTTGATCAGCAGCGGCAGCGGTTTGATCGCGCATCCGCCGCACTCGGGGCGATGGGACTGCGCGGCGTCACGCGCCATGCCGCCAACTCAGCCGCAGTGATCCGTGACGAACGCACGTGGTACGACGCCGTCCGGCCGGGGTTGCTGCTTTACGGCATCGTGCCGCCACCGCTGGCGGCGGCCGATGTGGACCTGCGACCTGCCCTGTCACTGGTCAGCCGCATAGTGCACGTCAAGGGGGTACGTCCCGGTGAAGGCACAGGGTATGGCCTGCAGTGGGCGGAAGACACGGGACGGACGCTGGCCATTGTGCCCGCGGGTTATGCCGATGGTCTCGACACGCGGCTGGCCAATCGCGGCAGCGTTCTGATTCGGGGGCAGCGTCCGTCCCTGTCTCTTATACACATCTCCG
>ENA-ORBV01006737-ORBV01006737.1-microbial-mat-metagenome-genome-assembly--contig:-NODE-6737-length-20085-cov-10.046481_pt1 | contig 20085 bp, 14 predicted proteins | sample MGYA00237777_ERZ505514 | MGnify/ENA primary metagenome ERZ505514 (study PRJEB26160, sample SAMN06269048) | microbial mat metagenome | isolation source: Oligotrophic lake microbial mat | place... | reverse complement strand
AACTTATCTCATCAAGGCGAGCGCGAATTCACTCATCTTTCTAAATGCTGTTTTCTGACTTTTTCAGCAAGCCCTAGCTAAAGCTCTGCGGCTGAGCGTATTTGATTAGATTGGGAATTGGGCATGGGGGAATTGGGAATTGGTAATTTGGCTAATCAATTGTCAGGTAATCGGTAGACAAGAGTGCCTAAATTTTTGAGCGATCGGCAAACCGCAGATTAAGGTGGATTAACACAGATTAACGCCGATGACCAATGCCCTGTTTGGCCAATGCCCTGTTTGGCCAATGCCCTGTTTGGCCAATGCCCTGTTTGGCCAATGCCCTGTTTGGCCAATGATTAATGCTTTTCGCCTAAAATAGCATAAACCACAGTCTCTTCTTTTTTGCCGCGCAATTGAATCGAGCCTACTTTTTGGCCTTCGTAGCGATCGCGCACATAAGAAAAAGTCCTCCCCGTCACCAACAAATTAAAAGGACTATCAGAAACAATTTCCTTATTCATCGCTTCCAATCTAGCCGCCACGTTGACAGCATCACCGATTACAGAATAATTCAAACGCCGGGAACCGCCGACAGTACCAGCAATTAACTGTCCAGTATGCAAACCAATGCCAAACTTAATTAAAGGTTTGTGGTCAATTCTCAACTGCTGGTTAATTTCGTGGAGCTTTTCGTGCATGGCGATGCAAGCCGCAACTGCATTCAAAGCATCTTGTTGAATTTCTGCATATTCACTATGGCAAAAAGGCACGCCAAAAACTGCCATAATTGCATCGCCGATGTATTTATCGACAACACCGCCGTGATCCATAATACAGTCGGTCATTGCTTCTAAATAATTGTTCAGCCAGTTGAGCAAATCTCGCGCTGGCATTTTTTCGGAAATCGAAGTAAAATTACGAATATCCATAAACAGCACCGTTGCTGTAAGTTCTTGAGGTTCGAGTTCTCCCTGTTCAAATATCTCCGCTTTACGTTCCCAAATAAGCTGAGCTGTCTCTGGAGCGACGTGCTTTTCAAATAACCTCATCAACTGCTGCTTTTCGTACTGTTCCCGCAGTTGCAAAGCAGTGCCAGATAAAATGAGGGTGCCGATAGGTGCGGCAATCGGAACCCACCAAAAAAATAAGCCAAATAACAAAGCAGCAGCCGCAATCCAAATTATAGGCAAACCGAGAGCGATCGCAATTCTCTCTTGAACACCTCGGTTGCCCAGAACCAAAGCGGTAAGCGGGCCAATCCCCAACAATAACAAAATTTCTAGCAGTATTGGCAGCCGCTGCAGCAAGCGTTGATTGAGCAAATTGTCAACCAACGCTGCATATAAATAAACCCCAGCCGTAGTCTTGTTGAGAGGTGAAGATATGGGGTCGAAACCGGTAGCAACTATGCCGACTAAAACTAACTTATTGGTCAGAGCATCTGCGGGAATTCTACCTTCTACGACATCAACAAAAGCATAGGTAGGTAGATTTTCTGTTTTCCCCGGCCAGTTAACCCAAACTTTTTTTTCCTGCTTATTTTTGGACTGTGGGAGCAATACTGGATCTTGGGGATTAGCAGCATTGTACCTGTGAGTCATTGCTAAACCGAAATTAGGAATCCCGTTGAGAAAGATTTTTAACTCGCGGGTAATACCGTCGCTATCGGCTTCTTGGCTGATGTGGCCGACACCTGCGGCGGCTGCTTTTAAAGATGCTACGGGTTCTTCTTTGATGGTTCTAGGGAGTACAACTTTGCCGTTGGCGGCAATTGCAGCGGCTAAAATATCATCTTTCGGACTTGGATCGAGGAAAAGAATGTCAAAACCAACCGCTGTAGGGGGAGATTTTTTCAGTGCTTCTAGCAGTTGGGCGTAGCGGTTGCGAGGCCAAGGAAATTTACCGTATTCCTGCAAGCTTTGGGGTTCGATCGCAATTACCGCAATTCTGTCATCCCACCCCGGATTTGGCAAAATTCCCGATTCTCGAATTTGAAATAGGGTTTTGTATCCCAAATATTCCAGGGGTTTCCACATTCCAAATTGCAGCATGGCTACAGACATTATACCTACTACAGCGCCTGTCATCCAGGGAGGATTTGTGATGATATATTGCCGGATGCCGATCAGTTGATTTTGTTTGAGATGCTCGATCCATTCTTTGAACTTCATGCAATTAATTTGACGCAATAATTGACATCCGAGTCCGATGTTTCGGATTAGAAGACCGGGCGGTTGAAACCGCGTCTATACAAACAAAACCCGGATGGTGCGCGGGTTGAATACCAGCAGGTTAAAATTACCAGAAAGAATTGGTTGAAAGTTGTTTAGGGAACTGCGAGGCTGTAATGCCGTTCTGTGACTGACGGCCCTCGCACTACGATTTTGAGGCGGCGACTTGGAGGTAAAATTCCTTGGATTTTGAAGTTGCCCTTTCGATCGATCTTAATCGCTTCGTTGTTGACATAAATTATGTCGATCGGGTTAATTTGACCGCTGAGGCGATAGATGTTGCCGCTGAGTCTCAACAACCTGCGGACTTTGAGTTGAGCTAGGCGAGGGCTGGCTGAGGGCGCCACGGGCGAGGTTTGAGGGAAAATTGTCGTGGCGTTGCCGCCGTTGACAACTACTTCTGAGTCGGTGCTGCCGGATACTACGACTGCACCTTCAATGGTTTCGACTGAGGTTTTGCCGTCGGGGCCGACGCTAACGCCAAAGGATGTACCCCTGACTCCTGCCACGCCTTCGGGGGTTTCTACCCTGACTGGGGCGGTTCTGGCAGAACTTTTTCGTTGGGCAATTTGACTGGATTTGCCGAGTCCGCTGAAGGTATTGAGGGCGGCTATTTGGTTCGGCGGGATAATTGTTGAGGTGTTGGCTGCGGGAGTTGTCGCAGCAGTTTTGCCGATCGACAATCTGACTCGCCCCCTGCTGACAAAAATAGCTGTGTCATTTTCGCCTGCACTGCTTGACAAATCGGATATTTTGACTGCGGTTTTTTCGGATACTTCGACGATGCCGATGTTGTTGTCGATGCCTAAACGGGCTGTGGAATCGGGGCCGGTGATGATTTCGTCTCCGGGGGCGAGTAGCCGATCGCCCACAACCGCCGGCCGCCCTTTAAAGCTGACTGTACCGCTAATTTCTTCTATTTCGAGCGATCGTCCGGCCGCTGTTCCCTGGGCGTTTATCGTCTCTGCTGGGGATGGATTCGCCGCCACAGTTGCCGGATTTTTTGGAGATTGTGAGCCGGTGGGTAGTGCTGGCGGTCGATCGACTGAGATAATTTTAGTAGCGTTCAACTGCTGTTTGGGGGATGGAGAGAGCGGACTGGCGATCGTCCCACGAAAGGGCGACAGACAGGCGAACATAGCTAAGGACAAACTTAGGAGCGGAATTTTGGTCGATCGCCCACACGTAAAAATTTTATTCATAATTTCAATTTTGTCATATTGAAGTTCCTCGACTTCATTTCCTGTATCAGACGGCATACATCCGGAAATCGTTCCATTTTTTATGCCGTAACACAGCAGCAAAAATAAACTTTATCAGCCTGAAAGTTTAGCATTAAAACTTCTTTTTTTGGTCAGATTTTAGTAAACTGTTACAACATGGCACTTTACTAAAATCTGACCTTCGGGAAATTTGGCCAACCAGACTCAAAGTCCTTTACAGCATGAAATTTCGCCGTTGTCAACGTCAGAGAGGGCAGATTTATATATAGCAAACATAAAATTAATTACTGCTTTTGAATGCTTTTTGGCTTCTGCCTGAAGGATGACTAATTGGGGAGAAATCCTGTAGTTGTGGCAATTAATAAAAAGATTCTTTTTGCGAATCAATAAAAAATAATTATCTAAGTGGTGAACAGCCTCTGCCAGTGAAGCTTGCCGCTGTGGAACCTGATGAAGCAAACCCAAGCGAATCAGGGTAGACGATCGACCAACTCCGACTAGAATACCGTTTTTTAGGGAAAGTTGGTCGAAATTTCGAGGGAAAATCATAGCGAGCGATCGGCTGCTGGTGTTGCTGTTCCGAAGTAGACGCCAAACTGTAAAATGGACGGTTGTATATAGGTTATATAGAGCAGGAGAACAATTTCAGTGGCAATAGAAGTAGGTCAGAGAGTGAAGGTGCGCCGTCTCAGAGATCGGATACCTGCAAATATGATGGGCAAGATAAAGGAGAATCCAGTAGGCACTGTTGATGGATTCAGAATGGTTGACGGTAGCGGAGTAGGCGTGGTTGTTAAGTTTGACGGTTTTGCGACTTGGTTCTTTGAAGATGAGCTAGAACCCGTTTAACAGATGTAGAAGGAAGAAGGAAGAAGGAAGAAGGAAGAAGGAAGAAGGAAGAAGGAAGAAGGAAGAAGGAAGAGGAAAAATTTTCCCAATTCTTCCACTCTCCGACTCTCCGACTCGCCGACTCTCCTCTTCCTCCACAGTCCTCCCTCCTCCACTCTGGCTGAAGGTTGCGCTTAAATGTTAAAGAGTAAGCTTTGGCAGTGAGAACAGAAAATGGCTTTGATTTTGACATTTTTGGGCAAAGGCGGCACTGGCCGCAGTACGATCGCGATCGCAACAGCTAAAAAATATGCCGCTCAAGGCAAGCGAGTTCTGCTGCTCGGCCAAGATCCGGGCCCTGCATTGGGTATTCTGCTAGGAGTTCCCCTGACTCTCGCCCCGCAGGAAATCTCCCCGAACCTGAAAGCGGTACAGGTGCAAAGCGCGCCACTGCTAGAACGCAGGTGGGACGAAGTTAAACAATTAGAAGCTGAATATGTCCGTACTCCCTTTTTTAAGCAGATTTACGGTCAAGAATTGGGGGTGTTACCGGGGATGGACAGCGCGCTGGCGTTAAACGAACTTCGGGAATACGACGACAGCAAACAATACGATGTGATTGTTTATGACGGCACCGGCGGCATGGATACGCTGCGAATGCTGGGAATGCCGGAAATTTTGAGTTGGTATATCCGCAGGTTCCGTCAAGCTTTGGTAGATTCGGATTTGGGGAAAGCGCTTTCACCTTTTATTCAACCGGTTGTCAGTACCGTGTTGACTGTGGATTTGTCGGGAGACAATGCTTTTCAATCTACTAAGCAAGTCGATAATCTGTTGGATAAGGGTAAGGAAGCGCTGGCAGATCCGAACCGCACGGCTGCTTATTTGGTGACGACTGGGGATGCAAGTGCGATCGCCACTGCGCGCTATTTGTGGGGAAGTTCTCAACAAATTGGTTTGACTGTCGGTGGTGTAATTGTGAATCAATCACCGATTACAGAAACTGTTGCTGCTGATTTTGATCCTTTGACAGCAGTTGCGGTGCCGGCGCACAGTGATAATAATTGGCAGCCGTTAATTGATGCTTTGCCAGATTTTTCTGAAGCGGGAAAAGCTCCTAAACCAATTAACATAAACATTGCACAGCGTCAAGTTAGTTTGTTTTTGCCTGGGTTTGACAAGAAAGAAATTAAATTGATTCAATCCGGGCCGGAAGTGACTATCGAAGCGGGCGATCAGCGGCGTAATATTTTGCTTCCTCCGGCGCTGACTGGCAAGTCTGTTACTGGTGCTAAGTTCCTGAATGGTTACTTAATTGTTTCTTTTTAGCAGTTAAGTTGTAAGGGATTTAGGGTGGGATTTGGGAACGGGCAAGATGCCCGTTCCACATTTATAGGAAAAATATTTAGAAGTTTAGACAAGATTGTAGCATTCGATATTCAATTATAAAATTATCTGCGTTTATCTGCGTGCATCTGCCTTAGATATGCGGTTGATTTATCAATCAAAAATTTATGCAATAAGTCTTTTAAGAAGGTGAACCCGCCCGTACAAGATGGTCGAAAATGCGATCGCCCGCAGTTCGTCTATAATAAAATAAAGTCATGAGCAAATTTGGGGAAACAGCAATGGTTACAGAACTGCAATCTCCCGACAAATCAAAAATCATCTACCCTGACGACAACGGCGAACCAATGTCAGACAATACGGAGCAATTTAGATTAATCGTCTGGATTAAGGAAAACTTAGAACTGTTATTCGCTAACGATGCTAATGTTTTCGTGGCCGGAAACTTGCTGTGGTATCCAGTGGAAGGAAATAACAAAATTTCTCAAGCACCGGATGCAATGGTAGTTTTCGGTAGACCAAAAGGTTATCGAGGTTCTTACCAACAGTGGCTTGAAGATAATATTCCGCCGCAAGTGGTGTTTGAAATTTGGTCGCCAGGAAATCGCCTCACTCCGATGATTCAAAAATTCAAAGTTTACGAACGCTACGGTGTGGAAGAATACTATTTGTACGACCCGCAAAATGTAGAGTTGACGGGATGGCGGCGTGTGGATGAACAATTAGAGGCGATCGCACAAATGGACGGCTGGACAAGCCCCAGACTGGGCGTGCGGTTTGGATTGTCTGAGGAATCAGGATTGGAAATGTTCGGGCCTTCGGGAGAACCGTTTGTGAGTTTTGTGGAACTCGCGCAACTGCGACAGCAAGCAGAAACGCGGGCACAGCAAGCAGAAAGTTTGCTGGAACAAGAACGATCGCGATCGCAAGCTTTAGAATTAAGATTGCGAGAAATGGGAATCGACCCAAATCAATTGTAGCAGACCGGGCGAATAGAACACGGCGAATCGAATCGAACACGGCGAATCAAACACGGCGGTTGAACACGGCGAATCGAACACGACGAATCGAACACGGCCAATCGAACACGGCGGTTGAAACCGCGTCTACAAAAACAAAACCCGCCTCCGCGGGTTGAAGAAAAGATGGTTAGAATTATGTTATCTTCTTGAGTCCGCGGAGGCGGACATCGTTTGTGTAGACGCGAATTCTATTCGCCCTCTTATCTTTTATCATTCCCATTCCCATTGCCGCCAGTCGTGAGCAAAACCCGCTTAGCCAAAGGTTCCGGTACTTCTTGTAATCGATCGAACTCCCAATGAAAAAATCCTACACCCATCGTCTGCGATCGCAATTCTACAATTAAATTCTGCATTTCCGCGATCGGCAAATAAACCGAAACAGCATCCCATCCCTTCCAGTCTGCTTTACCTTCATAGCCGAGAATTTGGCCGCGATGTCCGCTGATTAATTGCAACACCTTTGATGTACACTCGTTGGGAGCGCAAATTTCCACTTTGGCGATCGGCTCCAGCAAAGTTGATTCGCACTTCTCCATCCCCGACTGCATCGCCAACCGCGCCGCCTGCTTAAAAGCTTGTTCGGAACTGTCAACAGAATGATAGGAACCGTTCGTCAGAGTCACCGATACATCTACCACGGGAAAACCCAGCGGGCCCCGATCCAAATATTCGCGCACTCCCACTTCAACGCCGGGAATATACTGTTTTGGAACGACTCCGCCGACTATTTTGTCGGTGAAATTGAAACCTTCTCCGCGCGGCTGCGGTGCGATATCGAGGTACACGTCGCCAAACTGTCCATGTCCGCCGCTTTGGTGTTTGTAGCGCCCGTGGATGGATGATGCGGGTTTGCGAATGGTTTCTTTGTACGGGACTTGCGGTAAGTGAGTTACCATCGGCAAATTGTACTTGCGGCGCAACCTGTCTAAGCCTACTTTCAGGTGGATTTCGCCTTGACCCCAAAGTATAACTTCGTGGGTGTCGCCGTGCTGTTCCCAAACTAAAGATGGGTCTTCTTCTAATAGTTTAGCTAAGGCAGAACTCAGCTTAACTTCATCGTTGCGCTTTTCGGGGACGATCGCCAATGCGTACACAGGGGAGACGATTTCGGCTTTTGGTAATAATTCGTCAGAGCCCAGCACATCGCCTGTTCTCAAGCCTTCCAGCCTGCCCACAGCGACGATTTCCCCGGCACTGACGGACTGCAAACTTTGCGTTTGGTGGCCAGTCAAGCGGTACAAACCGTTAACTCGAACCCCGTTCAAAAGTGCTCCGTCTGCGAGGGTTCCCCGCCACATTCTCACTAACGATAACTTACCTCCTTGAGGCGTGTAATAGGTTTTGAGGATTTGAGCCAGAACTTTGTTTTCACTTTGTATAATGCCACGGCGTTCTGCTGTAGTTTCCGGTGTCGGTGCTTCTCTGAGTAAAGCTTCTAGCAGAGGCCGCACGCCGAAATCTTGTTCGGCGATACCGATGAATACGGGCACTATTAAATCAGCGCCTAATTCCATCTTGAAATCGCGGGTAATTTCTTCGACATCGGGATTGATTTCTTCGAGTAATTCTTCGAGTAAATGGTCGTCAAAATTGGCTAATTCTTCGAGCATTTCCTGTCGCGCGGCGCTTTCTTGGGCTTTGAGGTGTTCGGGAAGCGGGACGGGATCTGCGGGTGCGCCTGGGTGATAGTGGTAAGCTTGTTCGGTTACTAAGTCGATGAAACCGATGATTTGTTCGTTTTTGCCGATCGGGTATTGGTGAGGTACAATTGGTCTGCTGGAAACGGATTTGAGCGCGTTGAGCACTTCGGTGAAGTTGCTGCCGCAGGTGGTTTCGTCTGTGCAAGCGCGATCGATCTTATTGATGAAAACTAGGTGCGGAATTTCCCAATCGTCGAGGAATTTAAACAGTGGCGCGAGGGTTAAAGTGCGATCGGCAACGGGTTCGCAAACAATCACGGCTGCATCGACACCGATAAGTGCATTGTAAGTTTCTTGGGCAAATTCGATCGAGCCGGGACAGTCAAGAAATGTGAAGCGGACGTTTTCGTATTCGGCGGTGGCGCTGTTGACTTCGACGCTCATTTTGCGATCGCGCGCTTCCGGCGAACTATCACCTACCGTATTACCATCCTTGACATTTCCCTTGCGAGTAATCGTCCCTGTCACCGACAGCAAACTTTCCAGCAGTGAGGTTTTCCCGCTTAAATAAGGGCCAACAATTGCCACGTTTCGCGTAGCCCTAATGACATTTTCGTTCATATTGCCTCCTACACAAAGTGAAGGGGAAGGGGAAGGAGAAGATGATGATTCAGAAAAAAAAATTGTGTTTGCCGGTTTCTCCGATCTCTTCCCTTTTGAACGTGAAAACTTTTATTTGTAGTTTTTCTTAGTTTAAACTTAAATGGAGACAATCAATCATTAATTACTATGAACTATTAAGTAGTTTTGTAAATTAGTTTGAGTCGTGAAAATGCTAATCCCAGAAACCGGGTTTCTTCCTAGATTTCTCGTACTCAACCGAAAATATTCATAGAAACCCGGTTTCTTCGCCACGCAGCGAGAGAAATTAGTTGTAGGGTGTGTCGCCATCGATCATCCCTAAATGTGACAGACAATCTCATAGCGACGCACCTTTCTTTATTCACCATCCCCGTGCCAACAAAACCAATAATTTTTCAATTTGTTTGTTTAGCCTCATGTCTAAGGTGCGTCGCCCTCAGATTGTCGCTATGAGTTGAGGGATTGTCGATGGCGACACACCCTACAACTGCCCGAAAGTCCGCCAGGGAATTAATTCCCTGGCTCATAGCGAAAGTCCTCTGAAGAGGACTGAATAATTATGATTATTCCCAAAATAATCAAAACCATTTTTTTTCATCCATAACGGGCGCGATGCGCTCAAGAAACGCTCATTCATCAAACCAAAAAATCAAGAATCTATCAGTCCTCTTCAGAGGACTTTCGCTTTGAGGCAGGGGTTTAAACCCCTGCCGGATCTGCGGAATAACCAACTATTCGACTGCTGGACACCTAATTTCTGGACTCACGAGTAGCCAGAAACCGGGTTTTTCACCACAATACCTCGATCGCACCAACAGACTCACTAAAAAACCCGGTTTCTCCAAGTCTTAACCTCCACCCAACCCAAAAATCTGCTACAATCACCAACAACACATCACCCACCCAGCCAATGATCCGAAAAATCTGGCAAACAATCCTCAACCTGTGGCGGAAAATTTTCCCGCAACCCAAACCACCAGCACCGCCACCGCCAACTCCGATTCGCTCTTTTGGGGAATACGAACAGAAATTCATGGAGTTGTTAGAGGGAGTTGAACAAGGCTGGAGTCGCGGCACAATTCAAGGCTTTTTAATCGCCAGCAATATCAAAGATGCTGAGTTGGCAAATTGGCTGCAAGAATTTGGAGAAAGGTTGCTGGTATTCCCGGAAACGAATTTAGAATTGGGTAGGCGCATGGTGCGGCTGGGTGCGGCAAATTGCGGGAGAATCAGTGAGGTTGCTGGCAATATCGGCAGGCAATTGTTGGCTGGGGAGAGTTTTAATCGGACTGCTGCGGATGATTTATCTATAAGTGATAATGTTCCTGAATTGTTGGGAAGGGAGAGTTTGAATTATCCTACAGATAATTTATTTGCGGCTAACCAAGGGCAATCAACTTCGCATTCAGAATCTATAGGAAGAGAAATAAGTAAAGAGGCAGAAGAATTATATAACCAAGGAGTAGAAGGTTATGATGCAGGAGATTTAGAAGGGGCGATCGCAGCCTTCGAGACAGCCTTAGAAATTGACCCCAAATTCCACTTGGCTTGGTACAATCTGGGGGTTACCCTAAAAGATTTGGGCCGCAACAGTGAGGCGATCGCAGCCTACGAGAAAGCCTTAGAAATTGACCCTAAAGACCACTATTCCTGGAACGGGCTGGGCAGTACCCTAGGAGATTTGGGCCGCTACAGTGAGGCGATCGCAGCCTTCAATCAAGCCTTAGAAATTGACCCCAAATTCCACGATGCTTGGAACAATCTGGGCGCTGCCCTAATAGATTTGGGCAGCTACAATGAGGCGATCGCAGCCTACGAGACAGCCTTAGAAATTAACCCCAAATACCACTTGGCCTGGAATGGGCTGGGCAATGCGCTAGCTGATTTGGGCCGCAGCAGTGAGGCGATCACAGCCTTCGAGACAGCCTTAGAAATTGACCCCAAATACCTCAATGCCCTAAACGGGCTGGGCGCTACCCTAAATGAGTTGGGCCGCAACAGTGAGGCGATCGCAGCCTACGAGAAAGCCTTAGAAATTGACCCCAAATACCACCTTGCCTGGTACAACCTGGGCGTTACCCTATATGATTTGGGCCGCTACAGTGAGGCGATCGCAGCCTACGAGAAAGCCTTAGAAATTGACCCCAAATCCCACGCTACCTGGAACGGGCTAGGCCTTACCCTATATGATTTGGGCCGCAAAAGTGAGGCGATCGCAGCCTTCGAGACAGCCTTAGAAATCGACCCCAAATTCCACTTTGCCTGGAATGGGCTGGGCAATGCGCTAGCTGATTTGGGCCGCAACAGAGAGGCGATCGCAGCCTACGATCAAGCCTTAAAATGTACAGGCGATCAATTCTGGCCAGCTTGGGAAAATCGAGGTTTGGCATTTTTCTACTCCGGGCGCTACACTGAAGCCATTCAAAACTGGGACGAAGGCTTACAGAAATATCAACCCAGCAACCGCGACTATCGCGAAGCTTGCGGCAAATTGCACCAGCAAAAAGGCATGGCACACTACGAACACGGCAAAGAAACAGCCACATATTTTGAATCTTTCCACAAAGCCAAAGCCAGCTACGAACAAGCCCGCGAATTCTTGAAATCGCCCCTGATTCCAGAAGCTTATTTAGAAGTAATGCAAGGCTTAATTACCGTCTGCCGCAGCTTGAGAGATCCCAAAACCAGCGAGTACCTTACCGAAGCTACTACCGCCTTAGAAAACTTACTTTTAGATCAAACTCACCCCGAAGACAAACAGCGACTCCAGCGCAAATTTGCCGGACTTTACCAGTTAGAAGTCGATACCCTCGTCAAGTCTGGCAAAAAGATAAATGCACTAGAAAAAGCCGAAGCCAGGAAAAACTTTTGCCTGCAATGGATGCGCGCAGGTTCGCCAAACCGCACCGATAGCCCGACTTATTACCAAATCCGAGACTTGCTGGCAAACAACACCGCCACAGCAATAATTTACTGGCATATCAGCCCAGTTTCCCTGACAGCTTTTATCATTACCCCAGACAACTTTCAAACAATCACCACACCAGTCACCGATTTATTCCCAAATTCCCAAAATCCGAGTTTAGAAAACTGGCTAAAAGACTGGAAAACCAACTATCAAAATTACAGCAAACTTAGCAAAGAAGAAAGCAAAGAATCCCATCCCTGGCGGCAATCAATGACAGCGCAATTGCAAAAACTCGCTGACATCCTCAAAATCCCCGAAATTTGCACGCACCTCACCAATATCCAACACTTAATCTTAATTCCCCACCGCGACTTGCACCTCCTCCCCCTAGATGCCCTGTTTCAGCCTCCCTTCTCTGCGGAGGGGGTAGGCACGGGGGCACTACCCCTACAAAACCCTGGTAGGGGCAATCCCCCCGTGGTTGCCCCCTCTGGTAGGGGCAATCCCCCCGTGGTTGCCCCCATAATCCGCACAATTAGCCGCCTCCCCAGCGCTCAAATTGCCATCCTTCAGCAACAGCAAAACCCCACGGAAACCCTGCCAAATTCACTGCTGATGGTAGAGCATTCCCAAGGCAAAAGTGCCTTAAAATACACAGAAATAGAAGCAGCCGCCATCGGTCAATTTTACGCGACTCAGCGCCCCGCCAATATCTCTACAAAAACCGCAATAATTCAAGCACTAAAAGCCAACACAGGCATATTTCATTATACAGGTCACGCCTACCACAACACCAAAAAATCCGAAGATTCTGCGTTAATCTTAGCCGGCGGCGAAGAATTGACATTGAGCGACATATTGCAGTTAAATTTTGTCAACTATTACCTAATCTGCCTCAGCGCTTGCGAAACCGGCTACACCAAAACAGGCGAGTTAATCGATGAATTCGTGGGGATAGCAAGCGGCTTTTTACCAGAAACCAATTATATTATCAGCACGCTGTGGCGAGTGGACGAACGTTCGAGCGCTTTGTTAATGATCTATTTTTACCAGTTGTTGCAGCAGGGAATCCAGCCGCCCGCAGCCCTGCAACAAGCCAAAGATTGGCTGAGACAACTCACCAATGCTAAGCTAGGCGAGTGGTACGCGACAGAGTTGTTGCCGCTGCTGGAAAAAGCTAATTTTAAGCATAAATACCACTTTGAAAGGGAAGCTTCGCGACTGCAAAAAAAATTAGCTACAATAGATGAGAAACCCTACGAGCATCCTTATCACTGGGCTGCTTTCACCATCACCGGCAACGGCTAAATTAATATGACTTCTGAACAAGTTACTTTATCAGGATTTGACGAATTTGCGCCCAAAGCTTTGTTAATCGCCCTCGCGAAATTTGAAGGAACTCTTGCGCCGGAGTTGATAGCAGAAGTGACTGAAGTAGGCGCGGCTGTGGTTGGCGGCGACTTGGAAAAAGCGTCTCAATTCATTGATATAGCTAAGAAAGATGCTGCTTTTAATGAAATTTTTGAGCAGGCTTACGAGGATTTGCTGGAACTTGACCAGACGAATGAAAAGAATAAGTATCTTGCCGAATTAGATGAAAATACTCCTTCGCGTCAGACTACTGATGATTTTAACAATTTTTTAGCTCCTCCGCTGACTGATGCGAATCCTCAGAGTGTGGCTAAAAAGCTTTTTTCTGGTGTTCGGGATTTGGTTGAACGGGTTTATGGATTGAGATTTTAATTCAATACGCTTGATTTAATCCTAATGTCATTGCGAGCGTCCCCGCGAAGCAATCGCAAAGACTATGATGCCGCTAAATTGATTAATATGCGTGCAAAGTCATTAGATTGTTAACCCAAGTTGACTCATTGCCCAAGAAACCGGGTTTTCATAATGTCTAGGAGTTGGAATCAAGTATTTTCGCAAAAAACCCGGTTTCTGACTACCCCTGCCTTAATCAACAAGTGTCATAGTCTAGGCGATTGCTTCGCGGGGACGCTCGCAATGACAAAAAAACGGTTAATTGAGTCGTATTGTTGTATAGTTAAGGTTTCCGAGATTGACCATCAGGAAAAGATTTTATGCTGAAATTAGTTGACCCTACCCTAAATTTATTTACCTACACTCTCAAACAAGGGTTGGGTGTCGAAGAATCGGAAACTCGCAAAATTTATCGCAGATTTTTAGCTGGTTTACCTAAACAACTCCACAAAAAGCTAGGGGTTTCCTTTAATGCTGAAAAGAAACAAAAATTTCTGGCTGTAGATAAGGTAAAAGAAGCAGATTTAACATTTACAGGAAACCTGCATAATCATCGAGTCGAGGGCCGCTATCGCCGCTGGAATGATACTGATAATTACCAACTTTTATTTGATGGCTATGTTGATGACAAGTATGAAACAGGCCAAGTTATTGAACTAATTAAAGATTTGCAGTATTTGACTCCAGAATTGCCGAAGTTGGAAAATATCGGGCAAACTTGGATGCTTTCGGGTTCGCTGGAATCGGGAACTGATGCGGAAGCAGAAGAACTTGCAAAAAAGGCTTACAAGAATCTATTTAAAAAAGATGGTGTTCCTCAAGGAATTGGTGAGTTTTTAGGTGGGAAAGTCGCTGAGTTTTGGGGCGATAAGATTGAGGATAACTTGCAACTGTTGGTAATTTTATATCCCGATGATGCTGCTTTTCTGGAATGCACCGATTTTTATACAAATTGGCTAGATTTGCTGTGCTTCCGCCATAAAATTATCTGGGCCTATGAGAACAGTCTACTGCTAAAAGAGCGTTTGGTAAAAAATTACAACCAAATTGTGGCGATGAGAAATACTTCTCGGCTGACTCTCCCGAAATTGCTGGAGGCGATGGGGAAATTGTCTCAGTTTGCGATCGACCTTAATTACCTGGAGCTGCAATATAGTACAATCAATGTGAATCTGGAGAAGTATGAGGATAAGCTGGCCGAGATGCAAGCCAAGGCTAGGCCTACTGACGATTTGCAGTTTTTACAAGTTTTTTGCGATGATGCTAAAACCAAGTATCCGAAGCAGATTAAAAAAGATATTGACAATTTCCGTCCGTGTTTGGAAATTTTGCAGAGTTTGACTGATACAATTAGAGGGACGGTGGAGATTCGGAAGGCTGAGAGCGATCGCACTTTTCAAAATATTGTCGGTATTGTCGGAGTCGGGCTGTCTACTGGCGGTACAGTAGCCTCTGCGAGTGCGAATTACAAAACAGAAATCGAAGCAAATCCCGCTATCAATGCTGCAATCAATACGCTATTCCCATTTTTTGAACCGGGTTCGGGATTGAGGATAATTATGGGATTTACGATTATCTCAGGAGTGGCGGCTAGCTTGCTGACTGCGATAATTATAGTTTTGTGGCCGCGCATTTTCCGCCGTTAGTTTTACAAAAAAATATCCCAAAATCCTGTAGGGGCGGGTTCACCAACAATCCTTAATTCCCATCCATAATATTTATAAACCCGCCCCATCCCCGCCATTATATGAACATTTGACAATAAATTCATTGTACAGTTGTATTGTTGGTGGGGGAGGGCGGGTTTATGAGATTGTTGTTTTTTATCAGGAATTGTTGGCGAACCCGCCCCTACAAATTTACCTGGTAAAGAGCAGGCTTTGCACAATAGCGCCCATATTTGCTAAAATTTTAACAAGTAAAGCACTCCCAACCAACAGTTATGACTGCTATCCAAGAGCAAGCCATTAAACCCGCACCCTTTGACGATTTAATCGCCGATTTCAATAAAATTAGAAGTCTCTACACGGTAGAAGAACCCCTAGAAACTTTTAAGTTAATTATCGAGCAAGAAGTAATGGTCAGTTTAATTTTAGAAGCTCATTCTAAAGTTAGAGAACTATTTCCTAGCGAAAGATTAGCCTTAGAAGTCAAAACCGATCCAGAAATTGCCAATTGGCGATCGCTCTGGATGACGATTTACACTAAACTAGAAGTTCATGAAGCTTTTGAAAAATTGATGATTCTTGATGATACTTGGTGGCTGGAAAAGATAACTACTGTTGCCAATAGTAAATTGCATATTAGTTTGGGATTTGAGTCAAATGAGATTTGATTGGTCTGAGTATTTGAATTTAGCCGAAGAATTGGCGGCAATCTCTGGCGATTCAGACAATAATGAGGCAAAATTGCGATCGGCAATAAGTCGAGCATATTATGCAGTATTCTGTCTAGCTAGAAATTACTTGCGCGATGTTGAACAAGACTCTAGACTTTCTCGCAAAACTCCTGATATTAATGAACATCAATATGTGGCTAAAGAATTCATTTTTCATAAGTCTAAAGCTAAAAAAATGATCAAAATAGGGGAGAATTTAAGCAGATTAAGGCTGTTCAGGAATAAGGCTGATTATGAAGATAGGGTGTTTACATTATCAAGCGATGTTAAAATTGCTTTGAAAATGGCTCAAAATATTATGACATCTCTGAGTGAATTGAATCGGGAAACTGAGTGATAATAATAGTAAGCATTAGTGTCAACTTAAGCCTGGAACCCTCTGTATATCTCGTTTACCGCCGAGGTCAGATCCCCCTAAATCCCCCTTAAGAAGGGGGACTTTGATCAGACTCTTGTCCCCCCCTTCTTAAGGGGGGCTAGGGGGGATCTGGCCTTAATCGCCAGACAGAAGACTGTAATGAAGTCCCAATCTAATTAATGTCTCAGCAACCGCAAACCGCTCAATGTTACCAAAACTGTAGACCCTTCATGACCGATGACACCGATCGGCATTGTGATATTTCCTAAAAAATTAGCAGCCAACAATAGTATAATGCAGCTTAGCGCAAACACAATGTTTTGTTTGACAACATTTTGAGCGCGGCGGCCCAAACTAATCGCATGGGCTAATTGTTCTAACTTATCTGCCATCAATACTATATCAGCCGTTTCTAAGGCAACATCGCTGCCGGAAATACCCATCGCAATTCCTACGGAAGCTTGCGCGAGGGCGGGTGCATCGTTGATGCCGTCTCCTACCATTGCGACGGTTTGATACTGGGTTTGCAGCTTCTTAATTATGTGCACTTTGTCTTCTGGCAAAAGTTCGGCGTACACTTCATTGATGCCTAATTGTCGGGCGATGTATTGAGCGGTTTGTTCGTTGTCGCCTGTCAGCATTATGATATGTTCTACGCCTAAATTTTGCAAGCGTTTTACTGTGGCTGCTGCTTCCGGGCGGACTGTATCTGCGACTGCAATGATTCCTAAAAGTTCATCGCCTTTTGCTACCCAAACAACTGTTTTTCCCTCTGCTTGCAACTGATGACTTACTTCAGTCAATTCGGCAGTTGCTGCGACAAAATCGGCTTTACCAATGGTAATCATTTCATTGTTAACTGTGCCGACAATTCCTTGACCAATTTTTGCTTGTACGTCCGTAGCACTTGACAACGGTAACTTTTGCTGCTGGGCGGCTTGGACAATTGCTTGGGCGATCGCGTGTTCGGAATGAGCTTCCAGAGCCGCAGCCAATTGCAGAACTTCTGTTTCAGTATATCCGGTTGCTGGTACAATTTGGATAACTTCAGGTTTTCCTGTGGTGAGGGTTCCAGTTTTGTCAAAGGCGATCGCCCGAACTTTACCAATTATCTCCAATTGCGCGCCACTTTTAAACAAAATTCCCTGTTTTGCCCCGTTAGCCATACCCGAAAGCAGCGCCGGCATAATCGAAGCCATCAGCGCGCAGGGGGATGCGACTACTAGGAAAATCAGCGCCCGATAGATTGTATCTTCCCAATTCCAGCCTAAAACAAACGGCGGCAAAATTGCCAGCAACAAGCCTAAACCGACAATTAATTTAGCATAACCGCGCTCGAACTTTTCCACAAACTGCTGAGAAGGAGGCGCTTCTGTTTGCGCTTGTTGTACCAGCCGAATCACTCGCTGAATCAAACTGCTTTCTGGACTTTTGTGCACTTCCAATTGTAGCGCGCCGAAACCATTAATTGTCCCGGCATATACTTCATCGCCGATAGTTTTTTCCACGGGCATAGATTCACCAGTAATCGAGGCTTGATTCAGGGTGCTAAAACCTTCGATAATTATCGCATCTGTGGGAATAATTTCTCCGGGCTTGACTAAAATACGATCGCCAATTGCCAATTTGTCGATCACAACCAACCGTTCCCCATCGTACATTATCACCCTAGCAGTATCCGCCGTCAAACTCATCAAACTGCGAATACTACGTTCAGTCCGCTGCATAGCATAACCTTCCAGCGCGCCGCTAATTGCAAAAATTAAAATTAGCACCGCACCGTCAACAATTAAATGATATTCTTGCCGCCACAGCCCCAAACCAGCGGCGCCCAAAGCAGCAACAATCATCAACAAATCCACATCTAATTCGCGTTCTTCAAAAAGCGTAGTCAAGCCTTCGCGGGTGCTGGAATAGCCACCGATCACGTAAGCAGCGGGCAATATTAACACCGCTAAGCCCAGCCAACCGACTTGTAGGGCGATCGAGCCAAAAATTACCAGAATTCCGCACAGGGCGGCGGTTACAGCATCTGGATGTTCTTCTGCTAACTGGGAGATGCGAGAAATTGAGATGGAATTCGGAGTCATTGGGAAAATTTGATTTGATAGAATGACTCCTGTAGCCTAAACCTTGACATTAATGTCAATGTCAAGAGTAAAACCAAAATAAATTACAAAACTCAATAACTACGCAAACAAACCGAACCCCGGCGGTTAGAAACCGTAGAGTTTGCGGGCACACAAATAAACGGAGGCCCAGGCGGTTAGAAACCGCGGCTACACAAACAAAGTCCGCCTCCGCGGACTGGGATACATGATTCTTTCAACCTGCGAAGGCAGGTTTCGTGTGTGTAGACGCGGTTTCCAACCGCCGAGTCTTAATCACCCAGCCTCTTCTCTCAACCAATGCAAAAATACCTAACAATCAAACAACTTACACAAGCTGTCAAAGGCACAATTACCCCTCGGATGGTGCGACACTATCACACCTTGGGGCTACTTTCTCCGGCCGTGCGATCGACTTCTAACTATAGATTGTATACCCGCAGCGACGTGCAAAGACTCCAAAGAATCGTCGCACTCAAGCAGCAAGGCTTTCAGCTTTCCCACATCCGCAAACTCTTGGAAACTGACGCGGATGCTTCCCCTGACGCGCTGATGGGCGCGCTACAACAGCAATATTTGTCTGTCACGCAACAGATTGTTCGCCTCCGACAAACGGCTTTAGCACTGGAAGGATTGCTGGGACGGGATCTTTCGTGTCAAGCGGTGCAAGCGGGCGCACTCGCGCAAATGAGGCTGTTACAGGCGGAAAATGAGGGGGGATTGGAAGAGTTGGAACAAGTTTGGGATAGTTGGGATGCGGTGGCGCACTCTCACCCGGAGGCGTTTGGGGAGTCGTTGCAGCATTTGTTGCCGGATTTGTCCGATCGCTCGGAAATTGAGGTAGACTTGCTTTCAAAACTGGTTTTAGCCTGCGGTGATTGTTCGCTGTTGCCATTTGTGAAGTTGAGCAAAACTGCGATTCAATCGGCGCGGGAAGCTTTGAAAAATCAGTGTCAAATTGTGGCTGATGTGCCGCCTGTTTTTGCCGCTTTGGATAACACAAGATTGGCGCATTTAGGAACAAGTATCACAACTTTAATTGATGACCCGCACATCAATGCTGCGGCGGAAGCGGAACAGGAATTCTGGCATGAGCGCGAGTGGTTTGAAAAATTGTTGAAATTGGAAAAAGGATGTATATTGGTAGTAGGATATGCGCCTTCTGTGCTGATGGCGGTTTGCGAGGCGATCGCAAATGGGCAACTGCAACCGGCTTTGGTGATCGGAATGCCGATCGGCTTCAGTCATTCTCCGGTGGCGAAACGGCGGTTAGTGCGATCGGGCGTTCCTTATATTACGACGGTGGGGACTTTTGGCGGTGGCTTATTGGCGGCGGTTGCATTGAATGCTTTGGTTGAGTCTTTGATTGAAAAGCCGAATTGCCACTGTCATCTCAAGTGAAGATGGGATTTAGATTGAAATTCCCGGACGCATTTATGCCAAAAAAACCGGGTTTTTACCTAATCTGCGCGGGTGCGATCGATTCCTGCAATTATCTGCGTCAATCTGTGTTTATCTGCCTTATATCTGCGGTTTCTGTATCGATCCCGTGACTTATGGAAGAGGTCAATATACTCGCGATGCGCCATACAAAAACCATTAAATCAAATCACCACTTGCCCAAAGCCCCCCAA
>ENA-ORBV01006735-ORBV01006735.1-microbial-mat-metagenome-genome-assembly--contig:-NODE-6735-length-20088-cov-6.341312_pt1 | contig 20088 bp, 12 predicted proteins | sample MGYA00237777_ERZ505514 | MGnify/ENA primary metagenome ERZ505514 (study PRJEB26160, sample SAMN06269048) | microbial mat metagenome | isolation source: Oligotrophic lake microbial mat | place... | reverse complement strand
GTTTTCCCGTGGGGGGTCTCACTTCCACCCGGGCAATTAATGTTAATGCATGGGAGAAAGCCCAGCCGCTTCGCGACTGTTGAGGGCGAAGCTAAGTAGCTTTCAGCACCAAGCCTACGTGGGAGCCTAACGAATCGGACCGCATCGGGGAAGGGACGAATGCACAAAAATCCGAAATTCTATAGGCACTCCGTGTAGACTGATGCACCGGAAAACAACATTTGTGACAAAAACACCCTCAAGCAGGGGGAACTCAAAACAAAAACATTTTGTTGAATGCAGAGACTGTTCATCAAATGAATCATCATGAAATCCATGAGCACCAAAACGTCACTGTTGCACTTTTTGCACTCAACTTTCTACAGTCTGCGCGCAGGGTTTACCAAACAGATCCATCCCTCAAACTCCCTCATCTTAGCGATCTCATGTGAGACCGAATGGGTTCTCAATTGAACATGCATGTGTGCTGCAAGCCGGCCCGTTGCGGCAAGTTCCAGATGGAAGTGGCACGCTCCCGGCTTATGCATCTGTGCACGTCTGGGGCTTGGTACCGGCATGGTTGTTAGCCCATGTTCAGTTGGTCACCGTGTGTTCGGGATGTTGCGGTAGCACTACCGGCCACGTGACCGATACTAGAAAGTGGCTACTTTCGGGAATGTCGTTCTGGCTTTCAATGGATTAGGAACTTTTTAAGAGTTCGGATTCAGTACCTTCAAGCTAGGCTCTATTTTGTGTAATCAACACTTGAAGTATGACTCCATCCAGCAACTGTGATTGCCGGACGACGACTGACGTAGATGCCAGAAAGTTATTTCGTTCTTCTTTTTGGCCTCTATGAGTGACTATGACCGCTTACACAGGAAAAGTGCTTCACGGCGACATCTCTATCTATTGCCCTCATGCACAGGGGGAATCTTCAAGGTTTAGCATGGCCTGCTTTCGTAGAAGCAGGTTCATTCCTCGTGCAGCACCACGGCTAACTCCGAACATCGTTTTTTGATACGATTGATACGAACTTTAAAAATAATGGCTATTTAGCCTATATATATCAATTGCCTTAAGAAAAAGGCCACGCACCTGATTGCCACGGTGGATGCGTTGGGATTCGTGAAGAGTGTTATTAATTCTCTATAAAAGGAAAGTCCGATTACTTTTCTTCCGAAGTTCTCAATGAACTAACCAAAAGAGAACTTGGAATAATAAAAGTGAATTCACTAATTCAATACTTGAGTAACCATCCACAATCCAGAGAATTAGGCTTTTGAATTGCTTCGTTCGATTCGTCGGGATCTTGCGAAAAGAGTTGACGCATTCATTTATTCAACGAATTAAAGGATTTTTGAAGTCGAAGAAAAGAAATGTCCCAGGTTTATTGACAAAATACTTAGTGGTCCTCTTGACTTTGCCGGATTTATGCGCTTGCAATTAAAGGTCCTTTTGCCGAGGAACTTTAAGACCAGGCTATACATGGAGGATTAATAGTGCTGATCCTTAATCTGCTGAATCATAGGTTTGGTGCCGAAGTAGAACTGCCGGTTTTACGTTCCCGGAATCGGTTGGGTTTAGAGACTGCAGTCTCAGTGGTTGTACTACTGCTACAGCGACAACAACGTAGTGGTACGGGAAAACAGCATACGCTTCGTAAGCAATATAATAGCTTCTTTACCTTACTTTACATCAGCTCCAAGTACAGTACGTACGTACACCCGGCGGAGAAGCTCATTGACCACTGACAGGTCGCTACGAACTTTAGGGCTTCATAACTTTTGAAAATCCCTCACTCATTCTCATAATATTTCAGACTGCAAAAAAGAAACAAATACTTTAATAAATCAACATGATGACCGATCTACAAATGGTATTGACTAGTACCCCATCCTGCTTCTCCATGCCATCCTCGGCAGAGACCTGCCCTGATATGCTTCCCGAATCGTTTACTCCATCCATCCATGAAGTCATCATAGGCGAGTCTTTTTGTTTGAAACTCAGAGCGCTTCCATGTACTTCTCCGCGTTTGATAATCACAGATATTAAGCCCTTTCACTCATTCAATTCTTCCTCACTTGCTTGATGACTACTGACTACCACTCACAGGACGAGGAAAGATTGTTTCCACTCATCCCGGCAACCACGAATTCCTGCAAATGGTACGCTCCGAGTTGAACGAGTACGAAAAGGCTGCCACCAAGACCTTCAAGTCGGCCATTATTGGGCGGGTGTTGACCCACATCCAAGATAACAGTGGCGTGGGTGGATTTGTCAAACCCATTCGACGTGATTCGTCGGAAAGTCACAAAAAGAAACGGGCCACTTCCGCCTCTTTGGCATGGGTTGCCGTGGATCCGGTCATTGCCAGGGCCAATGTGGCACAAGCCTTTCGGGATGCTCTCTCGTCCAAATACCGTTCCAGTCGTCGGGCCAAGCAAGTGAAGCGCTTCAAGGAACAAATTGGCACTCCTGAGACAACGACGCCGACAAAGAAGGGTGGTAAAGATACGCCACAATCAGCGGACGCTCAAGTACAACAGGTGCAGAAAAAGCCCAGTTTTGTTGCGGCTCGCCGTCCTGTATCCGTGTCTCCCACACCCAGCCCTCCAAGTTCTCCTCCTCGAGTTCCATCCGCTGTCGTGGTAATTCCTACTCCTTCGCCATCCTCTCTCGAGCTTTCCTCTGTACCCGTGGCCGGTCTTCTGCAAGGCCATGCGCTTTCGGAGTTGATGGCACCCGTCGATGAGAGCATCTTTGAGGACGATGACGAGCCGCAGCTGTCCATGATGGGTAGTAGACGCATGGTCTCCATCGGTGGGAACTCCAAGGCTGATGGTTCTGCTGCTTCTGCTTCTGTCACCACGGGTCTTTGGAATTCCTTGAAACTGAATCCACGGTCGTCGTCTGCGGCAGATGCTACTACTGCAAGTCAACTCTTGAATAGTAGCAGTGGCCAGCAGCAATCGGAATTCACAGGAGATATCCTCAGCAAGTTCTTGTCCTGTCCTATTGAAGATGATGGCTTTTGGAGCCCCACGAACTTGAATCTAGCCCTGTCGAACCCGGAACCCAGTTGTGTGGAGGAGGATCCTTTCATGCCTCAGGATTGTGCTATTGACTGGTCCCCGTTCCCCTCGATTCCACAGCATTCGTTGTTCCATTGAACCATGGCGTGATTTGGACCATGCGGTAGTATGGTGAATCAAACATCCTCTGTTGGATAAACACACCCCACACACGAACACACAGTCAAGCAAGACACCTGACCCACCGTGCATATATGAAAACTCGCTATGTAATTATCACTGAAGGACCCAAACGTCCCTAACATGCACACAATTTGATAGCATGGCATGACTCTTTGGTACACACTGGTACACACTGGTACATAATAATAATAATGGTGTGATCTGGTACATAATAATTTAGATGGTAGAATGCATGTTCTGCTAATTTGAAAACTTCACCTCTTCTACAAAATCATCACGTCATAAATGTAGAATAAACTGGTCGAAACTTGATGTTTAGCTGCAGCACCCTCTTTGCATTGGTGTGTTCCTGTTTTAGAATTGGAGCCTTCGTGCAGCAGAAGGCAAGCCAGCATGTGGTTGGACCCCCAAGTCGGACCTTACATGCATGATCCCATTGGAGACTAATCTGGGGTGTGGCACTGAGCCCTCATGCTAGTGAGATCCCCATTTCCAACATCACCAACTTCTTTTTTAAAATGAATGCATTCTTTCACATTGGTGATGAGTCTTGACTCCCCTTCCTTCTGTCATGACGTTGCAGATGCGTCAACAATGTGTGCAAGACACATTCACAATGCATGCAAGACAAATTACAGCCTCCTGCAAAGCAGACCCGATCATGTGACAAATGAAACAATGCTCTTGACTGACATTGTTGCTCCACACCATCAGCAACACAGGGAGTGGTTTCCATTTTCAAATGTTCCGTGATTGTCAAAACCATCAAGGCCACAGAGCTTCAGCAAACAACAGCCCCAGTCATTTTGAATGCAGGCATGACTTGAGATTCAAAAGATTGTCTGTCAATGTTCCAACAAGAGATTGCATTTGAAATGCAATCAAAACAAAATCAACATTGCAACAACATTGCAACTGCAAAATCTGACAAAAAGCGCTCCATGGTCCTGCAAGTGTGCATCAAGAAAATTCTGCAATGCAATTTGCTTGTTCTGCAATGGTTGTTGAAGACGCTTTGGAGACACACTGCCAGTTTTGACTGGTTGACCATCATTTGTTCTCCTGTTTTTGATGAATGTTGCATTGCTCTGTCATGCTTCAGCAGCGGATCATGAGGAGGCAAGCAGCGGGAAAGGCTTTTTGCTTTGTTTGTTTGTTTCGGCAGCGGCGAGAAACAACTCCAAACCTGCTGTGACATTTTGCAACTGGTGTCACACTTGCTCCAATGGTCAATTTGTCACCACAGCTGCTCCCTTCATTTGTGTGTTTGCACTTGCATCATTTGGGGGTGTCTGCTGCATCGCTTTCCCAATGAATGTTGATCATTCTAGCTGGTAGCGGCATTTGGGGGTGTCTGCTACTGTGCTTTCCAATGAACATTTGTTGCTCACAGTGGAGCTTTCCAGCTCTGCTGCCTTGTTGATCAAATCAGGCAAAGTCTGTGAGTGTTGAATTGCAGAAAGAGCGTTTTTCGGTGATCGCACACGCGAGATCACAACCTTTTTTTTTTGGTTGAACAACGATCAAAGATATACAGTTTTAAGGCTTGGGTTAATCCACGCTTATCCTTTCTGTAAGTGTATTGAACCGTTGAATTCAGAGAGCAAGCAGAGACATCATCACCAAGCCACGCCACATATTCTCGTTGTTGGACGATTTTTTTGGAGGTCGAAATGAGTTACGTAGCATCCTCATCTTCCTCATCACTGTGGGGAGAAATCATTTTGTGCAGCAATCTTTTAGCTTTTAAGACAGGATGAAAACGGAATGAAAGTTACAAAATCCAAAGATGATGGTGGATGAGTTTATTTTAAGTTCTTGTGATTGTCTAGCTAAGTTGATTGAATCAAAACCGTTGTCTCTCTACCAACAAATCTCTATCTATCAGTAGCTAACCAATAGCTACACGGAAGCACATTTGATTAGTCTACCTATGGAATAACTGTCGCCCAAATCCATACAGGATGATGAAGCTTGCGAACCACGCCGCCAAAAAGACCTGTGCCATTTGTCGGGGTCGCGCCATGACCGTAGGTGGACGACTGCATGCACGCCACGGCCCACCACAATCTGCACAACAACGACTCTTTTCCATTTGGAACAGAGAAGCTTTTATAAGAACATCCAGTCGTCCAAGTATTTCTGCTGCCGCTACCAGTCATACCGTAAATACACAACACCCCTTTCAATGCCGGTCTTATACACTGCAAAATACGATAGAACGAGAACGCCAAGACAAATTAAACAAGGGCGCCTTTGCTGTCTTGAAAGCCCTCAATGAAGTGCACGAGAAAGATTCCGTCCAAGTGGCCAAATTGGTCTCGTCGTTAGAAGCCTTGCTTCCCATGGCCCAATGGGAAGAAGAACATTTGTGCTACCTCAAAGACAACATCAATACCATGATGAACAAACGGTCGAGTCAAAGTGACATTAAGGGCGCCGTCGAAGTGGCCACCAGTGATCAACACCAACCGACGTCGTCCTCGGTGGGTCGCCAAATTTCCAGTGATCCCGCCTTTTTTAGTTTTCCCCTCTACCTGAACGAATCCGAAAAATTGCGCTTGGGCGTGGGATTGACCGGCCGGGACGTCCGGGCCGTCTTGTCGGCGACGCGCCACGGCAAACGGATCGCCGTCGAGACGCTGGACGTCCTGTTGAAAACGGCCGCCTGGTACATGCGGACGACGCCCTCGCGGTCTCCCAAGGTGGTACGATTGCCACCCCTCCAAGAAGGCCAATCCTTGACGGTCATTGGGGATTTGCACGGGTCTCTGTCCGACCTCGAGGCCGTCCTCGGCATGACGGGAGAACCCTCCGCCTCCAATTTGTTGGTGTTTAATGGCGATTTGGCCGATCGGGGAGATCACGGGATGGAAGTCATTGCCGTCGTTTGTACTTTACTTTTGGCGTATCCCGAATTTGTCTTTATCAATCGGGGGAATCACGAAGATTTGGCCCTCAGTGTCGCCTACGGATTGGCGGCCGAATTGCAACACAAATACGGGTCCTCTGTCTTTCGACAAACCCTGGGGCCCCGCCTGGATGCTTTTTTTTGTTCCCTCCCCTTGGCCACGGTCATTCAAGACGATGCCTTGATTGTTCATGCCGGTCCACCGCCACCCGGTGTCACCTTGGATGACGTCCAAGCCTGTTTGCAAGTCCACAAGACGGAAAACATGTCGCGGACGATTCGGACATCCACAGTCACGACCATTGATGGCAAAGTGGTGGGGAGTGATCCGACCGAAGAAATTATAGAGTCCTTGTTGTGGAGTGATCCCGAAGTCCATGAAATGGATGGGATTCATCGCTTTTATCAACATTACACGCACGGAGATCCCTATTGGAAACCCAATACGTCGCGGGGAGCCGGCTTTAAATTTGATGAACGAATTGTTCGGGAATATTTGCAATCGGAAGGATTGTGTCGTATGATTCGTTCTCATGAAGCCGTCCATGATGGCTGTGCCCATTATACCATTCTCGACGAGGAAGACGACCATGACAATGACACTGATACCACTCTTCATATTCCACAACCACCACCATCCTCCTCCTCACAACCACTCACGAAAAAATTGGAATTTTTCACCGTCTTTTCCGCCTCACGGTATCCCTACAAGGAAGGCTTCAATCGGGCCGCCATTCTCAAATTGTTTCCCCATCAAAAACATTCGATCTTGAGGTATGCCGTCGAAGATGATGAACCCACGACGGCGACCGACAATAAAATGATTCCCGCCAGTGAATCTCTCAGTGCCCAAATTGCCTTGGAGGATTTGCGACGGGCCTTGCGGGATGCCGTGGCACCGCACGGAAAGGATTTGTTGGATGCCATTCAAATCATGAATTTGGAAGGCGTCATTCCCTTTGACGAAGCTTTGGGCGTTTTGCAACAAACACTCCAATTGGAAGCGGATGTCTTCAAAGGCAAGAGTACCAAAATTGCGATTGCCCGGGCCTTGACCAATGCGGTCGAACACGAGGTACCGCCCGATACGATTGAATTGGAAGAGTGTATCTATCAATTAATGGAAGAAATTGAACAAGAATACAACGACAACGAAGGCAGCGGTGATTCGGAAGAAGATGGCTTTCATCCCGACATGGCACCTCATTATCCATGGTTGCGTGCTGTCTTTGAATTAGTAGATGTCAATCACGACGGTGTCATTGAAAAGGCAGAATGGCAAGCGGCGGTGGACAAAATCAATGAAAAAGAATCGGTCCTGCCCAATTTGTTGCCTAATCAAGCTCGAAGAAAGCCCATTTTATTGGACGCCGATGAGACGTGGAAATTGTTGGACCTCGATGGGGATGGAAAAGTCAAGGCTTCGGATTGGGATCAATTGGCCAAAGTCCTCTGTAGATAATATTACTATTAGCTTGCTAGAATGTATTTTTTTCGGAGTTTACAAAAAGATAGTCCTCTTGGCCCGTGGATTGATTTCGTAACGGGGACTGTCAACGACTACGGTTCTCTTCATGACTACGGTACAGTGCCGCAATTGAGGTACTACTGTACTAGCTACTCTCAATCGAATAGCTACTAGCTAGTAGCTAGCTAATTATCAGAGGTAATAATATCCTGGATGCATTTGTGTGGATGCGGCCAAGCCAATCAGCTGGCGGATGTCGTGAAAAAATGGATTAAGTGTGCATCTACAAGCAAGCCCACATTGGACTCACACAAATTCAAAAATGGATCGGTTGGCCATGGACCGTCGGATCGTTGTTCTATGCGCTTCCTTTTGCATCGTTGGAATAATCAATCCATGGATTTAATTTCCACGGCATGGCAGCAGCAGCAGATAACAATCATTGATTGACCGACAACAGTACACTGTAGACTTGTACTCGTACAGCATTGATTGCCTAGTCCAATCCATAATATTAGTATCACTCTTTCTATTCGTAAAGGCTATAGATAGCTAGCTAGCAGTTAGCAACTCGTCTAAAGCAGCCACCATCTCTTGCTCGAGTTCCAGAGAAGAAAGCATTCCTTGGACACTCTTTTATTTTTATTGTGGCATTCATTCCGTGGTGATACTGTACTCTCGCTCGTGGAGAAAGAAAAAAGAAAACGCTACGTACCGTCCAAGAAAAGACGAAACAACAATCCACGACGGAAGGAAGAAGAAGGAAGAAGCAGAAGGAGAAGATTGATTCCTTGTCATCGGCGACAGTATCCGCACCCCCACGAGTGGAAACGAAAATTTGTACTCGCATCGATCCAAAATCCAAAATTACTAGCAAACTATGAGTTCCGACGCCAAGGACCAAACGGCAGCCATTGCACCACTGGTGCAAGAAATGAAAGAGGCATTGGCCAAACAAGATACGGCCGGTCTTCAGTCCCTGGTCAAGGGCATTCAAGAAAAACAACTTTGTCAGGCCGTGGTGGATTCTTTGGTGCCCCATTTATTTGACGAATCCTCCGAGGAATTCTTGTCGTTGGTAGGATGTTTGGTGTCCGTCGATGCGGCCACGTACCTCAAACCCGTATCACGGGCCGTCAAAACACAAGCCATTTTGAGAGCCTCGTCGATGGATACATCCATGACCATATCACCTGCCTTTTTGGGCGTCATGGTCTCCCAACTCTCGGGCAATGACGTGGAAGTTTCGTCGAATGCTTCGGAAGCTTTGGTGGCGTCTTGCCGCAAAATGGGCCCTTCTCTCTCCGATCCGGCCCTGGAAGCCATCACGGCGGCGTGGAAACAAGCCTGGGACAATATGGCCTCTGCCGACAATCGCGCCAGTCGCAATGCCGCCAGTACAGTTTGTGTCCGGTGTGCTTCGACAATGGTGGATCTAATAGTGACTCTGGGGGATCCCCTCATGAAAGCCGCAACAACACAACCACCATCCAATAACAACAATAACAGTGCCATGGATTTATTGTTGCAAATGCTCTTGTACGAGAAGGATCCATTGTTGCAAATGTCGGTATTGGATTTATTGGAACAATTGGCCACGACCTTGCCCATGCACTTGCTTCGTGCGCAATGGCTGTGCGCGCCACTCGTCTTGAACCCACTATTGGAAATGGCCGGTGCCGTCGAGGACATGGGCGCGGATCCCCTTTTGGGAGGACCGTCCTTGCGGGTGTTGGCCTGCCTGTGTCGACTGGGACAACGCGATACGGACTTGTTTCACAGTGCCGGAGGACACGACGTCTTGTTGGGATTTCACAAGGCCTTGCACCATTTTTGTCAAGGGACATCCGGAGAATTGGATCGATTGGCGGCCGTGGATGCGATATCGAGTTTTGCTTCGGCATCGCCGGAAGCCTTGGAATTGGTCCTTGACGACCCCATCGTGAGAGACGGATGGTTGGGATTGGCCGTGGCACAACCCAAACTCAAAGCCGTCATTGTTACGTCCGTGGCCATGGTGATCGATCCAGCACCTCCTTCGGTGGATGCCAATGGCGATGCCGTGACCACGGCGAATATCCCCAACAATGCACAAGCCATGAAATTGTTTTCTCTCTTGGGACAACTTAACCATGGCGTTTCCTCTGCGGAATTGGTCTTGTCCTTGGCCAAATCACCCCTGCCGGAAACTCGATTGGCAACGTACAGCTTGGCCAAGGCCGTGGCAAAGACTAGTTCGGGAGCTCAAGTGCTCCTGTCCCAACCCGGATTTTTTGAATTGTTACTCAACCGGGAAAACGAACGAACCATGGAAGGAAAGGAAGGAAAATATGCCGTCGTACAAGCCATTATGAATAGCCCCGCGAAAGGATTGCTGGCGGACGAAATTGTCATGAAGTTGCAAAAAGTCTTGAACGAGGGACCGCACTATGTGGCACCGATTCGACCCGAACTCATGACAGAATAATAAAATGAATGTAATAATAATAATGGCGTATATATTTATTTGAACCTGTTGTTTTGCAAGTCGACTAGAGGTCGTTTTATTTGTTAGGGTTGACAAGGCTACGCCGCTCCACGAGATACAAGACATAAACGTCTGAGAGGGTAGACTCCAAAACTACTCATTAGAATCGTTTCTTCTACATTCGTAAAATTTGCTGAATCATTCCTTTGGCTTGGCCGAGATACCCACCACCAAACAGTACATAATGATTGAGAATATGGTAAAGATTGTAAACGACCTTGCGTTTTTCATGGCCCTGTAGATGCAGGGTTGATGTAAAAATATTAAATGTTCCATTATTTTCAAAGGCAAAGCATCATTCAACCTCCTAAAACATCCTACAGACAAGACGTTCGGCAACATTCATCAACATACCTCCGGTAAGGGCCATTCGGATTCATATCCTTTATAAAAGTCGCCACTAAATCCACCAAAGACATAGGTCATGGCAACATCGGCTTCCCGATCACCATAATATGTAGCTGGATCAAAAATGACAGGAATAGTTTTGCCATCTTTTGTACAAAAGCCCTTGTTGCCACCCCAAAGATCACCATGTAGCAACGAGGGTTGTGGATTATGACTGAGCAATTCTCGGGTTTTTTGTCGCAATTGGTCTACTTCTTTTTGGGACAATCCAGCATTGCCGGTCAGTTTGAGCATGTGGCCCAATCGATGGGTATCTATACGAATGATTTGAAAAAATATGTATGCAAACATCATGAGCTATATCATCCAATCCCATAAATAAATATAAATAGATGCCGTACGTACCCCAAAAGTCGGCCCAATTGTCGATCCAGGGTAGATTGGGTTGGGGTGTCGCACCAATGGTATTATCCACCTCAAAGCCAAATCCTTGTTCGCTGATGGATCGGTGCATCTTGGCCAATTGCACTCCCAATTCAAATTGGGATCCTCCACCCGCAAATTCCAAATACTCAAACAAGACAAAGGCCTGGTTGTCATAATTTCCAAAACAAAGGGGCGTCGGTACTTGAATGGTATTGGTTTCCGCCATGGCCTTGACTCCCAAATATTCTGCCTTTAACATGTTGCCCTTGTGGGTGGCCGATTTGACAAAGTACTTGATGCCCGTCTCTTGGTCGACCACGGCCGAAGTACTGGCCCCGCCACCCCCGGAATGCCCACCACCACTGGCCGCTTCCAAGTGCACGGGTTTGCCCAAGGCCTTGGTGGCGGCGTCTTGCATGCTTTCCATATACGAGGACGACGACGACATGGCGACAGAAGTGGTGGATGGTCTTCCTTTCGTAGTAAGAGAAAACGAAGGGGGTGTCGTGCAGGAGGAGGTGGTGGGTCGTGGGAACGCTGTTGGAAGAAAGGCCAAACTGGGAGGCAACAAGATGGATGCGAACAATATCAAGCGATTCATACGTGGCGGAAAAGGGAGCATGCTTTTCGGGTGAATGATACTGTCGTTGGACGATCGGTTTTGATTTGTAAGCTCTCTCAAAGCTCACGAAGCTGAACAGGGATTTGCAAAAATGAAGGCTAGTTTGTAAGAACCTCGCTTTCTTTCCAGTGCTCGAGGGAGTGGTAATGCCCTCCAAGATTCTATTATTTATAGCTAATAATACTCTACCACAATGAACCAGAAGGACCAAGCAACAAGCAAGACGGCAACAATGGCTGCATGGATTTTCTTGGAGAGAAGGTACTGTAAAATGAGACGATCGAAAGATCCATTGCATTCAAAGACTTGCTGACGTCAATCGTAGCATGTGTGCGGTACAGGAGACTTCTCGTAGCATCCAGAATCGTGACGTCACCTTAGAGCCAGTGTGCCACACTGCGTGCTGGGAACTGCTTCTTTCCAACGATGCGGAAGCGGGAGCTCCAAGCGGTACCTCTTCTTTCCTACTAGCTAGCCTCCCAATTGATGAGATCATCATTGACCATCCATACTGCGTGCTGTAGCTGCTTCGTTTTTTTTTTGCCACCGGTCACAGTAGGGTTTATTTTAAGTTCTTGTGATTGTCTAGCTAAGTTGATTGAATCAAAACCGAGGCGAAAAAAAAGGAATTCCGAATCAGAAGTGCTGGTTGTGAAGACCATAGAGACCTCCGGTCACTCAACACCTGTTATGCCATGCCATGAATGGAAAACACAAGGATCCCGAAACGCCCGGTACAACATCCTACAATTGCCGATACGAGGTGAACATGACTAAGAAGTGCACATGCTCGAACCAAAACAAGGGACCCGCCTTGTTTTGGTTGGGATTTTTTTGGGTGCTCGCAGTTACCATGCTCGTCCAAGAACGAGCGGTACGACATTGCACCATGACGGAATTTCAGCAGCGGGGACAAGGCGCAGCAGCAGATCCGCCAGCTGTTGTGCAGCAGCCACACCGTGACTGGAGCCACTTGCTAGATCCCGAAAGTACCAAGCCTCAGCATTTGCAGATTGTGACGGCATTGTTCAAAGAAGTTGAGCAATTGATGTTGTCGCAAAACAGCGCTACTGCTTCCAGCAACAAGTTGCGACAAGAAGTGAAATCCATGAAGGAACGCATTTTCAAAGCATTGGACGAAGAGGCCAGTGATTCTCCGAAAACGAAACAATTGGATGGTGCCAACGCTGTTGCCAAGAGCACAGCCGTAGCAGTGCCATCTTCATCATCGTCGATTTCTTCTTCTTCTTCTTCTTCTTTATTGTCGCTCTGGAAAGAGCTAGTGGCGGAAAGTAGCCCACCCAAGAGTCAACACCGCATCGTGGCCAATGTGGTGCCCCGGCGGGGCGAAAACCAAAAGGATGACATTACCATGTTGACTCATGTATCTCCCAACAAAATGGACAGGCTCCCGCTGCTCCAAAAGTTTTGGGGCGGCCCCATGAGTGTCGCCATTTGGATCAAATCAGAGGCAGATGTGGATGACTTTTACAAGTTTATCGAGCTCTCCAACACTGATCATCCAGCACTGAGACAAGCGGCTTCCTATCATGTGTACATGGAATATCCACCGGAAAAACTGTACCCTCACAATACCCTCCGCAATTTGGCGCTGACGAATATGGATTCGGATTACTTCTTGACGAACGATGCCGATATTGTGACCAATCCCAATGCTTACGCACAGCTGAAAGAATTGATGAATACCGCTTCTGGCGCGCCTTCGTCGTCGACGGGCGCATTGAATTTAAAAGAGCAATTGCATCGCCGGTCTTTATTTGTGTTACCTGTCTTTGAACGCTTTCTCCCGGAAGGAAAAGTTGAAGTGACGGAAGAAATGTTGCCGACCTCCAAGTCCGACTTGATGGAAATGCACCGCGCACAAAAGCTTGAAATCTTTTACAAGTCGCTCAAAAACATTCAAGGGTCGACAAATTACGACTTGTGGTTTGCAAATTCGACGGATATCTATTACGATATCACGTACCACCAAGGATTTGAGCCTTACGTTTTGGGATATAAACATGGAACCCCCCGGTATTGCGAAGTCTTTCGAGGGTTTGGATTCAACAAACAGTCGTGGCTCATGGAAGCGGCCGCTGCCAAATTCAAGTTTTTTGTCTTGCGGGACCAGTTCATGGTCCATCGCAATCATTTGAGCATTCGCAAACCGGGCCCTGAAAAACGACGCAATCAAAAGCATTTGGAGGCCTTCGAGTTGTATCTGAACAACTTTTATAACAATGGAGAGAGCAAGAAGAAGCGAAAGAGCTCAACCCACGTTTAAGCTACTGTCACATGTTCAGGGGTTGTAACCTCCCGAATAGCCTGGTTTTGGAGGTAGCCGATGATCCTGTCACTTAGGCCACGGACCGTACCTGGCTGAATGTTGTGTTCCTATTGGTAGATGTACTAATTATTTGATAATCTAAAGCTTTACTTCGTATTGTTACTACTACTAGTTGTAGCAGTTGCTCATCAAAGCATGCAAATGGGAAGAACGATGAAAACGAAATCCTTGGTGGGATCAAGGCCTTCAGTACCGAAGAGAAGCAGGAGTGATGCTTTTGTGACAGACAAAAGCCTTTCCATACCATGCTCCTTCTTGAAACGCCCATCTTGATAGCACTGTGCGCACCAGTAGGCTCCCACTGGCCTGTGCTTTCAACGCTCCACAACAGCGTGCTTTACCCCATCCATCGAACTACTTGCTAGTCAAGGCATCATCCATTTCCCGTGGAAGAGGAATCTGTAAATGAGCCCCTCATGAGATGGGCCAAGGTCATTTCGGTGGCGTAGCATGAGTCGTTCCTCATTGCAGCTGCTGCAGGTTTTGCCATTTATGGCATCACCTACAACAGGACAACCCAAACAGGATGCCTTGTGATCAAGAATCTGACGCGCACGTCCTGCATTGCTAACAACCCCATGGTGACTTCTATAGGAATGCCAGGGGTGCAATGATGCTTCGTGCTTCTCGGCCATGTTTGTCGGAAGAAATTCCCACCTGTTCGGGTCCAATCTTTCCAACATTGTTGTGGTAGGTGTAAATTGGTTTCCGACTCCGCATTGTTTCCATCAACATTGCCGGATGATGGGGTGTTCCTGCTGTCCTTCACTTTGTAGTTGGTTGGCTATTCCATGTCCCCACATCGTTCACACGCCATCATCGCCGCACAACGACAGCTGTTATCCACAACTCCTAGGTCCTCGAGGCGATTTCCACATCCACTCCATGGTTGTTGTTGTGGAGTGTTTCTGCTATGTGGCGTTCTTGTCTACATGGGCGTGTTGTGTCATTGTGGGTAGCATGTTTTCGACAATGCCCAAGAATTCAAACCTAGGAACAATTTCATTGCAATGAATTGGAAGGAAAACTCATTTTGCAATCATGATTGCAATGATTCTTGATTCTGCAATCACGATTGCAATGGAACTCAAAACCGCAATCAAGATTGCAATCGTGCTAGCAAAAAAGGACAGACAAGGACAAGAAACAACTAAATTTTTGCTAACCAAACTGTTCAAACTAGCCTAGGACTCCAACTCCTCTTCTTCCTGCAACTCCTCCAAGCGCTTTTCCAGACGCTCTGATCTTTGCTTGTTCAACGCCTTGCTGTAAGCTTTCAAAATCAAGGCATCATCCCAGTAGCTAAAATTGAACTTCAAGAAAATGAGGGCCTCAAACATGATGGGTGACATGCTGTTTCGCTCTTTGACAAGAATGAAATTGGCCATGCTCCAGACTCGCTCAATCTCTGCCGCAGAGCCCACAACAAAGTCCAAGTTGACACAGTCCGATGTGTCCTCAACCACATCGCTTGTTTGTGTTTGCTGCTCCTTCTGGATGACCTCCGCAAACAGACTTGGCGATCCAAGTCCTGCACCGCTGCCTCCAACAGAGTCGTCATAGCTGTCTTCACTGGTCGACTTCTTTTTCAGAGCCCGACGAACTGTCTGTCTTTCTTCGAAAGTCAGCTCTGACTCCCTTCCACTTTGGATCTTGCACACCGCGGACTCAAAGTTCCAGTGGGGAGAAAGTGTGCCTTGAAGTTTCACACGGCTGCCCTTGAAGCCGCAATTGAAGAGCACGTGTTCTCGGTTTCCATCTGAGTTGACCGTTTCAATTTTCTGCATCAACATGTCCATGACATTGCGGCACTTGCTGAGGGTTGCATCTGTCCCTCTGCGTTGAAGAAGTTTCGTGGCTTCATTGAAGATTTTCAACTTCTTGTCTTGCTTTTCGACACTTTTCTTGTGCGCAACTGTCCTCAGGATTTTCTTGGACAAGCCCTCAGTGGATCCGTCTGCATCAGCTGCCTCTTGGAGTGAACCGTGCATGCGTTTGCATTTGGCAAGCATGTCAGATTTTCCACTCCATCTTGTCTTGTTGGGCGTGCTCACAACCAGCGTCGTCAGGTTTCTCAAGATGGCAGCGTTCTTCAAGGATCGCGACAGATTCATCACGTCATGGACATTTTCCAGAAGATCACTCAAAATGGGGTCTGTGTCAATCATTTCATTCACATCAAGGTTGAGCTTGTGACTCATGCACCCAACGTGTGCAATCTTCAGCTCCTTGGCGACAGCAGGATTCAAATTGGTGTTGTCAGCGCACTGATTCAAAGACCACTCCTTGCAGTCATTTTTGTAGTAGCGAAATGTGTCAATCATGAATCGCGCCATCTCGGGGACAGCAAACTTGACAGCTTCGAGTGGCATGTCTTCCTCGTCTTCCTCGTTGTGTGGCTGATGCAATGGCGAGACGGCCAACAGCACAATCTTCAACTCCCGAGAAGTGACGGGTTTTCCGTTTTCTAAGCTCTTCATTGCTTTGTTGAAGAGGGCCAGCAAACCTATGCAATGTGTTCTGGCTTTTGTCCAGCCATCGTGCATGACAGAACCAATGCCAGCTTCTTTCATGTCCTTTCCAATGCGCTCCTCCACCAGCTCCACCATTTGCAGAAGAACTTCTTTCAGAACACTGATGCTCAGGGGGACATCGGGAAACTTGCTGAAGTCCCGCATGTCTGGATCCTCAATGCTGTTCAAAGGTTGGTTGGTCTTGACAATGAAGTTCACCCACGCCACAATCGCTCTCTGCTTGGGACTCCTTGTGTCCACTGAGATGAAGTCCAACAGCGGACCTTTGGTGCCATCACCACTTGCTGCCTTTGCCTTCTCACAATGAGCATTCAACTTTTCCGCATCCTTGTTGAAGTGACCATGTGTCAGATGACGGTAGGGATTGGAGTGGCCAGTTTTGATCTGGAATGTTTCATAGTAGTCATTGGGACACAACTTGCACTTCCAACGGTGATGAGGCACTCGGATGCATTCTCCACTCTTCATGTTGACATAAGACATTACATTTTCACATGTGGTGTCAAAAAATTCAATGCACACCTTCTCTTGCCTTCCTAGAAGGTGAGTCACTTTTGCTTGCGCAGCGTAGGTGGGCGGCATGATCACTTTCAACTTGCCAGATTTCTTCTTGGGTTTCTCTTTGGCAGTGCCAGAGTTCAGTTTCTCATTGGAATCAATGGAACTGTCGTCATCTCCAGAACTGTCATCGTCCATCTCCGGTTTGCGCTTTTTGTTTCTGGAAAACCCCTTGTGGTTCAGCAGCGAATTGGCATTCTTTGAAGCCATGATTTCACCACCGCAAATGGAGCAACCAAGTAGCTAACCTTTTAGAGCTATCAAAAACCTTTCTTTTGATCCCTTGTTGGCCTTCTGGGTGCACAAACTCGCGACAACCAGTCGAATGGCGTGGAGAAGGTTTTTGGGGGGGCTGTTTTGACAAATAAAGAGTCGGAGCTCTCTCACGCTTGCTGTGACCCCTCTGCGGTGATGATGGCTATGGTGCACTTGTTGGGATGTATCTTGAGTCGCTGTTGCTAGCTTGTTGTGGTCTCAAACTGCCAGGGGGTGCCGCGGCTTCGATGTTTCAATTGGTAGCTCAAAACACCCACTCTTCAAAATGGGGATGTTAAAATGGTAAATCGAAATCCAAGGATGCTACTTGAGGTGCAGTTGCCCATGCAACAGAGGTTGTAATGCGTTCGAACTGAATGCTCCTTGATGGACAGAGGCTAGTAGTCCATATCCGTTCGACTCTGTGTTGATTCCATTTTTACAACAAAGTTAACAAGAAAAACAAAGGTCAGAATGGCTGGGTTAACAACTTATGATGCACTCCAGATGTGGTGGAGGCATGGGCATGCCTCGGACCACCACAGTCTCAGGTCTCTTTGCACCTATTGGGACCCATTAACATGGCCAAACAGCTATCCTAAAATTCGTTTTAGTGTTTTCTTACCCCTTTTGCAGTCCTACAAACTTTGACAGCTAATAACTAACTGGTAGCTGGGTGCTAAAAGTTATAGAGCTATTGAATGATAGCTTACAGGGTGCGACAACAGAATGTTGTGAAGGTTTTACATGAATGGCTGTGGTTGTTGTGCTGTTGGAATCAGCCTGGGGGGTTGTTTTTTACTTGTTTACTATTTGGAGTGAGTTTTTACTGGGACAGTGAGGGTCAAAATGCCGAAAAGTAGCACACTGTCCCCAAAAAAAAGAACAAAACCACAGAACAACAAGCAGCAATTACATTGCAATGACATCTAAAGTAGCAATTGAGATTGCAATTGAAATTACAATAGCAATTAGATTGCAATGCAATTAATTGCAATTAATTGCAATGCAATGAAATTGTTCCTAGGTCTGCATGGTTTCTTGAAGTGATCCCTTATACTAGATGAAGCGGTTGCGATTTGCTGCCCCCTTTCTTGTGTGTCTGTTAGCAGGTAGGTAGCTAGCTAGCAAATAAACACTTCAAGCTCTGCTGAATCTAAATGGCACGATGAGTAAAAGGAGGTGCTAACGGGTACGTAGAATAAAGTCATTATGTTTTTCCACTCCGATATTTTTATCGAAATAAAATTAATAAATGAAGACAGCAGACGATCGACAGTCAAATTTTTCGATTCTTGTATCGGCAGCAAATTTGGCTACTGTAGAAAGGACAGATTTATAGAGTCCTGTGAAGGAATCGATTCGTGATTCAAATATAACAGCAGTGTATCACGCGGACCCGCCAACATATTCTCGTGACAGTGACAAACAAGGAAACCTATAAAGATCGCTTCAAAGACGGAAGCAATCAACGTATGGGCTACCGTATTATGCAACAACGTGCCAGCACCACCAGTAGTAAAAGCAAAATAGCAACCTTTGAATCAACCATGTCGTCGGATGACAATGAGAATGAATTTGGAAACGATGGCGCAGGAGAAGAAACGACATCCAAGAATAGGCGTGCAGGACGTTCCCCTACCGGTAGACCGAGACCAAAAGACCGAAGCCGATCCCCAGCGCCTGGTGGTGCTAGTAGTGATGATGGTGGTGGTGAAGACATTGGAGGATCCGCACATCGATCGCCTACCCGAAAAGGAGCACGAGCCCGTCACATTCCTGTGAATCCGGCGCGAGGCGTGTCTTCCAATGGGGATGCAGGTAGCAGCAGCCCCGCCAGGGATCGAAGTCAACGCGGCCATTCTCCCAAACGAAGTGAATTGTTGGATTCCTCGCAATCACGAGACAAGGCGCCGATTTCTCCCAGACGTCGCGTAGAGTCGGACGAAGATGGGGAAGGAACGAAAACGGCAACGCGTTCTCCTAGACGCGTGCAAAAATCATTGGATTCGTCCCGAGGGCGAAGTCCAGGGAAAACATCAAGTTCGCAACGACCAGAAGGTACCAGTCAACGCGGAAAACGATCCGTCTCTCCCAAAAAACTGGAAGGCGGCGCAGATGGTGTCGTCAGCGACCAGGCCCATGTTTTGAGAAGCAACAACAATTCTGGAAGAATTAAATCCCCCAAAAAGATGGCAGGCAGAGGATCTCCCAAGAAGAAGCTTCCAGCACAACGAAAACGTACCAAGGAAGCAACACCTGCAACAGCTGATGGAATAGAGCCTCCCTCCATGGAATTTCATGCAAGTAGTCCCAAGCCCATGCACGATGAATCCGAACAGGGGAGTGAATATAGTGGAGCTGGAGCATCGCTCTCGCCACGGTATGTTTCTCCCAAGGGAAACTCTACCCATTTGCAATTGGATTTTGCCAAAATGCAAGGGGGTGCCGATATGCCCATTTTTAGCTTGCTCGACGAAAATTCTTTAGTAGATGGAGAATCCGATGACGATGCACAGCAGAAACAACCAAAAGATAAAAATCATCATGTATTGCGCAAAATGAATAATTCACAAGGACCGCATCCGTCATCACCCACCCCTACCAAACCAGAGGGTGTGAAATTCGTACCGTGGGGCCATAAGAATACGGAAGACGACGAGGAAGACGACGAGTACGACAATAATCATAGGCCCAAATCCCCCAAATCGCCCTTGACCATTGGAAATGCCATGAAAGCTTTGAAGTACAATAAACCACTGGGCGTGTCCAAAGCGATGGAGAAAATGTCGGCCGGATTCCAACAACGTTTGGGACTGGCGCTGTCTCTTATACACATCTGACGCTGCCGACGAATAGAGAGGTGTAGATCTCGGTGGTCGCCGTATCATT